>Ga0265319_1001621_pt1 | contig 13118 bp, 13 predicted proteins | sample 4824metaG_FD_192443 | JGI IMG/M metagenome (GOLD analysis project Ga0265319, IMG submission 192443) | Rhizosphere microbial communities from Carex aquatilis grown in University of Washington, Seatle, WA, United States - 4-8-24 metaG | ecosystem: Host-associated > Plants > Roots > Rhizosphere >...
GCCGCCGCCGACTACCCGCTGCTGAACTTGTATGCCGACGCTGACCTGCTCGTCTTTGACGCCATGTATTCCCTCGAGGAGGCAATTTTCGACAAGGCCGATTGGGGTCATTCCAGCAGCGTCATTGGCGTCGAGCTGGCCGCCCGCGCCCATGTCAAACGTCTGGCCCTGTTCCACCACGACCCCCATCACTGCGATGTCGAGTTGCATGAGGCGCTTTTCAACACCCGCATGTACGCCGAATTGTACCATCAGGACGCCGGCCGCCGGCAAAGCCATCCCGGAAAATTTCCCGCGGAGGTTTTTCTCGCCTACGACGGCCAGGAAGTGGAATTGTAAGCATTATGCCCACCGGGCTGGCTTCTTTATCCCCTGCACCGAGCCGCTCAGATCCTGACCGCGGCAACTTCTAGCTTCTCTATTCCCCCAGGTTCGCTAACATCACCGTTCTAATCCGCGTTCCCGTGCCCAGCCCGACCCCTTTTCCCACCACCATTGCCAAGGAGCAGGTCAATGCCCTGCCCCTCGCGCGCTATGAAGGCCCCATCAGCGTGGTCGCCCACCCGCGTGAAGTCCACGCCGCCGTGGACTATTTGCGCGATGAAACCTTGCTCGGCTTCGATACCGAATCTCGCCCTTCCTTCCGTCGTGGTGACAACCATCCCGTCGCCCTGCTGCAACTCGCCGGCGCTGAACGCGTCTACCTCTTTCAACTACATCAATTGGATAATTTGCAACCGGTCCTCGCGCTGCTCTCCGATCCTTCCATCCGCAAGGCCGGCGTGGCCATTCGCGACGACATCCGCAAACTCCAGGAACTCGACGCTTTCGAACCGAGGAATTTCGTCGAAATCAGCGACTTCTCGCGCCACCTCGACATCAACAACACCGGCCTGCGTAATTTGAGCGCCATGTTTCTTGGCTACCGCGTGTCCAAGGGCGCTCAAGTCACCAATTGGGCACGACCGGACTTGTCCCAACCCCAGGTTACCTACGCCGCCACCGACGCCTGGATTAGCCGCCTGCTCTATCTCAAATTCGCCGAAATGAAACTGCCGGTCGAGGAGTATAAGGCGCAGGAGAAGGATGAACGGAGAAGGATGAGGGATGAAGGATGAATTCTTCCACTATCCGACGTCGCTTTCCGCTCCAATGCCGTCGCTGTAGAGTTCCGTGGCTGCCCATGGCAAAGACCCGGTGCCTTGCTATTCAGCCTTAATCCCTCATCCTGCTTCCTTACTATTCCCCCATGCCCGACCTCAAGGAAATCGCTGCGAGTTACGGCCTCGACGTTGTTCGCCGCCATATCTTTCTATGTGCCGACCAAACCGAGCCCAAGTGTTGTGCGAAGGAATCCGGTCTCGAATCCTGGAATTATTTGAAAAAGCGGCTCAAGGAACTTGGGCTGTCCGAACGCGGCGGCATTGCCCGCTCCAAGGCCAACTGTCTGCGCGTCTGCACACAAGGCCCCATCGCCGTGGTTTATCCCGAGGGCATCTGGTACCATTCCTGCATCCCCGCCAATCTTGAACGCATCATTCAAGAGCATTTAGTCGGCGGTCGCCCTGTGGCCGACTTAAAACTTTTTTAGCGCCCTTCGAGCCACCTCTGGGGTGGCCATTCCTGAAATTGTCTCGGACCCGCAGAAACACGATTTTTGGCTTTCGCTCTCATCCTTCATCCCTCATCCTTTCCCCATGCCCACTCCCCCCGTCACCGCCGCTCTCGAAACCAACCAAGGCACGATTGAATTGCGCCTCTTTCCCGAGGTCGCGCCCAAAGCGTGCGAGAATTTTACGACCCTCATTGAAAAGGGCTATTACAACGGAATTATTTTCCACCGCGTCATCCCGGAGTTCATGCTTCAGTGCGGCGACCCAACCGGCACCGGTCGCGGCGGCCAGTCCATTTGGGGCAAACCCTTCGAGGACGAATGCAAGGCGGCGGTGAAATTCGACCGCAAGGGCCTGCTCGCCATGGCCAACGCCGGGCCGGGCACCAACGGCAGCCAGTTCTTCATCACCACAGCGGCCACACCCTGGCTGCACCTGAAGCACACCATTTTCGGTGAGGTCGTCAATGGCTACGATGTGGTCGAGAAGATTGAGAAGACCCCCTGTGATGCCGGCGACCGCCCCAAGGAAAAGCAGCACATTATCAAAGCGACCGTGCGCCGCGGCTAAAAGAGTGTTTTGGTGCTTAGTGCTTTTGTTTATCGGGCCAAATGCCTAGTTGTGTGGGGATGGTGATGCATTCATTACCGTTTAAGGCTGGAAGTGTTCCGGCGATCATAGCCCTGCACGGCTTCACCGGCGGTGGCGGTGATTTCGCGCCGCTGGCTGAAGCATTACCCGAATTCAACTGGCTTACACCGGATTTACCGGGGCATGCACCGGACCCGTCGTCGCCGGGTGCGCCCGGCGACGATTGCCGCGTGGATGCGGGGCTGCGCCACCTTGGTTCAGTCATCCCAACCCAACCCGCCAGCCCCTTGGTTTTGCTCGGCTATTCTCTCGGCGGCCGGCTGGCCCTGCGTTATGCTCTGGTCCGACCAAGCCGCTTCGCCGCATTGGTGTTAATCGGAACCTCGCCGGGAATAACCGACCCAGCCGCCCGTGCCGCCCGGCGATTAGCCGATGAAGCGCAGGCCCGGCAAATCCTCGCTCGTGGTATCACCGCCTTCTTGAACGATTGGCAGCGCCGGCCCCTTATTGCCTACCAATCAGGCCTCCCCGTTGCCTGGCAAGCGGCCATGCGCGACCGTCGCATGCATTTGCGGGCGGAAGGACTGGTCGCGAGTCTTCGGGACTTTGGCCAGGGAGCCATCGAGCCGGTCTGGGATCGGTTGGGCGAGCTGAATCTGCCGGTACTGGTCTGTGCAGGCGCCCATGACGAAAAATACACGGCCGAGGCCAGGAAAATGTGCCGGACCTGTCCTCACGCTGAATTATTGCTGGTTCCCCAAGCCGGCCACATGGCCCATTTGGAAAACCGCGCGGCCTTTGCGGAAGGCTTGCGCCGTTTCCTGGCGGCCAAGCTCCCTTGAGCCACCCAGCCGAAGAAAATTCAAATAAGTTTCGCGTACGCCGCCGCATCCAGCAGCTTCGCCACCGCCGCGGGATCGGCCAATTTCACCCGCAGTATCCACCCGGCGCCATAAGGCACTTCATTGACCAGTTCCGGCATGGACTCCAGTGTCGAATTGGCCTCCATGACTTCCGCCGCCACGGGCATGTACAAATCCGAAGCCGCCTTGACCGACTCCACCACCCCAAAGGTCGCTCCCGCCTCAAACTTCGCGCCCGCCTTGGGCAATTCGACATACACAATGTCGCCGAGGCTCGTCTGCGCGTAATCGGTGATGCCGACTAGCGCCGTGCCGTCGCCCGCAGGCTTTAGCCATTCGTGGTCTTTGGTGTACCGAAGGTCGTCAGGAATGGAACTCATGGGCGGAAGGATGAAGGATGAGGGATGAAGGATGAAGCAAAAAATGGCACCGTACTCATTTTTACCAACTATTTGGCCGACTTGTGCAATGGCGGCTTGGCGAGACGCAGGGGAACCTCGGATCCGCGAATGTTCACCGTCAATGCCGCCCCAGAATCGAGTGCGGCCCGTTCCACCAGCGCGCTGCCGATGGGCAGGTTGATCATCGGCGAGACTGTGCCGGAAAGAACTTTGCCGGCAGGTTTGCCCCCAGCGCTCACCACCATGTCTGCCCGCGCCACGCGGCGGTCATCCAGGATGAAAAAGACCACCCGGCGCGCCGGACCGGCCAAAGCCTCGGCCGCGAGGGCATCGCGCCCGATGAAACCACCCGGCTTGTCGAGTTTCACCGCCCAGCCCAGACCAGCTTGCAGGGGGGAAATCTCCCGGCTGATTTCATGCCCGTAAAGCGGCAACCCGGCTTCAAGACGCAAACTGTCGCGGGCACCCAGTCCGCAGGGCTTTAATCCCAAGTCCGCGCCGACCTTGAGCAGCGCGTCGGCAAAGGGCTCCGCTTGATCTGGACGGAGGTAAAACTCAAAACCATCTTCCCCGGTATAACCTGTGCGGCTGGCCAACACGGGAGCGCCGGAGAGTAAAATCTCGACAAAACTGAATCGCGGCACATCCGCCAGATGCACTGCGGGCGGCGCCACCCTGGCGGCGATTTCCACCGCCTGCGGCCCTTGCAGCGCCAGTTGGGCATAATCGGCCGAGGCATTGCGAAAAATACAATCGAAGCTCTTGGCCTGTTCGCTGAGCCAGGCGATGTCGCCGGGGGTGTTGCCAGCGTTAAGGCATAGCAGAAAACTCTGCGGTCCCGTGCGGTAAACGATGATGTCGTCCACCACCCCGCCACCCGGAGCGCAGAGCAGGGTATAACGCGCGCGGCCCACAGCCAGGTCGCCCACCCTGTTGGTAGCCACATAGTCCAAAAACAGGGCCGCTTGCGCCCCGGAGACGGTGGCCTCGCCCATGTGCGAAACATCGAACAGGCCCGCGGCGGTACGGGTGGCGCGATGCTCGTCCAGGATGCCCGTATACTGCACGGGCATCTCCCAACCCCCAAATGGCACAAAGCGCGCGCCATGACGGGCGTGCCAGCCATAGAGGGGGGTCCGCAGATTGGTGTCAGTCATCTAACCCCAAATTACTTGCTCGCGCTGTAGAAGCGAGTAACTTCCGCAAGTTTTGCCTTATAAATGGCCGGCGTAATTTGCCCGGCTTTGAGCTGCGAATCCAACGCTTTTATCGCGCTGCTCAGCCCCTTGACCGGGTCTTTATCCACCGAAAGCGACACCTTGACCTCACTCGGCAGGCCCGGCGCGGCATGGGAACTTAACCCAGTCTTTCCCAATGAAATACCGCCGGCAACAACCCCGGACTTCTGAATCGTCCGGGTATTCGCCAGGTAGTTCGGCAGCAGCAAAGTAAGGTCATATCGGGAGGCAATGTTCAGTTTGGCCATCAGCGGGGTGACGCCGACTTCTGCGCCGTCCAGCAATACCCGTGCGCCTGACGGCACCGAGCGGATGGTAACGTCCTGGAACACCGGTGGCGCCGGTTCCCTGGCGGGCTTTGACGCAGGTGTTTCCGCCGCAGCTGCGGCTGGCGCCGTGGCGTCGGCACTTTTCTTTTTGAGTGCGCATCCCGAAAAGAGCGCCAGCGTTAATGGAAACAGGGTGTAGATAGCGTACTTGGTGAGTTTCATGCGGGGTAAAAGCAATGTATCAAATCGGTGACAAGCCCTCTGGTCAAGCGCGGAAAGAGGCTTGATAACTGCCCCAAGGCTGGCATCTTAGGAGGTTTGCCGTGGCCAACGCTGGTTCACCTTCAAGGTCGCCCGCCCGCTGCCCGGCCCAACCGCTACTTGTTTGAAGCCTTCATCCCATGTCTGACGAAAAAACCCTGGTCATTCTCAAGCCGGATTGCCTGAACAAAGGCGCTGCCGGAACCGTTTTGGAACGTTTTGAACGCGCGGGCTTTGCCATTGTTGCCTGCAAGATGCTGCACTTGACAACGGCGTTGCTGCGCGATCATTACGCCCATTTGGCCAAAATGCCTTTCTTCCCGGAAATTGAAAAATTCATGGGCTCACGACCGGTGATCATTCTCGTCCTCAAGGGCGACCGTGCCGTGGACCGGGTGCGAGAGCTTCTCGGCCCCACTGACTCCGCCAAGGCCCCCAAAGGTTCCATTCGCGGCGATTTGGGCACTGACAAAATGGCCAATATCTGTCACGCCTCTGACAGCCCCGCCGCCGCCGCCGCTGAAATTCAACGATTTTTCGCCGCGAACGAGATTTTTGGATGAGGAACTCGGGCTCCCAATCTTCGTCGGAACTCGGCCCGATTCAGATTCATCGTCAACCCAAGGCTCGGGCCATGCAACGCTGCGTGGCAATTCTGTCCACTTGGTCATAAGGTCAAACCGGGGCAATGGCGCTTGTGCATCAGTACTGTTTGGACCCCAAAGAACAACACAGGCTCCAGACCTTGGGTCTGGAGCCTGCGCCATGTCAGTTGAAAACGATCTGCCTAATTCCGTCTTATCCGTCTTTACTGCCCAACATTGGAAGTCGGAACAATCGGTTGGTCAGGCTGGCGGGGAATAGCCCGATTGGGCGTTACCAGCGTCGGATTCTGAAACACCGCGCCCGGCGCCACTCCGGGCAACGACTGGTAAGTCGGTGACCCTTGGGGTGAGATAATATTCGCCGTAACGAACACCATCAAATTGCGCTTTTGCGAGGTTTCGCCTTTGGACTGGAAAAGCCGCCCCAACAGCGGAATGTCGCCCAAGACCGGGATCTTGTCGTCCACCGTCTTGACTTCATCGCGAGTCAATCCACCCAACACGACAGTGGCGCCGTCAAAAATGGTCACCGTTGTCTCAACTTCGCGGACGTCAAATATGGGCTGAATAAAGCCCGACGGAACGCTGGCCGTCGTGCCGGACTGAATGGCGATCGATGTGCCGCCATATTCGATGAAACCTTCGAATTCCGTTACCACGGGATGCAACACCAACTCAATGGTTTGATCGTCATAAATCTGGGGCGTGACGTGCATCTCCACGCCAATGTTTTGCGGAGTGAACCCATTGGGTGTTCCCGCCGTGATGGTGACGCCGCCACCACCACCGCCGCCATTGCCGCTCGTCCCCTGGGTTACGGCCGATTGAATCGGTGAGAAAGTTTCCGGATAGCGCAACCGCTGGGCCACCAGGATGGAGGCTTCAATGCCGTTCATCGCGACCACTTTGGGCGCGCTCATCAAATCCGCACCCTGCTTCTGTTCCAAGGCATTCAGCATCAAATTAATGCGGTACCCCTGCAGCCAGCTCACCACGCCACTGAAGACGTTCGTGTTGTTATTCCCCACATTGATGGAGTTTGGCAGGGTGGGAATCGTTTGCGGAATGGTCAGATTCGGCAACGACGTCGGGACGGAAATGGTAGTCCCAGCCGCCGTCGTGCTGGTCGTGGTGGTTTTCAATCCGGTTACCACAGTCGGCGCCGCACCGTTGTTACCCAATTGGAAGGCATTGCCCAATTGCCGCAGATTCGTATCTCCCGCGAGATCGGACGAACGCAGGTAATTGTTGGACTGGCCCGCGGCCACATTGGCCACATTCCACTGGGAGCTAAACTCCTGGAGCGCGCCTTGGGAAACATCCAAAAAGCGGGTCTCGATTTCCACCTGCTTGACTGTGTTATACCGCCGCAGGAACGCCGTCAAAGACTCGAGGTTGCGCGGCGTATTGGTCACATAGAGAAAACCGTCCGCATACGCCAGACTGGTGCCCGGGGGGAAATCAATGCCCGTCTTCACGAAAAAGTCCCGCAACGCTTGATCGTCCACACTGATGGACGCGCTCGCTGCCGGTGCCGCATCCGTCGGGTTCGGAGAACCGCCAGTGGACGCCGGGGCCAAGCCCGTGTCGCTAGCGCCTGCCGCACCTTTACCAGCCGTCACCAAGCGGTTATAGGTTGCGAGGCTCATCGGTATCGTCCTGCGGTCGAATTCCCCGGACTGCATGGACGCATTTGAGCTTTGGCTCAACGTGACCACGGTTTTATCAATGAAATAGCCATAATTAGCAGCGCGGCACGCCGTGTCCACCAGCCGGGCCAGGCTGATGTCCGTCATTTCCAGCAGCTTAATCTTGGGCATGGCCGCGCCATTTGACGGCGGTTGCACGTAGAAATTCAGGCCCTTGCCTTCGGGATCATATTTCTGGGACAATACTTTCAAAGTCGCGATCACCTGGTCCAGCGGCGTCGGAATATCAATGTTAATGAGCGGAATGGTGATGCTGTCCAGTTTCTTCTGTTCGGCAGACACCACCTGTTTGCCGCTGTCCACTTCCGTTCCACCGCTGTACACACTCGGCATGCGCCAGTTTTCGTTGACCACCTGGAGCAATTGGGTGCGGGTGGCGTTGTGCGAGATGTACGAACTGTCATAGAGCAATTGATTGATCCGGTTTACATAAGCCTGCGCTTCCGTATTGTCCGGGGCGTAAGTGATGACCTTGTCAAAAGTTTGCAGGGCATCAGTATAGTCGCCATAAAGATATTGGGCGCGCGCCTGCACCAGAAGGAGATTGATCTTGTCCTGCTTCTGCTCGAACCCGGGGGCCACGATCTCAACAGGCTGCCGGGCGGGATTGACGCGCGCCGCCGCGATGGCTGCGCTCATCTTCTTGGCGGTGGCATTGTCGCCAGCCAGCTTGACATAAGTGGCCAACGCGTCGTCAGCATCCTTGAATCGGTTGTCAGCGAGAGCGGCGTTCGCCTGGTCGAGCCAGGTCATCGCCGTTTCCTGCTTAATGTCTGCATCCACCGCCATGAAATACATACCGCTCGGCAATGCCTGTTGGGCTTGAACGAGTTTGGCCCGGGCGTCATCGAACTGGCCGGCCGCGGAAAGTTTCTTGGCCGTTTCGATGGCCATGCCGGCGGCGCGCAGCTGTCCGGCTTGCTTTTCCTGCTCAATCTTCGTCTGGGCGGCCGCTTCAGCCGAGAGGGTCGGCGGCGGGGCCGGCTTGGCGGCCGCAGCGGCACCGGGGGCCGAAGTCGCGGGCTCAACCGCAGCGGCCACTCGGGCGGGCTCCGCCGACAATTGGGTCACCACGATGGGCGCACTGCCGGCACTCGTGCCAGCCACGTCGTAACGCGTGGGTTTGCCTTGGGCCTGGCTGGCAATGGCCTGTCCAACTCGGCAATGTGGCTCTGGATGTCCGAGGTACTGGAGCTCTTCGGATCAAGGGCGATGATCTTGGCCAGCGTATCCCTGGCCTCAGCGTAATGACCCTGGGTTTCCGCATCAATTGCTTGATTCATGAGTTCCAGCTTTTGCTGGGCGTCGGCGGAAGGTGTGGCGGCTTGGGCGCGAACCAAGGCGGGCGTGAGCATGGCGCCAGCCAGCAAACCGGCGGCGAGGGCCAGAGCGTTGGTCAGCGTGCGGCGTGATTTCCGGAGCGTGTTCATAGAAGGATACGGGCGGATTGCGGAGGGTGAAGGGGTGGGGTTGGAGGTGTGCACAGGGAAATTTGTTCGTTATTTATTTGATTGAGGCCGAAGTTGTGGCAACGGATGGTTTGGCTCCGGGCTTGGCCGCAGGCACACTGGCCGGGACCGAGGGTTTGGGCTGGGGTTTTATCGTAGCCTGAATTGTCGGCTGCACGGTTGTCGAACTGCCTGACGTCGGAGGGGAATCGGAGGCGGGGGGCGTCGAATCCGGGACATCGCCACCCAACTCAGTGGGCTTTGAATCCACGGCCACTTTCCTTTTATTAAAGGAGTGTCGCACCAACGTAACCGATGGTTTGTCAAAGTCAAGGGCTGTTACTTCATAAGTTACGACACCCGTAAAGCCAAGAATGTCGCCAGGGTACTCCCGCTTGTCCCCGACGGCCGTAATCCTCCAGTCCTCCGAGGGCAACGGATCTTCGGTGTGCAACAGCCAAAAGCGATTGCCGGACGGCGAATAGTACTTGCCTTGCGTGAGCGACACCACCTCGTTCGTGCGCTCATCCAGGATTTTCGCCGTGGCCACCCTGGAAACCAGGCCATGTTCTGAAACATCGTTATAGGAGACTTCAAGGAGTTTAACCTGGTGCTCAAGGCTTTCCGCAGTCTGATCCGTCTTCAGCGACAGATGGAAGGGTGCATCTTCGTCTTCTTCGTTGCTAAAGATCATGATGTCATCCTTTTCCCCTGTGCCTCCCACCCCGGTCAATTGCACCCGATAGCGCTCCTCTTGGGCTTTGACAAATTTCATGCCAAAAGGCGGAATTTTCGGCGTCGGACCACCGACCGTGGGCTCAGCCACAAAACCAAATTCCTTGTCCCAATAAATCTTGGGCGGCGTGAAGGGGTAATAAACCCACCCCAGCCCGATCACTTCATCCGTATTCTCTTCGCCTTGGTCGGGCGGTTTCGGCCAGGATACATCCGGATTGCCTATTTTTGGCGGCGGAATCACTTCATAGCCCTTGCCGCTGAGCGCCAGCGCCGGTATGGCCCGGCCCTGCTCCACCCCGCCTTTTTGGAAAAAGATGCCGAACCCGATGCCCAAAATGATGAGCGCAAGGAGGAAGAGGACTTTGTCGTAATAATTTTTCATGCCGGGCGGTGGCGTTGAAGGACGAGAAGGATGTTGCTTGGGGGGAATGGTTTAGTGGGCGGTCGCTGCGGTCGTCGCCGCGCTGCCGGAGGCTGCTGCGGACGTTCCGGAGGCCGACGCTGAAGCAGCAGCCGGAGCGGCGTTGGCCGCAGGCGCCGGGCTGGGTAATTCAATATATTCGATCACCAGGGTGAATTTCGACAGGTTTTCAGCCACCACCGGTTTCGCCGTTTCACTGACAGCTGCGCTCCGCGTTTTCGCCGGGGCGGGGGTGTTGCTCGAGGACGAGGTTGCCAGTTCCGCCGTCGTCGCCGGCTCAACCTGGATGCTGCGAATTACCAAAGGCAAATCAAAGCGCTTGAGTTCCTCCAACAGCACCCGGAGCGATTCCGAGTAGCTGATGAATTGAATCTCAAAGGCCAGCGTATCCACGGCCCCGGGTACCCTCGCCGTGACGGCAGGGTCAATGGTGAAGATCTCATTATGACTGTCATCCCCGGCCTCCGTGGATGACGCAAACACGCCTTTGGCAATTTCCCGCCGCACCGCAGCGACATTCTCGCGCCGGATAAAGACCAGCTTCATGTCCTGATTTGGCTGTTTGGCGTTGTCAAACAGGTGCGTCAGCAGGTATTCCATCACCTTGAGCTGCTTGTAAACCGCCGGAATCTTTTCGGGCGGCGGCGCCACGACGCTGCCAGTGTACAGCGCCATGCCAAACGTGGGCTTGTCTGAATCTGTAAGCACACCCCTGTCGGTTGCCTTCTTGTGCATGTCCGACTCATAACTGCTGATGGCAAGCAGCATCGCCGGGCCGTCGGCTGGAAAGTCGGTGATCTTGATCGGCGTATCCTGAAAAGTGGATTTGACCTTGGTGAGGATGGCTTTGAGGTCGTCGGCGTTTTTGGCGGCCGCATCGCGATTTGCCGCCGTCGGGGCCGGATTCAACTTTTCCGTATCCCGGGCCTTCCGCATCGCCCTTTCCCGTTCATTTCTGGCAATGGCCACCTTGCCATTGAAACTCCAGAGGAAATACGATTCCGCCGCGAACGCAGCCACGCACAGGGCCAGGATCGCGGTTAAGATCGGGTAACGTTTTATGGAATCCATGGATGACGGAAATTAGGTGGGGATGGGTGCGATGGGCAATTTACCGGCTCGCGGCGTTTACAGCGGGGTCTCCGGGTTGATGATCACCGTGAACTCAAAGTCCAAAATTGGCAGAGTGTCACTCCGCGGGGGAAGTTTAAAACTCGCAGGATCCACCCTCTTCACAAACGGCTTTATTTGGTCAAACTTGCCCATCAACGTGTTTAGGCGGCCCGCCGCCTTGTTCTTGAGGACGCTGCCCACCTCTGCCGTGGCATCATCCACCCGCAGTAACATGCTCCCTTTGACGTTGAGCCGGTAATTCGTGATCTGGGCCGGGGCGGCCGACGCCGACTGATCGGCGGCAGCATCCGCCGACGCCGGCGCCTTCGAGACTTCCCGTTGCACTTCCAAAGAGTTGAGCCATACGTCCTTGATGTCCACCAACGCCGCCTGCAACTGGGAGAAGAAGATTATCCAGTTAAACCGCGAATCGTACAGGTTCTGATAATTGGCAATCTGCCGGCTCGTGGCATTGGCTTCATCAGCATATTTTTGCCGGGCTTTGGCCAGGCTGGCCAGGGTGTCCGTCCGGTCATTCCAAGCTTTGGCTTCGGCCTTGATGATTGATACCTGCGAAAAATAGCGATATAACATCGGCATTGGCGCGAGCGCCAGCAACACGCCAGCCACAATGAGGAAAGGCTGTTGCCGTTGGAACTTCTGCTGGGCGCGAATTACCGGCGGCAGCAAATTGACTCCCATGGCATCCGGCTTGGTCAGACGGGCGGCATCTCCCACCACTTCACTAATCTGATAATATAGGGAATCCAACACCCCCTTCTCAACCCGGGCGCCGACCGCCAGCGTGGAAGTCGGGTTGAAATAATCCACCGAAACCTTCTGGGCATCACTCAAAAACTCCGGTAATCCCGTAAGCAGGCTGCCCCGGCCGGTCAGCAATATGCGCGCCGGCGCCGCCCGATTCGTGGACCGGCGGTACGATATGATGGACTGAGTCAGATTCTGACTCAACCGCTTCATGAAGTCGAGCGCCCGGGCTTGCAGCGGGCCGACCGCCGGATCATCCGCCTCAAACGAGGTCGCCCCGGAATAAAACGACACTTTCAATTCTTCCGCCGCGTTAAAGGCCTTGCCCGTCGCGTCCGCCAGCATCTGTGTAAAAGTGTTCCCACCCAAATTCACGTTGCGAATAAACAGGCCCGCCGGGCTGACAAAGGTCAGATTCGTTGAGCGCGCACCGATGTTGATGATCAGGGTGTCTTCGGCATCATCCGGATGGACGAGTTTATAGGCGTTGTAATCCAGCAGCGAACTCGGCTGGAGCGAAACCGGTTCGAACCCAATCATCGTCATCAACCCACAAAAACGGTTGGCCGCCTCGGCCTTTTGCGCCGCCAACAGCACTTCGGTCTCAATTCCGTCGTCCGCCACCACCTGGCTGCCCCACACCGCTTCCGCCAACGGAAAAGGAATGTTATTCTGGGCTTCAAAGGCAATGATCTGCGCCTGCTTCGAGGTTTCCACGTGCGGCACCTTGATCGGTTTGATCAGCAGTTGGTAACCCGGCAGAATAAAAGTCGCCTTGCCCCGAAACCGTGAACTGGCCCGCGATAAGTCAATCAAACCATCGCGCACGGCCGGTAGCCAGGCTTCTTCCTTGGTCACGTCGTAGCGCAGGTCGCGCGTATCCAATTCCTCCAACGTGAGCTTTCCGTTGGCTGAGGTAAAAACCGCTGCGGCCACGTGGCTGGCGCCGCAATTAATGACGAGGGATTTCGAGGACATCCGGCGGAATTGGGGTGGGAGTATTTAAAGGGCGAAAGGAGGAAGGTTTGGGGAAAAACAATTGACGTTACACAACTCATTGCAGGTGTCAATGCCCGCCAG
>Ga0265319_1001622_pt1 | contig 13115 bp, 10 predicted proteins | sample 4824metaG_FD_192443 | JGI IMG/M metagenome (GOLD analysis project Ga0265319, IMG submission 192443) | Rhizosphere microbial communities from Carex aquatilis grown in University of Washington, Seatle, WA, United States - 4-8-24 metaG | ecosystem: Host-associated > Plants > Roots > Rhizosphere >...
AGAAGGAGGACATTTCGTCCCGCAGTGCGATGGCGCGTCGTGGCCGTTTTCCTTTGAGGGCCGCGCGTTCGTGCCTTCAGTTTCGACCATGCCGCTCGTATCGGTTACACGCCTGCGCCTGAGGAAGCGGAAGTTCATTCTGGGCTTTGCTTGCTTTGCCTTGGTTTCGCTGTTCCAGGCAATGATCCCGGCGATTCCGGTTCAATTCATCGAACTGCAGAGCGCTAGATAGTGCGCACGGGCGTTTTCCTCGCACTGCTCGAGGACCGGGTCCGTCACTCCGGCGAGCGTGAGCTTGGCCTGGGTCCGGGACCAGTGGCCGATCTCGCCGGGCAGATCGAGGCCGAACCGGGCGGAAACGCCGCAGGCCAGATTAAGGACGCAGGCGCCGACATTGGACACGGTATCCGCCAGCGGATCGTGATGCGCCCGGACGGCGTCGACCACCTGGTCGGGAAATCGCCAGTGAGCCAGCAGCACCACGGTCACGTCGGCTGAGTTCATGGCGAAAGTCGTTTGTTCCCATTCCGAGACGAAGGGCCATTCCGCTTCGCCGGGATACTGGCGGCCCGCCGCGAGGGAATCGAGGATCACGCGGCCCAGGTTCCGAAGGAGTCCGGCCGCATAACACAATCCCGGATCGAGCCCGGCCGGGAGGGCGAGGACCTCGGCCGCCGCGGCAGTCGCGACGGAATTTTCCCACAGGCGCGCGGCGGTGAGGCGATAGGCGGCCAGGTCGCCCTGGCAGAGTTGCTTGCCCGCCGCGAGGCTCACCAAGCGGTAGATCTCAAGGAAACCCACCCGCCCGACCGCACCTTCCAGGGTATCGCTGTGCTCCCGGGTGCCGAAGAGCACGCTGTTGCTCATGCGGACCACATGGAACGTCAGCGCGGGATCCAAGCGGATCAGGTTGACGATTTCCTCCGTCTCCGTGTCGGGTGATGCGAGCAGCGTCCGCAGGCGGCCCAGCGTTGCGGCCGCGGGGGCGAGCTTGTCACCGAGGGCGATGATCGTGGAGCGATCGGGCTGGGAAAGGAGGCGCGGAGGTTGCACGGAGACCAGCTTCGGCACGGTTGGCCTCCGGACTTAGCCCTCTTTTCCGGAATTTGTCCCTCGCGGCGGCGGCCGGGCGGGGCGTGCGTGTCATTCGCGGAGTGCCGCACCGGCCCGCTGGGCGGCGGACGCGGTGAAGTAGTCTTGGACTGAAAAGGACGGTTCGTCAGGCCGTCGTGGGCAAGGCAAGTAGGCGCCGTTGGCGTGAAGGACCCGGGCGTTGACATTGTCCTGGAGTTCCATCGCGAACAACTCACCGGTGATCCAGCGCCGGAGGGCGGGATCCTCGATGGGGAACAGCACCTCGACGCGGCGGAAAAAATTCCGGGCCATCCAGTCGGCGCTCCCGGCGAGGATGACCGGTTCGCCGCCATGGTTTTCAAAATAGAAGGCGCGCGCGTGCTCGAGAAACCGGCCGACGAGGCTGCGCACCCGGATGTTTTCGCTCAGGCCCTTCACGCCGGGCACCAGGCAGCAAATACCGCGGACGATGAGGTCGATCTGCACCCCGGCCTGGGAAGCGGCGTAGAGATTGTCCATCGTGGTCTTGTCCACCAGCGAGTTCATCTTGGCGAAGATCCGGGCTGGCCGGCCCGCTGCGGCCCGCTCTGCCTCGCCGAGGATCAGCTCCTGCAGCCGGGCGTGGAGGTTGAAGGGCGCGACGAGGAGATGGGAAAACCGCGGGTTGAGGCTGAAGCCGGTCAGGGAATTAAACAGCAGCGCCATGTCCGCAGTGACGGCCTCGCGGGTCGTGAAATAGCTCAGGTCCGTATAGAGCCGGGCGGTGCGCGGATTGTAGTTGCCGGTGCCAAGGTGGGCGTAGTGCCGCATGCCCTTGCCTTCGTGGCGGACGACGAGGCAGAGCTTGCAATGGGTCTTGTGGCCGATGAGCCCGTAGACGACATGCACGCCGGCCTCCTCGAGCTGGCGGGCCCACTGGATATTATTGGCCTCGTCGAAGCGGGCCTTGAGCTCCACCAGGGCGGTCACCTGCTTGCCGTTGCGGGAGGCCTCGATGAGGGCCCGCACAATGGGGGAATCGCCGCTGGTGCGGTAGAGGGTCTGCTTGATCGCGAACACCTGCGGGTCGCGCGCGGCGTGCTCCACAAACTCAACCACCGGTGTGAAGCTGTCGTAGGGATGGTGCAGCAGCACGTCCTGGGCGCGCAGGGTCTCAAACACCTGGTCCGGGTGGCGGAGCGGCGAGGCATTGACCGGTGTGAACGGCGGATACTTGAGGTCCGGCCGATCGATTTCCGTCAGACTCATCAGGCGCAGCAGATTGAGGGGACCCTTGAAGCGGAACACATACTCCTGCGAGAGGCTGAGATTGTCGCAGAGCACACCGAAGATGTCATCATGCACGCCTTCCTCGATCTCGAGCCGCACGGCGGAACCGCGGCGCAGGTTGCGCAGTTCCTCCTCGATCTTCTTGAGGAGGTTTTCCACCTCCTCCTCGTCGATGTAGAGGTCGCTGTTCCGCGTCACGCGGAAGGCATGGGCCGCCGTCAGGCGGTAGCCGGGGAAAACCGCATCGGCGCAGAGCTTGATGATGTCCGTCAGGAAAATGTAACGCTGGGCGCCGCCCGGGCCCGGGTCGATGCGCACGAGGCGCGGCAGCACCCGGGGCACGGGCAGGATGGCCACGAGCCGGTCGACCTCAGGGGTCAGGGGGTTGTCCAGCGCGACCACGATGTTGAGCGTCTTGTTGCTCAACTGGGGAAACGGATGGGCCTGGTCCAGCGCGAGCGGAGTAAGGACGGGAAAGATCTGCTCCTGAAAATAGCCGCGCACCCAGGCCAGTTCCGCGCTTGAGAGCTCCCGCGCCGTCTTGAAGACAATGCCCTCGCGGGCCAAGGCGGGCACGAGCTGTTCGTTCCAGCAGCGGTACTGGTCCTCCACGAGCGATGCGACGACGAGGTGGATGCGGCGCAGTTGCTCGCGGGCCCCGAGGCCGTCGAGGCTGGATTCGGTCACGCCGGAGTCCACCTGCTGGATGAGGCCGGCCACGCGGATCTCGAAGAACTCGTCGAGGTTGGAGCTGACGATCGCGAGGAACTTCACGCGCTCGAGCAGGGGGTGCCGCGGATCCTGCGCCTGTTCAAGCACCCGGCGGTTGAAGGCCAGCCAGCTCAGCTCGCGGTTGAAGTAGGCGAACTTGGGGGGGGGCGGCGACGCCGGCCGGGCGTTGAGCGCGAGCACGTCTTCCAGCAGCGGGGCACGCCCGGCGGCCGGGACGTAACGCGGCCGGGGAGGTGACTTATGCGGGCGTTTGACCATGGAAACCGGGCGGCAAAAGAAGGGCTGGGCAGACTAGGCGGCGGGCGGGTCGAAACGAGGAATTAATCGGCGGTTCACCGGAATGTAACAGCCGGCAGGGAAGCACCGACTGTGCCGTGATACCGGGGTTCCGCAGTCCCTGTTTGACGACCGCAAAACCGGGCGTGGTCAAGCGACGCCCTGCACGGTTTGCCAAGCAGGAAGGCTCAGCCCACCCATACGGTCTTTACGTTGACGAACGCCCGGAGTCCCCAGGCGCCGAGCTCGCGGCCGTATCCGCTCTGTTTCACTCCGCCGAACGGGAGCGCCGGATCGGAGCGCACGAACTCGTTCACGAACACTTGGCCGCTCTCGATGCGGCCGGCGATTTCCCGGGCGCGCCGCCGGTCGCGGCTGAAGATTGCGGCGCCGAGGCCGTAGATCGAGTCGTTGGCCGTGGCGATGGCCGCCTCCTCGTCGCGCACGGGGATGACGGCCGCGACCGGCCCGAAGAGTTCCTCGTCGTAGGCCGGCATGCCCCTCCGCACGCCGGTCAGTACCGTGGGCGGATAGAAGAAACCCGGCCCGCGCGGGATCCGACCGCCGAGCAGGAGGCGGGCGCCACGGCGGACGCTGGCGGTCACCTGGGCCTGCAGTTCGTCCCGCAGGTCGTGTCGGGCGAGAGGACCGACGTCGGTCTGCATATCAGCTGGAGGGCCCACGCGTCGCGCACCGAGGCGCGCGATGAATTTTTTCTCAAACGCGCGACGCACCGCCTCGACCACGATGAAGCGCTTGCCGCATACGCAGCTCTGGCCGCTGTTGAAAAGGCGGGCCTGGGCGCAGATCTCGGCCGCGTGATCGAGGTCGGCGTCGGCGAGGACCACGTAGGGATCGCTGCCGCCGAGTTCGTAAACACCCGGTTTCATCGCGGCGCCGGCAAGCGCGGCGACGCTCTTGCCCGCCGCGGTGCTGCCGGTGAGCGTCACGCCGGCCACGCGCGGGTCTGCGATCAGGGCCGGGATTTCTCCGGAAGTGACCAGGAGCGTCTGCAGCAGTCCGGCGGGCAGGCCCGCCTCAAGGGCGAGCTGCTCGAGCGCCAGGGCGCAACCGGTGACGTTAGAGGCATGCTTGAGGAGAAAGGTATTCCCGGCCATGAGGGCGGGTGCGGCCGCGCGGACGACCTGCCAGAAGGGGAAATTCCAGGGCATGATGCCAAGCACGACGCCGAGCGGCTCGAAGGCCACACGCGCCCGGGGCGATGCACCCTGCGGATGCTCGTCGGCGAGCCAGTCGCGGCCATGGCGCGCGTAAAACTCGCAGGTGAGGGCGCTCTTGTCGATTTCGGCCCTGGCCTGCGTGACCGGCTTGCCCATCTCGGCGGTCGCCAAGTCCGCGAGCTCATCCCTCTGCTCGCGCAGGGCGCGGGCGAGGGCGCGCAGGTGCCGGGCCCGCCCGGCGGGAGAAAGTTCCCGCCAGCCGAGAAAGGCGGAGTGGGCGCGGGCCACCGCGGCTTCGATTTGGCGCGAGCTGAACGTGGCATGAATGCTCAGGCGCTGGCCGGTGGCCGGGTTGATCGAGACAAGGGACATGCGGAGACGTTGGGCCGGGAGGCCGGGGGTGGCAAGCCACGCGCCAGCCGGGCGGCGGGCCGGGCGACTGGGGCCTTAAAGTAACAGGCCTGTTACCGTCGTCCGCTTTCCTTTCGCAGCTAGGAATCCAGACTGGCGTCATGACCGGAAGCGATCGCAAGAGGCCCCAAGCATCCCCATTCACCTCGCGGCCGGCTGGCGGCCCCTACTACCCCGACACCAGCATGACCGTGCCCTTGCAGAAGGACCAGGCGTGCCGGTTACTGCCGGCGCTGGTCGGCCGCATGGGTCTTGAGATCTACGACCGTGACTGGATACCCGATCTGCCGCACACGCTTTGGGAAAAGGTTGCGGGAAACAGTGCCGGACCGCGGGAATTCCGGGTGGAGGAGGTGGCCTTGTTCCGAATGCTCGCGCACCTGGCCGGCGGATGGGTGTGCCATGGTCCCGAGGGCAGCCTGGAGTTTGTCCGCTGCGATCGCTGGCTGCGCCTGCATGCGGCATGGAAGCGGTCGGGCCGCCCGCAAAAAAGCCGGTTTGCGCGCCAGTGTGCGTGAGGGATGGAGGGTGGACCGCGTCCGCCGTCGCTGAAGCTATGGCGGACCGCAATGGCTTCGCGAGGGCACCGTAGTCTTGGCGAAGGTGGCCGGGCGCGGCAGGCCGGAGTTCGATTCAATCCGCCGCCCGGAGGTCGTCGGCCACCTTTCGATCCGTGAAATTCAGGACTAAGATGGACCCCAATTACCGGAGGCCGCCTCAGACTGACTCAAGAAGCTTGTAGAGCCGGGCGACCATCGGCGTGGCGTCATCCAGCAGGCCGGCGCTGATGAGGGCGTTGTCGAGGATCTGCTCGGCGACGAGCTTGGCCTTCTCCGGCGCGCTGGTGTGAGTTTCAAAAAGCCGCTTCATCACGGCGGAGCGCGGGTTGATCTCCAGGTTTACGCGGAGCGGAGAGTCGGCGCCGTCCTTGTTCATGGCCTTCATCATGCGACGCATCTGAGGCGACATGAACTTGTCGGCGTTGAGTGCGAGGGCGGGAGAATCGACGAGGCGGTCGCTGGCCTTTACCTCGGAGACGCGATCACCGAGCGTATCCTTGAGCCATTGCGTCAGCGTCTTCGTGTCCGCCTCGCTCAGCGCGCCCTCGGGCTTGGGCAGGTCGGAGAGCTTCACGTCGGCATGGTCGGCGGCGGTGAGTTTCTTCCCGTCGAATTCGCGGACGTTGTTCATCACGTATTCATCCACGGCCTCGTAGCAGAACAGCACCTCAAGGTTGCGGGCCTTGAAGCCCTCGAGATAAGGACCGCTCTCGATTGCGGCGCGGTTCGGGCCGACCAGGTAATAAATCTCCTTCTGGTCGGTGCCCATGCGCGTGACGTAGTCGGCCAGCGAGGTGGTCTTGCCCTTGTCCGTGAGCGACGACTCGAAGCGAAGCAGCTTCACGAGTGCGTCCTTGTGCGTGAAGTCCAGCGCCGCGCCTTCCTTGAGAAACACGCCGAATTCACGGTAGAAATCGTTGTAGCTCTCGACCCGGTTCTTGGCCTCGTCCTCGAGGAACTTGAGAAAGCGCTTGGTGATGACCTTGTTCAGCTTCTCGATCAGGGCTTTGTCCTGCATCGTCTCACGCGAGATGTTGAGCGGGAGATCCTCGCTGTCGACGACGCCCTTGAGGAAGCGGAGCCACTCGGGCAGGAGATCCTTCGGCTTGGCATCGATCAGGACCTTGCGGCAATAGAGCGCGACGGAGGCCTCGGTGCGGGCGAGGCCGAGCTTCTCGGTGTTTTCCTTCGGGACGAAGAGCAGGGCGTTGATCGCGAGCGGGGCGTCGGCGGAGAAGTGCAGGCGCAGGCGCGGCTCGTCGTAGGCGTGGGCCTGGAATTTGTAGAACTCGGTGTATTCCTCCTCCTTGATCTCGTTCTTGCTGCGCAGCCAGAGGGCCTGGACGGTGTTGACGCGCTTGCCATTGAGATTGATGGGGAACGAGACGAACGCGCTGTAGCGCTCGAGAATTTCCTTCATCTTCCAGTCCTGCGCGAACTCGGCGCAGTCGTCCTTGAGCTCGATGACGATCTTCGCGCCGCGACGCTGGCCGTCGCTTTCCTCGATCTCGTAGCTGCCGGAGCCATCGCTGGTCCAAAGCTGGCCGGGCTCGCTCGCGCGCCACGAATGGGTGTAAACGCGGACCTGCTTTGCGACCATGAAGGCCGAATAGAATCCGACGCCGAACTGGCCGATGAGCCCTGCGTTTTTCGTGCCGCTCTCGCCAAGGGCCTTGAGGAAGGCCTTGGAGCCGGAATGGGCGATGGTGCCGAGATTCTCGACCAGCTCGGCCTGGGTCATGCCGACGCCAAAGTCCTGGATGGTGATGGTCTTCGCCTTGTCGTCGGTGGTGACGTTGATCTCCAGGTCCAGCTTGTCGTCGAAGATGTCCTTCTCAGTGATCTGGGTGTGGCGGAGCTTCTCGAGTGAGTCGGACGCGTTGGACACGAGCTCACGGACGAAGATTTCCTTCTCGGTGTAGAGCGAGTGGATGACGATATCGAGCAGCTGCTTGATCTCGGCCTGGAATTCGAATTTTTGCGGAGTGGCGGTGGACATGGAAGTCGGTGAAGGTGAAAGGGAGGGAGTCGGTTAGTTTAGGGAGTCATGGGGAAAATCAAGTAGCTTGAGGTTTAGGCAAAGCGCAAAGCTGTCCCAAGGATTCCAATCAGGGGTTTCAGCCACAAAGAGGCACGAAATGACACGAAAGGACCCATTCGAAGCCGATTGGGTTTCGGACAAAATCACCGGATATCTTTTCGTGTCATTTTGGGTCTCTTTGTGGCCAAAAAATCTGAGGTCTGGATGGAATCAGGACATGAAAGGGGTTGTCTGGCCCTTTGCGGGCTCGCGTTTCCCGGCGGTCAGAACCGGATCAATTGCAGCGGAATCCCCGTGGACACCACATGGTCGAAATCGGCGTCGCGTGAAACCAGGGGCTCGCCCAGCGCCAGCGCAAACGCGGCGATCCAAGTATCGTTCTCGCCAATGGGTGTCCCCGCCGCCTCGACCGTCCGTTGAATGCGAGAGGCATGCCACGCGATTTGCTCCGTCAACGGTTCGACCGTGTAAGCCGGCTCGATGTTCGCGCGCAACTCCTCCAAGGTTTCGTAGCCTGCAGCCAATTCGCCAAACACGACGATGGGCAGACGTGCCGGCCGGTCCTGATGCCGGGCGAGGAAGGCCTGGGCGGCCGGGCGCGTGCGCTTTCGCTCCAAGGCGATGAAGAACGTGCTGTCGTAAATCACGTCCGGAGCGAGCGGCGTTTGGCCCGGTGCGGTCGCTCGACCTGGGCGATTTTTTTTGCGCCAAGCCAGGTAGTCTTGCCCCGATAAAATTCCAGCGCATCGGCCCCGGTTTTGACCGTTGGCGTGGGGACGCAATGCTCACGGTCCAAGGTAATTGTTTTCCGCGCCATGCCCGCAAAATGAACGCGGCTATTATTAGCGTCAAGCGGCCCGTGCTGGGAAATTTGAAGCGACCGGCAAATTTCGTGAAAGATCGGGGTGGCTGGAAACGTTACAGAGATACCTGCACGACGAGACTGAAATGGGGATTCGATGATATCGCGGCCCGCTTTCGTCGCCGGGCTGGTGTGCGCAAACTGTCCCACCGCTACTACCTGATTTTCTACCAAGTCACCGAAGCGACCCGGCTAGTGGAAATCGTCCGCATCTGGGATGGCCGTCAAAATCCATCGGGATTGATTCTGCCTTAAGCGGAAAGATCGATTAACGTTCTTTCGGCGTGACGCCATCTGAACAAAGATGAGAAAGGACAAATTGATTAAACTCCTGCCCGAGCGCGTTCACCCAGACTTGTCCACGCTTGCTGAAACCATAGCAACCAGCCCGATCCGGATCGATTCTCGTGAGTTGGAAAATGGTGTGCAACCACTCATGCACCACCGAGTGAACAGAATCGCATCCCTGATCTTCAAGAGCGGGTTTGCTTAACCAGCCCAAATCCGGACCCGCCAACCCTGCGATAGGGCCCCCGTTTCGGTCGTGGACCTTCTGGCTTGTGATTAGAAGACTCTGGTTACCTTGCGACAACGGGCTTTCGTTGAGGACGGTCGTGTCGCCGCCATCCCAGGTTATTTTCTTCAAGAAAGGATTCGCCGCTTTTCGCGTAACGACGTTTAAGACCAAGTTTGGGCTGATTCTGAATACTTCAGCCTTCATTTTTTCGGCCTCCCGTGTCGCAAACGGAATGTCTGATTCCACTTCAACGCAAAGCTCAAGGATCAGGCTCACGATGTCTAACGTCGGCTTATTTGTTTTCGAAGTCCGTAAGATCCGACGCGATTATCTTAAGAATAACATCGAATGATTTTTCGTCATCTGGCGTTAAAATATTGTCGCCGATGGCCAAGCCTCGTTTGGACATTTCAGTCGCAAGGAAGAACGCGAAATTGCTGTCCGTAACGACCAGACCGCTTTCCTTGAGTTGAGCAATAGTAGCGGCCAATGCGTCCCGGTGAATCTGCAACGGACCAAGCTCTTTTAACTCAAGGTCCCCGTTCACCACCTTGTCCCGGTCCAAAGATGCTTTCGCAATATTCAACGTGTCCTTGAGCGTCTTGTCGTCATACCCTTTTGCTGATAGCTCAAGGTAAACTTTCAGTCCGGCATCCAAGGCACGCTTCAAATACTGGTTAGTAGACTCCAGTTCGTTGGCTGGACATGAGCTATAGCGGGTGAAGAATATTGTACCCACGCCGTGAATAGCCGCTTCTCTTCGTCCCAGTATCGATTTGGAACTGCTTGAGAGTAAGATACCGTTGTTGACCAGACTGGACGCATACATCTTCAAGCCGTGGCTTTCTACGAGCTGAGATGCAAACAGCGATTGATAGCCTTGGCGGCAGGCCAAATCACACTGTAGCATCTGAACACCCATGAGTCCCAGTGAGGATGCCCAGTCGCCTTTAAGAAAAGACGTGGGTTTGAGCGCTAATAAGATGAGATTCTTTCCGGCAGCGTGATTGCGTTCTTGCGGCGCTAGCAAACCCCAGCTTTTCAATTCCTCGAATTTGCTGGCCTCATCCAGCGTATTGAAACTGCGAACGGTCTTTTCAAAAACCACGTTCGGGTCGGGCTTGTCTGCGGCGTGCAGGCTCGCGAGCAAGGCGATCACCATCAATGCGGCACCGGCCTTTTTCATTGCAACGACTTCCGTCGAATCAGGACCGTCTGTCAGCAAAATTGGGGACGCAAGAAATCGGAATCCAAGGCATGCATAGGTGGACGGCTTCAAAACGGTGAATGGCTGGCTGACGCCACGCTACGGGGTGAACGCCGTCAGCGGCACCAGCTGCACGGGGCCGAGTAGACCGGAGGGCTGCAGGGGCCAGTTGGAGGCGTCGAAGGGCTGGTAGGAGATGTTCACGAAGTTGATTTCGTAGAAATTCTTCCACGGCACCTTGCGCTGGTCGAGGTCGCGGATGCGGTTGGCGGCGGTGTTCGTGATTTCGAGGGCGAGCGTGTTTTTGCCGGGCTTGAGGAAGGTGCCGATTTTCGTGCGCTCGGGCAGGGACCAGATCAGGTCGGTCTCGGTGCCGTTGACGAACACGCGGGCGGTCTCGCGCACGTCGCCAAGGTCGAGCAGCCAGTCGTCGGCCTTCACGCCGGCGGGCAGGGTGAACTCGGTCTCGTAGCGCGCGGTGCCGCCGAACCGCTGCCATTCGCCGCCCTGCGCCGTCCACGAACCCGGTCCGCTTGCGGTGAACGCAGATGGAAGCTCCGGGCCGCCGCGCAGTGCGGTGACCTTCCATGCGCCGGTCAGGGCGACCGGTGTGCCGCGGCGGGAATAGATTGAGCGGGGTCCGGATGCATTGGCGGCGGTCAGGGTCTTGATGAAGAAGGATTCGCCGGGTGCCTGCTGGAGATAAACCTCGGCTGCGCCGTCGCGCTGGCGGACGGCGGCGACGCCGAAGCCGCCGCGGCGCGGATTCATCTGCAGGGCGGACTGCGCAGGACGGCCGAGGCGGACCCAGCCATCGACGGGCTGGCCGGTGAGGTTGGCGATGAAGTAGATGTAGCCGTCATCCGTGCGCCGCCGCACGAACTGCAGGCCGGTGTCGGACAGTGGTTCGCGGCTCGCGCCGCTGGCGGCGAGCAACGGGGCGAGCGGGGCCACGACGACGCGGCCGCGGCCGAGTTTCGCCTCTGTGACGCCGGCCGAACCGGCGGCGAGGTGCAGGCGCGCGAGTTCGGTTTTGAACTGGGTGCGCCGCTCCGCGAGCTGGCCGTAGCCGGGCACGTCGGCGGGAAGGGCATCGAGGAACAGCACGGATGCGCCGTCGTTCGCAAAGGCGAGCAGGCGCTGCAGGGTGGGCAGCGGCATGTGATCCGTCTTCGGGACGATGATGGTGTGGTAGGTTCCACCGGGCGTTTTTAGTTCTCCGTGCTGGTCGGTGTTCGTCTGCTGGAGTTGCGCGTCGGAGATGAGGTCGTAGGCGTAGCCGCGAGCGACCAGATCGGTCATGAGTTTGCCGCAGGGTGTGTCAGGCAGCCAGGTAGCGTGGACCGTGAGCTGAATCTGCATGCCCTCGGCGTTGTGCCAGAGGTCGTCGAGCGGCCAGTAAACCAGAACGTCGTTGTCGTGGGTGCCGGCCTGAAGGAGCGTTTGAGCCCGCGCGATGTAGGCGTTGATGCTGTCGCCGAAGTCGTGCCACAGCGGGTTGCGGGTGTTGAACTGCGTCGAGGCGTAGAAGACCCAGCCGGGCCAGGGTGCGTCGGCGGGCGAGTAGGCATTGCCGTGGTAGAAGATGTGGTTGATGCCGGCGAGGAAGAGGGCGTCGGCCTCGGGCTTCATCTCCGACGGAGCCTCGCGGAAATGCTCGCGCAGCCAGGTGAACGTCTCAGATGAGGCGTAGGGATGGCCGGCGACGTGGGCCGCGGACGAGGCGAAACGGTTGATGATCGACGGGTGCGCGGTACGGCCGGGGGAGGGATCGAAATCGCCGGGGTCGCGGCGGAAGCCGGGAATGGGGAATTCGTGCGAGCCGAAGATCTCCGTCTCGGGAATGTCGGCGTTGGCGTAGAGGTCGAGGAGGTTACCCGGGGCGCCGTGCGACTGGTTGCGGACCAGCCAGCCGCGCGCGTGCGACCACTCGACCCACGTGTGCAGGTAGTCGAGGTGGAGTTGGGCGAGGGTCTCGCGGTAGTCGGTCTTCAGGCGGGCGAGTGAGTCGGCGTCGAGCGGCTTCGCACCCATCAGCTCGGCGGCGAACTGCTGGATATCGTAGCCGTGCATCTGCTGGAAGACCCGGGGAAATTCGGGGGTCCAGCTCGCGTCGTAGTACTCGAACGAGTCGTGAAACTGGGTGTGGATCAGTTCGCGGGGAAAATTGGCGAAGGCCTGGCCGATCGGCGCGAGGTAACGCTGCAGGGCCTCGGGCGAGTAAGGGTCGATGACGAGCCCCTGGTCGCCGGGCGCGGAGCGCTTCACCATCTGCTGGGTGGGTTCGCCCGCGAGCTTGCCGTCCTTGAGGACGATCTTGGTGTTCGAGAACTCCGGCGTGATCCACGGCCCGCCGAAGGGCCAGCCGGTGCCGGTGGCCATGTCGACGGCGAGATCGAGCCGTTTCGCCTCGCGGCCGGTGTACTCGAGCATTTCCATCCACTTGGGCGAGAGGAAATCGATGAAGCGGTCGTCGTAGCCCTTGGCGCCGTAGATCGGGGTGATCTCGACGCCGCCGAAGCCGGCGGCGGCGATGGCCTCGAGCTGGCTGGTGAGGTTGGCCTTGTCGACGGCGCTGCCGGGCCACCACCAGCGGGTCCACGGCTTGTTTTCACGCTGGATCGCGGGCCACGGGGAGGCGGGGGTGTCGGCCGCGCGCAGCGGCGCACAGAAGACGGAGGATAGGCACAGGGCGGAGAAGAGAAGACGCGGGGATTTCATGGGGTAAGATTTCATCGCAAGACAGACGCGGACGAACGGCAATGCCGCAGTTATACCCCCACAGTCTTGCCGTTTTTCATCATGACCACCGCAAGGCTCGAAGTTTGATCGGCCTCGATTTGTCTCCTGTGCAAAGGATCGGAATTTTACAGGAGGCGATCCGAGGAAGAGCCGAGGTCGGAGGGATGGGGTTGGAACGCGACGGGGACGTCGCGTCCCCAAGCTCAGCCGCCGAGGTAGGTGGCCTTGAGCCGCGGGTTGGCG
>Ga0265319_1001623_pt1 | contig 13114 bp, 13 predicted proteins | sample 4824metaG_FD_192443 | JGI IMG/M metagenome (GOLD analysis project Ga0265319, IMG submission 192443) | Rhizosphere microbial communities from Carex aquatilis grown in University of Washington, Seatle, WA, United States - 4-8-24 metaG | ecosystem: Host-associated > Plants > Roots > Rhizosphere >...
CTGTCCGGTGCATCCGCCCGTGAGCTTTCGCCGGACGGCCGACCATCCGCAGGACGGCTGGCGGATGGAGGAGATCGCCATGGCCACGCACACGGGCAGCCATCTCGACGCGCCGCTCCACAAGATTGCCGGCGGCAAGAGCATCACCGATCTCCCGCTCGAGACATTTGCCGGGCCGGCGCGCATCGCCGATCTCCGCGGGCTCGCACCCGATGCGCCCATCACGCCCGCGCTGCTCGCGTCGCGGCTGCCCGGGCTCGCTGCCGGTGACATCGTGCTGCTGGCCACGGGCTGGGGCGACCGCCGCGCCAAGACGCCGGAGTGGCTGCAGCATTCCCCCTTCGTCGATCCCGCCGGCGCGCGCTGGCTAGTCGAACAGAGGGTGCGCGGTGTGGGCATCGACCACTACTCGATCGGGGGGAACGGCCCGGTCAACGCCGAGACGCACACGATCCTCCTCGGCGCCGGCCTCTGGGTGGTCGAGGAACTGCATTTCCCACCTGTGGCCTTCACGCTGCCGGCGCCGGTGAAATTCTGGGCCCTGCCGCTGAACTGGCCCGGCTGCTCCGGGGCGTTCTGCCGTCCGGTGATCGAGGTGGCGTGACGCGGATTGATCCTCGAATTTTTTGCCGCGAAAAGGCACGAGATGACACGACAGGAACCGTTCGGATCGGATTGAGGGTTCGGACACCAACCGGTCGGGTCTTTTTCGTGTCATCTGGTGTCTTTTCGTGGCAAAAAATCCGGTAGTTGTGAAATTCGGCTGTCCTTGCCTCCATGCTTCGCCCACCCGAGAACTTTTCTACCGTCCGGCTTAGCGGCCAGCGCACGCGTGTGGAGGATGCACCGGCGGCATTCGCGGCCTACGCGAGCGACCCGGAAGTGACGCGGTACCTGAAGTGGCGGGCGCATGAACACGTCGACACCCTTGCCGAGTTTTTCCGGCTGCGCGCTGACGATTGGGACCAAAGCCGGCCGCATTTCAGCTGGGTGCTGCGACTGCACGAGGGCGAGGCCGTGGCCGGCACGATCGGTTGCATTCCCGACGGCGGCAAAATGATGTTCGGCTATGCGCTCGCGAAAAAACACTGGGGCCAGGGACTGATGGCCGAGGCGCTGCGGCACCTAGTCGACTGGACGCTGGCGCAACCGGAGTATTTCCGGGCCTGGGCATTTTGCGACGTGGAGAATCCGGCATCGGTCCGCGTGATGGAGAAAGCGGGCATGACCCACGAAGGCGTGCTCCGCCGCTGGCACGTGTGCCCGAACCTCGGGCCCGAGCCGCGCGACTGCATTGTTTGCGCGAGGGTCAAATAGACCCGGTGGAGCGCCGCGCGACGGCGTCCTTGGGGCCGGGTTACAGGCACCGGCTGGATTTTGGCATTTTTTTAACCCCGGGTTTTGCAACCGCCCATGGGGGGTGGCGTCTCGATGGACAGATACATCATCCACCATGAAAGACAGCCTCTCCTTCAAATTCCTCGCCGCCATCATCATGGCGGGCCTTGTTCTCGCCATCGTCAATCCGGGCCGCTCCGCAGTCAGCCCGGAGGTCCGCGCCGTTGACACCACGCAGCGCTGAAACGCGCCAGCCGTTCCCTTTTCCTCCCCCGTTTCACGCCGGGGGAGTGAATGCACCCGCCGCCCCGGAGCCTGCTCCCGGCGGCGGTTTTATTTTTCCACGCTTACGGACTGACGCAGCAGACCTTCCCCCTGCCGGCAAAAGGGGAAATCGTTCGGCCGCTCCATGTAGGAGCCTGGCTCAGCCTTTCAGCGCCCCGGCGGCCACGCCTTTCACGATCTGGCGCTGCAACAGCAGGTAAACGGCAAGGATCGGCAGCGTCACCAGCACGAGGCCGGCGAAGAGCATGCCATAGTCGGTGTGGTACTGCGCGTTAATGGAAAGGTTCGCCAGCCCGAGGGGCAGTGTCCGCGCGCGGCCGTCCACATCGCCGCCGACAAGCATGAAGGCGAAGAAATACTCCTTCCACACGCCAATGAACTGGAAGATAGCCACCGTCACGAGCCCCGGCCGCGCCAGCGGCAGCAGCACGTGCCAGAACGCCGAGAACTCGCTGCAGCCGTCGATCACCGCGGCCTCGTAGAGCGAGCGCGGCAGCGACCGGAAGAATCCCGCGAGGATGAAGATCGCGAAGGGCAGGCCGTTGGCGGTGTAGACCAGGATCAGGCCCGCCCGGGAGTTGAGCAGGGCCAGCGCCCGCAGCTCGAAGAACAGCGGCACCATCGCGAGCTGCGCGGGAATCATCAGGCCCGCGAGGAAAAGCCAGAACGCGCCGCGGGCCAGCGGATGATAGAAGCGCGTCAGCGCGTAGGCCGCCATGGCGCCAAGCGCCACGATGAGGGTCACGGAGACGACCGTGACCAGGACGGAATTGAGGAAATAATCGCCGAAGCGGGCCTCGCGCCACGCCCGCGCGTAGTTGTCGACCTGGAGGTCGCTCGCGGCCGGCAGCGAGAACGTGTCGCGGAAAATCGCCGCGTCGGGTTTCAGCGAGGAGTAGGCGACCCAGACCAGCGGGAACACCACCCACGCGGCGTAGCCGAGCAGCACCGCGAAGATCAGCCCCTGCGACAGCTGGAAGCGTCCGGATTTCATCCTCGGGTCGGGCGTGGCCATGGCGCGTTCCTCAGCCCTCCACGGTTTCCCGCCGGAGGCCGCGCAGGACCAGCGCGCTGGTGGCGAGCACCAGCACGAACAGGACGGCCGCCAGCGCCGTGGCCCGGCCGATGTCGAAGTCCTTGAACATCGCCGTGACCATCAGCGTGCCCAGGGTGTGGGTGGTCGTATCGGGATCCTGCGACGTGAGCAGCCAGATCATCTCGAAGGCGTTGAGCCCGCTGATGACGATGAAGACCGCGGAAATCACGATGGCCTCCCAGATCAGCGGCAGGGTGATGGTGAAAAACTGCCGCCAGCGCGGAGCCCCGTCGATTTCCGCCGCCTCGTAAAGCTGGGGGTCGATGCCCTCCATCGCCGCGAGGTAGAGGATGAGGTTGAAGCCGCAGGCCATCCAGAGGTAGATCGGGATGAGCGCCGCGTAAAGGTGGGCCGGGGCGAGCCACGGGTAATTGTCGAACGAGCGCAGCCAGGCCGAGTCGAGGGCGCCGCCCAGCGCGACGAGGCCCGCGTTGACCAGGCCGCCGTGGGGCTCGTAGGCGTTGAGCCAGAGCAGGGTGGCGGCGATGCCGCCGAGCATGTTCGGGAAGAGAAACACCACGCGGAACACCGCCCCACCCCAGACGCCGCGGTGGATCAGCGTGGCGAAGAGCAGCGCGAGCGGGACCACGACCAGCGCCGGCACCAGCATGAGGAACAGGTTGTTCCGCAGGGCGACCCAGAACGCATCGCTCTCAAACAGCAGCCGCCGGAAGTTCAACCACCCGACCCATGAGCGAGGGCCGATCCCGTCCCAGTGCGTGAACGCCCAGCCCAGCGCGGTGAGGCCGGGCAGCAGGACGAGGCCCGCGTAGAACAGCAGCGCCGGGCCGATAAACCCGACCGCGACCGGCGCACGCAGCCGGGCGAACGTGGATTCGGCGCCGTCGACCGGCATGGCGCCGGGGCGCGAACCGCGATTCCCCTCCCGCGACCGGCGGGTGCCAAACCACAGCGCGGCGGCGCCGAGGGCGGCGAGCAGGAGAGTTCCCGCGACCGGGTGGCGATATTCCACCCGGCCCGGTTCCGCCACGCCGGCCCGATCGCGGGCCGCGGCCGCCTCAACGCGCTCGGCAAACTCCTGCGGTGCGATCTGCCCGGTGGTGAGCCGCTGGCTCTCGTCGACGAGCGCCTGCCGGACCGCCGGCGGCTGCAGCATCGTTTGCGGCATGTTGAAGGCCTCCCGCGCCCGCGCGATCATGGCCGCGGTTTCCTGCATGCGGGCCGAGAAGGCCGCGACTGGCACGCCGCGGATCGCCACCGGTGCGTCCTGCGCGCGGACAAACGCCTCCGCGCGGGCGCGCGAGGTCAGGAAGCGAAGAAAATCGATTGTCAGGCGTTCGCGCTCCGGATCGCCCGTCGCGAAGACAAAGAAGCAATCCGCGCCGGTCTGGATCGTGGTCGGATCCGCCACCCCGTCGGGAAACACCGGGAAATTCATCACGCCGAGCTCGAAGCCGTCGGGAAACTTGCCCTGCATCTCGCTCACCAACCACGAACCCGACACGGTCATTGCGGCCCGGCCATCGAGCAGGGCCAGCTCGGCGCCCGTGTGGGTTGCTCCCTCCCAGCCAGGCTGCGCATCGTCCCGTGTCACCCGCTGCAGCAACTCCGCGCTCCGCACGTAACGCGGATCGAGCCGCGCACCAGGCTTGAGGTCATTGACAGCCTGCCAGCCGGCGAGACCGGCCAGGTTGTAGTACGCGGCACGGAGAAAGGTATCGGCATAAAGCCAGCGGGATCCCGGCAGGCTGACGGGGGCGACGCCGGTGGCGCGGATCTTTTCGCAGAGGGCAAAAAACTCGTCCCAGGTGCGCGGCACCGCCCAGCCGTGGGACCGAAACAGCGCCCGGTTGTAGAAGATGGACCAGCAGGCATAGGTGAACGGCAGGCCGTAGACCCGGCCGTCGATGCGCCACGAATCGAGCGCACCGGGCAGAAACGTGTCGCCCCATCGCGCGTCCCCCTCCCAGTTGCGGGTGTCGAGGAACGGCGTGAGGTCGAGCATCCGGCCCGCCCGGACCAGCGCGGGCCAAAGGACATAAGGCGCCGACGCGGCATCGGGATAGTTTCCATCGATGATGCGCACCCGGAGTTTGTCCTGGATGCGCGGATCCCCGTACACGTTCACCTTCACTCCCGGCCGCTGTGCCTCGAACAGCCGCGCCGTCTGCTCATAGAACGCGATGCCGTAGCCGCCGCTGAACACCGGGATGTCGAGTTCCGTCGCACCCAACCGCGGGACGATCACCAAGAGCGCCAAGAGCAGGCAGAGGCCGAAGGCCGCGCCGCCGCGATTCCGGACGCCGCGGCGACGGGTGAATCCGGTCGGTTCCGGCCTGGTCGCATCTCCCGGGTCTGAACTCATGCGTCAGGAAAGCATGGCCAATCGCGGACGGGTGCAACCAAACCTTTCTTCCGGCCGCCCGGCCCCAAGCTGCGGAAGTCGTTTGCCCGCGATGATTTTCCCTCCGTTTTCCGGACACTCCCCGGCCCCGCCGAGGAATAGCGTTGCTGCGGTCGAGGTTGGGCCTAGAACACCGGCTTTCATGGTCGCAGAAAACACGGGAAAACAGGGCGGACCGCCGCATCACCGCGCTCGCGGTTAGGGAGCGTCTCTCCGCCATGTACCAGGTCACGTTTTCCGAGCAGGCGATGCACGAGCTGAACCGTCTCGACAAGCTGGCGCAGATGGAGGTCATCGAGCCGATCAGCCTCCTGAAACCCGCGGATCTGGCGTCCCCCCGCGAGCCGCTCGGGCGCTTCCACCGCGGCGGCCGCGAGTTCTACCGCCTCCGGGCCGGGGAATTCCGGTTCTATTTCGCGGTCCAGACCGAGACACTCCATGTCGACTACATCCTGCACAAGAATACGCTCGAGGATTTCCTCCTGCGCAACAAACTGCCGGTGTCCGAGCAGCAGCTGGTGGAGCAACACTCGAAGTTCTGGAAATATCTCGAGAGCCTGACGAAATGATCTTCCGCCGACCCACCGCCGCCGAGCGCGCCGCCGCAGCCGCGGACCTCGCCGAACGCGAGGATCCCTACCACGTCACCCAGGCCAGCCGCATTTACTTCCTGCCCAACCTGATGACCGCGGGCAACCTATGCTGCGGCTTTGTGGCCATCATCTTCTGCATCAAGGCCAGCTACGAGATGCGCCTGGCCGGCGTGAAGGTGGCGTCGGACCTGACCCCCGAGGCGATCGCCTACTTCAAATGGGCGGTCTGGTTGATCTTCGGCGCAGCGGGATTCGACACCCTCGACGGCCGGCTCGCCCGCATGGGCGGGCGCGAGTCGCTCTTCGGCGCCGAGTTCGATTCGCTGGCGGACGTGGTTTCGTTCGGCATCGCGCCGGCCCTGATGGTGTTCTTCCTCATCCTCTCCCCCACCCAGGGCTATCCCAACTTCCAGCAGCTCGGCGGATTCCTCAGTTTCATCTACCTGCTTTGCGCCGCAATCCGCCTAGCCCGCTTCAATGTCATCACCAACCCGCTGCTGCATCGCGACGCAAAGGACTCCAACAAGGACTTCGTCGGCCTGCCCGTGCCCGCGGCAGCCGGCACGGTCGCCTCACTGGTGCTGACGCTCCTCCATCTCGCGGAGAACAGCCGCGATCTCCAGCGCTGGGCGCTCGGCCTGCCGCCCTTGCTCGCGCTCATCGCCATCCTGATGGTCAGCTCGGTGCGCTACCCCAGCGGCAAGAAGGTCGACATGCAGACGCGGACGAAGCTCTCCACCTTCGTACTTTTCATCGGCGTGGGCGGGATCATCTGGAACTTCAAGGAGGAGGGCCTCCTCATCTGCACGCTCAGCTACATCTTCTTCGGTTTGCTCCGTCACTGGCGCCGGAGCCGCACTCCGCGGCGGCCGGCTGATTCCTTGTGAGGAAATTGCGCGCACCTTGCGGACAACCCGGAGCCTGCGAATAACCCCGGGGTTATTGGCCGAAGCCGGAAAGTTCCTCACAGGTCCAAAATCGTGTTTTTTCAGAGGCAAAACCCACAGTTGCTACGGATTCGAGCCCCCCATAATACTACTGATATAGTTCCTTATTGAACTGGTTTATAATCAGACTTTGTTAGTTTCCCACCGAACGCCCACCGCTCCCCCATGAAATTCAAAATCAATCGCGACCATTTCGCCAACGGGCTGGCCCAAGTCCTGAACGTTGTCGGTTCCAAGGCCACGATGCCGATTCTGAGCAATGTGCTCATTGAGGCGGAGAAGGACCAGATTTCCCTGACGACCACGAATTTGGACCTCGGTATCCGCTGCAAGATCAAGGCGGACGTGAAGGAAACCGGCTCGGTCACCCTGCCGGTCAAGCGGCTCGCAACGATCGTCCGCGAGCTGCCCAACATCGACGTGACCTTGGACGCATCACCAAATCACCAGGTGAAGCTGAGCTCGGGCGGCTCGAACTTCCGCATCATGGGCATCGGCAAGGAGGAGTTTCCGCCGCTGCCCGAGTTCGGAGACGAGAAGGCCTACAGCCTCGAGCAGGCGGAGCTGGCCACGATGCTCAAGAGCGTGTCCTACGCGCAGTCGACGGACGAGACGCGCTACATCCTCAACGGCGTCTATTTCAACTTCAAGGATGGCAAGCTTTCGCTTGTGGCGACCGACGGCCGGCGGCTCGCGCTGACCGCCAAGGAAATGACGGTGCCCGCGGCAAGCGCCGGTGCCATCATCCTGCCGGCCAAGACCGTGGGCGAACTGCTCCGGCTCCTCGACAAGGGCGAGAAGGTGAAGATCAACTTCAACGACCGGCGGGCTTCGTTTCAGATTGGGACCGACAAGGACAGCAGCGGCCTGATCGACAGCGTTTACCTCTATTCCAAGGTGGTGGAGGGCAACTATCCGAACTACCAGCAGGTTATCCCGAAGGAAACGCACCAGCGCATCAAGCTGGAGCGCGAACTCTTCCTGCAGTGCATCCACCGCGCAGCGCTCGTGTGTTCGGAGAAGGCCAACTCGGTGAAAATCAAGCTGACGAGCAACCTGCTCGAGATCACCGCGCAGAGCCCCGACTTCGGCGAAGCGCACGAGTCGATGGCAATCGGTTACAGCGGACCCGACCTCCAGGTCGCGTTCAACCCGGCGTTTGTCATGGATCCGCTGCGCGCCCTGACGAAAGATGAGGTATTTTTCGAGCTCAAGGACGAGGTGAGCCCCGGCGTGTTCAAGACGCTGGACAGCTTCATCTGCGTCATCATGCCCGTGCGGCTGAGTTGATTTTCTGACCCGGCTTGTGGCCGTGCAGGATCGCCCGGACCTCCGGCCCCGGCGATCACGGCGGCTGCAAACTGCGCCGAGCCCAACCGATGAACGATCCCACTTACCCGCTTCTGGCCGCGATGACGGTATCGATGGTCCTGTTCCAGTTGAACCACCGCTACGCGTCGCCGGTGCTGGCGATCTTCAACCGGTGGCTGCGCTGGTTCATCTTTGCCTTCGGCGCGGCCTTTGTCTGCCGCGACTTCGAGCTGATCGAACGCCCGTACCCGGTGCTGGTGATGGTTTTCTTCCTCGTCTGGTTCCTGGTCGAGACGCTCTACAACTGGCTGGCGATCCACGCGCTCAGCGTCAGCCCGCTCCCGCTCTTTCCGCGCTACACGCCCAACCAAAGCGGTGAGGAGTGGCCGACTCAGCCACGGCTGCTCAAGGTCCGCGAATGGCTCCGCGGCCAGGGTTTCAGGCAGGTGCAGGCCCTGCGGGCCGAGGTCGGCGGCGGCAGCTATCTGCGGGTGTCGGTTTATCAGGACGAAAAGGCGGCAATCCGCGTGCAGATCATGTTCCTGCCGCAAGCCAACGGCAGCATCACCGCCTGCTACGTGCTGGCGTCGCAGCTGGCCGATGGGCGGCGCATCGTGACTGACAACCTTTATGTCCCTTTTGGCGGTTTTTATCCGGAGAACTGGCTCGTTGAACGCGCACCCTGGCGCCGGGCTCTGCCGCGGCTGGTGGCCCGCCACCGCGCCCGCCTTGATCGGTCGGGCAGCATGGTCGAGCCCTGGACCAATGACCCGATGGCCGACCTCAACACCGAGCAGGGAGAACTCGACCGCTTGAACACGGAGCTCGGTTTCCTTCACCCGCATCACGATCGTGACGATCTCGGCAAGATCACGCATGAGGGCCGCTATCGCGTCTGGAAGGAAATCTGGATGCTCGATTACCTCGGCCGGCCCACGCGGTACGAGTGAGGATAATTGGGGCGGCGACCTCCCGGCCTGCCCATCGTTGTCGGGGCGAAGGAGGGTCACCGTCTGACACGACGGGGACGTCGCATCTCCAGCCAGGCGCTTCGCTAGGGCCGCTTCTTCCGCTCCGCCTCGACCTCATCCCAGAGTGCCCGCGACTGTTCCTCAGCCAGTTTCAGCTCCAGCTCCTTGAGCTGCTCGCGCAGTTCATGGCAGCGCCGGGCCTGCTCTCCGAAGAGGGTCGAGCCCGCGGTCATGGCCGCGTTCATGCGGTAATGCTCCGTCATGCGGGGATAGGCTCGCAGCTCCATCTGGTCGCCGGCCCCGACGTCGAAGCCCGAGCGCTTGAGCAGGCGACCCAGCGGATGGAAGGCCTTGTACAGGGTCTCGGCGAAGTGTGCGGGAAACGGCGACTCCTGCCGGCCGCGGCCGCGGAGATAATCGAAGATGCGGTACGCGGTCGTCTCGGGGTAGGTGTCGTTCGCCGTGAAGCACTGCTGCATCCAGGCTTCCGTGAAGAGCTCCTCGAGAAGGTTCGGCACATCCCAGGCCAGCAGCTCCGCCTCGTCGAGCAGCTCCCTCAGGCCGGCCTTGGTCCGGTTGCGTGAAACAATGAAATCCTGGCGCCCGATGATCGCGGTGATCCGCGGATAACTGGCCATCACCTCCGGGGTCGCCATCCGGCGGAATGCCGTCATCTGGGTGCGCATCAGCCCGAGCGCATGCTCCATGTCGGTTTTCACCCTGGCGACCGCTTCGGCTGTCGTGCTCATGAGGGGCTGTGGTTGGCTGGGGGCGCAGATTGATGGAATCCGGCCGGGCGCGGCAATGCGGAACCGGCAACCGCCAGGATCCGTTCAACCACCGATATAACTCATCTCGACCTTGGCGCGGCCTTCGCCAGCGGCGAGCAGTTCGGCTCGCTCATCGCTGTAGCGGTCGAGGCGACCGGACCAAACCCGCGCAAGATACCCCGCGAGCTCCGCGTCATCCGCGCCGGCGCGAAGGCAGCCGAGGATATCCCAGCCCAACGAGGCAAACAGGCAGGTGTAGAGGCGGCCGTCGGCCGAAAGCCGCGCCCGGTGGCAGTCGCGGCAGAAAGGCTCGGTGACGGAGCTGATCAAGCCGATCTCGCCGCGGCCGTCGCGATACCGGTAGCGCGACGCCACCTCGCCGCGGTAGGCGGGCCCGGCGGGTTCCAGCGGCCAGACGGCCCCGATGCGCGCTACGATCTCGCGGGCCGGCACCACCTGGTCCGGCGACCAGTGGTTGGTGTTGCCTACGTCCATGAACTCGATGAACCGCAACGTGTGGCCGCGGGCGCGGAAATATTCACACAACGCCACCAGCTCGTGGTCGTTGATCCCGCGCTGCACGACGCAGTTGATCTTGACCGGCAGCCCGGCGGCCGCGGCGGCATCGATGCCGCGCAGCACGCGCGCCACGCTGAAGCCGAGTCCGTTCAGCCGGCCCGCCGTCGCGTCATCGAGGGAATCCACCGAGACGTTGACCCGGTCTAATCCTGCGGCGCGCAACGCCGGGGCGAGTTTTTCGAGCAGCCAGCCGTTGGTGGTGAGGGCGACATCGGGCACGCCGAGATCGTGCTTCAGCGCCCGGACCAGTTCGGGCGCGTCGGCCCGCAGCAGCGGCTCACCGCCGGTCAGGCGGACCTTTTCCACGCCGAGCGTGCGGAAGGCCCGGACGATCCGCGTGATCTCGGCCAGGGTCATGAGCTGGGGATCGCGCAGGAAGGAATACCCGGCGCCAAAGACCTCCTTCGGCATGCAATACGGACACCGGAAGTTGCAGCGGTCGGTCACCGAGATGCGCAGGTCGCGCAGGGGCCGGGAGAAGGGGTCGCGGACGGACGGGGACATTTTTACCACAGAGGCACAGAGCATGACGGTAGGCAAAGCCGGATGTGCATTTCCGCCGTGCCCTCCGCGCCTTCGTCGTCCAGCCTCTACGGGTCATGCTTACCCCTGCCGCGGCCGAACAGCTCATCCTGGCATACCTCGCGCCTTTGCCCAGCGAGGACTGCCCGCTGGCGGAGGCGCACGGCCGCGTGCTGCGCGGCGCGGTGCGCGCGGACCGCGATCTGCCGCCGTTCGACCGGGTGACCATGGACGGATATGCGCTCCGGGCGGCAGCGCTGGCGGCGGGCACGCGGAGCTTCCGGGTGGAGGGCCTTCAGGCCGCCGGCATGATTCCGCAGACGCTCGGACCGAGCGTGGACGCCTGCGTGGAGATCATGACCGGCGCGGTGCTGCCGGTGGGCGCGGATTGCGTGGTACCTTACGAGGAAACGACGCGATCGGGCGCCGAGATAACGGTGAACGCGTCGATTTTCCCCGCCGGGCATTCAGTGCATCGCCGCGGCAGCGATCACCTTGCTGGCGACGAAATCCTTCGCGCCGGAACGAGGTTGGGTGGCCGCGAGATCGCCGTGGCGGCGGCCTGTGGCTGCGCCAGCCTGACGGTGACGACGCGGCCGAAAGTCGCGGTCGTCGCCACGGGTGACGAACTGGTCGACGTGAACATGCCCGTCGCCCCGCATCAGATCCGGCGGAGCAACGACTACGGACTCCGGGCCGCGCTGATCGCGTCGGGTTATCCCCGCGTCGAACGGTTTCACCTGCGGGACCTGCGGCATGAGATTGAGCACCGGCTGTGGCACATCCTCGCCGAGTACGATGTGGTGCTGCTCAGTGGCGGCGTCTCGAAGGGCAAGTTCGACTATCTGCCCGCGGTGCTGGAGACGCTCGGTGTGAAGAAGATCTTCCATGGCGTCGCGCAGCGGCCGGGCAAGCCGATGTGGTTTGGCATGAGCGCGCGGCGAACGCCGGTCTTCGCCCTGCCGGGCAACCCTGTGTCGAGCTATGCGTGCCTGCACCGCTACGTGCTGCCCGCGCTGGATCACGCGAGCGGGTGCGCACCCCGGCCCCTGCGGACCGCGGCGCTGACCGAGCCGGTGTCGTTCAAGCCCGCCCTCGCGTATTTTCTCCCGGTGACGCTTTCCAGCGGTCCCCGGGCCGAGCTTTTGGCGAGACCCGGGCCCGGCAACACATCGGGCAATTTCGCGGGGCTGGTCGGCACCGACGGATTTGTCGAGCTGCCGGCGGAACAGGCGGAATTCCCGGCGGGATACGTCGCGCCATTCCGGGCCTGGGCCTAGGCTGCAAAATCACTTTGCGCCCCCGCCGCTTTGCCTGAAACGTTCCGCCTGATGTTCTCCCACCTCGACGCGCAGAACCGGCCCGCGATGGTCAACGTCGGCGCCAAGGACGTGACCCGGCGCACCGCGCATGCGGTGGCGGTCATCGCCCTGCCGGCGGCGCTGGCGGCGCTGCTGAAGGACGGCGATATCGCGACCAAGAAGGGGGCGATATTTCAAACCGCCATCCTGGCCGGCGTGATGGGCGCGAAACGCACGAGCGAACTCATCCCGCTGTGTCATCCGCTGGCGCTCGATGACTGCCAGGTCGAGATCACCGCAGACGCGGCCCGCGGCGAGGTTTCGATCCACTGCCGCGTGGAGACGCACGCCAGGACCGGGGTCGAGATGGAGGCGCTGACCGGTGCCACCGTGGCGGCGCTCACGGTCTACGACATGGGCAAGGCGGTCTCGCACGGCATCGTGATCAAGGAGGTCCGCCTGCTCGAAAAGACCGGCGGCAAGAGCGACTATCGCGCCCCATGACCAAGACCCTGCAGGTGCAGTATTTTGCCATCCTGCGCGAGCAGCGCGGGCTGGCGCAGGAAAAGATCCCGACTGCGGCCGCGACGGCGCGGGAGTTTTACGAGGAGTTGCGGAGCCGGCATGGCTTCACGCTCGGGGCGGACCGGTTGCGCGTGGCGGTGAACGACGAGTTTGCGCCGTGGGATGCGCCGCTCAAGGAAGGGGACAGCCTTGTCTTCATCCCGCCCGTGGCCGGCGGTTGAGAAAGGAAGCATGTTCCGGATCTCCGCCGAACCCCTCGACCCCGCAGCACTCCAGCGCCTGCTGGTTGATCCGCGGGCCGGGGCGTGCGCAACGTTCGAGGGCTGGGTACGCAACCGGAACGAGGGCCAGCCCGTGCGCGCCTTGGATTACGAAGCCCACGCGCCGCTCGCCGAGAAGGAAGGGCTGCGGATCCTGGACGAGGCCCGGGCGAAATTTTCCATTGTCGGCGCGATCTGTGTCCACCGGGTCGGATCGTTGGCGCTGGGGGACATGGCCGTGTGGGTCGGCG
>Ga0265319_1001624_pt1 | contig 13113 bp, 9 predicted proteins | sample 4824metaG_FD_192443 | JGI IMG/M metagenome (GOLD analysis project Ga0265319, IMG submission 192443) | Rhizosphere microbial communities from Carex aquatilis grown in University of Washington, Seatle, WA, United States - 4-8-24 metaG | ecosystem: Host-associated > Plants > Roots > Rhizosphere >...
CGTCGATGTGGGGGAGGGAGTGACGGAAGATTATCCAGGGCAGCAAAAGGAAAAGCGTGGCGAGGGAGGTGATGCCGAGTTCGCGGAAGAAGCGCGGGCGGGGGCGGGCGGCCCAGCCGAAGGCGGCGGCGGTGATGAGGTTGATGACGGCAAGGGCGAGGCCTTCGTTCTTGGTGAAGAAACAGGCGGCGCTGAAGAAGGCGGCGAGCCAGGCGTCGCCGGTGGTGCCGCCGACAATCCAGCGGGTGAGGTAGAGGGCGCTGCCGGCGTAGAATACCGCGAGGGGCATATCGGCGGTGCCTTGGCCGGCCCAGCGGAGAACCATGGGCGCGCTGACGGCGAGGGCGGTGACGGCCCCGACGGCGCAGCGCGGCAGCAGCGGGCGTACGGAAGCGTAGATGAAAATCGCGTAGCAGCCATATAAGAAGAGGATGCCGCTTTTGCCGAGGGTGTCATTGACTTCGCCGAGGGCGGCGTATTCGCCCGCGGTCAGGAAGGGCACGAGCAGCGGGTAATCGAGGTGGGAGAAATTGAGCGAGTAGTCGTGGAAAAAATCATGGAGGCCGGAAATCGGCGTGAGGCTGAAGACCTTCGCCTTGAAGCCCCAGGTGGAAACGGCGTCCCATTCGATGAGCGGATATTTGTAGGCGAGGGCGGCGACGGTGTAGATGGACCAGACGATGAGCGCGAGCGAGGGCAGGAGCAGCCAGTCGCTTTTAGTCGGACGCGTGGCGGTCCAGGCGGGCTTGACGATGCCGCGGAAGCGGTGGAGGGGGTAGAGCGCGGCGAGGGCGGCGAGAAAGATAAAGACTAAGACGGCGCGGCTGGGCACGACGCCGACGAGCGAGAGCCAAAAGAGGATGAAGGGGACGGCCGCGCCGCCGAGCAGGCCGGAAACTCCGCAAACTTCGCAGAGCGGGCGCCGTTCCCGGCCCGCAAACAGACAGAGCAGGACGTAGCCGACGAAAAACATCAGGCCGCCATACGCGGCCGTGCAGAGCAGGGGCATGGCGATTAGAGTTTTTCGCGCGGGATTTCGTAATAGCGCGTGGTGCCGTTGGTGGCTTGCTCGGCGGTGACGAGGCCGATGATGTGGTGCTGGTCGATCCAGTCGGGGGCGGGGTCGAAACCGGGGAAGGGGTCGCCAGTGTAGGCCTGGGGGATGAGGGTGGCGTCGTCGGCGACGTAGACGCGTTTGGGATAGACGGCGTAGGAGGCGCGAATGTATTCGAACGTGGCGCGGGGCTGGAGGTCGTCGTGCGAATAATCAAAGTTTTTGAAGCGAAGCAGGATGTTGCCGTTGGCGGTGAGCTTGAGGAACAGGTCGTCGACAAATTTCACATTTTTGGTGGCGCCGCCGGTGGATTGGTCGAGCACGTCGAGCAGATGGGGTGGATGGCGGAAGGCGTTGACGACGGCGAAGAGCAGCAAAGTCATCAGCAGCGCGAAGGCCGGGGGGCCGGACGCGGGCGCGGCGGGCGAGCGAAAGCGGTCGATGATTGGGCGGAGGAAGGCGGGCATGGGCGGGCGACTGGGGGAAAATCATCGCGGCGGTGAAAATCCCCGTCAACGGCAAACGGGGAGAGGCCGTTGCTTATGGACGCCAGTGGCATTCGAACATTACCTTGCCGCCTTTGCCGGCGCGGAAGGCGTGTTCGAGCGCAGCGCGCCACTCGCCGAGAGGGTAGCGCGCGGCGATGGGTTGGGCGAGGACGCCCTTGCGCAGGAGCGGGAAAATCTCGTCCATCATGGCGGCGACGGTCGCGGGTGGCTGGGCATGCACCCAGTGGTCGAGCCAGAAACCGCGCAATTGAATGTCGTTAAAAATCAAGGCGCGCGTGGGGAAGCGCAGGGGTTCGGCGCTCACGCCGCCATAGGTGACGACGATGCCGCCGTGGGTGACGGCGCGGCAGAGGCGGCCGACGCTTTCGCCACCGACCGCGTTGAGCGCGAGTTTAATCGGCGCGCCGCCTGTCCAGCGGGCGGGGGTTTTTTCGTAGCCGGAATCTTCGGCGACGACGGCGGAGGCGCCGGCCGCGAGCAAGGTTTTTTCTGCGGCGATGTCGCGCGCGACGCTGAGGCAGCGGTAGCCGAAGTGCCGCGAGAGTTGCGCGACGAGGATGCCGACGGCGGAGGTGCCGGCGTTTAGAATCAGCCAGTCGCCGCGCGCCAGCGTGACAAAATCGCGTAAGAGCCGCCAGGCGGTCGGTGGATTGATGAAGGCGAGGGCGGCTTGCTCGACGGGGATGCCAGGGGGAATGGAGAAAAGTTCGGCGGCGGGGGCGACGACGGCTTCGCGCCACACGCCGGATGCTTCGGGCATCCGCACGAGCGCGCCGATTTTCGGCGTGGTTAAGCCCGGCCCGAGGGCGACGACCTCGCCGGCGGCTTCGCGTCCCGCAATCGTGGGCAAAGACCGGGCCTTGCCGTAGGTGCCGTTGATGAGACCAAGGTCGGAATAATGAATGGCCGCCGAGCGCAGCGCGACGAGGGCTTCGCCCGGCCCGGGGCCGGGCACGTCGAGCGTGACGGCCTCGATGACGTCCGCAGGGAGGCCGGTTCGCTCATAGCGGAGGGCGAGGATGGGGAAGTAAGCTCCGGTGGCAGAGGCCATGTCAGTGAATTCTTTGCTTTCCGTGGGCGCAGGGGAAGCGTAAAACTAGAGGCATGGCGAAAGCTTCCCAGAAGGCAAAAAAACATCCGGCGGCCAAAACGGCGGCGCGGGGCGCGTCCGCGCAGGCGATATGGGGCGGGCGGTTTGCGACGGGGCCGGCGGCGTTGATGCTGCAATTCAGCGAGTCGGTGTCGTTCGACCGGCGGCTGGCGCCGTTTGACATCGCGGGTTCGCAAGCGCACGCGAAGATGCTGGCCAAAGTCGGGCTGCTCACCGCTGGCGAGCGCGACGCGATTGTGCGCGGGCTGGACGCCATTTTGAAGGAGATTCAAGCGGGAGCATTTGCGTGGGACGCCGCGTTGGAGGACGTGCACATGAACATCGAGCACGCCCTGCGGCAGCGCACGCCCGCGGCGGCGAAGCTGCACGCGGGCCGGAGCCGGAACGACCAGGTGGCCACGGCGATGCGGCTGTGGTTCAAGTGGTCATGCGCGCATTTGTTTGGCGAACTCGGCGAGTTGCTGCGCGCGCTGGTCGCGCAGGCGGAGGCCAACCAGGAAACCATTTTGCCCGGCTACACGCATCTGCAACGGGCGCAGCCGGTGACGGTCGCGCACCATTTGCTGGCGTATGTGGAGATGTTTGCGCGCGACCGGGCGCGGTTCATCGACGTCGCGGAGCATGCGAATATTTGTCCGCTCGGCTCGGGGGCCATTGCCGGGACGACGCTGCCGATTGACCGCGAGAGCACGGCGCGGGAGCTGGGCTTTGTGGATTCGCTGGGCCAGCCGCGGTTGACGCAAAACAGCATGGACGCCGTGGCCGACCGCGACGTGTTCATCGAGTTTCTCGCCGCGGCGGCGATCTGCGGCGGGCACGCCTCGCGGGTGGCGGAGGATTTGATTTTGTGGAGCAGCGCAGAGTTTCGCTTCGCCGCGCTGCCGGAGGCGTTCACCACGGGTTCGAGCCTGATGCCGCAGAAAAAAAATCCCGACGCGCTTGAGTTGTTACGCGGGAAGTCGGCGCGGCTGCAGGGGCATTTGCAAACGCTGCTGACACTCGTGAAGGGGCTGCCGCTGACTTACAATCGCGATTTGCAGGAGGACAAGCCGCCGGTGTTCGACGCGTTCGACCAGCTTTCGCTGGGCTTGCAGGTGTTGACACAGGTGGTGGCGGGCTTGGTCGTGAACCGGGCGGCGTGCGCGGCGGCGGCGGGCGACCCGTTGCTGCTGGCGACGGATTTGGCGGATCATTTGGTGCTGCAAGGCGTGCCCTTCCGTGACGCGCATCATGCGGTGGGCGCGCTGGTGGCGCTGGCGGAGAAGTCGCAGACGCCGTTGCATCAACTGCCGGAAGCGCCCGCCCGGGCGCTCGCGCCGAAGCTGGGCAAAAACTGGCGCGACGTGTTCGACCCGGCGCGCGCCCTGGCGGCGCGGGAAAAACCCGGCATGCCGGGGCCGAAGCAGGTGGCCGCGCAAATTGCGAAGTGGAAGATCCAGCTGGCCTAGCACGCTACGCAGGCCGGCGTTTTTTAACGGCGCGCATCCCGATGCCACAATTCAAATTTAAAAACCAAGACCTTGGCCTCGCGGCGCTCCTGGCGGGCCTGACGATGGTGCTGTTGGTGGCCACGGCCCCGGCGGTGGGGTTGACGTGGGACGAGCCTTCGCAAATTGGCGCGTCGGAATCCTATATGCACTGGGTGGGTCTGGCGCTCCGGCATCCGACACAAGCCCTGGGCAGTGAAGCCATCAGCACCTACTGGACGCCGAACCGCGAGCATCCGCCACTGGACAAGCTTTGGTCGGGATTAGTGTGGGAAGCCGCGCGGCATTTTTTCGACGATCTGACGGCGCACCGCCTGGGCAACATGATGTTGGCGGGGTGGCTGGTGGGCTTGGTGTTTTTGCTGGTGGCGGAAAATTATGGCCGCGCGGCGGGCCTGTTTGGCGCGGCGGCGTTGCTGGCGATGCCGCGGTTCTTTTTTCACGCGCACTTGGATGTGTTGGACGTGCCGGTGGCGTTCGCCATTTTTGCGGTGACGTATTTGTTTTGGCGGGTGGTGGACCGGCCGGAATGGTGGTGGGCGCTGGTGCTCGGGGTGGCGTGGGGGCTGGCCGAGGCGGTGAAATTGAACGCGACGTTTTTGCCGGTGGCGCTGGGGGCGTGGCTGGTGATTTTTCGGAGAAAATGGATCACGCTGCCGAGGGTGGCGGCGATTGGCGTGGCAGCGCCGTTGACGTTTCTGCTGGCGTGGCCGTGGCTCTACCATGGGACTTTTTCCAGAATCATCGGCTATATCAAATTTCACGTGAACCATAATCCGATTGGCGCGTGGTATTTCGGGCACTATGACCTGCCGCCGCCGTGGCATTACGCGCTGGTGATGACGTGGGCGGTGACGCCGCTGACGCTACTGCTGCTGATTTTTGCGGGCGTGGCGCGCGCGGGGCGAGGCCGCCAGGATGGCGGTCTCGGCTGGTTGCTGGCGATCAGCGCGCTGGTGCCGATGCTGCCCTTCATCGTCGGGCATAGCATTGTCTATGACGGTGAGCGGCTGTTTCTGGCCGCGTTTCCGTTTTTGGCGGCGCTGGCGGGGGTGGGGTTTGGCTGGCTGACGGGCCGAGTGCGCGAACTGGCGGAACGGTGGAAGCGGCCGGCTTTGGCAGGGTTGATTACGCTAGCCTGCGCAGGGGTGCTGCTTGCGCCTCCCGTGATGGCGACGGTCAGTTTGTATCCTCACCTGCTTTCCTATTATTCCGCGGGCGTGGGCGGTTTGCCCGGCGCGACGAAACTCGGGTTGGAGACCACCTACTGGGCAGAGACGTATGCGGAGGCGATTCCTTTCCTCAGCGCGCACGCCAAAAAAGGCGACCGCATCTGGGTCGAGCCGTTTAGTTATGACATTTTTATTTATTACCAGATGCACGGGCGGCTCAACCCAGGGTTGGTGATCCTGAATGACGCGCCGGCGAAAAGTTTGCTCGGGCCCGACGCGCCGCAGCCGGTGTTGGGCACGTTTCGCACCGCGGATTGGTTTGTCGTCGAAAGTCGCGAGGCGCAATATGGGGAGTTTCCCGAGGAAGTCGCCCTGCGGGACTTTTTATCCGTGCGAAAGCCGGCAAACGAACTTAGTTATCAAGGCGTGCCGTTGTTGCGGGTGTATCAGAAGTGAGGCAGGAAAAAGTGCGCCCGCTCATGCCCGCGACCATCAAGCCCACGCCCGCCGCGCCGCCAGCGATAGTCGCGCGCGAGGCCGCGCGCCGCCGTGAGCTGGCGGCGGATTTGGCGACGCTTTATCCTGAAACGACTTCGCTTATTTTTGAAATCGGATGCGGGCACGGGCATTTGCTGGCTGCTTATGCGGCGGCGCACCCGCAGGCGGATTGCCTCGGGGTGGATTTGGTCACCCAACGTATTTTGCGCGCGCAGCGCAAGCAGCAGCGGCTCAAGCTGGACAATCTGGCGTTTCGCAAAGCCGATGTGGCGGAAACGCTGGCCGCATTGCCGGAGCGCGTGCGGCTGGCGGGAATCTTCGTGCTGTTTCCCGATCCGTGGCCGAAGCGCAGCCATCATCGCCGGCGCTTGTTGCAAACCGAATTGCTCGATGCGTTGGCCGGGCGCGCGGAGCCCGGCGCGTGGCTGGCGCTGCGGACGGATGACGCGGGGTTTTTCGCGTGGGCGCGCGGGCAGATGCAAAATCATCCCGCCTGGCGGCTCGCGCCGGAATTGGCGTGGCCGTTCGAGCACTCGACGTATTTTCAGGAAATCAAAGGCCCGCACCAGTCGCTCATGGCGGCGCGGAAAAGTTGAGGCGCCGACGGGTTGCGCCCAATTCAACTCTACTCACGCACGGGTGAATTCGTAGAGGGCGTAGCCGGCGAGGAGTTGGGGCCAGAATTGGCAGGGGGTGTTCCAGTCGCCGGCGAGGAAGGCGCGGCGGGTGACGCGGGCGCCGACGGCGGCGCAAAACTCCTCGAAATCGCCGATGGCGACGGGGTTGCTCGGGTGGCCCTCATACCACGCGCCGGGGTAAACCTCGTTGCGCACGCGGTGGCCATGGCGGAGCATGTTCCAGCGGTTAAGCCAGAAGCCGTGGTTGACGAAGCCGACGGCGACGCGGCGGCCGACGACGAGCGCGCGTTCGAGCACCTGGCGCGGTTCGGCGAGTTCCTGCACGGTGCGCGAGCAGACGACCCAGTCAAAGGAATCCGCGGGATAAAAATTCAGGACTTTGGAGATGTCGCCTTGATAGGCGGTGACGCCGCGCCCGACGCAGCCGATGACGGATTGCAAATCGCTGTCCACGCCGACGACTTGCGCGCGCTTCGCCTGCTGGAGATGTTCGAGCAGCAGCCCCGGGCCGCAGCCGAGGTCGAGTACGCGGCTGCCGGGCGCAATCCATTCGCTGAGGATGCGCTGGTCGGTGCGCTGCTTGAGTTGCTCGCGCGTGACGCCGTTGGCCGGGGCCGGGGCGGGCGCGGGCGGGGGGGCGGACATGGAGGGGGCGGAGTTCGTGGGAGCGTCCGGGTGGCAGTCGCGGCGGGCATCGCCGCAACGGGGCCATCATGCGCCGCGCGGCGGCGGGGTCAAGGCGCGGAAACGGCGGGGGCCGGTTATAAAGAAGGGCGGTTTTTCGACGCCAAATAGGTTCGCCATTGGAGACATAACTTTTACACAATCATTCATAGCAAAAGCTATCCGGCGGCGTCTATCATGGAGGCCAGAATTAGAGCGGCCGGGTTAGCGCAATTTTTACCGCGTTGGTTTTTCAACTTCGCCATTCGCCATGAAATTTTTTCAAAAAATCTTCTTTTGCTGGCTACCGATTTTCGCGGCGGGCGCGGCACTGGGTTATTTTGTCCTCGCGCCGAGATACGCCGGAGCGAAGGGACGCGGCTTGGTGCGCGGCGTGGCCAAGGCGGTCGTGGCGCAGGATTTGCCGCCGCTGGCGCCCGCGCCGGTGGCGTGGGACGCGGCCAGCCCGCTGGGCCAGGCATTGGCGGGATCGACGGCGCAGGCGCGCGCGCAGGCGGTGGATGCGTTGGTGGCGCAGACGCCGGTGGCGCAGTTGGGCGCGTTGCTGAACCAGGTGGCGTCCGCGCCGCGCGAAGCCGACCGCGATTATGTGCGGGAGCGCGCCTATGCGAAATGGGCGGCGGCGGAGCCGAGGCAGGCAGTCGAGCACGCGCGGGCGGCGGAGCAAGTCGAGGGCGACAACGCCGTGACGCATTATGTGTTCAGCGCGTGGGCGGAAATTGCGCCGAAGGACGCGCTGGCTGCCGCGACGGCGATGGACACGACGCCGCGCCGCACGGGGGCGATCAACGAAGTTTTGACAACGTGGGTGCAGAGCGACCCGGCCGCGGCGGTGGCCGCGGCGCAGACGTTGCCGCCGGCGGATTATGCGGGCGGCGGCAATTATTATGCGGGGCCGGGTTCCACGGGCGGCGGGCACCTGGAGGGTTTGTTTGCCGCTTGGGCGCGGCGCGACCCGGCGAGCGCGTTCAACGCGGCGATGGCCATCGACCTGCCCTCCGACCACATCGACGCCTTGCGCGGCGTGATGCAGACGTGGGGCCGGACGGATTCGGCGGCGGCATGGAGCGCGCTGGACCGCGAGCCGCGCGCGCAGATTCGCCGGCAGGTGGTGGGCGATTTGCTCACCGCCGAGGCGCACCGGGACCCGGCGGCGGCCTACGCGCATTTGCAAACGGTCCCGGAGGCGCGGGACGACCAGAATATTTACCGGTCGGTGTTTGCGGCGTGGGCGCAGCGCAATCCGGCGGAGGCGCTGGCGGCGGCCAAGGGCATCACGCGCGATCCCATCCGCAATGCCGCGTTCGCGGGCATTTTCAGTCTCTGGGCGCAATTCAAGCCGGCGGAGGCGCTGGCGGCGTTGAAGGATTTGCCGCCGGTGGCGCAGCGGGCGATAGTGCCAGACTTGGCGACGAGCCTCGTGGACACAGACCCGAACGCGGCGGTGCGGCTGCTGACGGCGATTCCGTTGGGGAACAACAACAACTGGCAGTATCGGAATATTTTTGACCGGTGGGCGCGGCGCGACCCGGCGGCGGCGTTCGCGGCGGCGTTGAGGCTCAAGGGTTACACGAGCCGCGACAACGCGTTGCAGGCGGTGTTTGCGGCGTGGTCGATGTTTGACGATAGCGCGATGATGACCGCCGTGGCCCAACTGCCGGCGGGCACGACGCGCAACAACATCGTGGGGGAGATCGCGCAAAACCTCGCGCAGACCGACCCACAAGCCGCGCTCTCGTTGCTGGATTCGCTGGGCAGCGCCGGGGTGGCGCGGGGGTCGAATATCTACAACCAGGTTTATTCCGCGTGGGCGCAGAACGATCCGCCGGGGGCGCTGTCGAGCGCGCTGGCCTTGCCGCCGGGCAAGGGCGGGCGTCAGGCGGTGCAGGGCGTGTTTACGGCGTGGATGCAAAATAGTCCCGCGGCGGCGATTGACGCGTTGCAGTCTTTGGACAACCCGACGATGCGGCGCGACATCATCCAGACCTCCGTGCAGCAGATGGCGTGGCGCGACCCGGAGAGCGCGGTGAAACTTTTGCAGACGCCGGGCATGATGGTGGGGCTGAACCAATCGTATATTTGGAACAATGTTTATTCGCAGTGGGCGCAGAATGATCCGCAGGCCGCGTTGAAAAGCGTGGCGACGATTGCAAACGGCCAGGCGCACGAGCAGGCGATTCAAGGGCTATATAGCGGGTGGGCGAACCAGGATCCGGACGCCGCGTTTGCCGCGCTGGGCAGCATCACCAACGCGCAAACGCGCCGCAACGCCGAGACGAACATCATCAATACCATGGCAAACCGCGACCCGCAGGCGACACTCGGCCTTTTGCAAAGTCTGCCGCTGACGCAGCAGGATCCGAATTCTTACAGCAATGTGTTCAGCCAGTGGGCGAACCAGGATCCCGCCGGGGCGGCCGCCAGCGCGGCGAGCCTCGGGGTGGGCCGCGCGCGGACGAATGCGCTGGCCGCCATTGCCAACCAGTGGGGCGGCGCCGACCCGCCGGCCGCGCTGGCTTGGGCCGGTTCGCTGCCGGGCACCGAACGCAACAGCGCGCTGGGGAGCATCATCGGCAGCATTTCGAACACCGACCCGGAGGCCGCCGCCTCGGCGCTCGACCAATTGCCGGACAGCAACCGCCGCAGCGCGCTGGTGCAGCAAATTGCCGTCAATTGGGCGAACACGGATCCGGGCGCGGCGCTGCAATGGGTCGAAAACGCGGCGGGCAGCGGGACGTATGACAACACGGTCACGCGGATTCTCGGGCAGTTGGGGCAGAGCGACCCGGCGAACGCGGCGAATTATATTTCGCAAATGGAGGACGGCTCGGCGAAGAGCAGTTCGATCGCCAACCTCGCGAGCAGTTGGGCGCAGAACGATGTGTCGGCGGCACTGGCGTGGGTGCAGCAACTGCCGACCGATGATCCGCAGGGCTTGCAGGCGCGCAAGAACGCGCTGCAAAATGTTTTCGACACATGGTCGAATTCCGACCCCGCGGCGACGGCGGCGTATTTGCAAAATGTCTCGCCGGATGATGTGAACATCAATTCGGTGGCGAACAATCTGGCGCGGACGTGGGCGCAGACGGACCCGAACGCGGCGCTGCAATGGGCGAACGGACTGCCCGACCCGACCGAGCGCAATGCGGCGCTGGGCACGGCGGTGGCGCAACTGGCGAACGCCGACCCGCAGGCGGCGTATAATTACTCCGAGGAATTGCCCGCGGGCGAGAGCCGGAATCAAATCGTCGGCAATGTCATCGGCGTGTGGAGCAACCAGGACCCCGCGCAGGCGGTGAATTTGCTGAACTCAAGCGGGTTGAGCGGCTCCTCGCTGACAAACGCGGTCGGCACGATTGCGACCAACTGGCTGCGCGACAATCCCGCGGCGGCGTCGCAATGGATCAACACGCTGCCCGGCGGCGATGCGCGGGACACGGCGGTGACGCGGCTCGTCACGTCGCAGGCGTCGAGCGACCCGGCGGGGGCGTTCAATTGGGCGTCGACGATTGAGAATCCGGCGCAGCGCGGCAGCTCGATTCGTAGCGTGGTAACGCAGTGGGGCGCGAAGGATCCGAACGCCGCGATGAACGCCGTGCAGTCCGTGCCGGGGTTGAGCGACGACGAGCGCGCGGCGATGCTGACGAATCTGCAAAACCAGGCGAATGCGATGCAGCCGCGCGGCGGCCCGGCGCCCGCGCCCACGAACGGCGCGCCGGGCAGCATCCGCACGAGCAGCGGCGTGACCATCATCACGAATTGAGCGGCGGGGAATATATCGGCCTAAATCAACTTGTGCTTGGGGTGGCGGCGGGGTAAATCATGCGGGCGGCACCCTGCTGTTTCCCCACTTTATTTGGAGTTTTGCCATGAAAAGAATCGTTGTCATTCTGTGGTCGCTGATTTTTTTAATTTCTTCGCCGTGTTTCGCGCAACGCGGCGGGAATTCCTGGGAGAACCAGGGCAACGTGCCGGTGTCGCCCGAGATTCACGCGGACCGCACGGTGACGTTCCGGCTGTTTGCGCCGGACGCGACGGAAGTGCTGCTGGTCGGCGCGCCGGTGATCGCCGTGATGGGCGGGCAGCCGGGGACGATGGTGAAGGATGAGCGCGGCTTGTGGAGCATCACGATTGGGCCGGTGCCGCCGGGTTATTATAATTATGGTTTTGCCGAGGACGGGGGCATCCGCAGCCCGGATCCGGCGAACCCGAATGTCGAACTGCGGCAATGGGGCCACACGAGTTATTTCATCGTGCACGATGACAAGCCGCAGATTTTTGAGCCGCGCAAGGTTCCGCACGGCACGGTGGCGATCGTCACCTACGATTCGAAAACCCTGAACCTGACGCGGCGCGCGTATGTGTATACGCCGCCGGGTTACGAGGAAACGCCGGAGCGGCGCTATCCCGTGCTGTATCTGTTGCACGGGAGCGGATTGTTCGAAGGCGCGTGGGTGGAGACCGGGCAGGCGAATTTGATTTTGGACAACCTGCTGGCGGACGGAAAAATCCGGCCGATGGTGGTGGTGATGCCTTATGGCGCGATTGCCGGAAGCGACCAGCCGCAGGGGATTGAGAACGGCCCGGCACCGGCCGCCACTGGAGGCCGGGGCGGGCGCGGCGGCAACAATGGATTTCAGGACGATTTGCTGAATGATTTGAAGCCGCTCATCGAGACGAAGTTCCGCGTGCTGACCGACCGCGAGCACCGCGCCATCGCCGGACTTTCCGCCGGGGCCGACCAGGCCTCGAATATCGGTTTGGGGCACTTGGATATGTTCTGCGCCATCGGCGCGTTCAGCGGCAACGGCCTGCGCAATGCGCAACTCGACCCCGCGCAAATTAATGCAAAGCTGCAGGCCTTCATGATTGTCTGCGGACAGAACGACCCGGCGTTCCGCAGCAACCAGCAGGAGGATCAGACGCTGACGACGCAGAACATTAACCACGATTTTCTGCCCACAGAAGGCGCGCACATCTGGCCGGTCTGGCAATATGCGTTGACACAGTTTGCGCCGAAGTTGTTTCCCGAGGTCTCGAAGGCGGCGGACAAATCCGCCAAGAATTAGGCGGGTAGCCGGTAAAGATTCGGTTCATGGTTTGGGCCAGCGTCGTTGTCGTCCGGTGACAATCGCCTGAATTGCGTGCGGATTTCTCCGTCCGTCCAGCACCGCCAGCACGAGGGCGCGATCTCGTTCCGACAAAAAATACACGAGGTAATACGATTGTCGAAGCATGACATGGCGAATTTCGCCGTGTTTGCGCGGGAACTGCGCGGGATTTCCCCCAATCAGGCCGACCGCCGCCTCATATTTTTTCAACAACTGCTCGCGCCCATCCGTGCGCCATGATTGGTAATGGGCAATGGCAGCCAGCAGGTCACCGGCAACTTCGGGCAGGGCATGTACCGGCTTTGGGGTCATGAAGCGCGAACCCGGCGCAGAAGCTCGGCGTGCGGAATCGGTTTGCTCCGGCCTGATTTATAGTCCGCCATACGCTGGTTGAGAATGCGTTTGTTAGCTTCCGGCACCGGCAGACTGGCCTCATCCGCGACGGACGACCAAAGTCGCTCGGCAATTTCGAGGCGTTTACGCTGTGGCAGCCGAAGCAATCCGGAAAGGGTGGTGGCCATGGCTATAATACTAAGCGATTTGAGTGGCCGCGCAAGTCAGCTTTGTTGGAGATCAAGGCCCGCTTGGTGTTTAAAAAGTTTGTGCCCAATATACAATTTCATTGCGTTCTTTGCTGATAGCAACCCCGTGACTTAGGGTGTCATTCGATTCTGGCGAGCCCTTTTTATTTGCCGAATCAAAGACCATAACTTCGTAATCCTTGGGAAATATATGATCGGGAGAATCGCCGGTATAAAAATCGGTCGTAGGCACGCCATTTTCGGTGTTTTCGTTCTCAAAAAAATTTCCACCATTAAATGATTTCGATGTCTGTTTAGCGAAACGAAC
>Ga0265319_1001626_pt1 | contig 13107 bp, 17 predicted proteins | sample 4824metaG_FD_192443 | JGI IMG/M metagenome (GOLD analysis project Ga0265319, IMG submission 192443) | Rhizosphere microbial communities from Carex aquatilis grown in University of Washington, Seatle, WA, United States - 4-8-24 metaG | ecosystem: Host-associated > Plants > Roots > Rhizosphere >...
AGAAAGAGAAGACCGAGGCTAAGGTCGAGTATCGAGACCGACTGCAGAAGGTCTTTGGGCTGCCAGACATGGCCATGATCGAGAAGCAGACAGTGCAGTTTGAGAGCCGGGAGGAGTTCGACTCTGATATGTATTGGCGCACCGGGATCATTCCCTTCGACATGCTCAGTGGCGGCTTCGGGCTGCCCCAGGGACGCCTCGTCCACTTCTGGTGTGAGAACGGCATCGGCAAGACCACAATGTACTACGCCGTCATCAGGTCGGCGATCGCCTATTCCGGTTTGAAGGTCTGGTGGCTGGCTTTCGAGCCCTCAGAGAAACTGGCCTGGGACATGAAGATGTTGGGTCCAGACAAGCTGTATGGGCCAGAGAGCTTCCGCTACATGACCGCCCACTATTACGACGACTTCGAGAAGCTGGTTAAGCAGTTTGTTGCCTCAGACGCTGATGTCCTAGTCGTGGATTCCCTGACAGCACTTGTTCCCAATCCCGAGACTCTGAAAGATGCCGGATCTCTGGTGAAAGCTACCGTTGGTCGCGGTGCTGGTGTCGAAACAACCTTTCTCAAAAACATCCACGCTTGGTTTGAGGACTCTGGCAAGACCTTGATGTACATCACTCAGGCCCGCAACAAAATTGCTACCAAGAAGTGGCAGAAATCCGGCTTGTTCCAAGCTGGTAGTGAGGCGTCAAACTTCTTCTCAGACATGCGTATTTCGATGAGAGGTGCTACTCGCATCACTGCCAAGGAGGCTGGTATGGATAGTGGTCTTAGGCATGTTGGTACCAAAGGATGGATATACGCCGAGAAGGATCGCCACGCTCCCCCAGGAGTCAAGATTCCCGTCACCATCCTCTTCGGGTCGGGAGTGTCCAACATCACGGCGATGCGTGAGTTCCTGCTATGGGAGGGCTCTAGACTCATCATGGGAGGCGGATGGTACACGACACGGTTGGGCGGCGAAGAGCAGAAGGTACAGGGAGTACCAGCCCTCCACGCCATTCTGAAGAAGCATCAGAGCGAGATCCTGGACCTGTTCTATAGTGGCAAGAACGCCGAATACCACCGCTACTGGCAGGAGCAGAGTGCCTATGATGACACTGAGGGAGAGGAGTAGCCTTGGGTTCATGTTGTATAATCCTGGTGAAGGAAGTACAGCATGGACCATCTACCCCCGCAGCCACCGGAGAAAGTGGCACTGAATGCCAAGGATGACAAAGGGGAAGTAGTTCACTTCGAGCTGGTCCCCGTCGCCCAGGCAGACGCCCGAGAGAAAGAGTTGAAGGAAGAACTGGCCAAGAAGTTCCTCGGCCAGACCATCAACGTGTTCCGAACCCAGAGGGTCTGACCATGAGGATATCACAGACCAACTTCATCAAGCTTGGGTCAAGGCTCAATCTTTTGGGGTCACCCTTCAAACCTGTCCCTAACCCAGAGAAGTATGGCGAAAAGCATCTGGTGATTTCACCTGAGGTGAAACAGGAGTCCCTGGCAGATCTCATGAAGGACATCTGGCCAGAGGTCATCGACAGGCACCGAGACTACGGCACCTTCCGTGTCATGGTCGGAGGAACTCACAAGGACCCAGAACTTAGTGTAATCTTCCCCTCGACCTCAGCCCCCGAGTATGGATACTTCATGCAGCCCTATGCGACGAGGCCCTCATCATGACTCTGAACATCACCGACTTCAAGAGGATCAAGAAGGCTGAGGTCGAGACCAAGGGAATCACCCTGGTTGTGGGCTCCAACAGCGGTGGCAAGTCAACCCTGCTGAAGGGGCTCAAGGCCGTCCTCAACAACCAGACTACCGACCGCCAGTTCCGATACGGCACCAAGGGCTTCAAGGTTGAGATCGGTCTCGATGAACAGATCGTCACCTATACCCGAACCAAGGCTAACCGGCTGGTTACACTCCTGTCTGCAGACGACCCTGAGCTATCCGAATTCCGAAAGCTCGACAAGGACACCCTGGCCGAGATCATCCCGAGCTTCCCGCTGAAGGTGTTGACCCTCAAGGACACCAAGTTCTTACCCAACATTGTCAGCCAGGGCCAGGTCCCGATCTTCAGCCAGATCGACATCACCGACCTGTTCTCAGTTCTTTATGAGGACGTTGCCCGACTGACCAAGCGTCTGGATGACCTGAAGAAGGCCTTGAGCGTCAGCAACAAAGAGCTGGCCGATCTTGATGCCCAGATCCGCTTCTGCGACGAAGGCACAGCCAAGATCGAGGAGAAGCTCAAGCTGATGGATGGCCCGTCTATCGAGAAGTTCGCGCCGGCCTTCAGACAGATGATGGAGATCCTCGACAAGATCCAGACCTCGGCTTGGAACCTGAACAAGGTCGAGTCTGAGTTCTCAACCTTCCAAGACCTGGTTGCCCTGGGGTCGGATCTCGAAACCCCAAGAGCTCTTCTGGAGAAGGTCAGCCGCGGCCAGGATTCAGCTGCACGAATCGGTACCTTGGACTTCCAGGTTCAGGAGATCAAAGATCGCCTATCCAAGGCTGAGACCTATCTGAAAGGAACCGACAAGGTCGAGGAGGCCTGCATGAGACTAGCGAAGGCCAAGCGATCTATGGGCATCCTCGCGAGGCTGGAGATCGAGCTGCAGAAGCTCAAGTCTGAAGACCTTGGGTCTCTGCCTCAGATCTCGGAGGATGAGATGGTCAACATCCCAATACTCATCCACAAGCTCAGGTCTGGCAGTCAAGCCGCGGCGAAGATGGCAGTGCTAAACTTCAAGATGGCACCCCTGGCTCAGCTCAACGTGGCCCTGGCATCGATAGAGACCGTCGGCTACCGCGTCGAGTCCATTCTGAAGTACCTGACCACCCTCAAGGCCATCAGAGACTGCGAGGCCTTGATTCAAGAACAAGACAAACAGACCCAGGACCTTCTGAAGACCCTGGCAGAATCCAAGAACTGTCCGCTATGCGGAAGCGAAGTAGACCTAACGGAGGCACTCCATGTCCACGCCCACTGATACCGATCTCGACGCTGAACTCGACAGCGTCAAGCAGACCTATGACCGGCTAATGGCTGCCAAGGCCAAGAAGGACCAACTCGTCCAGCAACTCAACGACCTCACGATCAAGCGCGACTCTGAGGAGCAGGTCTTGGTCTCGATTTGGGGCCCCGAGTGGAGGGTAGGCATGTCCACAGATCTTGAGGTCGTCAAGTCCTTCGAGAAGCGTGTCGCTGAAGCCACAACCAACCTGGCCCAGGCTCAGGGTTGAAATGGACTTCCCCCAGCTCACCGCGGCATTGAACCCCCAGAGGGTGGCCTACTTCCACGGTCTCCAGGCCCGCAGGCAGGATGCCTTGAGTGAGGCTACTACTCTAGAGACCCGCCGTCAGTCCAACCCCTTCGCTACGTTCACCCCAGACCAGATCAGCTCCTGGAAGCTGTCCCTGAGCGGATACGAGGAAGCCAAGCGCTCAGTTGCCGAACTCTCTACACAGAAGGGCCGCATCGTCAACGAATACACCGACAGATTGTCCGAGAACAGTGACCTCAAGATCCTCGACAAGTTCTACGCCTCAGCTCTGGAGAAAGTCACCGAGGACTCTCTGACCAAGCTCGAGGGTTCGATGACCAAGGCCTACGAGTACATCTACCAGCGCGAGAAGAAGGTCAAGTTGTCGATGGAGGAGTTCCGCGGCAAGAAGACTATCAAGCTGTCTCTGACACTGAACGTGGATGGCGAGGACTTCGAAGAGGATGCAGGCGACGAAGGCTTCAGCGCCCAAACCACTCTGGGGTCCCTACTGCTGCTCCACTTCATCGTCAGTTACGACCTGCCGCGCATCGTCTTCTTCGACGAGAGTCTATCGGGGTTCGAAGATGGCAGCCTCAACAGATTCCTGGGTCTACTGCAGGAGTTCCGAGACACCCTGGGGTTCCACTTTGTCATCGTCACCCACGACCGCCGGCGTATGGAGAGTTTCGCCGACAAGATGTACTACGTCAGCGATGGGATCTACCGAGAGGTGGAACCGCCCGCGGCTGTTGTATAATCAAGCCGAGGTCACACACCATGCGGAGAGCAAAAGAAATGGCGGCGGAAGCCGCCGACAAAATCAAACTGACCCCAGCACACGTTGCCATCGAGGTCATCGTCAACCAATACTTCAAAGAGATCCAGGAGAGTCTGAAAGAGGCCCAGCAGGCCAAGCCCGCTGTCGAACAGGTTCAGACAATCTTCAAAGAAGCCGACGACCGATGGATTGGGTTCTGCAACCGTTTGGAGAAGACCTTCCCACAGATCAGGCTCTCTCACGACGACTTTGTTAGATGGTCCAACGGTGAACTGCAGAGTGTGGGAGCTTTCTTGGCTCCGGTAGCCCGCGCCTGCCCCGACCGAGCCAACTTCTGCCGTAAGGACCCCAAGACGGGGGCATCTTACTGGTTCGAGGAGCGGCCTGTGTTGGTTGAGGGTTACTGGGTTCTTGAGAGCCCTGGATGGTACCAATGTGCTTCCTTGAACCCCTTGTTCATAACAGGAGTCGACCGATGAAACTGATGTTTGTTGGAGATCCCCACGAAGATCCAGTAGGGCCAGACTCTCGTGTAGACGACTACGGTGAGACCTGCCTCCGAAAGGTTGGATGGTGTCTTCGGAAAGCTGAGGAGCTAGAGGTCGACCTCCTGGTCTGGGGTGGGGATACTTGCGGTGAGGGTATGGAGAACCGAACCTTCCGCATCCGAATGAAGACTGTCCATAAAGGGGGAAAAATACCCCAGATGACCCTGATCGGAAACCACCCAGGCGACACAACCCGCAGCAAGTTCCAGTCATGGACAACGCGGGAGATCGGCGACTACATCGTCAGCGGGTGCTTCACTGCCATGGTCGGCAAGTACACTCTTCCCGAAGGAGGGACCTTCCTTGGACTCAACGCATATCAGTACACCAAATACACCCTTCCCCCAGACAGCGCCGAGCACCCAGTACGAATCATTTTCGCACACGCCTTCATCGATCTACCAGACCCAGACCTTGCTTTCACGAGCTCAGAACTCAAGGCAAAGTATCCTCGACTGGAAGCTATCTTTGCTGGGCACGACCACCAGCACTACGGAAGCATGAAGGTCAGCGACGTCTGGGTTCACCGCCCGGGGTCGCTGCTCCGAACAGCCAACGACAAGTCGAGCAACCGCATCCCCGTGGTCGGGGTCTACGACACCCAGACCATGAAGTACGAAGAGGTCGTCGTCGACTGCGCTCTGCCACCAGAGAAAGTATTCTCGGTCGAGGTCAAGAATCTCAGGGTCGATGCCGCTCTCCACCTAAAGAACTTCACCGAGACCTTGAGTTCGATGAAGAAGGCCGAGAGTGGTGTACTATCGTTGGTATGGGAGATGGCCGAAAAGCTCGACCCCATGTCCCGAGAAGTGGTCAAGGAAGACCTTCTCACATCCGGCTTCAGCCGATAGGAGTTTTCATGGACGCCGCTCACTGGAAGATTGACCGCAACAAGCTCCTGTCCGTTTTCGACATCGTACACGCCTTCCCGGCCAGCAGACCCAAGTCAACTAGCTTCGAGAAGCAGGGCGAGGCCCTGCGCTTCGTGGCCAGCGACAAGGACTACTACCTTGAGACCATGTTCCCTCTGACCAATCCCGAGAATCAAGAGCAGAGTCTCGAAGTGATCTACTTCAACTTCAATCAGCTCAAGTACCTCGTGAACTCTATCGACGACTTCGTTCTGATCGTCCGCGAGGGTCGCATCTTGTTCGTGGCCGAGGGCTTCCAGGTCAAGGTTGAGACCTGGAACTTCAACTCTCAGGTCAGCAAGATTCCTCCACCACAGAAGCTCCCGACCAAGGACTTCTTTCCTCAGTACATGATCGAGACCATGGGGTTCCTGTTCTCGCAGGCGGCTTCGGCCACCGAGAACATCATCCTCGTCAACGGCAGCAAAGTGTCCTGCGTATTCACAGAGTTCGCCGGCCAGCTCGACCTTCAACCTGAGGTAGTCAGCGATCCTCCTGAGAACCCCCACGAGGCTGAGCCCCCTGTGTTTGGCCCCATCCCCGACTTCGGCAGGATGTTCCTTAGAAAGACCGACATCCCCGTTCTGAGAGCCCTAGGGAGCTTCAGCAAGGGTCAGGTGAAGTTCTGCTTCAACAAGGCCGACAAGCGATTCTGGGCCCACTATGACGGCACCTGGACGAGTTTTCTAGTGATCCCCGAGCGCGATCCCACCAAGTCGATGGAAGACCGTGCCCTCGAGGGGGTCGCAGACGCCCCGACGGTGCAACTGCTGACCAGCAAGACCCTGGTAGCTCTCAAGACCATGCTGTTCCTCGGCCTCGACAACCTCCAGTTCCAGTCCAAGGGTGGCGTCATTGTGGCCTTCAATACCCAGGCCCAGTTCGCTGTCGGCAAGGGCCCTCTGGACGAGTTCACGACAGGAGTTAAGCGCCTCGAGAAGTTCTTCCAGGTGATCCCAACCAGCTCAGCCGCTTTGACCACCTACAAGAAGCTCAAAAGCGCTCTTTGCTTGTCTTTTGAACATCAGCGCCTCAAGGTCACCTTCGTTGTCCGCAACGACATGAGCCAGGTCAAGGTCAACAGCAAGCCAGCTGAAGTCTTCCGGTCGCCGACAGCCATGTCAGCAGCCGGGGAAGGTCTTCAGAGCTTGGCCAAGAAACCAGAAGCCACGGGGTAGACCATGGGCCGGATGCTGGGGTTCTACTCAAGTCTGCCGAAGACAGTCCCTGGCTTCTACATCAGGGGGTACACCGAGGCCCTGTCCTACCTTAGGGGCGTCAGGGTCATCCCATCGGAAGACTTCCTGATCAGCGTCCCCAAGGAGTTCCGATACTTCTTCGACTTCAAGGACCCGCGGTCTGGGGAGGAGCTGACCTACCCGGCCTACTACGTCCCGATCAAGGTCGATCGCAATCACTACGGGTTCCTGATCAAGTCCCCAGGCGTCAAGGCAACCCCAGGGGAGAGCTGGTGGTCTGGCTTCAAGGTGGCCAACCTAGAGGCTCTATACGACCCCCGGCCTTACGTGGTTCTGGTGGAGGGGATCAAGGACGCCTTCATGTTCCTGAGAGCTGACCTTCCTGTGGTCTCGCTGCTGACTGCTGGCCCCACGTTGAGCTTCCTCAGGGAGTGCAAGCGCCTAGGCAAGACGATCTACTTTGCGGGCGACAATGATGAAGCTGGACTGAACAATTTCGACAGCTCAAGTCCGACCTCTCTAATCAGCCGGTGCAGTGAGTTGGGTATCCCACTGGTGGGCTGTCTCCCTCAATCACAGAAGGACTGGGGGGCTGGTTTCGATGGCATTGGCAACGACTGCATGAGACAGCTTTTCAATGAGTTCCTTGTGGTGTATCATAATATCATCCGGGGTGAAGAATGATTCTTGAATACGTTTTCGCAGTTTCCGAAGAAGTCACCATCGATCCGAAGTTCAAGTTCCTGTTCCAGCGCACTACCGTCCCCTACGGTCGCTACCGTCACACCTTCGACGGCTCCAAGATCCGTCTTGAACGCGACGTCCAGGAGCTGGTCAAGACTTACCCCCAGATCACAGCCGAACTCAAAGCCAAGGATCTGGAACGCAATCTATGAACTTCGCCCTCGAGAACCTGGTCCACAGAGTCCTCAACGAACCAGTCTATACAGGGGACCTTGAGATCCCATCTGGAGCGGCCTTCCGACTCATCCTGGCCCGCATCCCCAAGCTCTTCGAAGCAATACTGGTCAAGGAAGACAAGGAGTCCCTGGAGGATCTCTCGGTAGCCGTCATCCGACTGCTAGTCTTGGCCAACGCCAACATGAACCCTCAGGCCAAGTTCAGCCAATCCCCCGAATACAAGCAGGCTCTGGTCGAGTACCAGAAGAGAGCCTCCCAGGGCGATACCCAAGAAGAAGGAGTCCATCTTGTTGCGAGGTGATGTCGAAAAGCTTTGTGGAGGTGAGACCCTCCTTCTCAGGACTGGGGAGAAGGTCATCTACGTCGGGTCGAAAGAGGATGCCGTGATCCTAACCTGCCTGGACTCCTCTGGGGTCGAGATGACCATCACCAACTCCATGGTGGAGAAAATGCTTTGATCACCACCAACCAGAAATATCGACCCTCAACCTTGGCCGACGTCTACGGTCAAGAAGAGGCTGTGAGCTATTTTCAAGCAGTAGGGCGAAGGCCACAGATAGCCGCCCGGAACTACACCCTCTTGGGACCTTCAGGGTGCGGCAAGACTACCCTCGTCAGAGCCTTCGCGTCAGGGGTGGCTTGTGCCGGCGAAGACCCCCTGCAGAGCCCTAACTACATGGAGTTCGATTCCTCATCACTGAGAACGGAAGCCCAGATGGATGGAATGCTTCCGTACATCTTCAGCGAGGTTGATGGCTGGAAGGTGGTTCTGTTCGATGAGGCTCACCTGCTACCAGTTGAGGTACAGAAGAAACTGCTCAAGCCACTCGAGGACTTCGTCGGCCAGATCTTCTTCTTCTTTGCCACTACCGAGGCCGAGGGCATGATCAGCCCACTGGTAAACCGCTGCCTGCAGTTCACCCTTCGATCGTTCTCCGAGACAGAGCTTCGAGCCTACCTAATAGAGGTCCTCGGAAAGGAAACCGTAGTGTGCTCAGACAAGTTTGTCAGGCTTGCCACCTTCCTCAGCGGGGGTCTGGTACGCAACCTTCTGAACCAGATCGACCTGCTGAAGGTGATGGGGGAAGAAGAATACCTGGCCAGTCAGTCTAGGCTTCCATCAGCCGTCCAGAACTACTTCCTGGGGAAGGGTAGCGGTCCTATTGAGGATCTGTGCCGCTTCCCCTTTGTCATTGTCAGGGACGGCCTCGACCGCTTCTTCCGCAACGAGATCATCCGCGACAAGAAGTATTTTCGGACTGGCGAGATCGGTAGGATCTACGTCAACTACCTACGCTTCAAGAGCCTGGTCAAGACCGACCAGGATTTCTACTCAGTACTTCACCTCTGGAAGGAGAGCTTCGAAGGCTCCCTGAAGGATGGGTCCCATGGCTAAGTTGAGGGACGTCAGGACTGACGAGCAGACAGCGGTACGCACCAAGAAGCTCTCGGATGCTGGACTCAACTGCTACCTGACCAGCGGCGTCACCTCGAAGTTCCTATCCGAACTCGAGAAGCTCAGCACCAGCTACTATTACAAGAAGGGCATCAAGGGCGACCTGGACTGGTTCCTCGACATGGCCCGCGACAAGGTCCTGGACATGCTGCCCCTCTATGATTCCAGCAAAGGCCCCCTAGTACCTTTCATTTTCTCCTGTATCCGAAACCGTGGGTCCAGTGTGTCCAGGCGAGAGAACAGGAAGATCCCTGAGAGCTTCATAAGCCTGACCGCGGCTGGGAGCCAAACAGACACCTTAGGAGACTCCATTGTCGGATACATGGACAGCCTAGAAAGTCCAGAGATGGAAGCCGAGACTCTCTACTTCCACTCCTTCGAGACACGGGCGGTGAGTCTGGGGTTGAACATCCGTATCGATGAGGTAAAGATGAACGTCAAAGAGGGCGTCTTGACCCCCCTCTCAAAAGTCTACGCCTGGCTGTACCTGAAAGGGGCGCTGTGAATCTGACAGGACTGTCTCCAGTAGAGAAGCTCCACTTCCTCGACGTCCTCATCAACAGGACAAAGCCAGAGTGCCAGGAAGAGCTCTACTCTTTGTACATAGCTCTGGGTGACGACCTGTTCCTCATCTTCTCGGTGTTGTCGGGGCTAACCCTCCAGTGGCCCGAACTCAGAGATTTCAGAAGCGCCCAGATCTCCACCCGATCTGTTGGAAGACGAGCAACCAAGCTTCTCCTCGAGAAGCCCGAGGCCCCATCGGTTCCCGAGAATATCAAGTACTGGGACATCACGGCGATGGAGAACAAACGCTTCTGGCACGACGGGTCGAACGTGCTAACGCCGGCCAGCAAGCTAGTGAAGTTCGAGCGCTACTTCAGCGAACAGTACAACGATTACTTCTACCCCTTGTCCAAGGTTAAGGTTATCTTGGGCAGGGAGTGGCTACTGTGCGCCAAGGATTTCAGGTCAGTGAAGGCTCCCAAGAAGATCGAAATAGACGACCGGGCTGTTGGTCCGGAAGATTTCATAAGCTGAGGCCCAGCCTCAAAGGAAAGAACATTGGCAACAAATCCTGAAATGCCACCCCCTCCTCTGCCAGAGGAGATGGAGATCCCGCAGTCCGAAGAAACTCTAGAGGCCCAGCAGGAAGAGAAGGCCGAAGGCGACCAAGGCCCGGGCTCCTTCATTATCCCTCCGGACGATGGCTTCTTCGACCGCACCGACTTCAGAGACTCACTGAAGAGGTCATTCGTTTTCCACAAGGCTGCCACCAAGGCAGCTACAGTCGCCCTGGAGACCGAACTCGCTTCGGACCCTGAAGTCGTGCTGAAGTTCTACGACTCCAGCGTCAACGGAGCAGCCAAGCTGATGATGGCAGCCATCCGGGCCGAAGATTCCAAGGTCAAGGCCCACAGCTACTATGAGAACCAGAAGACTCGAGGCGCCGCCACCACCAAGGGCGAGCTCGAAGCTCCCAAGGACAAGAAAGAGCTGGAACCTACCCCCGAAGGCACAACTCCCCCCGTTGAAGGCGCGACTCCAGCCCCGGCCCCCGACCCAGAAGCACCCCAGGCCCCACCTACGCTTGAACCCGGGGATCTGACTCACAGTCGCTTCAACGAGGTGAACAACTAGCATGGCAGTGGATGCCCAGGACGACCAGTATCTTATCCAGAAGCGAGACCCAGTACTTCTCAAGTGGAGAATTCTCCCCATTGATGAGTGGCTGGTCGACCCGTACTACGTTGGGTCGAACGTTGCAGGTCTCCCCAATGATAAAGGTATGTGGAAGTTCTGGGCCGACCACTTCAGAGCCTACTTCAAGCTCGAACCTCCCAAGTCGACCTTGATTGTCACTGGGTCGATCCGCGGCGGTAAGTCCTACAACGTCTACCATTTTCTGATCCGCTACTTGTACGAGATCTCCTGCTTCTGGGACTTCCCGGGACTCTTCGGGCTGGGCAAGTCCAGCTTGGTGCTGTTCGTCCTGCTTTCAGTCAGCAAGGCCAAAGCCAAAGACTCCAGCATCCTGAAGCTGCTCAGAATCCTGGACACCATCCCCTACTTCCACAATGAATACCCCTACCGGCAAGACATCCGGTCCAAGGTTGTCTTCCCAGGGATCGAGGTCAAGCCGGGGTCCGCCACCGATGACCTGCTGTCTGACGACCTCTTCGGAGTCATCTTCGACGAGGCCAACTTCGTTAAGGCCAGAGCCGGAAACGAATACCGCAAGGCCCAGGAGATCTTCACTGAGGCCAGATCTCGCGGCCAGATGACGTTCTCGATGAATGGCGTGACCCGAGGGTTCTACGCCCTGATTTCATCAGCCGACTCTATGTCCAGCTTCGTCGAGCAGCAGATCACCCAGGCCAAGGTTGACGGCACCGGCTACATCGTCGCCGCGGCAGCCTACAAGGTCAAACCCTGGGCCTTCAGCAGGGAAACCTTCAAGGTGTTCTGCGGGGTCGACGATGTACCTCCACACATCGTCGATGAGGTTGAGGCCGATGTGGTCAACTTCATCATCAAGACCTACGGCATGTTCTACGACGACTTCCTGGCCGAACACGAGGACACGACTGAACACGTCCCGATCGATTTCAGACAACGCTATCGTGAGGACATTGTCTACGCCTTGAGGTCGATCTCCGGAAGGCCTATGAGCACTCAAGCGGCCTTCCTCAAGCACCGCAAGATGTTTGATGCGATGTTCCTGGAGAGCATGAAATCTCCGCTGATGAAGATGGTGCCCACCCTGTCACTGCTGAGCGATGACGTGATTCAAGACTTTGTGGACGTCGATGCCCTGCTGGAGCTCTACGAGCTAGGGGCCCCTCTCTACATCCACATCGACCTGGGTCTGCGTGGGGATGTGGAGGGGAAAGCCGGCGACTATGCAGCCTTCGCCTCAGCCTTTAAGACCGAGAAGGGTAAGATCCGGAGCCCCTTCTACTGCAGGATCGCTCGTGTGTCCTCCTCGGACGAAATCGATACTTCGAAGATCGAGGACATCGTCTATTGGCTGATCGAGGTAGGACTCAGCATCAAGCTTGTGACCAAAGACCTCTTGGCCCGAGGGTATCTCAGCCAGAACCTAGTCAAGCGCCTTGGCAAGGAGAGGGTGGCCGACCTGTCGCTCGACAAGACCGACGTTCCCTTCCTGATCTTCAGTCATCTCATGAAGAAAGGGCTCTTCGAAACCTACTACTACAAGCCCTTCGTCGAGGAGTACCCAACACTCATCCACGACCGGGCCAGTCAGAAGGTGATCAAGGCTACAGGGGGCCATGACGACATCTCGCAGGCTCTGATCGGAGCGGTATATGGCTGCTTCCAAGGCGAAGGGATGAGCCTCGAAGCTCTAGCCATCGAGGAGACCCTCAAGAACACCCCCGGCAAGAAGGAGTTCTACGAGGAAGCTCTTCTTGAGGGCGGCGTCGATGACTACTACAGCGGGCTTCTCGACCAAGTTGAGGAAGAGCATGACTGGCGTGAACCCGACAAGGCTGACGTGGTTGAAGAGGATCGCGAGGCCGAACTCGAGCGTCAGATCAAGAAGCGTGAGAACCCAGAGTTTACCTATGGACGCGACAAAGACCGCAAGCCAAGAATACGTCGAGACTGGTAGAAGACTGGGCTAGATTGAAGTAGAGGTGCTACGTGCAGTTCGACTTCAACGACCAGGACAGCAACCGCGGCGATGACATGCTGCCCCAGCCCCCAGACTCGTCATTCCTAAGAAAGTTCGACATACCAAAAGAAGACTACCAAGCCGTTCTCCACGCTCTGGGATCGATGGACTGCGCTGAGTTCGCTGAGGTCATGACTCACGACTATGGGCTGACTGACAAGCAATCCAAGGATCTGTTCGACAGCCGATGGAAGCAGTCTACGCCTCCCAACATGCCTCCGGGGGTGGGATTCTCCTCCCCTTTCAATCCACAACCATTTTTCAGCAGATATACTCCTCAGAAAAAGTTCTCAATCAATCCCGAGTATCTCGGGTACTTTCTAAGGGAGAAG
>Ga0265319_1001630_pt1 | contig 13070 bp, 11 predicted proteins | sample 4824metaG_FD_192443 | JGI IMG/M metagenome (GOLD analysis project Ga0265319, IMG submission 192443) | Rhizosphere microbial communities from Carex aquatilis grown in University of Washington, Seatle, WA, United States - 4-8-24 metaG | ecosystem: Host-associated > Plants > Roots > Rhizosphere >...
AACGGGGGACCTGCGAGCCGATCGCCTTTCACGGCGCGTTCATGGGCATGCCCGTGGTTCGCGCAGAGATGCTCCGGGTCCGAATCGGCGATGGGCTGACCGGCTGGGTGGCGGCCCACAACAAGGCCGTCGTCGTGTCCGACGCGGAATCCGATTCGCGGGGCGTCCTGGTCGGGCCGACCACCGGCCCCGAATCGATGCTGATCGTGCCGGTCGCCTACGACGATCGGGTCGAGGGCCTGATCGTGCTGGCCAAGCTCGGCCGCAACCGGTTTACGGCCGACCACGAGGCGACCCTCTCGATCTTTGCCGACCACGCCGCCCAGGCCCTGGTCAACGCTGACAACGCCGAGCGGGTCCGCCGCCAGCAGGCCGAGCTCGAGCTCCGGCTGGCCGGCCAGCGCCGGCTGCTGGAGGTCAACAGCGAGCTGCTGGCCACGCTCGATCCGGTCGCCGTCCTGGACACGATCGCCGACCTTCTCAAGGAAGTGGTGGCCTACGACGCCCTGACGATCTACCGGGTCGACCGCGACACGGGCCGGCGCTGGGCGGTCATCGCCCGCGATCGGTTCGCCGAGGTGATCCTGCGCGAGCAGATGCCGATCGGGGTCGGGATCACCGGCTGGGCCATCGACCACCGCCAGGCGGTCCTGTGCAACGACGCCCTCGAGGATCCCCGCTGCGTCCAGATCCCGGGCACGCCGGTCGAGCCCGAATCGATGCTGATCGTGCCCCTCCAGGTCGGTGGCGACGTAATCGGGACGCTCAACGTGGCCCGCATGGGCGGTGTGGAATCGCACTTCACCGAGTACGAGTTCGAGCTGACCCAGCTGTTCGGTGGGCAGGCCTCGATCGCCCTCCAGAACGCCGAAGCGCACCTGGCCATGAAGCTCCGGGCGGACCACGACAGCCTGACCGGCCTGGGCAATCACGGCGCCTTCCAGCGCGACCTGGGCCTCGCGATCGAGCAGCGCGGTGACGAGCCGTTCGCGGTCCTGATGCTCGACCTGGACTCGTTCAAGCGCTTCAACGACACCCAGGGCCATCCCGCCGGGGACGCCCTCCTGCGCTCGATCGCCGAGGCGATCGTGGCCTCGATCCGGCCCACCGACCGGGCCTACCGCTACGGTGGCGACGAGTTCTCGGCGATCATTGGGGCGATGACCCGGACCGGGGCCGAAGAGGTTGCCGCCCGGATCCAGCGGGCCGTGGCCGGGCTCACCAGCAACCACCGGGCGCCGGTCACGGTCACGGTCGGCATCTCGTGCTTCCCGGCCGACGGCCAGAGCAAGGCCGAGCTGGTCGCGGCCGCCGATGCCGAGCTGTTCCTGTCCAAGCCGAGCACCGCTCGGGAGACCGTCGAGAGCGCCCTCGCCCGGGAGGCCTACCTGAGCGCCCTCCACGACACGGCGGTCAAGCTCATGGACCGGCTCGACCCGACCGAGCTGCTGGACACGATCGTCAAGCGGGCGTCCGCCCTGCTGGGTGCCACCAGCGGCTACCTCTACCTCGTGGACGAGGAGCGGGACAACCTGGTCGTGAAGGTGGGCAGCGGCCTGTTCGCGTCGTGGCTGGGGTATCGGCTCGAGCGCGGCGTGGGCGTAGGCGGGACGGTCTGGCAGACCGGCCGGCCGATGGCCATCCCCGATTACGACGCCTGGTCCAACCGCTCGGCGGACCTGCCGGTCGGCCAGTTCGGCTCGGTGATCGGGGTGCCCCTGACCTCGAACGGGGCGGTGGTCGGCGTCCTGGGCGTCAGCTCGGGCAGCCCGCTCCATCAGTTCGGTGAGCGCGAGATCGCCGTCCTCGGCCGGTTCGCCCAGCTGGCCTCGATCGCCCTCGACAATGCCCGCCTGTTCGAGACGGCCCAGCTCCAGGTCCGCGAACGGGAGGCCACCGAGGACGCCCTGCGCCGCAGCGAGGAGCGCTTCCGGCGGCTGGCCGACGCGACCAACGAGGCGATCGCAATCCACCGTGACGGCCGGATCATCGAGGTCAACGAGGCATTCATCCGGCTGCTGGGCTACCAGCCGGAGACCGTGATCGGCCACTCGCTCCTTGAATTTGCGGCACCCGAGACGCGCGAGCGGGTGAAGGGCTTGTCAGCGGCGTCCAACGCGCCGTTCGAGGCGCTGGCCCTGGCCGCCGACGGCCAGTCGATCCCGGTCGAGGTGGTCTGGCGGGAGATGCCCGACGCCGACGGCTCGACGGTCGGCGTGGTCTCGGTCCACGACCTGCGCGAGCGGCGACGGCTCGAGGAGGAGATCAGCCAGCGCTCGTTCTACGATCCGGTCACTGGCCTGCCCAACCGGGCCCTGTTCCTCGACCGCTGTGCCCATTCGCTGACCTGGGTGCGCCAGGACGACGACGATCCCGTCGCGGTCATCCTCGTCGACCTGGTCCGCTTCACGCTCGTCAACGAGACCCTCGGCCATGCGGTCGGCGACCGCTTGCTGGCCCAGGTCGGCCAGCGACTGGCGCTCGGCGTCCGGCCGGGCGACACGGTGGCCCGCTTCGGCGGCGACCAGTTCGCGGTGATGCTCGACGGGATCTCCTCGCCGGCCGAGGCGCGGGAGCTGGCCGACCGGCTCGACGCGGCCCTCCGCGAGCCGTACGACGTCGATGGCCGGGACGTCTTCCTGAACGCCAGCATGGGCATCGTGATCGGGGCACCCGGCGTCGCCGACCCGGGCGACCTGCTTCGCGACGCGGAGATCGCGCTCAACCGGGCCAAGGCCGACCAGACCAGCCACCAGGCCTTCTTCGAGCCCGGGATGAACAGCGAGACCCTCGAGCGGCTCGACTTCGAGGCCGACCTCCGCCATGCGGTCGAGCGCAACCAGCTGGTCCTCCACTACCAGCCGCTGGTCGACCTGGCCAGCGATCGGGTCGTGGGCTTCGAGGCCCTCGTGCGCTGGCAGCATCCCGAGCGCGGCCTCGTCCCGCCCCTGGCATTCATTCCCCTGGCCGAGGAAACCGGGCTGATCCTGCCGATCGGCCGCTGGGTGCTCGAGACGGCCTGCCGCCAGGCCCAGGCCTGGCACGAGCTGCTGCCCGGCGTCCAGCCGATGATCAGCGTCAACCTGTCCGCCCGCCAGTTCGCCCAACCCGACCTGGGCGCCCAGATCGAATCGATCCTGGCCGAGACCGGCCTGCCCGCGGCCAGCCTCGAGCTGGAGATCACCGAGTCGGTCGTGATGGACAGCTCGGACGCCGCGATCCGGGCACTGAAGGAGCTGCGCGCGCTGGGCGTGAAGCTGGTCCTCGACGACTTCGGGACCGGCTATTCGTCGCTGGCGTACCTCAAGCACCTGCCCCTGGACACGATCAAGATCGACCGCTCGTTCGTGGCCGGCCTGGTTAACGACGACGCCAACCTGCCGATCGTGCAGGCGGTGATCTCACTGGCCCACGGCCTGGGCATCGAGGTCACCGCCGAGGGCATCGAGACCGTCGAGCAGCGCGACTGGCTGCGCCGGCTGGCCTGCGACCGGGGCCAGGGCTACTACTACTCGGTGGCCCTGCCCGCCGAACGGATCGGGGAGTGCCTGGCCCGGGCCTAGCGCCGGCCGCCGCCGCCGAAGATCCGGAGCAGGAACAGGAACATGTTGATGAAGTCGAGGTATAGCCGGAAGGCGCCCAGGACCGAAGCCTTCTCCATCGAGCCGGCGTAGGCCGCCAGGTCCCCGTTCTTGATCCGCTGGATGTCCCAGGCGGTGATTCCGGCGAACAGGCCCACGCCCAGGAACGAGATCAGCAAGTCGAAGCCTGTGCTGTGGAAGACGAGGCCGTTGAGGACCAGCGACACGATGATCCCGATGACGGCCATCAGCATGAACCGGGCGAACACGCTCAGGTCGCGCTTGGTCACGAAGCCGAAGACGGCCGAGGCGCCGAACATCGCCGATGCGCTGGTAAAGGCCAGGGTGATGGAACCGATGCTGTAGGCCAGGAAGATGATCGAGAAGACGAAGCCGGTGACCGCCGCGTAGACGAAGAACAGGCCCAGCGACAGGGTGGCGGGCATCCGCCGGATCCCGAAGCTCAGGGCGATCACCAGGGCGAACTGGCCGATGATCGCCGGGGCGAACAGGTTCTGGGCCGCGTCGGCCAGGGTGGCGTTGCCGGCCACCACCCACGAGACGCCGGCAGTGATCCCGAGGCCGACGAACATCCAGGCCAGGGCCTGGCTGACGAACGACGTGGCCAGCTGGGCCGCGGGTCGAACCCCGAGCTGGGACGGTGTCTGGTAGAAGTTCATGGCTGCTGTTCCTTCGTCCGCTTGCGGCTACCCGGCCGCGCTGGTGTGCTGGTTCTCGCTTCGGCTTGCTCGGCGACCCGGGCCAGAACCCAGACGAGGTCGGCCAGCCGGTTCAAATACGGTAGCAGGTGCTCGCCGCGAAGCAATCCCGCCGCCTTGAGGGCCACGGCCCGCCGTTCCGCCCGGCGAATCACCGTGCGGGCCAGCTCGAGTGCGGCGCTCGTCCGGGTCTCGCCGGGGACGACGAACTCGCGGGGCATCTCGATCCGCTTCTCGAGGTCCACGACCAGTGCCGTCAGGGCCTCGACCATGGCGGCCGAGACGCGGGTCCGGCCATCCACGAGGCGATCGACGGCCTCGGGCGTGGTCGCCAGCTCAGCGCCCACGACGAACAGCTCGCGCTGCAGCCGGAGGACCAGCTCGGCGACCGATGCCAGGCCAGGGTTGAGGGTGCCGTACTGGCTGCGCACGCCGAGCTCGGCGCGGGCCAGGCCGAGCGCTGCGACCGCTTCGTCGACCGTGCCGTAGGCCTCGGTCCGCAGGTCGTCCTTGCCGATTCGCGGGCCGCCGTAGAGCAGCCCGGTCGTCCCGTCATCCCCTCGGCCGGTGCTCACGACCGAGTCGATCCGATCCATTCGCGCTACCGGCTCACCACATCAGGCCCGCATCGCGGGGATCCCAGCGCTCGGCCAGGAGGGTGACCTTCACGTCGTGCTCGACGACGGACTCGGCCTGCTCCTTGACCTGCTGGATCATCGAGCCGGCGTAGGGGCAGAACGGTGTGGTCAGGATCATCTTGATCTCGGTCGATTCGGGGCCGAGGATGATCTGCCGAATGAGGGCCAGCTCGACGACGTTCATCCCGATTTCGGGGTCGACCACGGCGCGCAAGGCGTCGAGGATCGCCAGCTCGGTCGCCCGGCGCTCGGCATCGAACGGGGCGGCCTCCGTGCTCGTTGTGTCCGTGATCTGATCGGTCATGGAGAAATCCTACCAGATGGGTCGGAAATAGCCGCCAGGGTGCGGGCGCCTAGGCCGGCCGGCCGGCGCCCTTCACGACCACGCCCGCGAGGCGCAGGTGCTCGGGCAGGAGCTCGGCCTCGGCCGGGCTGTAGCCCGGCCCGGCCAGCGAGCCGTCAGCCTCGAAGAACGCGCTGTAGCTGGCCCGATGCTCGGCGGCGAAGGCATAGGCGCTGGCGATGCCCATCGCCCGCAGCTCGGGATGCTCCGTCAGCAGGCGGGTCAGGTCGTAGCCGTTGCGGCGCAGCTCGAGCAGCTGGCGCACGGTCAGCCGGCTGCCGTAGCAGAACGGCTCGCCGTTCATCACCAGCGGGTCGGTCTTGACCCACTTGACGGTCATCGGCTCAGGCGCCCTTGTAGATGAGCTGGAGGATCCGGTTGCGCTTGCGGGCGTCGCCGGCGATCCGGCGCTGCCAGCGGAAGCGCTCGATCGCGGTGTCGATGGCGAGGTCGGCAGCCGCGCGCTCTGCCGGTCCGAGGACCGCCTGGGACGCTTCGCGGACGCCTTCGCACAGGGCGATCACGTTGTCCATCGGCACCCGCCGGCGGCGGTAGATCACCGATGCCTGCTCGGCCCACGACTGAATCGCCGCGACGCTGTTCGTGGCGATCGAATCGGCGACCTCGTCGATCAGGACCTCCGTGTCGCGCAGCAGGAGCCGGATCCCGGTCTCGTCGTTGTGAGCGGTGATCGTGGGATCGAGGTCGAGGGCGACCTCCAGGGCGCGGGCACCGATCCGCCGACGGGCGGCCTTGAGGCGCGCGGCGGCGGCCGGCAGTCCGGCGCCGGGATCGAGAGGCGGCAGGCCCAGGGCGGGGTGGCTCACTGCGCCAGAGTCTAGCGCAGGCCTCGAGCGCGCCGCTATCCTGCGCAGGAGGAGGTGGACATTGACCGACCCAATCGTCCCCGGCGGCGCAGGCTTGCCGGAGCAGCAGTCCAGTCCGGCGGATCCCAGCCCTTCCCCGGCCGAGGCTGAGGCAGCGGCGCCAGCGACCCCAGACGGCGGGTCAGCCTGGTCCACGAGCGAACCCGCGGCCGCGCCCGACGCGACGGCCGACTCCGGCGCCGGCTTCGGCATGCCGACCGGCGGCGGCTTCGGGGCACCCGCAAGCGGTGGCTTCGGCGCTGCGCCGAGCGCGCCGCCGGCCGCCCCCAGCGACGCCTGGGGCACGCCCTCGGCACCAGCGCCGGGCGGCGCTCCGGTTGGCTGGACCCCCGGGACGCCACTCCAGCCTGCCAAGCGCGCCGGGCGGGGCCGGATCGTGCCGATCATAGCCAGCATCGTGATCATCGTGGTCGTCGTGGCCGCGGTTGCGATCAACGCCCTGGGTCCGAAGGCGGTTGGCGATCTCAAGGTCGGCGACTGCTTCGACGTCCCGACCCTGGCCAGCGAAGACGACACGGTCGATACCGTCCAGCACCATCCCTGCACCGAGAGCCACACCGGCGAGGTGATCTTCGTCGGCGATTACTCCCCGGCGACGGACGTCTATCCGGCGGTCAGCGACTTCGATACGTTCGTGGGCACCGCCTGCAAGCCGGCCTTCCAGGCGTACATCGGGACCGACCTCGACTCGAGCCCGGATCTCTCGATCGGCTACTTCTATCCGCTCTCGGATGGCTGGACGAACGGCGACCGGAGCGTCACCTGCTACGCCGTCCGTGACGACAACGGGCCGATGACCACCTCGGTCAAGAACAGCGAGTCGGGGGCGAGCTCGCCGGCGCCCGCGGGCTCCTAGACCCTAGGCCGGCAACGGCCGGTCGATCTCGGCCACGATCGCGGCCGGGGTGAGCTGCTCGACGAGGAGCCGGCGGAAGCGCGCCGCGCGGTCCGCCTCGGGAACCTCGTCGAGCCACCGGCCCAGGAGCGCCTCGCCCTCGGCATAGACGAAGACGTAGGTCCGCCAGAGTGGATGCTCGATGAACTCGAGCCGCTTTTCGGCGCGCTCTGGGGTGAACAGAGCGATCCGCTCGAGCTCCGTCCGCACGGTGGCGTGATCAGCGCCGTCGACATGGCGGCGGAGCGCGGCGTTCACCGCGAACTCGGCCAGCCGCCGGCGCGGCGCGTGGAGGGCGATCGCGGTCGCGGCGACGTCGGCGGGAGTCCGGCCGTTCCCGCGAGTGGCGAGGCCGGCCCGCTCGAGGAGCTCCACCAGGAGCTCCTGCTCCTCGCCCGGGCTGGTCGCGAATCGCCGGCCCAGGTCGGCCAGGCCCTCGCTGATCAGACATTCGGGGGTGTTGATCAGCAGGACAGTGGATTCGACCCGCCGCTCGACCCGGACGAGCCGGGCCTCCTTCCAGGCATGCTCGAGGTGGTGGCCTGGGTACGCCTCGTGGGCGAGCAGTCCAAGCAGGTCCGGCGCCCGGACCGGTAGGTCCACGTTGATGTCGACCCGGGAGCGCAGCCGGCCGTCGTACCAGTTGTAGCCCGACCACGGCTGGCCGGTGACGAGCCCGACCGCCACGGCTTCGCCGGCAGGCAATCCGAACAGGGCCGCAGCCCGCCCACGCAGGATCGGCAACAGCCAGTCCACCACCGGGCGGAGCCGCTCGGCGGGGATCGTCAGCGCCTGGTCCCAGGTCGCGAGGCGGCTGATCGTGGGGCCGGGCCCGGGCAAGAGTCGGTCGACCTCGGCCCGGGCCGTCGCGAAGAGCTCGGCCGGCCGGCGCCCGGGCAGCCAGTCGAAGCAGGCGTGGACGTGGTCGAGGTATGCCGCGCCGGTGTAGCCCTCGGGCGCATCGGTGAGCGCCCTGGCGTTGGCCTCGATGGCCACCAGCTGGGCCGTCAGCCAGGCCGAGCGTGCACCGGCGGGTCGCTCGGCGGCCAGCCGCTCGCGCAATGCCCGGGCATCGCCAGCCAGGAGCCGCGGCGGCCGAAGCTGTTCGAGGTCGACCTGGGCCTTGATTGCTGCCGGTCCGAAGTAGCCGTCGACGAAGCCGGGCAGGTGCTGGTCCAGCCGGAGCGCCAGGCGGAGATACTCGGCGGCGATCTCATCCGGCGCGGGGATCTCGGTCTCGCCCCCGAGGCCCGGCTCGGTCACGACTCGGTCTCGCCGACGAACGGCATCCGGTTCCGCTCCGCGGCGTCCAGGCTCATCCGGAGGGCCGCCGTCTTCTGCTCGGCCACCTCGCGGACATAGGCGGCCTCCTCGTCCGGAGCCATCGGCCGGCCGCGGACGATCGAGCGCGACTTGCCGACCATCAGCCAGCTCAGGTGGTAGCGGTCCATCGTCCCCCAGGCCCGGCTGAGCAGCTCGTCCGAGAGCTGCAGCCAGACCTGGAGCGCCCCGAGCGACGGACTCTGCTGGAGGCGGTCACCCTCGGCCACCAGCTGGCGGGTGCGCAGGATCAGCTCGTCCCGGGTCACGAGCCGCTCAATCGGCGGGCTCGGGCAGCAGTGCGGCCATCGACATCGCGTCGATCCAGTCCTCGCGGGCGGCCCGCAGGGCGCGGGTCCGCGGCCCGGGCCGGCCCGGGCCGATCGGGCGGCCATCGAGCGCGACAAGTGGCACGATGCCGGCCACGCTGCCGGTCAAGAACGCCTCGTCGGCGGCGAGCAGCTCGGCCGGCCGGAGGTCGACCTCGGCCAGGGTCAGGCCCAGCTGCTCGGCGTGGGCCAGGAGCCAGGTCCGGGTAGTGCCGGCCAGGATCGCCGCGCTGAGCGGCGGGGTGGCCAGGGTCGGTCCGGCGATCACGAACAGGTTCGCCGCTGTCGCCTCGCTCAGCCGCCCGTCGAGGGTCAGGAACAGGGCGTCGTCGGCCTGGGCCCGGGCCGCCTCGAGCCGGGCATAGACGTAGTCGGCCCGTGACGTCGTCTTGACCCCGGACAGGGGCGAGGCGGGATCGCGCCGGATCGCGCTGGTCACCGCCCGGACGCCGCGCTCGAGCAATTCCGCCGCCGTGGCCGCGTAGGGCCAGGCCTGGATCACGATCGTGGCCACGAGGTCCTCGAAACCCGGCGGCAGCAGGCCCCGCCGCTCGAGTGGCCCGCGGCTGACCGTGATCCGGATCGCTGCGTCGCCGACCTGTCCCTCGTCCGAGCCGGCCGCCCCGCTCCCGGCGAGACCTTCGGCCGCGAGCAGCCCGGCGATGCCGTCGGCCAGCTGGTCGTCGCTCGCCGAGAGGTTGAGGCCCAGGACCTGGCAACCCGCCCGCAGGCGATCGAGATGCTCGTCGAGCTCGATCACGATCCCCCGCCGAGCCCGTGCCGTCTCGAACAGGCCGTCGCCGAGCTGGAAGCCGCGATCGGTCACGTTCAGGTGCGGGCCTCGGGCGTCGACCAGCGCCCCGTCGAGCCAGATCGCGTGGCCCGTGCTCGCCGTCACGGTCAGGCCGCCCCGGCCGCTTCGTGACCGGTGATCGCGCGCAGCGGACCGGCGGCCTTGGCCACCGTCTCGAACCATTCCTCGGTCGGATCGCTGCGCCAGGTGATCCCGCCACCAACGTGCAGGCTCAACTGCGCCCCGTCGGCCACGAACGTCCGGATCAGGATGCTCGAGCCGAGCTGGCCGTCGGGCCCTAGCCAGACGGCCGAACCGGTGTACGGCCCGCGCCGGACCGGCTCGAGCGTTTCGAGGATCTCCATCGCCCGGATCTTCGGGGCGCCGGTGATCGAGCCGCCGGGAAACGCCGCGGTCAGCAGGTCGAAGGCGTCGCGGCCTGGTGCGAGCCGGCCGGTGACCGTGGACACGAGGTGCTGGACGGCGCTCGTCCGCTCGAGCCGGCACAGGCGCGGGACGCGGACCGAGCCCGGCCGGCAGACCCGCCCGAGGTCGTTGCGCAGGACGTCCACGATCATCACGTTCTCGGCTCGATCCTTGGCGCTGGCCAGGAGCTCGGCCGCCAGGGCCCGGTCGGCCTCGGGCGTGGTCCCTCGCGGCCGGGTGCCCTTGATCGGATCGGTGGTCACGATCCCGCTGACGTCGACCGCGAGGAACGATTCGGGCGAGGCCGAGGCGATTGCCCGGGGCCGGCCGGCACGGATCCCCGACTCGCCGGCACCGAGGTCCAGGTAGGCCGCGAACAGGGCGGGGTCGCCCGTCCGCAGCGAGCGATACAGCGGCCAGGGATCGGCGCTGAACGGCGCGGACAGGCGCCGGGCGAGGTTGGCCTGGTAGATCTCTCCATCGCGGATCGCCCGGCGGATCGCCGCCACGCCAGCTTCGTACACGCCCCGATCGAGGCTCGAGGTGAACGCCAGGCCGTCCAGTGGTTCGCCCTCCGGCGACGCAGACCGCTCGGCGCGGGACGACCCCGACTGCGGCTCGGTGAGGCCGGCGTCGATGCGGCCGCGCACGGCGGCCAGGCGGATGTCGAGCCGATCCCGGTCGCCGTCGACGGCTCGACCTCCGAGGAATGCCCGCCCGCTGCGGCGGTCCCAGGCGAGCACCCAGTCGTGGAGCGCCAGGCGCAGCTCGGGCAGGTCCTGATCGTTGGGGACGAGCTCCGCCCGCGGCTCGAGGCGCAGGCCCAGGTCGTAGCCAAGGAAGCCCGCGAGGCCGCCGATGAATGGCGGGCCGTCCGGATCGTCGACCGGCACCGGCGCCAGGCGGGCGAGCATCCGCCGCGCGTCGGCGAACGGATCCGGCCCCGCGCTCGGGCGGAGGAGCACGGCCAGCGGGTCGGCGCTCAGGAAGCTCCAGCGCGAACGCCGTCCGGGCCGGGCACTCTCGAGGAGGGTCAGACCCGGCCAGCCGCGAAGCAGCTCCGCGGCGTCGAGCGGTGCGACCCGATCGAGCGCCGGGATCCGGTCCAGGCGGACCGCAGGCAGGAGGCCGGACGCGGCGCTTGGGGACGACGAGGCGAGGACCATCTCGCGATTATCGCCCGTCGGGCGCCGCGGCCCGACCTCGATCGACCTCAGGCGGAAGGCGCCACGTACGTCTTCTCGATCGGCACGCCGACCATGCTGCCCCACTCGGTCCAGCTGCCGTCGTAGTTGCGCACCCGGCGATAGCCGAGCAGCTCGTGCAGGACGAACCAGGTGTGCGACGACCGCTCGCCGATCCGGCAGTAGGCAATGATGTCCTTGTCGGCCGTGACGCCCTTGGCCGCGTACAGGGCGGCGAGGTCGTCGACGCTCTTGAACGTGCCGTCTTCGCGGACGGTCTGCGCCCACGGAATGGAGGCCGCACCGGGGATGTGGCCGGCCCGCTGGGCGGTCTCGCTCAGGCCGGGAGGCGCCAGCAGCTCACCGCTGTACTCGGCCGGGGCGCGCACGTCGACCAGGACCAGCTCCGAATCCGACAGCCGGGGCAGGATGTCGTCGCGGAAGGCGCGCAGGGCGAAGTCCGGCTCGGGCAGCTTGTAGCCCGTCGCGGCGTAGCTCGGCACGTCGGTCGACAGGGGCAGGCCGTGGTCAAGCCAGTATTTGCGCCCGCCGTCGAGGATCCGGACATCCTGGTGGCCGTACAGCTTCAGCTGCCAGTAGGCCCAGGCCGCGAACCAGTTGTTGTTGTCGCCGTACAGCACGATCGTCGTATCGGGTCCGATCCCGCCCGCCGACAGGAGAGCCGAGAAGTCGTCCTGGCCGGCGATGTCGCGGCGGATCCCATCCGCCAGCTGGCTGGTCCAGTTCCAGCCCACCGCGCCGGGCAGGTGACTCTGCTCGTACGACGTCGTGTCGACGTCGACCTCGACGAAGCGGACCTTGGGGTCCGAGAGGTGGGCCTGGGCCCAGGTTGCGTCCACGAGGACGGGAGTGGTGCTCATCTCGTTGCGACTCCTGCATAGCTCAGTGCTTGGGAACTGCGGCGTGGGTCTGCGGACGACGATCGGCGCCGATCGGTCCGCCCGGGACACCAGTCGGATCGGCGGAATCGGTCAGTCATCGAAGCCCGTCCCGCTCCGCCGGCTGAAGGCCCGCAGCGATTCGTGGCAGGCATCGGCCGCCCGCTGGACCTGGCGCACGATCCAGGGATCGACCCGGCTCGAATCCTCGATCGTGACCGTTGCGCCCTGCGCTCCGTCGGCGAGGACGATCCCCGACGCGTTGCGGTAGTCCGACAGCCAGTTCGCCTGGAGGCCGACGAGGGCATCGATGACGACCGCCGGTGCGAATGTCCAGTCGAGGTAGGCCGAGTTCAACGCCGCGCCGATGTCGTCGATCCGGATCGCCTGGCCGCGACCCAGCCGGGCGACGAGCTCGAGGATCCGGAGCAGGGCGAACGGATCGCCCGATTCGGCGATCGTCGGCGGCTGCAGATTCGGGTCGGGCAGGCCGGCCGGCGCAGCTCGCAGCGGGACGGTTCCGGGTCGAGCCGCGGCCGGGACCTCGGCGCTGGGGTGGGTCAACGAAGATCGGGCTCCTGGACGCGGACACGGGCCGTCCGCGGCGAATACGAAGTTGTCCGGTAGGATTTGTCCGAGACTACCACGCAGCGCCCGCGGTGCGCCGGGACACCCACGTCTGAGCTCGAACGCCCGAATCTTTATCGGAGCGATACCCGTTCTCGGCCGTTGTCGGTCAAACTGATCCGGACGACTCCGCAGCGCAGACGAGTTCAACCCAACGATGAGCTTCCCATCCGACGGCTCCGGCCCCGTCGACCAAGGTCCAGCCGACCAAGGTTCAGTCGGCCATCCGGAGCCCGGATCGGGCCCCAGCGCCGTTCCGGAGGCTGCCGGCTACGGGGCACCCGGCCTGGCGTCCTTCGGCACGGTTCCGCCCGCGCCCGGGCCGGTGCTCGGCCTGCAGCCGGCAACCCAGTCCACCTGGGCCCCACCGCCCGGCTGGCAGGTCTCAACCCCCAATCGAAATCGACAGGCTCGGCGCGGTGTGCTGGC
>Ga0265319_1001631_pt1 | contig 13053 bp, 8 predicted proteins | sample 4824metaG_FD_192443 | JGI IMG/M metagenome (GOLD analysis project Ga0265319, IMG submission 192443) | Rhizosphere microbial communities from Carex aquatilis grown in University of Washington, Seatle, WA, United States - 4-8-24 metaG | ecosystem: Host-associated > Plants > Roots > Rhizosphere >...
GAACAACCGGTTCGTCGACGCCACGACCTACAACCAGCTGTTCACGATGCACGGCACGACGATGATCTTCCTCGACGTCATGCCATTGAACGCCGCGTTCTTCAATCTGCTCATCCCGATCCAGATCGGCGCCCGCGACGTGGCCTTCCCGCGGTTGAACGCGTTTTCGCTCTGGGCCTGGGTCGTCGGGGCCATCCTGCTGAACATCGGCTGGCTCTCCTACATCAACCCGCACTGGGCTTTCGGCGGCGCCCCCGCGGTCGGCTGGTTCGGCTATGCGCCGCTCACGTCCAAGACCTTCACCCCGCAGCTCTCCACCGACCTCTGGGCCATCGGCCTGCAGGTGCTCGGCCTCTCTTCCATCGTGGCCTCGCTGAACTTCATTGTCACCATCATCAACCTGCGCGCACCGGGGCTCTCGATGATGCGCCTGCCGGTGTTTTGCTGGATGGCGCTCGTCACGAGCTTCCTCCTCATCCTCGCCCTGCCCGCCATCGCCATCGCGCTGGTCGAGGTGCTGTTTGACCGCAATTTCGGCACCAACTTCTTCGAGGTTTCCAACGGCGGCCAGCCCATCCTCTGGCAGCACCTGTTCTGGGTCTTCGGCCACCCCGAAGTCTACATCCTGATTTTGCCGCCGATGGGCTACGTCTCGGAAATCCTGCCGACCTTCTCGCGCAAGCCGCTCTTCGGCTATCCCATCGTCGTCTTCTCCGGCGCCGCCATCGGCTTCATCGGCTTCGGCGTCTGGAGCCACCACATGTTCACGACCGGCATGGGCAATGTCGCCACCGCGGCGTTCTCCGTCGCCACCATGGCCATCGCCGTGCCGACCGGCGTGAAGATCTTCAACTGGATCGGCACGCTCTGGGGCGGCCACATCGTCACCCGCACGCCCATGATGTTCGCCATCGGCTTCATCTGGATGTTCATGCTCGGCGGCTTCTCCGGCATCATGCATGCCGCCGCTCCGGCCGACGCCCAGCAGCAGGACAGCTACTTCGTCATCGCGCACTTCCATTATGTGCTGATCGGCGGCGCCACGTTCGGTCTGCTCGCCGCGATCCACTACTGGTTCCCGAAATTTTTTGGCCGCCTCGTCCCGGAATTCTGGGGCAAGCTGTCGTTCTGGATCGTTTTCATCGGCTTCAACGTCACGTTCTTCCCGATGCATTTCCTCGGCCTCAACGGCATGCCGCGCCGCACCTGGACCTACGACGCCAACATGGGCTGGAACGAGGGCAATTTCATCGCCACCATGGGCGCCTACCTGCTAGGTCTCGGCATCTTTACCTACTTCGCGGTGTTGATCTACACCTTCTTCAAGGGCGAGAAATGCGGCAGCGACCCCTGGGACGCGCGCACGCTGGAATGGTCCATCCCCTCGCCTCCGCCGGAATACAACTTCAAGGTCGTCCCCACCGTCCACGCCCGCGACGCCTGGTGGTATGAAAAGCATCACCAGGACGAGATCGCCCGGGAAAAGCTCGAGCACCAGCACGCCGAGGAGGAGCACGGGGGCATCCACATGCCCGACCAGTCCTGGTATCCCTTCCTCGCCTGCCTCGGCCTGTTCGTCGGCACCTACAACTTCATCCAGTTGAAATCGCCGGTGCTGCTGGGCGGAAAAACCATCGCGTCCTCCCACCTGCCTTTCGCCCTCGCCGGCGGAATCATTCTCTTTGCCTGCTGCTACCTCTGGTCGCTCGAAGGGCCGGGCGGCTACCACATCCATCTCGATGCCGAAGGCAACGAGACCATCAGTCGCGGCGACCAGCACTGAGCCGATCAAAATGAAAGTGAGGGTGAAAGGCCAAGGTGTTTTCTCCCGCCGCCCCTGACTTTCCGCCCCACCCTCCACTCTCTCACCTTCACTCTCACTCTTTCCTTCTCATGAGCAACGCCGCCGCCGGCTCCATTGACCACCACCACGACCCGTCCACGAGCACGGGTATTCCGAACAAGAAGCTCCTGTGGTGGGCGTTCCTGGCCTCGGACTGCATGTTCTTCGGCGCGCTGATCTCGACGCACCTGGTCTACCGCCTGAATCCGCCGCCGGGCAACGCCCAGCCCCGGCAGGTCTTCAACATCGAGCTGACCTCGTTCTCGACCTTCATCCTGCTCATGTCGTCGCTCCTGATGGCCCTCGCCGTCAACGCCATCCAGCGCGGCCAGGTGAAGAGCATGCGCACCATGCTCCTTGGCACGATGTTCTTCGGCTGCATCTTCCTCGGCGGCCAGGTCTTCGAATTCGGAACGTTCGTCCACAACAAGCACATGACGATCTCGAACAGCCTGTTCGGATCGACGTTCTACACCCTCACCGGCACGCACGGCACGCACGTCGCGATCGGCGTGCTGCTGCTCGGCCTGATGTACGTCCGCTCCTTCAAGCCCGCCCACAGCCACGGCACCGGCGGCGACCTCGGTCTCACCATCGTCCACGTTGCAGCCGTCTGCACCGCCATGGGCTTCGCTTTCATCCGGATTGTCCCGGGATTCTTGGAAATGCTCGAAGCCGGCAGCGGTTTCGTCGCCTTCCTGAGCCAAAACGCCCTGCCGCTCGTCGGCGAAGCCGCCGCGTGCGGCGTGTTGGCGTGGTTCGCGAAGACAAGTCCTGCTCCCGATTTCGGCGAGCACAATGCCATCGACGTCGAGTGCATCGGCCTTTACTGGCACTTCGTCGACATCGTCTGGATCGTCATCTTCACCGCCGTCTATCTCATCGAATACATCTAAGGCCAGAGTGGAAAGTGAGAGTGAAAGTGGCTGAACTCTGAATCCTCCTGTCCACACCCGGTTCTCGCCTTCGTCGTCCATTCTCACTTTCCACTCTCACTCTCACTTTCTCTTCCCACCATGTCCGCCCCCGCTACCGCCGCCGCTCCCGGCCATTCCGAGTCGAGCAAACTCCACATCTACGTCCAGATCGCGATGATTCTCGGCGTCATCACCGGCGTCGAAATCGTGCTGGTCTACCTGCCTCTGGCCCGCTGGATCGTGTTCACCGCCCTGGCCACGCTCTCGGCCGTGAAGTTCATGTTCGTCATTTTTTATTTCATGCATCTGCGGTGGGACAAGGTGTTCTGCACGATCCTGTTTTTCATCGGCTTGGTGCTGGCCGCCGGCACGATGTGGGCGCTCCTGCATCTCTTCGGCGCGGAAGCCAGCAAACCGCTCTCCTCCGCCGCCCTGGAGCTGACCCGCACCGCGCTGGTTTGACGCGGTCGGCCAAATGCCAATTGTAGGGCGGGGTCGCTGACCCCGCCTTTTTTATTGCTCATGATCGACTGGAAGCACTGGCATAATGAACCCCTCCTGATCGGCGGGCTCATTTTCCTCGGTTGGGCCTACGCGATTCTCATCGGTCCGCTGCGCGAGTGGCTGGCCGGCCCCGGCACCCCCTTCCCGCGCCGCCACGCCCTCCGGTTTTACAGCGCCCTGGCCATCTTCTACCTCGCCGTGGGCTCGCCGCTCGACCAGATCAGCGAACGCTTCCTGCTGAGCGCGCACATGCTCCAGCACCAGCTGATGACCTACCCGTCCGCCGTGCTGTTTCTCCTCGGCCTGCCGGAATGGATGGTCCGGCCCGTGACCGCCCAGCCTTCCCTCCAGACGTTGTTGCGATTTCTCACCCGGCCGGTCGTTTGCGGCCTGATCTTCGTCGTGGTCAACTCCTGCTGGCATTTCACTTTTCTCTACGATTGGGCACTGCAGTTCCGTCTGCTGCACGTCTTCGAACACTTCACGATGTACGGCTCGGCCCTGTTTTTCTGGTGGCCCATCTGCAGCCCCTCGCGGGAATTCCCGCCCGCCAAGTATGCCTCGCAGATGTTCTACTATGTGGCCGTCACCATCGGCATGACCCCGGTCTTCGCCTACATCACGTTCTCGAACGACATCCTCTATCCCACCTACGAATACGCCCCGCGCATCTGCTGGATGTCACCCGCCGACGACCAGCTGCTCGCGGGCGCCGGCATGAAAATGGTGAGCATGGCGATCATGATGATCGCCTTCGGCGTCAGTTTCTATCATTGGTACAAGCAGTCGGAAAAGAAACGTCCGTGATCGCCACGGCGGCCGGATGCGAACTTCAGCCTTTGAGTCTTTTGTGCTTTTTGTGGCCGTCTCCTTCGGGAAATCCATGATCATCTCGCCCTAAGCCGGAACGATGCATTTGAAACCAACAACCGCGCCTGCTTCCGGTCTAGAAAGGTGGAGCCTGACCTCCGGGCAGGCTGACGGGCTCGCGCAAGGCAAACCGGCCCGGAGGTCCGGTTCCGCCTCCTCTCAACCCAGATCCCATAGAGTAACAGATCGAATTGACCACGGATGGCACGGATGTACACGGATACAGAAAAAATCCAGGAAGAGATTCCGATCAAATCCATCCATCAGCCGCGTGAATTCCAACTGGATTGTATTTGCCAGGCAATCCGTGCTCATCCGTGAAATCCGTGGTTTCAACTGCCTTTCTCAGGTCCAACTGTTTGGCGAAGGCTAAGAAATGATGCACCGCCGCACATTCCTGAAAAACCTGTCCGCGCAGTCGTTGCTTCTGGCGGCCGGAGCGGGACTGTTTCGGCCCGGTGGACTTTTCGGAGCGGAAGGACCGGCCGTTGGCCTCGCGCCGACGTCACCGGGCACCTCCGGCTGGCTGGAGCGCTGGCAAAAAAACATCCTCGGCGAGGCCGGCAAGCGCGCCTGCGATCGGGAGATGGGCGAGGAACTTGGCTGGTTCATCAGCCCGGTACTCGAAGGATTCTACTACGGTTTCAAGGCCACGCGCGATCCGCGATGGATTGAGCGGCTGGTCGATTGGACGGATTCGTGCGTCGCCCGCGGGGTGCGCGAACCCGACGGATTTCTCGGCTGGCCGAAGGGCGACGGCGACGGAAAGGACTCGACCGTGTACGCCGCCGACAGCCTGCTGGGAGAAGCCATGCTGCTGCGCCCGGTGGCCCTGATGGCCGGCGAAATCCTGCAGGACCCGGCGCTGGCCGCGCGGTGGGGTCAGAAAGCGCGCAGCTATCTGGAGCTAGCGGAGCAAATCTTCCAAAAATGGGACTCGCGCGGCTGCTGGCGCGAATCGGGAAAAGGCGGCCTCTGGGTCGTGCCGGCCTTCGGCGTCGATTTGAAATCTGGAGGGTGGTCGGCCGGATACGCGCGGCGACAGGTCGACGGTTTTTCCAATCCGGCCAACAAGCAAAACCTGATCGCTCGCTGGCTCCTCGCCCTGTCCGACGTGACGAAGAAGGACGTTTATCGCGAGCGCGCCGAAGCTTGGTTCCGGGTCATGAAATCGCGCCTGCGCTTCCACCCTGGCGAAAAATCCCTCGTCTGGAACTACTGGGATCCCGCCGGCCCGTGGGACTACCGACCCGACGGTTCGCCGCGCCATTGGGTCGGCGTGCATCCACACGGCGGCTACTACGACATTGATGTCTGGGGCATGGTCGCGGCTTTCGAGCACGGCGTTGTTTTCACGCGCGTCGACGTCGACCGCCTGATCGCCACCAACCGGGATTTCATGTGGAACCAGCAGGTGGCCGGCGCGAAATTCCAACGGATCGACGGCAACCCGCCCGACGCCCGCTGGCCGAAATCCCCGGGCGTGCTCTGGACCGCGCTGGTCCCCTACGACGCGACCCTGCGGAAAATCTTCCTCGCCAACCACGACCCCGGTTCGTGGGGTGCGGTGGCGGTGACACCGTGGTTTCTTGGGTCGCAGGCATCCCGACGCCACGGCGTTGAGGCAGAATGATCGGGTCCGCCCCAGGTTGAAATAAAACCCGGCCTTTCGCAGCGGGCGACAGTGCCGAACGAAATAGGCCCGGATCATGCAAACTCATTATGCCGCTCCAATCCCTACAGTGTAACCCATCAGCCGGGTTTATCTGTTACCTATCAGCCCCGTCCATACCCGATGGAATGTAGGAGCCTGTTTACAAGCGACCTCCGACGGCGGCCTCACGGCAGCGCAAACGCTACGTAGGCGTCACCGGATTTCGTGCCGAGTTTTCCCCCACCGCAGGCAATCACGACGTATTGTTTGCCATTGACGGCATAGGTCGCGGGCGTCGCGTAGCCACCCGCCGGCAAGGCGGTTTCCCAAAGCAGTTTGCCGGACCCGGCATCGAACCCCCGGAATTTTTCATCGCGCGTGCCCGCGATGAACAGCACCCCGCCCGCCGTCACGATCGGCCCGCCGTAGCTCTCCGTACCGGTTGGGGGCAGGCCCTGCGCGCTGAGCTCGGGCAACTCACCCAACACCCGCCGCCACACGTAGTCGCCGGTGTTGAGATCGATCGCATTGAGCGTGCCCCACGGCGGCCGCAGCGCCGGATATCCGTCGGGATCGAAGAAACGATTGTAGCGGACGACAACCCATTCGCTGCCCGGCAGCGGGCCGACCTGGTCGGTCGGGGTTGCGTCCGGCGCCGGCACTCCTTCACCAAGGAGAAAATCCGCCAGCATGCCTTTTTGCGCCGGGGAAAGAAAACCGAACGACGGCATCGCGCCCTTGCCCGTAGTGATCTGGGCGACGATGTCGAGGGGGCTCAATCTTTTCCCGACGCCGGCGAGCGACGGAATGTTCTGCGCGGCGTTGCCTTCGCGGTTCGGGCCATGGCACATGGCGCAGAGTTGCGTGTAGAGCGCCTGCGGTCCGCGCTCACGCACCGACCCCATGCGGAAGATCCAGGCCATCTCGCTCGAATTGACATAGAGGACGCCGCGTGGATCGACCGCCGCGCCCCCCCATTCGCCGCCGCCATCGAAGCCCGGCAGCACGATCGTGCCGCGCTCGCTCGGGGGGAAAAACGGCTGGTGGGGGTTCGCCGCGCGCAAACGCGCGAGGACCGCATCGTGCGCGGCCGGGGTGCGGTTGGTCACCTCGTCTTCCGTGAAACGTTGCCGCGCGAAGGGCTCCGGCTTCAGCGGCACCGGCTGGGTCGGCCAGCTTTGCTCGCCCGCGAGCGCCGAGGCCGGCACGGGTTCCTCGCGCCACGGAAACAACGACTCCCCGGTCTCGCGATTGAAGACCCAGATGTGGCCCGACTTCATGATCTGCGCGACCGCGTCGATCTTTTTCCCGCCGCGCAACACCTCGCACAGGACGGGCGCGGCGGGCGGGTCGCGATCCCAGAGGTCATGGTGCACGAATTGAAAATGCCATTTGCGCTCGCCCGTCGCGGCATCGAGCGCGACCAGGCAGTCGGCGAAGAGATTCGCGCCGATCCGGTCGCCCCCAAAAAAATTAAACTTGGCGGAGGCGATGGGCACGAACGCCAGACCGCGCTCATGGTCGATTGTGAGCCCGGCCCAGCAATTCGCCCCGCCGACGCGCTGCCAGGCGTCGTCCGGCCAGGTGTCGTGGCCAAACTCCCCGGGAAATGGAATTGTGTGGAAAATCCAGCGGCGCTTGCCCGTGCGCACGTCGTAGGCGCGGACGTGTCCGGGCGCGGACGGCGCCGGGCCCTCGCCGACGCGCATGGGCACGATGATCAGGTCGCGAAAAATCGCGCCCGGGGTGTTGGCCGCAAGATAAAGGCCCGTCGTGTCGCGATCGAGGCCGTCGAGCAGATTGATCCGGCCGTTATCTCCGAAGGTCGGAATGAGCCGCCCGGTGGCCGGGTCGATTGCGTGCAGGAACTGACCGGCGGAAAACAGCAGGCGGCGCTCGGTGCCATCCTGCCACCAGGCGAGGCCGCGATTCACGCCCGATGGACCGCTATTGTTCGTCGTGCCTTCCGGGTTGAAGCGCCACAACTCGCGCCCCGTCGCGGCGTCGAGGGCGAAAAGCGCCAGCCGAGGCGAAGTGCCGTAGAGCACGCCGTCGATCACCAGCGGATTGCACTGGATCTGCGAACGGTTGCGCGGGTCGTATCCGCCCGTGTGAAAGATCCACGCCGGTTTAAGCTGCGCGACATTGGCCGGGGTGATTTGCGCGAGGCTCGAATAATGCGTGGCGCCCGGGTCGCCGAGGTAGGCCGCCCAGTTGTCGCCCGCCGCGCCAGGAAGATCGGCCGCGAGCAACGCGAGCAAGGAAACCATGAGCCCGGGAAGACGCATCGCCCGAGCACTCGATTTTGCCGCACCGGAACGAGGGCGAAGAAATCCAGGTTGGTCGCGAAGCGAAGCAACACGGCGACGTATGGCCGGTGATGCGTGAGGGGCGGAGCACCTGCGGCCCGAAACGGCGCAGACTTTGTGGGGTCCCGCCCCGGCGAAGCCGGCGGAGGGGCTTCGGACGGACCAACCGGCCGGGGGATCGGGCGGCACGGGCGCCTTCGATGAGAAGGCGCGTCGACGTTTTGTTTTAAAAAGGTTCACCTTTTTGGTGGCTGGGGTTTGGGGCGTGGCCGGAAAAAATTCCCCCGAGGTCAGGCTTCGATACGCACCCGGGTTGGCGGCGTCAATGCCGCGCTGTGCACGAGAGAGTCCGGTTCGGTTGGGCCCGGCTTGGTGGTTATCGCGTTGAATGGATCATGCCGGTATCCGGTCAGCGCCCAACGGCCGCTGGCGGCGAGGAAGACAAACCGATTGATCTGTTCCATCGCGGTTACGGTGTTCCCGGGCGTAGCCCAGAAATCTAACCCGTCAGCTCTGTTTATCTGTTACCTATCAACCCGGTCCGTACCATCTAAGAATCGTCGCCACTACCACGTGTCTACGAGATCCCAACCCGAATGCACACCATCCAGCTGTTTCAACCCCTCGCGTACGAGGGCATTCAGTCATTGTGCTTCGGTCGATGCCTCGACCGTAGCCACCCGACGAAGACTGCCACGGCCCCAAGGAGAAAAGCTGCGATGTACAACCGGAACGGCAGGTAGCTTGCCCCAAAATTAAGAACCATGTCTGCCCAGCCCCATAGACCGAGCATGTACAGGGCAGAAATTACAGCGAGACTTGTCCTGAAGCCGCTGGATTTCAATCGAATCGCAAATATCCCGACACCGAAACAGTTTAAAATGCCTACGACGGTCGCGATCGATAGCGCCATGCCTGAAACCGTGAACAACATAGGTCAATTTTCTTCGAGAAAGGGGAACGCGCAAGCAGGAGGGATTAGTTTTTTCCAGGATATGAAAAAGGCGGCCTTGGGGCGGTACGGACAGGTGTTACCGGGCGGGATGGTCGGCTTCTCGGCGTAGGCAGCCCGCGCAATAACGGAAGGGCCTGGGCTGACAATTGACCGCTATCATTTGCCGCCCGATCGGACTCTGGCGTTGGCCAAGGGGATCGGTGGCCGACTGGCCTGCCGCCACCCGGGACGGGACCGGGGGCGGGCGGGAAATCACGTCGCGTCAAACCGCGGCCGGCGCGATCAGGTCGTCGATGGCGTCGCTCTCGGCGCTGACGTCGGCAAAGAGCCAGGTGGAGAGGTAGCGTTCGCTGCTCGACGGGACGATCACCACGATCTGCTTGCCCTTGTTTTCGGGCCGCTTGGCGAGCTGGATGCCCGCCCACACGGCTGCGCCGGACGAAATGCCGATCGGAATGCCGTCCTGCTGGTTGACCTGCTTCGAGATCGGGCCGGCATCGGCTTCCTTCACGCGAATGACTTCGTCGTAGATCTTGGTGTTGAGCACCTGCGGAATGAATCCGCCGCCGATGCCCTGCAGCTTGTGCGGCCCCGGGGCGCCGCCCGAGAGAACCGGCGAGGCGTCGGGCTCGACCGCGATGATTTTCACTGACGGCTTGCGGGCCTTCAACACTTCACCGACACCCGTGATGGTGCCGCCGGTGCCGATGCCGGAGACGAGGAAGTCGACCTTGCCGTCGGTGTCGCGCCAGATCTCCTCGGCCGTCGTGGCGCGGTGGATTGCGGGATTGGCCGGGTTGGCGAACTGTTGCAGAATGACGCTGTTCGGAATCTGCTTTTGCAGCTCCTCGGCGCGGGCGATCGCGCCCTTCATTCCCTTGGCGCCCTCGGTGAGCACGAGGCGGGCGCCGAGGATCTTGAGCAGCTTGCGGCGCTCGAGGCTCATGGTCTCGGGCATCGTGAGGATCAGCTTGAGGCCCTTGGCGGCCGCCACGAACGCCAGCGCGATGCCCGTGTTGCCCGAGGTGGGTTCGATCAGCACGGTCTTCGCGTTGATCACGCCGCGCTTCAACGCGTCTTCGATCATCGAAAAGCCGATGCGATCCTTGACGCTCGACAGGGGGTTGAAGAACTCGAGCTTGAGGAGGATTTCCGCCTGGGCGCCGTGTGCGGCGGCAGTGCGGTTGAGCCGCACGAGGGGGGTGTTGCCGATGGTTTCGGTGATGTCGTTTTTGATGTTTGCCATGTTAATCGTGGGTTGGGGATGAATCAAAGCCGGCCTGGTCAAATTGCAAAATCTTCGGCGAAGCGCCGGGCGCGGCGCATCCGGAGCAGCACCGTGTCGCCCTCGACAAAATCGAGTTCCCGGAGGCGCTGCCGGGACATTTCCGCCTCGATGATTTCCCGGCCACCGTTCAGGCGGGCGCAGGTAAGCCGGGCGAGCGGGCCCGCGGTGTGAAGACTCCGCAGGATCGCCGGCTCGGCGTCGACGGCGGTGTTCGCCGGCAAAACATCCACGTCATGAGGCCGCACATAGGCCACGCGCGAGCCCCGTTCCTGGAAGCTGTCCGCCAGGCTGAAACCCAGCAGCGGCAGCGAGACCCGATTCACGTTGCCGAGAAATTCGTAGATGAACGGCGACGCCGGATGGTCGTAGACTTCCTGCGGGGTGCCGTGCTGCTCGACCCGCGCCTGGTTCATGATCACCACCTCGTCGGCAATTTCCAACGCTTCCTCCTGGTCATGCGTCACGAACAGGGTCGTCAGGTGCACCTCGTCGTGGAGCTGCCGCAGCCAGCGGCGCAGCTCCTTGCGCACCTTGGCGTCGAGCGCGCCGAACGGCTCGTCGAGCAGGAGCACCTTGGGCTCGACGGCAAGCGCCCGCGCCAAGGCCACGCGCTGACGCTGGCCACCCGACAGCTGCGACGGCAGCCGGGCCTCGTAGCCCTCGAGCTGCACCAGCTTGAGCAGGCGGTGCACCCGAGCGCTGATCTCCTTGCGATCCGGCCGTTCGCTCCGTTTGCGCACCTTCAGGCCGAACGCGATGTTTTCAAAAACCGACATGTGCCGGAACAGGGCGTAATGCTGGAAGACGAAACCCACCTTCCGCTGCCCCGCCGGCGTGCCGGTGACATCCTCCCCGTGGAACCGGATGGCGCCCGAGCCCGGATCGGCCATCTCCAAGCCCGCGATGATGCGCAACAGCGTGGTCTTGCCCGAGCCCGACGGACCCAGCAGCGCGGTCAGCCGCCCGCTGGGTACGCGCACGCTCACGCCGTTCAGGGCCGTGTAGGCGCCAAAGACCTTGCGGATGTTTTCGACTTCCACGCTCATGGCTCAGGCGGTCGCGCGGTGCGCGCGCCATTCGACAAAGGTTTTCAGGATCAAAGTGATCACGGCGAGAATGGCCAGGAGCGAGGCGACGGCAAACGCGCCGACAAAATTATACTCGTTGTAGAGAATTTCGACGTGCAGCGGGATCGTGTTGGTCTCGCCGCGAATGTGTCCGCTCACGACCGACACCGCGCCGAATTCGCCCATCGCGCGGGCGTTGCAGAGGATGACGCCGTAGAAGAGACCCCACTTGATGTTCGGAAGGGTGACGCGCCAGAAGGTCTGCCAGCCGTTGGCGCCGAGCGAAATCGCGGCCATCTCCTCATCGTTGCCCTGCGTCTGCATCAGCGGGATGAGTTCGCGCGCGACGAACGGGAAGGTCACGAACGTCGTCGCCAGCACGATGCCCGGCACGGCGAAGATGATCTGGATGTCGCGCGCGTTCAACCACGAGCCGAGCCAGGGGTGGTCGCCCGCGGCAAGGTACGGCCCGAACCAGCCCTGGGCACCGAAGAGCAGCACGTAAATGAGTCCGGAAATGACCGGCGACACGGCAAACGGCAGATCGATGAGCGTGAGCAAAATGTTTTTGCCGGGAAAATCGAATTTGACGATCGCCCAGGCGGCCGCGACGCCGAACACGAGATTGCACGGCACCGCAATGCCGGCCGCGATGAAAGTGAGCCTGATCGCAGACAACGCGTCGCGGTCCTGAAACGCCGCGAAATAGGCCCGGAACCCGTGGCGCAACGCCTCGGAGAACACGACCGCCAGGGGCACCACCAGAAAAAGACCCAGAAAGGCCAGCGCCACGCTCAGCAGCGACCATTTGAGCCAGGCCGGATCCGCCTGCCCGCGCGGGACGGCCGAGGCGCCCTGCCGGGCGACAAAACTGGCGGCGGGGCCGGCCATGTCAGGTCCGGGTCCTCCAGTTGCTCCATTTCTGGAGCGTGTTGATGAGGAGCAGCAGCGCGAACGAGGTCACGAGCATGACGACGGCGAGGGCCGTCGCCCCGCGGTAGTCATATTGTTCGAGCTTGGTGATGATCAGCAGAGGGATGATCTCTGTGTGCATCGGCATGTTTCCGGAGATGAAGACCACCGAGCCATATTCGCCCAGTGCCCGCGCAAACGCTAGGGCGAACCCTGTCATCAACGGCGGCAGCAGCTCCGGGAAGATGACCCGGCGCAGCGTTTGCAACCGCGTGGCGCCGAGGGTGGACGCCGCCTCCTCCAGCTCCGGCTCGAGGCTCTCGATGACCGGCTGCAAGGTGCGCACCACGAAGGGCAGCCCGATGAAGGTGAGCGCCACCAGCACGCCCCAGCCGGTGTACGCGATCTTGATGCCGTAGGGTTTGAAAAGCGCGCCGATCCAGCCGTTTTCCGCATAAACCGCCGCCAGGGCGATGCCCGCCACCGCCGTCGGCAGCGCAAACGGCAGGTCGACCAGCGCATCAACCACCCGCTTGCCGGGAAAACTGTAGCGCGCCAGCACCCAGGCCACGATCAGCCCGAAAAATGAGTTGATCGCCCCGGCCGCCAGCGACGCCCCGAAACTCAGCCGGTACGAGGCCAGGACGCGCGGCGCCGTGACCGTCGTCCAGAAGGCGTGCCAGGTCATGCCCGCGGTTTTCAAAAACGTCGCCGACAGCGGCAGCAGGACGATG
>Ga0265319_1001634_pt1 | contig 13045 bp, 23 predicted proteins | sample 4824metaG_FD_192443 | JGI IMG/M metagenome (GOLD analysis project Ga0265319, IMG submission 192443) | Rhizosphere microbial communities from Carex aquatilis grown in University of Washington, Seatle, WA, United States - 4-8-24 metaG | ecosystem: Host-associated > Plants > Roots > Rhizosphere >...
CTCTGCAAGTTTCCGCCGCGTGGTGCGATTGCGCCAAGGCACACCACGAGACTGATGAGCATCCCTATATTCATGCCGGTGAATATGCCGCTTGCATCCGCCGACTCGAAGGGCTTTGCGCGCTCCCAGGAATAGAAAACGCCAGCAATCAAACCCAGTCCAGCCCAAGCAATCACGCCCAATATAGCAGCACCCAATGCTGGAAGATAACCCATCTGTTTAGTCTCCTCTCCTGACAGGATTAGTACGCACTAGCTTAAATAGTCAGTACCTATATTTAGCGTTTATTTCGGCCAATATTAGACCAATTAGCGTCGCATTTTGCGCCGCTCCTGGCGCGCATAACTCACCATCGGATCGTAAGCCGTCAACCCAAAGGCGCGCCGATACAGTCCCAGCAGCTTCGCCCCGATGCGTCGGGGCCGTCGCCGCGCCGGAAGCTGCTCAATCAGCGCACGTGCGCTGCTCATGCCATGCCGCTTCTTCAGGACTTCAACGCCCTGCGGGCAGCGGGTATGAGTCAACTGCATCAGCGTCTGGGTATCGCGATCCACATCGCTCAGCTTGAACTCGGTGCTGTACATGCGGGGCAGCACCGGCAGCTTGTGCCAGGTCGGACGATGGAAGATGTACTTCAGCCCCTTCACGCCGGTCCTCCCAGATCAAGCGCCGTCAGAACCAACACGACCATTGAAGCCACCGTCCCGAAGGAAAACAGGAAGGTCGAGACGATCAGCGCGACCAGCCCCGCCGACTGCCCGATGACGCTGCTCAGGAAGATCAGCGCCAGGCCGCTGCCCAGCGCCGTGATGCGAATCAGGTAGCGATTCATTCGCTTCCCCCTGAGTTAGTAAAGTCCCGACCGAAGCGCATCAGGATGTAGGCGACGGCGATCAGGATCGCGATCAGCAGGACAACCTGAACAATCGTGCGAGCGCTGCCGAGTTCATTCCAGCTCTGGATGGCATAGGGCGCAGACGCCCAGAGTCCATAGTTGGTGGGGATACTGAAAAACGGCGTGCCCGGCGGCAGCAGTGTGGGCGTGGGGGGGAGCGGTTGAGGAGTCGGAGTCATAAGGTCACAGTCCTAAAAAGCCGAGGATAGCCCCGATGGGGCCGCTGACGATGGCACTGACAATCGCCACCAGCACTTGCAGGATGGCAAGAATCAATTTGAAGATCCAGAAGATCCAGCTCAGGATGTAGGACGCCAGGAAGACCACCCCCTTGATCGAGAGGAAGGTGATTTCCGTCGTCAGCAGCGCGCCAATCGCCACCATCGCCGGGCCGAACGGCCCGGCCAGCTCGTCGCCGGTCGGCGGTGCGATCAGCCACTTGAGATAGCCGAAGATCGCACCCCAATCGACATTCGGAATGATGTTGATGCCCGTCGGCGCAGTCAGTGAGCCGCCGATGCTGTTGATCTGCGAGGAGGCGTCCCCCGCATTCTGGCTGAGTTCGCCGGAGGGAATCGAGAGGAAAGGCGTCGCGGTCGGCGTCGGCGCGGGTGTAGCCGTCTGAGCAAAGACCGGCGTCGCCAGCAGCAGCAGCACCAGCATGATAAGCAGTTTCCTCATCACCGGAGAATCCCCTTCACAATCTTGAAGATCTCGATAATCCGCTTGATGATGGTGAAGATGACCGCGCCATAAATCCCCGCCGTGCCAATCGGGATAATCAGCGCGCCGATGGTTCCTGGCGCGAAAACCGTATAGTTGAGAATGTAGTAAATCGCGCAGACTTCCGAAGCAAAGCGATCCGTAGCACAGTGCGGCGTCCCTGCAATCGGCGTCGCCGTCGCGTTATTCCAGGCCAGCGTGATGCCACTGAGCAGATTGATGAAATCGCGCAGCCAGGCCAACACTTGCTGGAAGATGTTGATCAGCAGGCCGAAGAGCGCGCTCACGAACTGCCCAAACCAGTCGAGGATATTGGAGGGTATTCCGCCTCCGGTCGGCGGCTCCACAATCGAGGTAAAGGTGGATGTGGCAGTGGGTGTCAGCGACGGCGTGAGCGTCGGCCCGCCGGGCGTAATCGTCGGTGGCAGCGTGCCCGGCGTGAAGGGCGTCCAGGTCGGCGGAAATGTCACCGGCACATGTGTCGGGCTGGGCGTGGAGGAGGCGGGCAGCGTGCTGGTCGGGAAGAGCGTCACCGTCGGGCTGGGCGTCATTGTGCCGGTCGGTGTCGAACTAGCCGTGGGCGTCAGACTGGTGGTCGGCGTGGCGGTTGGCGATGAACCACCGCAGTCTGTCCATCCGTCAGAGCCATAGCTCGAAATCCAGGGATTAGTTCCCGTCCCAAAAAGCTTCACCATCGTAATCGAGCCGGAGCCGTCCGGCGTACTGCCATCATTGCGATAGCTTAATTGACTCTGATATGTGCCTAAGGTTAAATCATCGGTGCTGCCAGTCGTCATAGAGCCAGTCCAGATCAGAGCCCCGGAAAGACTGGAGGCTGTTGAGGTTAAAGTGGTCGTATTGTCCACGATGGAAAATGCATTGGGAAAACTTGGAACATTGGTTCCCATCGCGAAGGATGTATAAACCTCAATCCGCGTCAATGTCATCGAACCAATTAATCGTGTGATTGCCAGGGAGCGAACATGTTCTCCGCCGTCGCCTCGCCAGGAGATCCCATCGACGAAAGCCGATCCGCTATAGGTTGTTCCAGGTATACCCGTCCATCCTGAAATGCCCGAACCGCCGCTGAAAGATCCGTCCCCTATTGAAAAATCGGCCTCAGCGCACCAACCGGTAGGCGTCGGTGTAATCGTGGGGGTTAAGGTATCCGTGGGCGAGAGCGTGGGGCTGGGTGAGAGCGTTGGTGAAGGTGAGAGTGTCGGGCTGGGTGTTAGGGTTTGCGTTGGTGAGGGCGTCGGCGTGGCGGTCGCGACCGTGCAAGGCGTCGCGGATGTGCCGTTCAGGCTGCCAGGCGGGAACGGATCGACGCCGTAGCCTTTGATAACCGTTGTCTTCAAGTACACCTGCTCGCTGGCGGAATAAACCAGGTGCAGCAAGTTTCCAAGCGCGTAGAGGCTATTCGGGTGATAGGTCAGATCGAGATTCTCGGCAGGGAAATCACCTCCCTGCATGGAATAATGAAGGCCAGTTGCAGTATAGCCGAAAATATTAAAACCGAGCGTTAGATTGATATTGTCATGAATGGAATGAGCAGGCACAAAGTGAAGCTGGATTTCAAATGGATCGACTGTTAAATCATTATTGACGTAAAACCCGGCTTGGGGAGTTGGACTAAGTAAGTGAATATCCTCACTGCTCATACCCTGTCCAAATGTAAAAAAGGTTAAGCCTGGAAGGTCTGTTAATGTGTTGTAATCCGATTGCGTCCAGTCGAGAACGTAGCACCAATCATAAGGAGCTTGAGCACGGCTTATGGTCGGCGCTAACAACGCCCCAAATGAGGTGAGGAGCAGCGTCAGGAGCCCAATTAATAGGGGGATGCGCCGCAATTTCATTGATCACTTACCCTACTGGGAGTATATTGAAGATATGGTTGTGAACAATACGCTGTCAGGTTACGAAATAGGGATGGTTTTCCATGCAAACCGAAGAGAGTGAGGCGCAGAACACGAGCACGGAAGATGGTTTTCCCGAACAATATTATGAAAGACATAATGATCTTCCAGCGTTCAATGCGGGCTTCATTGATGTTAAAGGGCTTGTTGCTCCCGACCCAATTGATCGCTACAGCATTGAACAATTTGATGATGGAGCCGGATTTATTGGCTTCATCGTCGAGCAGACGGCGACTGGAATTGCTCACGGCGTCTCTTGGGTTTTCCGTCGTTTCAGTCGATAATCCCCTTAATAAACATCTCCGAACCTGAAACAGGGCAGCCTTTAACCAGGCGCGCCTGCTAATTATTTGTTTCATCTCTGCCCCTCAAGAACTGTTTCATGAAATCTCCGTTTCAGTCGGCGTGGGCGTCTCTGTGCTCGTCGGCGTCTCGGTGCTCGTCGGCGTGTCGGTATCGGTTGGGGTGCTGGTGGCCGTCGCCGTATCCGTAAAGGTGGGCGTGAACGTCGGCAAATCTGTCGGCGTGCCGGTGGGCGTCGCTGTGGGCGTGTCTGTGGGCGTGCTTGTGGCCGTCGCCGTATCCGTAAAGGTTGCTGTAAAGGTGAGGGTACTCGTGGCCGTCTCGCTCGGCGTGAAGGTCAGCGTGCTCGTCGAGCTTGGCGTCGGCGAAGCGGTCGGCGTAGGCGTCGCCGTGATGATAATGATCTGATTGGTGGCGACGACAATCACCGGCGCGGACGTGATCACCACCGGCGCGGAATTCACGATCTGGGTCTGAATGACAATCTGAGCGGGCGGGGCTGCGCCTCCACCGGCCGGCGGAATCACCACCAGATTCGACACGGGCGTCCAGGTGGGCGGCGGGGAAATGATCGGAAGCTGCTCCAGTGAAACTTCCATCGTGACGACGGGTAAAGTTTCCAGTGCCGTAGGCGTGGCCGTCCCGGCCTGCTCGGGCGTCCAGGTCGGATAATTGCCGCACAGCTCGCGCGGCGGCGGCTGGGTCGGCGTCTGATAGGGAGAGGTTGCCAGATAAACCGCCGTCCCGGTCGCGCCCCAGGCATCGGGCGTAAAGGGCAGCGTGGCGGTCGGCGTCGGTGAGGGCGTCATCCACCAGCAGTAATCGAGCGTCGGGGAAGCCGTCGGCGTCGGCGAGGCCGTGGTATAGGCGAGCGCTGTGCCCGTCAGGCCCCACGCATCCGGGGTAAAGGTGTCAATGGACGCAGCGGTCGCAGCGGCGGTTTCCGTGGGCGTTTTAGAGGGCAGCTTTGCCAGAGTAGGCAATGGGCTAGCGCTGGCCTGATGAAGCGCGCCATACACGCCAAAGCCGAGCACGGCGAGCGCAGCCACCAGAATGAGGAGCGGAACCAAGATCCTCACACAACCAATCGCGGGCGGTTGTCTGCGATCCAGCCTCGGATCGTAGTCCAGTGGCATGTGCTCTCGTTTTGTCATAGGCGCTTAGCTGAACGCGCCTTTGATCATCTTGCCCAGATAGCCAAGCACGGCCATCGCTACAGCGATGCCAATGCCGATGGCAGCTATTGGGGCAAAGGTGGTGATCCAGCCGTTCGCGCTCTCGAGGACGGTGTTGACGGGAATGTCCAGCAGCACCGGCGTGGACGTCGGGGGAACGGGCGTGGGTGTTGAGGCGTGCGTGACGGCGGCGTGACCTAAGACCAGCAGCGACGCCAGCAGCGCCCAGAGGATACGCTCAGGAACGCGGATATGCAGGCGCTGGAGCCGGGCGAGCCAGGCGCGCCCATGCAGATAGACCATGCCCGCCGCATAGCCCACCAGCATACAGCCAATCAGGAAAAGAATGAGTCTGTCCATCGGGTTTTGCCCCTCCTCTAGCGAGTGATGGACAGCCTTAGTTGAAGGCCGACTTGATCATCTTGCCCAGATAACCCAGGACGGCGAGCGCAATCGAGATGCCAATGCCGATGGCGGCGATTGGCGCGAAGGTTGCCATCCAGCTATTGGTCTGGGTGAAGATGACATCCGTAGGAATATTGAGCGGTACCGGCGTCGCAGTCTGCGCAAACGAGGGCGCAGCGTGAGCCAGCAGAGAGAAGACCAGCGCGCCGAGCACCAGCGCCGCGGTGTTCTTGGGAATCTTGATGCGCCGACCTTTGACCATCATGTCGATGCCGACATACATAATGGTGCAGCCGATGATCATACCGACGAGAAGACCAGCCGAGAAAACGAGCATATCCACGAGGTGTTGAACTCCTTCAATGTGGACGGACGGATCAGAAAGGGAAAGAAGATCCCACTCGAGCCAGGCGTTCATGACGCGCAGCCAATCAGCCAGGCGGCTCATGAGGGGGACAGCAGTTCCTTGAAGCGGAAATAGATGAACAGCGTCAAGGCCAATACGCCGAAGAAGGTGAAGATCCAGCTCAGCGGCAGTAAGAACACTTGCACAATGAAGATCATCAACAGTTCTGCATCCGGGGGCATCAGTATTCCCGCACGGCATCGACGATGGTCTGAACCAGCCAGACCAGCCCGCCGAAGAGCGCATCCATCACCACCATCAGAATCAGGACGATGAGGAGCGGCATAAACAGATTGAGCACCTCCTGCATTACAGCCTGCCTCGGCTCAAATAGACGAAGAGGAGAAACAGCCCCCAGAGCAGGACGATCAGCGCGCCGACGAAGAGCGCAATCGCCACGTCGCCGGTATCGGCGCTGTAGTAGAACAACACATCCTGACCGGGGCTGGGCGTGCCGGTGCTGGCGGGCGGCGGCAGCGTCCAGTAAAGCGATACATCCGGCGTCGGTGGAGGCGTGCTCGTCGCCGTTGGCGTTGGGCTTGCGGTCTGAGCCAGCACCACCATGGGCGCAAATATCAGGCAGACCATTAAGCCAGTGAGCACCTTCCGTAACATCGATGCCTCCTCTGAACCGGAGTATATAACATGAGAGTAAGATTAAATTGCACAGTATTTATGCAATTCCGTTAAGAGGTCAGCGGCGGCGCATGAGGAGCAGGATCAGGGAGATCGCCAGCAGGCTCATCAGGAGCGCGGCCAGTAGAAGCACGTCGGCGGCCTGCCCGGCGCTGATCTTGTAATCGAAGCGGACAATCTGACCGGGCAAGGCCGTGCCGGTGCTGGCTGGTGGAGGCAGTGTCCAGTAGAGGAAGATATTGGCCGTGTTGCTCGGCGTCGGGGTATTGCTCGGCGTGAGGGTTGGCGAGGGTGAATTGCTCGGCGTGATCGAGGGCGTAAAGGTATTCGTCGGTGTCAGGGTCGGCGAGGGCGTGCAGGTCGGCTGAGGCGTGGCCGTAGGAGATGGGCCTGAGACTGTTGCCAAAGTTGTGACATCACTGGCACCCAGAGCCGTATCCCAGACAGCGACGTTGGAGATATTGCCGGGCCACGGACTGTTATTGGATGTATCGAGCGCGCCTATGATGGCATTCGTGGAGTTGAGGCTGCCCGTCCATGTCCCGAGTCCCGTGAGAGTGCTGCCCGTTTGTGTGCCATTCACATAGGCTTTGACCTGATTGCTTGATTTGCTCCATGTAATGACAAGATGAAACCAACTCGTAGAAGAAAAACTACTTTTGGTGATTGAGGAATTCACGCCGCCGAGCGTCGCGAACAACAAAAAGGAGTTACTGGCTGAGGCTTTTTCTAAAACAATTCGATTACTGGCGTCCGCTCTTAAATCGACAACATAGGCTGTCGTGCCGCTTGTCCAGACGGCGCTATTATTGACTCGCACCCAAGCGGCGAGCGTGCCTTCGGTGCCACTAAAGGCGCTTGCCAAGCTCGACGAATAGATGTTTACATCATCATCGATCCCGTCAAAGCTGGCGGCGGGATCGCCGTTTAGAAATGTCGTCGCGTTCAGCGTGACGCCGGAATAGGATCCAGTTCGGCTATGCCCGCTGCTATCCGCGGCGGTCGTTCCGGCGGTCTCATCCAATTTCCAGTAGGCGATCAGGTGAGAGGGGCTAATGGCGATTAGAGTGCTGCTATAGCTCGGAACGGGTGTTGCGGTCGGGATTGGTGTCAGGCAGTCAGCATAAACGGCGGCCGGTTGAACAATGCCCCCGATACTGAGCACCAACACAAAGAGAACAGCAATCCAGCGTCTACCGGTCATCAGGCAGATTCCATTCTTTCGAGTCCTGTGCCAGATAATCCCGAACCGCGGCGGCCTGATCGTCGCGACTCTTGCCCGGGGCAAAATAGGTGATGCTCAGATTGTCATCTACATACGTCTGCACCGCATCGGCGGTCGTGATCGGATCGCCAGTGACAACCGCTTCCTGTATGAGCTGGCTGACCTGTGGGGCCATCGCTTTGGCGTCATATTGCACCGTCTGACTGAGTAGGCTCACCACCAGATCGCGGGTCAGGTCGGTTTTCCAGCAACCTTCAATAATCACCTTCGTGTGATCCAGCGAAAAGCGATATTGAAATAAAGAGGCTGGATTGACGGTGCTGGATACATCCGGCGTAATGCTTTCGAGCGGTGCGAGCTGGTTAGCGAGTAGCGGCAAGCCCTGAATGAGCGCATAGCCGCACCAGCCGGTGTCCTGAGCGCGCAGGATTGCGCCCGGTAGGATAAGGGAAATGATGAGTAGGAAAAACAGGGTCATTCGTCGCATAATCGCCTCCAAACGAGACGAGTATAAGCAATCGAGTCATCGTCAATTGCACAAAAATGATGCAATTCCGTTAATTGCACAAAAAGAGTGCATATAATAGAACATGTTGACGTTACGATCTGCGCTGGGTTCGCCATGATGTTCGGGATCGATGTGATAGCGATGCGATTTATAGACCGGGCGGCGCTGAAGTTGCTCAGGGAGAACGTTAACCCTGTAACCAATCGCGTCGATCTGACCATCAACGACCTGGCGGCTAGCCTCCTTGTCTCGCGTAATACAGCCACCAACATCACCAACCGGCTGCAGAGCGCCGGGCATATCGTTAAGCACAACAAAGGCGGGCGCTGCGGCGCTGAAATCGAAATCTGTTCAGAGAAGGGAGAACGATAGGCATGGGTTATCCAGGTGGGTATTACGGGGAAGATGAAGTCGTGCGCGAGACGCTCAAGCAGCTAATCGCCGAGCGCGGGACTCAAACGGTGATCAGCCGCAAAGAGATCTCCGAGGCGTCGGGTATCCCCTTCTGCACCTGCCGCCGTTCATTGCAGCGCCTCGAGCGCCAGAGCAGGATACAACGTCAGTTCGTGCGCGGCTCTGGCGTGGGTCAGCACAAATTCACGGGTCAGGGTTACATCTATCAGGAGATTGGTTGATGGACTGGTTTACGTCGCTCATTATGGATCTAGTCTGGGCGCTCGCTTTCGGCGTGATGTTCTACTTGATTCTGCCGGACACGCTCAAGTGGAAGCGCCAGACGCCCGGTAAGCTCAAGCGCTTTCAAGGCCTGTCTTCCCTCTGGCTCGTCTGGCCGTTCGCCTTCGGAATCGTGACTACGACACTCCTGCTTGTGCCGCCGACGCTGCTTGAGTGGGCGATCCTTTTCTGCTGTCTTTATGCTGGCTTGGCGGAAGCAAGACACATTCTCTACGTAAGCATGAAGCTCTGGGCCAAAGAACAGGGCATCCGCATTGAGGGCGATGCCGCCCCCAAAGGATCGTAGATGGTAGAAGAGTCTGAATTAACTGAGATCGAACAACTCAAGCGTATATATGCTGAACGAGAGATGCATTACAACATGCGTCTCGACGCTAAAAACCTTTATATTGCCGCGCTCGAAAAACAATTCGAGGTGGCGCAGGAAGCACTCAAGCAGCTTGCGCTTCTCGGCAATCTTGAGGCCGAAGCAGCGTCTAAAGGATTGTAGATGGCGCAAGCCCCCAAGCCCGACGAACCGAAGTTCCCCGAACCGCTCGAATTCTTCAATAAAGACGCCATTCATCCCGACAATCAGGCCGTCATCGAGCGCGAGGAGATGCGCTGGCGCCTGCTCGGCTTTGTCGAGCGGCTCAAGCTGCGCAGCTACGTGGCATCGCTCGAGCGCCAGCTTAAGCGCGCCCACTACAATCAGATCGTGCTCAAGCGCCATGAACTGTTTCGCCAGTTCAGAAGCGCAGTCACCACCTACAAAGCAACCACCTTCCCCGACGATCAAGCTCGTGAGGCTTCTCGGGCCAACATCCTTCGGATCGTCGCCGAAGGCAAGCGGCTCAAAGGGCAGTTTGACGACCTCAAGCCGACGTATGAGCTGTACAAGCATTATGCGGGCTGGCTGGACTACGAAGCAGCCCACCGGCGCGACCTAAAGGACGAAGAAAAGCGCGAAAAGAAGATCCGCAAGGAAATGCGCAAAGAGGCGCGTTTCCTGCAAAAGCTCGTCTCCGATGTCTTCCGCACAACCGATGGCTGCCATTACACGCGCACCGTTGATGGCAAAGAAAAGACCATCGTCCCGAAATTCGAGCGTAGCGTCATCAAGCCCGACGCGCATTATTTCTATCTGGCCGCTTCCAAACGAACGTTGTTTGGCTGGCGCTGGGTCATGCCGACCAGCGTCAATATCAACCGACTGCGCGATGAGGATGTCCTAGAGAACATTCGCGCCGCGGTCAAACGTCAGGCGGATTGGGTCTTATCCGATCAAGGCCAGTGGATGCTGCGCATCGCTCGCCTGGACAGCCCCGACGCACTTCCTCGCATGGTCAAATGGCGCGACGCCATGAAGTATTACCCACAGGATCAGAATGATCGGCTGCCCTACACCATCGGCGTGAGCGATGGTCGAAAGTTCCAGTGGTTCAATTTCAGAAAGAATCCGAATCTGCTGATTGCTGGCACGGCAGGATCGGGTAAATCGAACGAAGCCAACGCGATCATCGCGACGATGGCTTCCACGCATTCGCCCGACGAGCTGCGCTTCGTCATGATCGACATGAAGGGCGGAATCGAGTTCGATCACTGGGCAGAGCTGCCTCACCTGCTCTGGGAGATGGTGACGACGGTTGAAGCGATGATCCCGACGCTCAAGCGTCTGATCAGCATCATGCAGCGCCGGATGGTCTTGATGGCAGCCATCAAGACGAAGCACATCTCCGTTTACAACTCGCGCGTGGATACCGAGCAGCGCATGGAATACGTCGTCGTCGCGATGGATGAGATGTCTACCTTCGTCGGTCTCGGCGCGCAGACCGAAGAGATTCACAACCTGATCATGGTGCTGACCAGCCAGGGTCGAGCCGCAGGGATGTACGTGATCGCCTGCACCCAGCACCCCGAAGTCAAAGTCATCCCCGGACGCATCAAAACGAACATGTCGGTGCGTCTCTGCGGCTGGATGCCCACGATTGTGGCCTCGCAGATCGTGCTCGACAACCCGGAGGCTGCGCGCCTGCCTCAAGTGGAGGGGCGTTTCGTAGCCGCGGTCGGGATGGCTGTGATGAAAATTCAATGCACCTTCATCTCAGATGAAGACATTGCCGGCGTGGTCTCGAGCAGCCAGGTGAAGTATCCCGACGTGGCCAACGATCTGCGCAACATGCCTGAGCAATCACCACTGCGGATCTGGGACGCCCAGCGCGTCATGAAGTACAGCATCGAGTACTTTGACGGGCAGCTCTCCGCCGACAAGCTGCATAAATCGCTCGGCGACGAATCGCCGGGCGAGCGCCATTTACGCAAGCAGGTGCGTGAAATTCTGGACGTTTATCACGAGCAGAATGTTTTGACGCTTCAGGAGGATGGAAGTCAGTGGTTCATCAAAAAGACGGGCAAGGCTTATTACATCAAGGCAAAAGCCACGCCTATCATCGTTCCAGAAATTCTCCCACATCCGGACGATACAAACGATTCGGACGATCCGGATGCAGATGATTCGGTTGAAGGATTGTCCGTATCAGCGTCCGTATCAGCGGCATGATGCGTAAATTTCTGGATTTTATTATTCCAATTGTGATCGCAATCCTCTGTATCATCGGTTTGGTGCTGACAATCAAATATGCCTATGACGTCGGCATATTCCCATTGAATGATTGCCCATTTCCGCATCAAGGCACCTGTCTATGATGCGCCGCACGCATACCGCCGTAGGGCTGGCGAGTGGCTTCACCCTGGCCTATTTGCAGCGCGATCCGCTGGCGCTCGGTCTGGCGCTGGCACTGGCGACGCAGATCGCCGCGGTGCTGCCTGATCAGGACTTGCGGCTGGGACTGAAGCACCGGGGCGTAACGCATTCGCTCCTGGCGCTGCTGCTGATCAGCACATCGCTCTGGCAGTTGGATCACCGGTTGGCGCTGGCGGTCGCAGTCGGCTACGGTTCGCACCTGATTCTCGATTCGCTGACGATCTGGGGGATTCCCCTGCTCTGGCCTGCGCACAATCGCTTCAGGCTGGCAAAACTGCGCACCGGCTCAGGGATTGACCATCTGCTCTGTTTAGTGGCGCTCTGTGGCGCGATTCTAGCCCTTTATTCGATGGTACAGGTCAAAGTATAGGGAGGGTGCTTAAATCGAGGCTCTAAAGCTGTCTGAGCGAATCAAGGCATGGGTCAAGCGCGGAAATGTGCCTTATCCGGTGCATGTCTTCAATGTGCTCGGTTTGTTGAGCTTTCTCATGGCGCTGCTCCTGATCATCTTCGCCGGGCTGGATGTCTACACGCTGATTCTGTTTCTGTTCTTTGGCGTTGGGGGATTCTTGATCTGGCTATTTCATTGGGAGCGATTGCTTCCCAAGCAATAGGTCACGGGTTCGAACCCCGTTACCCGCTTCTCTTAAAACGGCCTTGATGGGCCGTTTTTTATTGAGCGATTGTGTTTTCGCTCTGCCAACTATATGTCACGAGCTTGCGCGATTCTTTACGATACTTTCTGCGTGAAGCTCAGTCCAACCCTCCTGTACCGCCAACCAAGCATCCTTTTTGTCAAAGTATTCACGAAACAGATTTTCCTCCCCTTTGCCTGACCATCTTCTAATTGCGAGTTTTGCACTGAACATATCGCCTATTGAGATGCAATATGCCAGAATGCTTTTCCTTGCTGCTCTTTTGGCGCAATCCCTAGAAACACCCCAATCACGGCACAGAGGAAAGGATTCGTTCATTAACGGATGTCCATTAGATATAAGTCTCAATATCCAAAACGCTTCCCTTACATCGGCAAGAGATCGTTTTTGATGAGTTTTTTCGTCGATCCATTCATGGTTAGTTTCAATATCCTCCACTTCACTAATCACGGGACTAGTCTTATAAACCCTGTAGAGTTCTCTAACCCAGCAGGATTTGATCGTAAGGTTCTTCTCAAGCAAGTGTCCCTTTAATCTGACATCGAGCGTCTGTGATGACTGACCGACATAAAAGGTGATTTGATGAATTGGGTCAACAAGTTGGTAGATTTTATGATTCATCCTCTGCCCCTTTGCTTTTGGCTGCAATCAGATTCATTGGGCTGAAGCGCTCATGCAGCCGCGCCAGCTCGTCCGTCAGAAAAATCGCATAGTGGTTCTGGGTCGTCCCAATATCCTTGTGTCCAGAATCCACAAAA
>Ga0265319_1001635_pt1 | contig 13043 bp, 11 predicted proteins | sample 4824metaG_FD_192443 | JGI IMG/M metagenome (GOLD analysis project Ga0265319, IMG submission 192443) | Rhizosphere microbial communities from Carex aquatilis grown in University of Washington, Seatle, WA, United States - 4-8-24 metaG | ecosystem: Host-associated > Plants > Roots > Rhizosphere >...
CGATCCGGCGGTAGATGCGCTCCTCGATGAAAATGCGCTCAAGCGAGTCCCAGTGCCACTGCTGTTCCAGCTCGCCGAGGCGGATCTCCAGCTCGCGCTTCAGGAGCGCACGGGTCTTCTCGACGCTGCGCTTGAGGATGTCGCGCACGCCGAGGAACTCCGGCTTGTCGTTGCCGGTTTTCTCGTCCGGCACGATCACGCAGGCCGCCGGCGAGAGATTCTGCTGGCAGCCGGTGAATACATAGAGCTGCTGGATGACCTGCTCCGGGTCGCTGCCCTGCGGCAGGTGGACGAGGATCTCGACCGCGTCGGCCGTGTTGTCGTCGACGTGGCGGATCTTGATCTTGCCCTTGGCGTTGGCCGCGAGGATCGACTCGATGAGCGACTCCGTCGTCGTGCCGAACGGCAGCTCGGTGATGGCGAGGACGTTCTTGCCGCGGGCCTCGATCTTCGCGCGGATCTTCACCTTCCCGCCGCGCTCGCCGTCGTTGTATTCGGAGAAATCGGCGATGCCGCCCGTCGGGAAATCCGGGTAGATGCGGAAAGTTTTTCCCTGGAGGTGGTTCACCGCCGCGCGACACAGGTCGTTGAAATTATGCGGCAGGATCTTGGTCGAGAGACCCACCGCAATGCCCTCGGCGCCGTCGAGCAGCACGAGTGGAAACTTGGCGGGCAACGTGACCGGCTCCTTCGCGCGTCCGTCATAGCTGAGCTGCCACGTGGTGGTCTTCGGGTTGAACAGCACCTCGCGCGCAAAGGCCGTGAGCCGCGCCTCGATGTACCGGGGCGCCGCCGCCTCGTCGCCGGTGAGCGTGTTGCCGTAGTTGCCCTGGGGCTCGATGAGGAAGCCGCGCTGGCCCATGCCGACCAGGGCCGCACCGATCGAGGCGTCGCCGTGCGGATGGAAGCGCATGCAGGCACCGACCACGTTCGCCACCTTGTGGAACCGGCCGTCGTCCATTTCCCACAGCGTGTGCAGGATCCGCCGCTGGACCGGCTTCAGCCCGTCATCGATGTGCGGCACCGCGCGGTCGAGAATCACGTAGCTCGCGTAATCCAGGAACCAGGTGCGGTAGCTCGACGCCAGCGGCGCATCTTCGTCCTGCACCTTTTTGCCTCCCCGCCGCGGCGGCGACTCCTTGGCCGGCAGAATCAATGCGTCGGGCGTTCCCGTCCCCTTCGGCCCCGGTCCCCCCTCCGACTTCCGGCCTCCGGCCTCTGGCTTCTGATCCGGGGTCACGGCGTCGAGCGGCAGTTCCGGCTGATCGGTGGATTTCGAGGGTTTCTTCTTGGGCATTGCAGCTGAAAGGAAAAAGGGAACGGGCAGGCTGGCAGGGTCGCGGGGTGCGTCAAGGGGCTAGGGCCCTCGCTGTTCAGCGGAACCGTCCCGTTCGTCACCCAAAGTTTGCCGCGCGTCAAATGAATCAACCGGCCGTCTGCTTTTTCCCATGATTTTTCGCCATCCCGGCGGCTCTGCTCCGCAGCCGGTGTCATCTATTAGTTGACACTACCCGGAACGGGATGGCCGCGGGGGCTGGCTGCTGCCGTCGCCGTCAACTATTGGCTGATACTTGCGAGGATAGGCCGGAACTTCCTTCTGGCGCCTAAGTCCGACTTTACTCCGCCTGGGTTCGATCACAGGGTGGTCCTGACCACCTCCCCGCGGCGCTTGAGCACCCTCGCATTCTCCCATGCGGACAAATATGAAGCCGGTCTGTGTCATGCTCGCCCTCTGGGGTACGGCTCTCATGGGCTCCGATGATCCGCCGCCGTCCGCGGTGGAGCGGCTGGGATTCAAGTTCAATCCCGTCAAGGAACCTGCGGCCCAGGCCACCGCCTCCGCACCGGCGCCCGATGGGACAGTCGTCATGCCGAAGTTTCTCGTGCGTGAATCCCGGGCCAAACCCACCGAGGAGGACCTGATGACGCCCGCGGAGAAACTGGCCCAGGCCAAGAAGGAAAATATCAGCCCGCTCTATGCCGTGACGTTCGGTCCGTTGTCCCAGCTGGCAGGCTATTATTTCAACTGGCTCGGCATTCTCGGCGGCTGGCATCCGAATGACGCCGAGGCCCTCGTGCTGCATGAGCAAAACGTCCGGCTGCGCAAGATGAGCGAGTTCGACGACATGGTTGAAATGGTAAGACTCGCCGATCCCAAGCAGGCAACCGAGCTTAAGAACATGCGCGCGGAGCTGTTCCGCCTGCAGCAGGAAAGCGATGACACACCCATGACCGTGATCGTCGTGCAGCGCGGCGCCAAGTCGCATCCCTGAGCCGGAGTCCCTGGGTTTTTACGCCGCTCATTGTCTGCAACCAGGCTCCTACCATTGAGTGTCCGGCTAAGCCGGGCTCATTCAATTGGAGGACTGCCTCCGGAGGGCGCATCAAGCTGCGCCCCTACGTAAAACCAAATTGCTCGCGAAGCCAGTGCGGGCACCTTCAAGTGATCCAACGACCCTGATGGAGACCCTCATTCGCCCAAACTACAGCGGACAGGTCAGGAGGTCGCCGCTCCCGCGCATCATCGCTCCGGTTGTGCCAGCGCTTGCAGCGCCGCCTCAAGGTCGCGATCCCGGCCGGCACGCATGTCGGCTAGTTTCTGGTCAACGGGCACATCGGGTTCCACGCCGTGGCCTTCCCCTTCCAAGCGTCGGCCCGACGGTGTGAGATAGTCCTCGATGCTGAGTTGGAGCCGTCCGCCGTCGGGCAGGGAATAAAAGCGGCTCGCCAGCACCGCGGCCATCGTCTTGCGACCGACGATGACGGCCCGGTGCCGCTCCTGGAGGACGGCCGAGAATATTTCCGCCGCGCTCGCCGACGCCCCGCTCACCAGCACCGCCACGCGCCCGCGGTAATGGACCGAGCCGAGTTGCCAGGATCCCGCCTCGTCCCCGGCGCCATCGCGCCGGATGAAGGTTCCGACCTCGACCTTCCGGTCGAAAAATTCGCCGATCATTTCCCGCAGCCAGAACGTGCCGCCGCCGGGATTCAGCCGCAGGTCGATCACCAGCCCGGGTGCATCCTGGTGGGCCTTCAACTGGCTGTGCAGCCAGCGGCGGGTGGCAAACGCAAAGCCGTCGAAGCGCAGGTAGACCACCCCGCCGTCGAGCACCCGGGATTCCTGCAGTGGCGCGATGGTGAGCATTTTCGCCGCGAGGGACAACGAAACCGGCCGGTCAGCCGGGTCGAGAAAGTCCCACTGCGCCGTCTCGCCATCCCGCGGATGAAAATCGGCCCGCTCCCTCAAGGGCTCACCATTGCGGGCCAGCGCCAGCCAGCCGGCCTGCACCCCGGCCAACCCGGCCGGGCTGTCCGGCATCACGTCGCCGACGACCCAGCGGCCTTCGACTTTAAAGAGCCTGAATCCCGAACGCGCCACCTGCTGCGTGCGGAATTCCCTGGCCCGCTCCGGCGACTGCGCATGGGTATGGCTGTCCTTCAACCGCCCGATCATGCCGTTGATCGCCTCATAGAGCTGGTCGTCGTCCGCTGCGGCGACCGCCTTCGGGCCGTACTCAAGCGCGGCGGCGTTCCAGTCCACGCCCTGCAGCTTCGCGTCGAAATATTTCCGGTTCACCAGGTCCCAGACGGTGTCAAACACCCGCAGGTTGGCCTCCGCCCTGCGGGCGGCCCCGGGCGTGACCCGCGGGGCTGGCGACACGGGCGTGACGCAGCCGCCCAGCACGAGGACCGTCCCGGCCAGCACCAGTCCGACTGCCAGGCGGACGCGCCGTTCAGCATGGCGGGATTCTCGCATTCGCCCTTCCCGCCCCGCAAGGCCCTCAGGCCTCGATCAGGTCCTTTTCGATCCGGAGATTGCCGATGATGAAGTCCTGCCGCTCCGGCGTGTTCTTGCCCATGAAGAAGGCCAGCAACTCGTCGATGTTGTGCAGGTGCGCGAGCGATACCGGCTCAAGCCGGATGTTCTCGCCGATGAAGTCCTTGAACTCGCCGGCGGAGATTTCCCCGAGGCCCTTGAAGCGCGTGATCTCGTGGCTCGCGCCGAGCTTGACCACCGCCGCCTGCTTTTCCTCCTCGGAGTAACAATAGATCGTCTCCTTCTTGTTCCGCACGCGAAACAGCGGCGTCTCGAGGATGTGCAGGTGCCCGCGCGCGATCAGGTCCGGGAAAAACTGCAGGAAGAAAGAGATCAGCAGCAGGCGGATGTGCATGCCGTCGACGTCGGCATCCGTCGCGATGACCACCTTGTTGTACCGAAGTCCGTCGAGGCCCTCCTCGATGTTCAGCGCGGATTGCAGGAGGTGGAACTCTTCATTCTCGTAGATGACCTTCTTGCTCAGGCTGTAGGTGTTGAGCGGCTTGCCCTTCAGGGCGAAGACGGCCTGGGTCTGCACGTCGCGGCAGGCGGTGAGCGACCCGGCGGCGGAGTCACCCTCGACGATGAAAAGGCTCGATTCCTCCGCGCGTTCGTTGCGATCGCCGAGGTGAAGGCGGCAGTCGCGCAGCTTGCGGTTGTGCAGCGACGCCTTCTTCGCGCGCTCGCGCGCGATGCTGCGGATGCCGGCGAGCTCCTTGCGCTCGTGCTCGCTCGCCTCGATCTTCCGCCGGATGGCCTCGGCGGCCTCGGGATTGCGGTGCAGGTGCACGTCGAGCATCTGCTGGACGAACTTGCCCACGAACTCGCGGATCGACGGACCCTTCGGGCCCATGTCGTTTGAGCCGAGCTTGGTCTTGGTCTGGGATTCAAAGACCGGCTCGATCACGCGCAGCGAGATGGCCGCGACGATGGATTGGCGGATGTCCGCCCCATCGAAGTCCTTCTTGTAGAAATTGCGGACCGTCTCGACGACCGCCTCGCGGAACGCCGCCTGATGCGTGCCGCCCATGGTCGTGTGCTGGCCGTTGACGAAGGAGAAGTACTCCTCGCCGTAGTGCGAGCCATGGGTCAGCGCGATCTCGATGTCCTCGCCCTCAAGGTGGATGATCGGGTAGAGCGTCTCGCCGGTGAGATTCTTCTGGAGCAGATCCTTCAGGCCGTTCTCCGACCTGAAGGGCTTGCCGTTGAGGGTGAGCGTGAGGCCGCGGTTGAGAAACGCGTAGTTCCACAGCATGTCCTCGATGAACTCCGGCCGGAACCGGAAGTCCTTCCCGAAGAGCGCCTCGTCGGGCGTGAATGCGATGATCGTGCCGTTGCGCTCGTCGGTCTTCGCCACCTTGTGGTCCTTCTTCAGCTTGCCCTGGGAAAATTCGACCAGCTTCGTCTGGCCATCCCGCACGGCCTGCGCCTGGTACTCGAGGGCGAGGGCGTTGACCGCCTTCTGGCCGACGCCGTTGAGGCCGACGGATTTCTGGAAGGTCTCGCTGTCGTACTTGGCACCGGTGTTGATGATCGAGACGCAGTCGATCAGCTTGCCGAGCGGGATGCCGCGGCCGTAGTCGCGCACGCGCACGGTGCGGTCGGTCAGCTCGACCTCGATCTTCTTGCCCGCGCCCATCGTGAATTCGTCGATCGCGTTGTCGATCGTCTCCTTGAGCAGGACGTAGATGCCGTCCTCGGCATGAGCGCCATTGCCCAGGCGGCCGATGTACATGCCGGGGCGGATCCGGATGTGCTCGAGGGAGGAAAGGGTCTTGATGCTGGCTTCGGTATAGTTGGACGCCATGGAAGGGTTGCTCGTTGGCCCAAGCGTCGGGCCGCGCCCGGTCGTGACAAGCGAAATTCAGGAGTGCACCAACCTTGATTCCTCTTCGCACGCAGTCACGCCGTTGCTCCCGCGGAGCTTGCCGCACTGCCTTGCCGGGCCCATTGTGGGTTTCCCCTCCTTTCAGCCGCCATGAAGAAGAAACTCCTTTATCTCGCCGGCATCCTCGTCGTGCTCGCGCTCGTCACGTATGTCGGCCTCCAGTTTTTCTTGGGCTCGATCGTGAAGGCCGGGATCAATAATTTCGCGCCGAAGCTGACCCAGACCACGGTCGAGCTCGCCGGCGCCGAGATCTCGCCGCTGTCCGGCGCGGGCACGCTGACCGGGCTCTCTGTCGGGAACCCGGCCGGCTGGTCGGCGGGGAAGGCATTTTACCTCGGCAAGATCCATGTCGACGTGGAGCCGTTCTCCATCCTCGGCGACCACATCGTGGTGAACGAGATCGTCATCGACCAGCCCGAGTTTGACTACGAGACGAAGCTTGTCGCGAGCAACATCGGCGACCTGCTGAAGAACATCGAGTCCGCCACCGGCGGCAAGGGGGGCGAACCGCAGGCGACGGCGAAGAACGGCAAGCCGATCAGGTTCGAGGTCAGGAAATTCGTGCTCACCAACGGGCATGTGCGTCTCGGTGTGGGTCCCGCGGCCATGACCCTGCCGATGCCCCCGATCAGCCTCGAAAACCTTGGGACCGCTGAGGGCGGGATCACCCCCGGGCAGCTCACGTTCGCGGTCATGCGCAGCGTGACCGGCAGCGTGGTCGGCGCGACGGTGCAGGCCGCCGGAAAGATTGGCGCGACCTCCGGTGCCGCGGCGGTCGAGGGCGCCAAGAAGGCTGGCGACGCCATCAAGGGCCTCTTCGGCGGGAAGAAATGACCGGGTTGTGCCGGGCGAGGATTCGCCGGGCTGTGCCGGCTTCATGAGCTTCACGCGTTGACGCCCTGCCGGCCGCGCGCTGCGCTTTCACCCATGAAAATCACGTATTACCTCGAGATCCTGTCGTCCTGGTGCACGTGGGCCGAGCCGGCTTGGGCGGAGCTGAAGGCCCGCTACGCCGGACGCGTGGAGTTCGAGTGGAAGATCGCGCTGATGAGTCCGGGCGATTTCCCGGTGTCGCGCGAGCAGTGCGACTGGTTCTACCAGCGCAGCGGCGGCACGGTGATGCATTCGCCGTTCAAGCTTGAGTCAGGCTGGTTCGAGCCCGCCCGCAAGGGCATCTACCACGCGCCGAACCTGGTGGCCGAGGCCGGCAAGGACTTCGGCTTCACAGGCGACGAGTTGCGCCTCGCCCTTGCCCACGCCGCGCTGCGCGAGGGCCGGAAGATCGGCGACATGGGCGAGGCCGTCGCAGTCGCCGCCAAGGCCGGCCGGATCAATGCACGGAAGCTCCGTGCGCGCGCCGAGTCGCCCGCCGTGCAGGCCCGGGTACTGGCGAGCACGGCCGAGTTTCATGATCATCGGGTCAACCAGCGACCCGCCTTCATCCTGGGCGACGCGATCGGCGACAAGGCCGTGTTTTCCGGACTCGTCCGGATCGAGCCCCTCGCCGCGGCAATCGACGCGATGCTCTTCGACACGGCGGCGTATGCGGCTCATGCCGCGCATTTCGGCAAGCCGCCGGCGAAGTGACATGCGTTGGCCGCCGAGCGGCGATGCTTGGATGAATCTTAAATAACGGAGTTGATCCGCAAAGGCACAAAGCGCACAGAGGCCAAATTGGCCATCAGAGCAAAAACGTACTTCATCCAGTACGTGAAAGTCGGCTCGGCCCGAGCTGCTTCATAAAATATATGCCCTGTGCCCGTGGTGTCTCGGTAGTTCAAGTCCGACTGCGGAATTTGGCATCCATGCAGTTCCAAGGCGGATTATAGCCGGCCTCGCTGAGGCCGGGCCGGGGTCACCGATCCGGCTACAACAATGTGAACACTACCCATCCGTGAAATCCATGGTTTCAACCGGACCTTGCAGGATGATCCGGCGATCGAGCCCTGGCCAGAACACATAAAAAAGGAGGCCCGAAAGGGCCTCCTTGAAAGGATTGCTCTGGAAGAGCGGAATTACATGGCGCGCTTGGCGACCCAGTCACGCGGCATCGGCTCGGCGCCGCCACGACCGGGAGCGAGGACGGTGCCCGTGATGGTGTCACCATCGAGCTTGCCGGAGTACTTCGTCACGCGCTTGTTGCCGTTGAACTCCTGGACCGTCGAGAAGGCCACAACGCCGTCCTTGAAGGAAGCGTCCGAGATGTCGATGTTCGTGGGATCGCCACCACCGCGGGCGGGCTGGGCCAGCGAGCCGGTGAGAGTGCCGTCCTTGAGGGCGAGCTTGAAGGTGATTTTCTGTTCACCGCCGCGACCCTGTTGGGTAAACGACCAGCTACCAGTGGGATCAGCCGCGAGGGCCGCGACCGAGATCATGCAAACAGCGGCGAAAGCCGTGAGGAGGAAACGTAGTGATTTCATGTTGTTGTTGGAGGGGGGTAAGGATGAAGCAAGACGCGCGGCAAACGCATTGGTTGCAAAAAATAATGCATGCGCGGCGCGAACCGGCCCGGAAGCTGTTACATTTTCTTGTCTGCGACGCGCGTGGCATTCCAGTCGCTCTTCATCGGGGCGCCGCCGTCGCGACCCGGGCGCTCGGAAGAGCCCGTGATGGTGTCCCCGGCAAACTTGCCGGTATACTTGGTGGCAAACTTGTTGCCGTTGAACTCGCGCACGACGGAGAAGGTGACGTTGCCGTCCGCAAACGAGGCGTCGCTGATGTCGATCGCCGACGGCTCACCGCCACCGAAACCAGGCACCGTGACGCTGCCCGTGAGCTTGCCGTCCTTGAGGGCCAGCTTGGCGGTGTATTCCTGGGCGCCGTTGCGGCCCTGGCTGGTCCATTTCCAATTTCCGGAGATGTCGGCCGCGAGGGCCGAGGCGGTCATGACACAAGCGGCGACGAAGGCCGCGGCGATGATACGGAGCGATTTCATATATTTGTTGGGGGTTAGGCGTACAAAGAAAGCACGCAAGGACACGGTACGCCGCGGTCGCGGCATGTTCCAGCCTTTTGTGGTTCGCCGGCAGACCGGGTCCTACTTCAGGAGGTCGGCCAGCGGCTGCTTGATCGCCTCGGCCCAGATCTCGTAACCCTTCTCGCTGGGATGCAGGAGATCGGGCATGATCTCCTTGGAGAGCGTGCCATCGGGCTGCAGGAATTTCGGGCCGATGTCGAGGAACCGGATGAATTTGCCGTCGTCGAGCTTCGCCAACCCTGCGTTGACGTCCTTGATTTGAGTTGAGCCGGGCGGCGGGCCCTTGGGGTCAGCCCGCGGAAAGATCCCCAACAGAAGAATTCTTGTTTCCGGCAGTTTGGTCCGAAGCGTCTGGACGACCTTGCTGACGCCCTCGATGGCCTCATCGGTCGTATTGCGCGGAGACCCGTTGGTCTCGACGCCCGTGTTGTTGGTCCCGATCATGAGGACGACGACCTTCGGCTTGATGCCGTCGAGCTCGCCGTTCTGCAGGCGCCAGAGCACGTGCTGGGTGCGGTCGGCGCTGATGCCGAAGTTGGCGGCGTTCATCCCGCCATAATATTTGTCCCAAACGGCCTTGCCCCGGTTGCGCCAGAAATCGGTGATGGAGTCGCCGAGGAACAGCACGTCGATGCCGCCCTTCTGGGCGAGGGCGACGAAATCCTTGTGCATCTGGGCCGGGGAGCCGCCGCGCGGCACCGGCTCGATGGCGGTGTTGGCGGCAACCGAACAGACCGCGACGGCGAAAACCGAGGCGGCGAAAAGGACCGGGCGAAGGAAGGAACGGGAGGGATTTTTCACTGTGGAAATCAAGTTCATCAACAGGTTGGCGGCGCGGCTCCCGGATTATTTGGCTTTCGCGGCTTCGTCGGCCTTCTTGTCGTCCTTAACCCGCGACGCCTTCCAGTCCATCTTCATGGGGTCGCTGCCGTTGAAGCCGGGGAAATCGATGCTGCCCGTGATGGCGTCGCCCTCCAGCTTGCCCTGGTACTTGATGACAAACTTGTTGCCATCGCGCTCACGTGTCAGGGTGAAGGTCACCACGCCCTCCTTGAACGTCCCGTCCGTGATCGGAATCTCGCCCATCGGGCTCGTCAGCGTGCCGGTGAGCTTGCCGTCCTTAACCTCGATCTTGGCGGCCGAGTCGAACGACTGGCCGTTGAACTCAACGGTCCACTTCCAGTTGCCATTGGGATCCGCGGCCAAGGCGGCGACGGACATGAAGCAGGCGGCAAAAAAAGCCGCAATGATGAGGCGGGGGGATTTCATGGGGTGTTGGGGTGCGCCGCGGAGGAATAACGCGCGGGCGAGGCAATGGTTTTCATGTTTCCGGGCCCGATGTCGAATTTTTCCGTCCAAGCCTGTTTCACCGCCGTCATGGGCTACGGATGGGTTTTCCTCCTGTGATCCCGGATTCCCGGGTGAGTTGCAGCCGGCTTCGCAGAGGCCGGGCCGGGATCATCGACCCCGGCTACAACAAGCAGCACTGCTGCCCGCCAAGGGATAGTGCCCTAATTTCACATCCAATCCTATCGTTCTCGTTCTCTTTCTCGTTCTCCCCTCCGGACCCCAATCAGAGAACGAGGAACGAGAAAGAGAACGATTTTGAACCAAACCCGGCGTAATTAGGACACTACACGCCAAGACCGGAACTCGACTTTTCCGGGGGCTTCATATGCTGGTGCTCCCATGCCCCACCCCTGCATCATCCCGTGGAATGACGGCGCCATCCAGCGGCACGACCGGGGTTTCATGCTGCCGTTCGTCGGCGAGGCCTGCGGCGCCCACCAGCTGCGCCTGCATGTGTCGGTCATTAATCCCGGCGAGGCCGCCCACCCGCCGCACCAGCATGCCGGGGAGGAAATCATCTTCCTGTTCGAGGGCGAGGGCGAGGCCACCATCGGCGACGAAAAGCATCCGATGCGCGCCATGAGCGCCTTGTTCTGCCCCGAGCACGTCATGCACGGGCTGCGGAATTCCGGATCAACCCCGATAAAGTACGCCGTGATCCGCGTGCCGGAAATCCCCGCCGGCTGAGCCGGCCCTGCCGGAGTCGTTCCCCTTCCGTTTGCCACCCCACCCCGCCGTTCCCCGGCATCACCCCGATACCTCCATGTCCTTCCCCCGCCATTTCTTTGCGGTCATGGCCGCCCTCGTCCTCGCCTCCCTGCCGGCCGCCGGGGCCGACATGTTCGTCTACTTCGGATCCCACCGGGCAGGGCCCGGCATCGGGTTTTCGCTCGCGCATTTCGACACCGACACCGGCGTCCTGACCAAGCCCCAATTCCTGCTGGAGGCCCGGGCGCCCGCGTACTTCGTGATTCATCCCGACGGGCGGCATCTCTACACCTGCAACTCCGGCGACCCGGGCGGGGTGGCGGCCTACGAGATCAACCCGCACACGGGCGCCCTCACCTTCCTGAACCGGGAACTCGCGGGCGGCGGCGACACGAGCTATCTCAGCCTCGATCACACCGGGCGCTACGCGCTGGCTGCCAATTATGCGGGCGGAAACATTGCGGTGTTCGCCCTGCAGCCCGACGGCCACCTGGGCGACTGGACCGCTTTCAGGCAGCACACGGGCACGGGCCCGAATCCGCAGCGTCAGACGCACGCCTACGCCCACTCCATCGTCGTCGATCCGACAAATCGTTTCGCCCTCGTCGCCGATCTCGGCGTGGACAAGGTGTTCGTCTATCGCTTCGACGAAAAGGACGGCTCCCTCACCCCGCACAGCCCGGCCTTCGTCTCCGTCGCTCCCGGCTCCGGCGCACGGCACGTGAAATTCCACCCCAACGGCAAATGGGTCTACCTGATCAACGAGATCGGTTGCACCGTGATCGGCTTCAACTGGGATTCGGCGAAGGGCACGCTGACCGAGTTCCAGACCATTTCCACCCTGCCCGCCGATTTCAAAGGCACGAGCGCCTGCGCCGAGATGGAGATCCATCCGAACGGGCGTTTCCTCTATGGCTCGAACCGCGGCCACGACAGCCTCGCCGTCTTTGCCATCGACCAGGAAACCGGCCGGCTGTCGCTGATCCAGCATATCCCGACCCAGGGCAAGACGCCGCGCAACTTCGCCTTCGATCCCACGTCCCGCTGGATCATCTGCACCAACCACGACAGCAACAACGCCGTCGTCTTCCGCGTCGACGAGACCACCGGCCGCCTGACCCAGGCCGGCGAGCCCGTCGCCGTGCCTTATCCTTTCTGTGAGCGCTTCCTCCCCGTCCGCTGATCTCCAATCCCGACCACCCCCACCCATGAATGCCCGCCGCCTCAACTGGCTCCCCCTCCTCATCGTCGCCTTCCTGCTGCCCGCCGTCGTCGCCCCGGCGCAGGACAAGTTCGCCGCCATCGCGCCACAGATGCAGGCGTTCGTGGACAAGGGCGAGATCTCCGGCATCGTCACGCTCGTCGCCACGAAGGACAGCGTCCTCCACCTTGCGGCCGTCGGCACCACCGATGTCGCCACGGGCCGCAAGATGCAGACGGACGACCTCTTCTGGATCGCCTCGATGAGCAAGCCCATCACCGCCGTCGCGGTCGCGATGCTCGTGGATGACGGCAAGCTGAAGTTCGACGACCCGGTGGAAAAATACCTCCCGGAGTTCGCCCACCTGATGGTCGTCGAGTCCCAGGGCCGCGGCGCGCCAGCCGCTCCCGCGACCCCGGCCGCCGCCCCGAAGCCGGCCGCCCGGCCGATCACGCTGCGCGACGTGCTCACGCACACCAGCGGCCTCGGCGAACTGAGCAAACGCGATCCGCACCTGACCCTCGCCGAGACCAGCAAACTGACCGCGCAGCTGCCCCTCCGCTTCCAGCCCGGCACCCGCTGGCAGTATTCAACCACCGGCATCGACATCATGGGCCGCGTCGTCGAGGTCGTCAGCGGCATGCCCTACGATGCCTTCCTGCAAAAACGTTTGTTCGACCCGCTCGGCATGAAGAATACCACCTTCTGGCCCACCGAGGAGCAGGCGAAACGTCTGGCCAAAAGCTACATCCTCAACGCCCAGACCAAGAAACTGGAGGAGACGACCATCAGCTACATGTACAATACCGTCGCCACGGACCGCGGTCGCCCGCCCTTGGGCGGCGCCGGGCTTTATTCCACCGCCGAGGACGTCGTGAAGGTCTACCAGATGATGCTCAACCACGGTGAATTCAACGGCCACCGCATCCTCCAGCCAGCCACGGTTGCCGAGATGACCCGGAAGCAGACCGGCGATCTCAAGGCCCGCGCCGGCATGCCGTGGGGCATCGGCTTCTGCGTGGTCGAGGACCCGAAGGCGATGGAGGCGAATGTCATGCTCACGCCCAATTCCTTCGGCCACGGCGGCGCCTTCGGCACCAAC
>Ga0265319_1001636_pt1 | contig 13041 bp, 8 predicted proteins | sample 4824metaG_FD_192443 | JGI IMG/M metagenome (GOLD analysis project Ga0265319, IMG submission 192443) | Rhizosphere microbial communities from Carex aquatilis grown in University of Washington, Seatle, WA, United States - 4-8-24 metaG | ecosystem: Host-associated > Plants > Roots > Rhizosphere >...
GTGTCAGGGTCGAGACGGTCACCGTCTGCCCGGCGTAGCTGCGCGCGCCGACTGACGACGTCGTGTTCCCCGCCGTCGGCGCCGGCCAGCCGGTGGGCACGGTGAGCGTGACGGCTCCGTTCGCGATGCCTCCCGCCGCGGCCACCTTGTACGTGAAGACGATGGTGTTCGTCGAACCGTTGACGACGTTCGCCGTCGGCGTGGTCATCGTCCCCGAGCCGTCGGCCGCGTAGACGTTCACGGACGGCGACGCCGCGATGTTCGTCAGCACGCCGCCGGGGGTCGAGCGCTGCTGCGTCTGGAATGCGTTCGCACCGGCGGTCGTCCCTGCGGTCGCGCACGTACCTCCGCTACCGGTGTTGCCGTAGGCGATCGTCATCGTCGCGGCGCCGGCGAGTGTGACGCCGTTGACCGTGATCGTCTGGCCCGCGACCGAGACGGTGCCGGTCGACGCTGTGCTGTAGCCGGGAGCCGTCGTCGTCGTCGACGGCACGCTCCAGCCGACCGGCGCCGTGACCGTCACGTCGCCGCTCGCCATGCCGCCTGCCGCTGCTGTGTACGTGAAGGTGAGCGTGTTGCCGGTCGAGCCGTTGCCGACGTTCGCGGGCAGCACCGTCAGCGTTCCCGAGCCGTTCGCAGCGTTGATCGTGATCGACGGCGAGACGCCGAGGTTCGTCAGCACGCCGGCCGCCGTCGAGCGCTCCTGTCCCTGCCAGGTCTGCGCCCCGGTCGCGGCCGTTGCAGTCGCACCGGCGCCGCCGCCCGCCTTCGAGCCATACGTGATGGTCGCGGTTGCGCCTCCTGCGAGGGTCAGGGCGGAGACGGTGATCGTCTGGGCAGCGGTGGCAACCGTGCCGGTGCTCGAGGTCGTGTAGCCGGCGGCGACCGCACTGATGGACGGTGCGCTCCAGCCGGCCGGAACGACGATCGTGACGGTGCCGCCGCTCATGCCACCGGCGGCCGCCGTGACCGTGAAGGCGATCGTGTTGCCGGTCTGCGACGCCGAGACGTTGGCGGTGGCGGACGTGAGCGTTCCCGACCCGTCGTTCGCGTACACGGTGATCACGGGCGACGCGGCGATGGAGGCGAGGACGCCTGCGGCAGTCGAGCTCTCCTGGATCTGCCACGTCTGCGCGCCGGTCGTCGCCGGTGCGGTCGCCGTCGCACCGGAGCCGTACGTGACGACGACGGTCTGGGCCACGGTGCGCGTGACGCCGGTGATCGTGATCGTCTGCCCCGACACGGAGAGCACGCCGACCGACGTCGTCGCGAAGCCCGGGCCGGCCACCGTCGCAGGCGGCGTCCAGCCCGACGGCACGACGACGGTCAGCGAGCCGTTGAGCATGCCGCCGGTCGCCGCGGTGTAGGTGAGTGTGACGGTGCGGCCGGTCTGGCTCGCGGAGACGGCCGAGATCGACGACGCGGTTGTGCCGGAGCCGTCCGCGGCATACACGGTGATCGAGGGCGACGCGGCGAGGTTCGTGAGCACACCCGCGAGCGTCGAGCGCTCCTGTGCCTGCCAGGTCTGTGCGCCGGTGGCCGCAGTCGCGGTTGCGCCGGAGCCTCCGCCTCCCGTGTCGCCGTAGACGATCGTCATCGTCGCGGCGCCGGCGAGCGTGACGCCGCTGACCGTGATCGTCTGGCCCGCGACCGAGACGGTGCCGGTCGACGCCGTGCTGTAGCCGGGATCAGTCACTGTGGTCGACGGTGCGGTCCAGCCGGCCGGAGCCGTGACGGTGACTGCACCGCCGACCGTGCCGCCCGCCGCCGCGGTGTACGTGAACGTGATCGTCCGCCCTGTCTGCGAGGCGGAGACGTTGCCGGTGGAGGTCGTCAGTGTCCCCGAGCCGTTCGCGGCGTTGATCGTGACCGACGGCGAGGCGCCGAGATTCGCGAAGACGCCGCCCGCAGTCGAGCGCTGCTGAAGCTGCCAGATCTGCGCGCCCGTGGTCGCCGTTGCCGTTGCGCCGGCGCCTCCGCCCGCCTTCGAGCCGTACGTGATCGTCACCGTCGACCCGGCTGTGAGTGTCACGGCCGAGATGGTCACCACCTGGGCCGCGACGGCGACCGTGCCCGCGCTCGACGTCGTGTAGCCGGCGGCGACGGCACTGATCGACGGTGCGCTCCAGCCGGCCGGGACCGTGAGCTTGACTGCGCCGTTCGACATGTCGCCCGTCGCGACCGTGTACGTGAAGACGACGGTGTTTCCCGTCTGCGCTGCGGACACGTTCGTTGTCGGCGTCGTCGCCGTCCCGGATCCGTCGGGTGCGTAGATCGTGATCGACGGCGACACTGCGATCGCGGTGAGGACGCCGCCGGCGGTGGAAGCCTGCTTGATCTGCCAGGTCTGCGCGCCGGGCGACGCGGCGGCGGTCGCGGTGGCACCGGAGCCGTACGTGATCACCACCGTCAGAGCTGCGGCTCGCGTTACGCCGCTGACGGTGATCGTCTGTCCCGAGACGGAGACAACGCCGAAGGTGGACGTCGTGAAGCCGGGGCCGGCTGACGTCGCAGGTGCGGTCCAGCCGGCCGGCACCGCAACGGTGAGCGTCCCGTTCGCAATGCCGCCTGCAGGCACCGTGTACGTGAGCGTCTCGGTCAGCGCGGTCTGCGAGCCGGAGACGGTCGAGAGGCTCGATGCGACCGTGCCGGTTCCGTCGGCTGCGTAGACCGTGATCGTCGGCGAGGCGGCGAGCGCCGTCAGCGCCCCACGGCTCGACGAGCGCTCCTTCACCGACCACGCGACGGCGCCCGTTGCCGCCGGCGCGGTCGAGCCTGCTCCGCCGCTGCTCGTGTCGCCGTACTTCAGGACCAGCGTCTGCGCAGACCCCTGGTTGAGCGTGACGCCCGAGACCGTGACCGTCCACGGCCCGGCGCCCGTCACGGCGATCGTGTTCGTTCCGCTGCCGCCGGCCGCGGTCACATAGCCGGGTGCGCCGGCCGTCGTCGCCTGCGGCGCGGTCCAGCCGACTGGTACGACGAACGAGACGTCGCCGTTGGCCATGCTTCCGGCCGCCGGGGTGTAGGTGAGCGTCTCGGTGAGCCCGGTCTGCGAGGCCGACGCCGTGAGGAAGGACGCGGCGACCGTTCCCGAGCCGTCGGCCGCCTCGTTCTTGAGCGCGAAGAGGTGCGCGGCCCAGAGCGAGCTCGTGACCCAGGTCGCGGTCTTGTTCCCCGAAGCGCCGGCCGCGACCTGGACGCCGTCGGCGAACGCGGCGGTCACTTTCGTCGTGCCGGTCGACGCGACGGTCCACTCGCGGACGAGGCCCTGCGCGGCGGTCTGCGTCACCGTCACGCTGTTCGCGACCCCGTACGCGGCCTGCAGCATCTCGTTCGCCGCCGCCGTTGTGACGGCGAGGCCCGCCGCATTGCCGATCGCGGCGGTCCCCGCGCTCGTCATCGAGGTGAGAGCGCTCCCGGCCTGGTCGAAGCCGATGAACGGGTCGACGCCCTTGTACGTGACGAGCCCGCCCGACGCGTCGGCGTTGCCGCCTGCCCACGAGAACGTGATCGGCGTCGTCTCGGTGCCGTTGACGAGGTGCCAGAAGATCGCCTGCTCGAGCGGGCCGGCTCCGTCTTGCGCCGTCGTGCCGATCTGACTCCACCCGGTCGGCGGCGTGATCGCGCCGGTCGAGCGAACGGTCAGCTGGGCGACCAGCACGTCACCGGCGACCGTCGCCGACGGCTTCGTGATTGCGAGGCTCGACGATCCGGTCGACGTGGCGGCGGTGCAGCTCGTCGTGCCGCCGGGGCCGACGGCGAGGCCGCACGCTGCGATGAGCGCGATGGGGTCGATCAGGTACGGAAGCGGCAGCGTCTTGTCGTCGAGTCGCACGCCGAGGATCCAGCCGGAGCCATCGCGGTCGAGCGACCAGCGAAGTCCCGCGGGTGTGATGTCGCGGCCGCGCGCATCGAGGATCGCGACCGGGAGGATGTGGAACCCGTCGAGACGTCCGGCGCGCGAGAAGCTCACGCCACCGTCAGGGGTGAGACGCGGGTGGCCACGGGTCGCGTCGAGCTGCCAGCTCCACGTGCGCGTCCCCTGGCGGTGAGCGACGGTCAGGAACTGCTCAGCTCGGTTGATCCCGAACAGGATCGACTCGCGCCCGAAGCTCGTGGTGCGCGTGACGCCGCTGCGGTAGCGCTGCCAGTCGCCGCGGCCCGCGCCGCGCGACGCGAGTGCGATCGTCGCCGAGCCGGCGTGCGCGTCGATTCCCCGGCCGTCGACCGTGAGTGTTGCGCCGCCCGCAAGCCGCTGCTCGAGCGAGGCGTCGGAGCTGGACGAGCCGAGCGCGCGATCGACGAAGGTGGGAGGCGTCGGGGCCGTCCGCGACGGCAGCAAGACGGCGCACGCGACGACCATCGCTGCGCACAGGAGGAGCGCTCCGACGCGCACGCGTGTCGCCCCGTAGGAGGCTCGAAGGCGTCGTGTTGGCGGGTCGCAGCGATCCATGGGTTCCGCGTCGTGGCGAACGCGTGCAGGACGAGGTCGGCCGCAGCGGCCGTCGTTTGCGCGCTATGACACTTTTCGGCCGAAATCGGCCATTCCCGTAGGTGAAATTCGCGGAAACGGTGAGCGGTCGTCCCCTGATCGGGGGATGCCGACTTCGGCTGTTCGACCGTGTGCGGCTCGGTGAGCCGTCCGGAGAAGCAGGATGATCGCCGTATGAATCTGCTCGAGCGATCTGACTCGGTGCTCGTCGTCGTGGACGTGCAGCCCGGATTCCTCGCGCGCGAGTGGTTTTCGGAGCAGGACGCCGCGGCCGCGAGGTCGGCGTTGGCCCGCGCCGTCTGGCTCGTCGCGCTGGCTGCGCGGCTCGAAATCCCGGTCGTCGTGACCGAGGAGGAGCCCGAGCGGAACGGCTCGACCGACCCTCGCGTGACGGAGCGCCTCCCTGCCGGAACCCCCGTGCTGCGCAAGCCGACGTTCGGGCTCGCGGGAACGCCTGAGATCCTCGGTGCAGTGCGCGGCGCCGAGCGAGGGACCACCGTCGTCGTCGGGTGCGAGACCGACGTGTGCGTCGCTCAGTCGGCGATCGGCTTGCGCGACCAGGGCTTCGAGTGCGTCGTCGTGGTCGATGCGACGTTCTCGCCGGGAGAGATGCACGCGCGCGGCCTCGACCGTCTGGCAGCCGCGGGCATCGACCGCAACCACGCGAAGGGTGTCACGTACGAGTGGCTTCGCTCGGTGGACGACGCACACGCGGTGCTGGGTGCACCCGGTCTGCCGGCGCCGCCCTTCCGGCTCTGAGCGCGTCACCGATCTCTAGGATCAGGCCGTGCTCACCGTGACGGATCTCGCAGCGCGGCTGGCCGAGGCGGAGGCCCGGTACGTCGCGGCGAACTCGGAGTCGCGCCGGCTGCACGAGCAACGGGCGCGCTACATGCCGGGTGGGAACACGCGCACGACGATCCACCAGCCGCCGTTCCCGCTCACGATCGTCCGTGGCGAGGGAGCGCGCATCACGGACGCGGACGGTCACGAGTACGTGGACTTCCTGGGCGAGTACACCGCCGGTCTCTACGGGCACTCGCATCCGGTGATCGTCGAGGCGATCCGGGAGGCGCTCGCGGACGGGATCGTGCTCGGCGCGCCGAACCGCTACGAGGCGGTGCTGGCGGAGGCGATCTGCGCACGCTTCCCGGCGATCGACCTCGTCCGCTTCTGCAACTCGGGGACGGAGGCGAACCTGCTCGCGCTCTCACTCTCGCGCGCAGTCACCGGGCGCTCAGGCGTGCTCGTCTTCGCGGGTGCATACCACGGCGGAATCCTGCTCTTCGCGCACGGCATCTCGCCGCTCAATCCACCGTTCCAGTGGATCGTCGGTGAGTACAACGACGAAGCCGCCGCGACGCGGCTGGTCGAGGAGCATGCGCACGAGCTGGCCGCCGTGATCGTCGAGCCGCTGCAGGGCGCGGCCGGAGTGATCCCGGGCGACCCGGGCTTCCTCCGTGCGCTGCGCGAGACGACGGCGGCGCACGACGTGCTGCTCATCTTCGACGAGGTGATGACCGCCCGGCTCTCGGTCGGCGGGATGCAACAGCTGCTCGGGATCGACCCCGACCTGACGACGCTTGCGAAGTTCGTCGGCGGCGGCCTCTCCTTCGGCGCCTTTGGCGGCCGCGCCGACCTGATGAGCCGCTTCGACCCGTCACGGCCGGACGCGCTTCAGCACGGCGGCACCTTCAACAATGACGTGCTGACGATGGCCGCGGGCGCCGCGGGCCTGACGCGGGTGCTGACGGAGGCGGAGATCACGCGCCTGAACGGTCTCGGAGACCGGCTGCGTGACCGCCTGAACGCATTTGCCGCTGAGCACGGGATCGAGTTCTGCGCGACCGGCTATGGCTCGCTCGTCGGCCTTCACCCCACGCGTGGCCCGGTGCGGAGCGAACACGACGCGCCCGAGTCGGCAGAGCTGCGCGGCCTCCTCCACCTGCACATGCTCGAGCGCGGGTTCTCCTACGGCCGCCGCGGCTTCGTTGCGCTCTCGCTCCCGCTCGCCGAGCCGGAGATCGACGGCTTCGCAGCCGCTGTCGAGGAGTTCCTGGCCGCGGTTTGATGATGCCCCGGCAAGGATCGAACTTGTGCACGCGGTCTAGGCAGTTCTCGGCGACGGCTCGTACTCGAGCACGGTCAGGTTCTGGTTCTCGTGGGTCAGTCGGACCGGCAGCTCCCGCGTGTCGTACTCCAACTCGAGTACATCCCCGAAAGCGCTCGCGCCCGGCAGGTTCCTCGACCTCAGCGTCAGGAGGCCGTGAGTGGCGCCGTACTCGAAGACGCAGTCTCCCAGGGGGCTCATGTCCACCTCGACGAGCCGTCCGCGGTCGTCGTAGCGGTACGTGTCCGAGCGGACTGGGTTCGCTCCTCCGCCGGCCGGCACGTACGTTGCGGTCAGGAGCTTCCCGGTCGCGTCGCGGTCGGCGACGACGCTGTACATCAGCTCGCCGGACGCCGCGACCATCCGCTTCTCCTGCCAGAGCTCATCGTTCCAGTAGACGAGCTCGCAGCGCCATTCGAGTTGCCCGGCCCGGTCGTACGCGATCTCTTGCAGAGTCTTTCCATTGTCGTAGAGCCAACGCCGGGCGACTCGCCCGGAGCCGTCGAGCTGCTCCTGCCGGACCCGGCGCCCCGCGGCGTCGTAGGCCAGGAGATAGCTGCGGTAGCCGACCGGAGACTGGCCCCCGCGCGCGATCGGGAACGTCCGGCCGACCACGGTCTCGACGCGCTCGCGTAGGCACACGCGGTCGCAGATGGGGATCTCGTCCTCGACGTACAGGGGATCGTCGGTCGCCGGCGCCACGAGTGGCTCTACGGGGCCAGCGTCGAGATCTCCGGCCGAAGCACGGGGGTGAGCAGGAGACCGCCCCCGTCGGCGATGAGATCGGCGACGGTCTTGGTCAGGTGCGGCATCGCCCCGTTGTTGTACTGGTTGACCAGTTCCTGGTTCAGGTCGTTCTCGGACATCGACGCCACCCCGAAGCCGCGGTAGTTTCCGCCGCCGAGGTAGATGGCGTTCTCGCCCTGCCAGAAGCCGCCGGGCACCCGTGTCGTGTAGTCGTGGAAGTTCTTGAAGTAGACCCAGTCTCCGGGAAGCAGTTCGGCCTTGCTCGCGACCACGATGTTCTTGTACTTCTTGTCGGGACCGGCGAGGAGCGGCTGCTGGCTGTCCGTCCGTGCTCGCTGGGAGATCTCGATTCCCACCCCACCGGGGAACATGCTGTTGAAGCGCGCCTCGCCCAACCCCTTCAGCATCGAGTAGTACTGGATGGCCACCGTCATCGAGAAGCACTCGACGCGAGTCTTGGCCCCCGGCGCGAAGATCGCCTTGATCGCATCCGCTGCCTGCTTACCGGCGGGCAGGGGCGACTTCGGCTTGAAGTCCACTGCGGATCCGATCTGGTCCCAATAGGTCGGGTCCAGATGCGGCGGCTCCGCGGAGTTGTAGTAGTCGCAGCAGCCCTTGTGCACCTCTTCGATTCCCTTGATCGCCTGCGCCCTGACGCGGACCTCGGTGCCCATCTGGTCGTAGGTCGAGAAGGCGTAATCGGGCGGGTTGCCGTTGTTGTGCATCCGCTCCACGAACTCTTTCATCGGGGCACCGAAGTTCTTGGTCAGGAAGTCGTAATAGCTCGCCGTCGGGGCGTAGGGTTTGCCGCCGACGACGATCCTGCGCTGAACCCGACGTGGCGCCCGGCGCTGTTGGATGACATGTGCGAGCTCGTGGGCGAGCAGCGAGCGGCCCTCGGTCGAGCTCTCGGGCGCGAACTCTCGGTCGCCGAAGACCACATTGCGGCCGAGCGTGAACGCCCGTGCGTCGACCATCCTCGCCGTCTCGGCTGCGTTGGCGTCCGTGTGAACTCGCACGTCGCCGAAGTCGTAGCCAAAGCGCGGCTCCATGTACCCGCGCACAGTCGGCGAGAGCGCGCTTCCGCGGCCTTCCAGGGCGGCCGCCCTGGACTCCAGCGTCCCGCCCGCCCCGCCGCCCGTGCCCTTGCCGCCTTCCCGGCGCTGCATCGTCGGACCGGTCGACCCGCCGAGTTGCAACTCCTCCTCGCGGTCGCAGTCCGCACAGACGCGCTGGATCGTCAACCCGCCCGACGGACCTGTCGGCGCGGTGGAATCTGGCATCCGCATGACGAGCTCCGCGACGTCGTCCGCTTCGCGCTCGAGCGGATCGTCGGTAGGCCCCACGGCGAGTTTTCGCTGGATCCGCGCCGCACCCCCGCGCAGAGGAACCCGTGAGGGCGCGAGCAAACGCGGAGCCGGCAGGCGATCGCCGTGAGTTCGCGGGCGCGTCCAGCCGGACTGGGCTGCGACCCGACTCGAGTCGGCAGCGGCCTGCTGCTTGGCGATCGGCGGCACAAACACGAGGTGTCGCCCATCGTTCCAGTCGAGCGTCACCGAATCGTCACGGAGCAGGGCGAAGCCAAGCCGCGAGGTGATCGAACGCCCGCGAGTTGCTGTGCGCCGGTGTCTGCGCCGGTCAGCCCGTCAGTGCCTCGAGCTCACTTCACATTGTCGAGGTAGTGCTGGAGCACCTGTCCCATCAGGAATTCGTTGGCCGCTCCGATCGGGGAGTTGACGAAGACGACCAGCTCGATGTCCTGTGGCAGGAAGAAGGCGACGCATTGCTCCGTATGGGACGAGCCGTCGGCCCAGCCGCCGTTCTTGGCGTAGTAGGTGCCGAGCGGCGTCGATCCGATCCAGTCGATGCCGTAGCCCGCGTCGAGCGCCGCCTGGGCCTGGGTGGTGCTGACGATCGTGCCGTCGCGCCGGAAAGCGCCCATGATCCCGAGCAGGTCGTCGACAGAAATGTGCCAGCCGGCTCCGCCTGCGACCGCGGTCGTGTCGCCGGAGTTCCAGCCGTTGCCGGTGACCGGGAAGTTGTACGCGAGGGCGTCGCCGTCCTCGTGGGCCAGGCTCGCGTCGCTCACCCTCCCGGGGCCGAAGACGTTTGCCAGGCAATACGCCTGGTAGTCCTGCAGGGTCACGACGTCCCAGATCGTGTCCTCCAGGAGCGGTGCGGTGAAGCTGACAGGGATGTTCCCGTTGAGCGTCGAGAGGAGGATGCGGCAGAGTCCGAAATTCATGTTCTGGTAGTCGTAGGTCCCGACATGGGTCGTTCCGGCGGCGACCTGTTGCTTCATGAACGTGTAGTCGGACGGCGACTCGTCTTGCCCGAAGTGCAAGCCGGACGTGTGGGTCAAGAGGTCGGCGAACGTCACCTGGTCGACGCCGGGCCCCTTCGACCAATAGTGCGGCAGGTAGTCGATGATGTTCGTACCGAAGCTCAGTCCTCGCTCGTCGAGCAGCTTCGTCATCGCGATCGCCGTGACGAGCTTGCTGCAGCTGGCGACGTGCATCCGGATCTCGGGATTCCAGCCCTCGCTACCGTCCTGAGGCTCCTTTGCCCAGTTCCACTCGAGCGTGTAGATGAGGGAGCCGTGCTGGTGCATGCGCATCGTGTAGCCCGCGACCGAGGCCTTGAGATCGTTGTGCAGCGCGTCGCAGAAGCCTGACCCGTCGAATGTGTAGACGTGACGCGGCGTCGGCTTCTTCATCGGTGCCACGTGTGGAGTGGCGGCTCTGGCTGACCGGGCTTTGGCGACGTTCGGCGGCAGGATGACGTGCGACTGCACAGCCTCCTCGCTCACCGGAACCCGCAGCTGCTTGAGGACCTTCGCGAGCGACGCTGACGTGGTCGTTGCCATGACTGAATCCTCCTCTTGCTGACGTGACGATCTTCCGCCGAGCCGCATCGACGAGGCACATTCCTGGCCGCAGAAAGGCGAGTGACGCACAGTCGTCAGGACTTGTCAAGTGCGCCGCGAAATGCTCACCAGCGACGCGAGAGTTACTACGTCGTCTATTCGTTCGAGGGCGCACGGCTGGAGACGTTGCCGGCCGATCTTCGGTACCTCTTCGGTGCGTCGGAGGACAATCGCGATGTGACTTGAATCGCGAAACCATCGAGATCTCACCGGGTGACGGAGTCGGCGTGCGCTCGTTCGAGATCACATGCTTTGCCAAGGAAAGAGGGTAAGGCGGTGACTAGCTGGAGGTTTCCCAAGTCGTTGTTCGCGTTGACGGGCGTTGCCGCGGTGTTCGGGTTGGCGAGCGTGGCGGGGGCAGCCGGCCCAGCGCCTCCCTGCGGCCCGACGCGGTTCACGGGGAGCGCAGCCGCACCCCGAGTGGCTCCGTCTGCGGCATGTCCCGGGCAGCAAGGCGTCGCGGGCTCGACCGGCTCGCGGGGCGCGCGCGGCCCGCGGGGTTTCCGGGGCGCGAGAGGTGCGCCGGGCCACGCGGGCGCGACCGGCCCGGCCGGCCCCGCGGGTCCCGCGGGCCCGGCCGGCCCTGCGACGGGTGTGACCGGCCCTGCAGGTCCGGCAGGCCCCACCGGAGCGACAGGCCCGACGGGAGCGACCGGGGCCGCCGGCGTGAACGGTCTCGCCGAGTACGCCTACATCTACAACCTCGGCGCGCAGGTCGTCCCGATCGAGGCGGACGTCACGCTGGACACGAACGGTGTCCTGACAGCCGGAATCACGCATGCTCCAGGGACGGCCGGCATCCAGATCGTCAATGCAGGGACGTACAAGATCACGTTCTCGGTCTCGGGCGTCGAGCCGGGCCAGTTCGGAGTCTTCGACAACGGAGCCCTGCTGGCGGGCACGATCTACGGATCCGGCGCCGGCACCCAGCAGGACACGGGGCAGGCCATCGTCGTCCTGGGGGCAGGTGATGTCCTCACGATCAGGAACCACTCGTCGGCGGCGGCGGTCACGCTGCAGACGCTCGCCGGAGGCACCCAGACGAACTCGAACGCATCGGTGACGATCGAGAAGCTTGCCTGAGTGGGCTTCCGCACCGCCCGCTTCGTAGGCTCCCCGTGATGGCCGCCGGCAGCTACTTCCCGCGGACGCCTCGCCTGGGGCTCCGCGGGTTGCGGCGGGCAGCCGCAGTCGCCCTCGTCCTGGCGGCTGCGGCTGTCCACACGCAGGAGCCACGGGCCGCGCCGGTCGCCGTGGTGCAACCCACGCAGGAAATAGCGTTGCTGCTCGTCGCGCACGCCGCGGTTGCCGCGCCCGGTGAGCCCACGTCAGGGGGAACTCTCATTCGGGCCTTGCGACCGATCACCGGCGAGCGGACTGCGCTCCCTGTCGTCGCCCACGCGAAGACCCCGGACGGTGCCGAATGGTTGCGCGTCATGCTCCCAGGACGGCCCAACGGCAGACAGGGTTGGATCGAGCAGCGGGGGACGCGGTCGTCGACGACAGGTTGGCACGTCGTCGTTCGAACCGCCGCTCGTCTGGTCGGCGTCTATCGGGAGGGACGGCTCGTCCGTTCCTTCTCTGCAGTCGTCGGTAAGCCCACGACGCCGACTCCCCATGGCAATTTCTTCGTCGAAGAGAATGTGCTGATGCCTCCCGGAAGCGCAGGCGGGCCGTTCGCCCTTGCCCTGAGCGCGCGCTCCGACGTCCTCCAGGAGTTCGAAGGCGGCCCTGGCCAGATCGCGATCCACGGGGTGCTGAATCTCGGCGGTGTTCCCGGGACAGCCGTATCGCATGGGTGCATCCGCCTCGACGACCACGACATCCGCTGGCTCGACGCGCGCATCACGCCCGGCGTCCCGGTGACCATCACGTCCTGACATCCGCGTCGAACGGGATGCCCGCCGCTGTCGACGCTGGTCGGTCCTGGACGGAGCTCGACGCGAGCGTGCGGGCGACGCGGTGCTCGTCGGCGAGGATTCGCGCGGAGCCGATTGGGAAGAACCTGAGCAGCAGGTTTGAGCCAAGCGAAGGCCGCCCTCGGGCGGCGTGGAGGATGGGACGATGACCGAACATCAGCCGGAAGCCGAGTGGAACATCGCCGACTGGCACGGCAAGACGCTGGTCGATCGCGACGGCGAGAAGATCGGGAAGCTCGAGGAGGTCTACGTCGACGTCGAAAACGACGAGCCTCAGTTCGGCACGATCAAGGAAGGCTTCATCGGACGCCATCTCACCTTCGTGCCGCTTGGTGGGATCACCGTAGGCCCTGACGAGCTCCGCGTTCCGGTGAGCAAAGAGCAGGTCAAGTCCGCGCCGAACATCGAGTTGCAAGGCGAGGAGCTCTCGCAGGCGGACGAGTCGGCGCTCTACCACCACTTCGAGCTGAACTACGCGCCGCCGGAGACCGAGAGCGGGCGGCGGCTCGCCCGCCGTTGAGGCGGGGCTGCCGGCGCCTTGACGCGCTAGTGGGACTTCGTCACGGCTACGAAGCATTCGATCGCTACCAGCGGATCGACGATTCTGGCCACTAGGGCTTCGTCGCGACCCACGCGACCCGCCACACGGCCAGCTTGCTGGACCGGGTGACGTACACGTAGAGCGTGTGGCGCCCGACGGTGTCGACGCCGTCTGCGCGCCGGAGGTCGAACGCGACGCGGTAGAGGCGTGTTCCGCGGGACCGGCTCAGCCCGCCGGGCAGGGGTCGGTTCGGCAGCGGCTGCGCGGTGGCGGACCTGACCCGCGTTGGGACGCCGAGGCTCTGCG
>Ga0265319_1001638_pt1 | contig 13033 bp, 6 predicted proteins | sample 4824metaG_FD_192443 | JGI IMG/M metagenome (GOLD analysis project Ga0265319, IMG submission 192443) | Rhizosphere microbial communities from Carex aquatilis grown in University of Washington, Seatle, WA, United States - 4-8-24 metaG | ecosystem: Host-associated > Plants > Roots > Rhizosphere >...
GACCAGCGCCTCGACCCCGGCCGCATCGAAGCAGTCGAGGAAGAAGAAGGTCAAGGCGGCGTCAAAGGTCCCCGGTTCCGGCGCGAACGACAGGGCGTCCGCGCAGGTGAAGGTGACCCGGGAGCGATCTGCCTCCGGCAGCCTCGAGCGGGCGCGCTCGATCATCCCGGGGCTCGAGTCGACGCACAGGATCCTCGCCCGCGGGGCGATCCGCGCCAGGCGCTGGGCGCACCGGCCGTCGCCCTCCCCGAGAAGGAGAATGTCGCGGCACGGGGCGAGCCTGTCCAGGAAGGCGAACCGCGCGCGCTCGAGGTCGCGCCCGAAGGCTGCGAGTTCCAGCGCGCGGTAGCACACCGCGAGCCGGTCGAATCCGCTGCGGCCCGCTCTCATCCGGCGGCCCGCAGAAGCAGGAGGGCGGCGGGTGTCATCAGGGCGACATCCGCCAGGACGCGGGCGCGGACTCGTCCGATGCGTGCCTCCGCCAGGGCAACCAGACCCAGGAGGGAGCCGCTCGCCGCGGCGCACGCGGCGGCCGCGCGGGCGTGGGGCACGCCGGCGATCCAGACTGCCGCCGCCACGGCGGCGATCGCCCACGGTAGTGCGTTTGCGAGCGCGGCTGCGCCTCCAAATTGGAGCGCCAGGGAGGTCTGGCCATGGACCCGGTCGACCTCGTCCTCCCACACCGATATCAGCGCGCAGTTCGAGAAGCAGAGCAGGGCGAAGAGCGCCAGGGGGGCCGCGATCCCCATGAGGTCCGCGCCGGGCCGGCTCACGGCGAACACCGCCGCGCCGGCGGAGAGGAGCACCGCGACGCAGGCCTCCTTTGGCGCACGCCAGGGGCTGCGCCTGTGGACAAGCTGGTGGGAGAGCAGGTAGGCCGCTACCGGCAAGAGGAGGAGCGCGCCGGCGCCGAGCTCGCGGCGCGTCAGGCCCCGGAAGGCCTCGAGGACGTCGAGGAAAAGGACGGCGGCCCACACGGCCAGGAGCGGCCACCGCCGCCTCTGGTGGAAGCGGTGCCGATGCGTGAGGATGCTGCCCGGCACGAGACGCCATCCCTCGATCCAGCGGTCGGCGGCGTAGGAGAGCCAGACCGAGAAGCCGAGGACGACGGCCTCGGGCGCCCGCGCCTCCACGGAGGCGCTCCCCGCGATGAGCCGCTGCCAGAGGACGACGACCGCCGGAGCGTCGAGCGAGAGGATCGTGGGCCACAGCCACCACCGGGGGCTCGTTGCGACGCTGGATTGCACGGGAGCCCCGCAGCTTGTGTACTTGCGGCGGATACTCAACACCCGGACCCAACCCAACCCGCGATGCCCCCGAACATCCTGCTCCTCGTGACCACGCAGTGGCGGGCGCAGGCGTGCGGCTATGCCGGGGACCCGGGCGCGCGCACGCCCTTCCTGGACGCTCTCGCGGCGCAGGGGCTGGACTTCGCGCAGGCCGTCACGCCGCACCCCTTCGGCCCCTTTGCGCGGGCGGCGCTGCTGACGGGCGTCGCGTCCCCGGAAAACGGCGTCCGGGACTACTTCGACCCGCTTCCCCCGGGGACGAGGACAATCGCCCACGCGATGGGCGAGCGCGGCTACCAGACGGCCTTCTTCGGCAAATGGCACCTGGCCCCGAGGGACAGCCGGGCGAAGCTGACCGGGGAGGAGCACGCGAGGACGGTGGTCCCGCCCGAATACCGCGGCGGCTTCAGCTTCTGGGAGGGGTTCGAGAGCGGGTTCCTCCTCAACGATCCGTGGCTGCACGGGACCCGGCTGCCGAAGCCCACGCGATTCGAGGGATACCAGAGCGACGTCGTCTGCGCCCGCGCCGCCGAGGTGCTGCGCGCGAAAGCGGGCCCGTGGTTCGCCGTGGTGAGCCTCGAGGCGCCGCATCCGCCCTACGCCGACCCCGCCGCCGGGGTCGCCCCCGCGGACCCCGGATTGGTCCCGCTGCGCGCCAACGTCCCCGCGGGGGCCGCCGCGCGCGCCAGGCGCGACCTCTCGGGGTACTATGCGCACATCGAGGCGACCGACCGCTCCATGGGGCGCCTCGTGGCGGGGCTGCCCGGGGACACCGCGGTCATCGCCACCTCCGTCCACGGCGACATGCACGGCTCCCACGGCCTCTTCCGCAAGGGCTGGCCCCACGAGGAGAGCATCCGGGTGCCGCTGCTCCTGCGTTTCCCGGGCGCCCGCGGCCGCGACCCGTCCCCGGTCTCGCTCCTCGACGTGCCGGCGATGGTCGCCGCCCTGGCCGAGGGCCGGGTCCCGGTGGCGCCTGGGGGCCCCGCCCGGATCTCGATGCCCTCCGTCGTAAGCCTGCCGGACCAGTGCGACCGGGCGTGGTCGGGGGTGCGGACCGCCTCACGCAAGCTGGTCCTGGGTTCTGATCGCTCGCCCTGGCTCTTCCTCGACCTCGCGGAGGATCCGCTCGAGCTGCGCAACCTCGCCGCCGAGCCGTCTCGCGCGGGCGAGATCCGGGAGCTGGCCGCCTTGGTCAGCTCGTGACCGACGGCTCTATCTTGGTCTTCGAGAACTGCCGGCGGATCGCGGCGACGATCTCGTGCATCTTCACGGGCTTCGAGATGTAGTCGTCCATGCCGGCGTCGAGGCAGATCTCGCGGTCGCCCTGCATCGCGTTGGCCGTGAGGGCGATGATCTTCGGCTGGCGTTCCGCGGGCAGCGTCCTGCGGATCCTGCGGCTTGCCTCGAGGCCGTCCATCTCGGGCATCTGAAGGTCCATGAGCACGAGGTCGTAGTCGCGGTGCTGGAAGGCGTTCACGGCCTCGAGGCCGTTGCCGACCGCGTCGGCGTTGTAGCCCATGCGCTCGAGGAACCTGAGAGCGACCTTCTGGTTGACGGCGTTGTCCTCGGCCAGCAGCACGCTGAGCGGGATCTCCTCCGCCACCGGGCGGTCCTCGTGGCGGGCCTGCTCGACGACCCCGGCCCCGCGGTTGCCGAGGACGGTGAGCGCCTGCAGGAACGAGACCGTCTTGATGGGCTTTGAGAGCGTCGCGTACGGCAGGCCGTCCGGCGGGGCCGTGGGCGGGGTCTGCCCGAGGCGGAAGAGGATGAGCCTCGGGCACTTGATCTCCGCCGTCAGCTCGAGGGCCCGCTGGCTCTCGAACTCCGGGAGGTCCAGGATGACGATCGCCGGCGGCGTGGGCATGGTGGCGGCCATCTCCACGGCCGACTCCGGGTCGTTCGTGAAGACGCACGTGGCGCCGAGCCCGTCGAAGAGGGTCCGCAGGCGCGCGCGCGTGATCGGGTTGTCCTCGATGCACAGGGCGAGCGTGCCCTGGAGCTCCATGCCGCTGTAGGCGGGCGCCGACACCTCGGCGGGGCGCTGCGCCGCGTCCGTCATGAATGCGATCGTGAAGGTCGACCCCTTGCCGGGCGTGCTCTCGACCCGGATGTCGCCGTACATCAGCTGGCAGAGGCGCTGGCAGATCGCGAGTCCCAGGCCCGTGCCGCCGTACTTGCGGGTCGTCGAGGAGTCCACCTGGCTGAAGGCCTTGAAGAGCCGGTCGATCCTGTCCGGGGGTATGCCGATGCCGGTGTCCTGGACCGAGATCTCGAGCCTCATCCGGCCCGCCGGGGTGGGGCGGACCGCGACGTCGAGCGGTATCCTGCGCACCTGGATCGAGATGCTGCCCGAGGGCGTGAACTTGAGCGCGTTGTTGACCAGGTTGACGATGATCTGGCGCAGGCGCGTGACGTCGCCCACGATCCACGGCGGGACGTCCTGCTCGACGTGGTAGCCGATCTCCAGGCGCTTCGCGGCAGCCGTGGGCGCGAACAGGTCGAGCGCCTCCTCGACGCAGAGCGCCAGCTCGAAGGGCGCCTTCTCGAGCTCCATCTTGCCCGACTCGATCTTCGAGAAGTCCAGGATGTCGTTGATGATGGTCAGGAGCGCCTCGCCCGAGGTGCGGATCGTGTTGACGAAGTCGCGCTGCTCGCCGGTGAGCGAGGTCTCCATGAGGATGCTGGTCATGCCGATCACGCCGTTCATGGGCGTGCGGATCTCGTGGGACATCGAGGCGAGGAACTCGCTCTTCGCGCGGGATGCGAAGTCGGCCTCGGCCTTGGCGCGGCGCAGCTGGTTCTCGGTCTCGACCCGCGACGTGATGTCGTTCTCGATCGCGATGTAGTTCTCCACGTTTCCGGCCTGGTCCCTGACAACCTGGACCTCCAGGTGCAGGTAGTACTTCCGCCCCGACTTCGAGTAGTGGATGATCTCGGTGTTGGTCCCGTGGCCCTTCGCGATCTCGTCGCGTATCAGATCGGCCTGCGCGGAGTCGGTGTCGGGGCCGCCCAGCAGCTGGCCGGGGTCCTTGCCGACCACCTCCTCCAGCGTGAACTCCATCACCCGGCAGAAGGCGCTGTTGACCCACTCGATCCTCCCGTCTGCGGAGCCGATGATCACCAGGTTGTCCGTCTTCGACGCGACGAGCGAGAGCTTGCGGGCCTCGGCCTGGCTCTCCCTGAGCGCCTGCTCGGACTCGCGGCGGATCGTGATGTCCTGGACGGTGCCGATGATCCGGGTCGGCCGGCCGTTGGGGCCGGCGAGGACGGACTTGGAGCGGACGTACACCCAGCGCCAGTCGCCGGTGCGGGCGCGAACGCGGTACTCCGGGTCGATGAAGGAGGCGATGCCGTTCAGCTGCGACTCGGTGCGCTTGCGGTACATCGGCAGGTCGTCCGGGTGGATGAGCGACTGCCACACCTCGAGCGTGGACGGCATGCGGGCGTGCTCGTAGCCAAGCAGGCCCCAGAGGCCCGGGCTGTAGTAGACGTGGCCCTTCGGGACGTTCCACTCGAAGATGCCGATCTGCGTCGAGTCGAGGGCGAGACGCAGGCGCTCGTCGGAGACCTTGAGCCTCGCCTCGACCCGGCGGCGCTCCTCGTTCTCAGCGACCAGCCTCTTGTTGGAGAGGTCGGAGAGGTACTGGCCCGAGCGCGCGCGCCGGGCGAGGTGGAGCGTGAAGCCGAGGAGCAGCGTGATCGCGAGGCCGCCCGCGAGCGCCATCTCGGGCAGGTAGCGCTTGTTTGTCCTCAGGAGGTCGCCGGTCGGGGTCAGCGTCATCAGGACGCGCTGGCCGAAGAGGCTGGGGTAGCGCCGCTCGAGGGGGCCGACCTTGCCGGCGCTGCCGGCGAGCGTCGAGCGGTAGACCTCGAGGTTGCCCACCCGGACCGCGAGCGTGTAGCCGGCCGAGAGCTTGAGCTGCTTCGTGAACACCCAGGAGAAGAACCTCGCGTAGAGGTACTCGGCGGAGGCGTAGTGGCTGGGGCCCCCGGTCCTGCCGATGGGCGCGTAGATGACGAAGCCGGGGTCGCCCTTCCCGTCGGTGTCGGGGGAGGTCGTGACCTCGGGGGAGTTCGCGGCGCGGGCGGCCTCGATCGCCTCGCGCCTCCTCGCGTCCATCGAGCGGTCAAACGCAGCCGGGCTCAGGCTCTCCTGGTCCGGGTAGGTCCATCGGTTCGTCAGCCTCGTGCCGGCCGAGTCGATGAGCGAGATGGACACGCAGCCGAGTTCCTTCGACTCGTCGAAGAACGAGGCGGCGTCGGTCTGCCAGGCGACCATGTTCGTGTCGGGATTGTCGGCGCCGTTGCGGGCGAGCCGGTCCAGCAGGTTCATCTGCTGGTCGACGACGGACTTGACGGTCGTCGCGATCTGGTCGGCGGCGGAGGTCGTGCTCGCGTCGAGATAGGCCATCTCGCGCTCCTGCAGGCCGATCCAGAAGATGAGCGTCATCGTGAGGCTGACGACGACCGCGGGCATGGGCAGCCAGGCGGGCGGGCCGCCCTCCTCCTTCTGGCTCTCGCGCCACGCGAGGGTCAGGAGCGCCATGCCCGCCACGAGGAGCGCGCCGGCCGTGACCGCCGACATCGCGGTGTTCGTGCCCCAGTTGTAGACGGCGGGGAGCTGAAAAGGGTAGCCGAGGAGGGTCGAGAACCCGACGGAGGCGAGCACCGAGCCGGACACGGCCTCGGCGAACAGGCGGCCCCGGGCCTGCCTCTCCGACAGCCTCCAGAAGACGGTCACGCCCGCGACGGCGATGCAGCACGCTGCCATCACGGAGCCGCGCCCCGGCTGGACCGTGTCCACGAGCAGGATGTCGCGCGCGAAGAGCTCGTCGATCTTCAGGTCCACCCCGAGGAACCCCTCGAACGCGGTCAGCAGGCCGATCACAGCAGGCACGAGGCCCGCCCAGGCGGCGTTCGCGATGCCGAACTCGCGCCCCAGGAGCGCGATCCCGATGGCCAGGAAGCACAGCCCCTCGTTGAACATGATCGGGGCCATGTGCTCCATCGGCTCGACGAGGCGGTCGAGGTGCAGGAGCCAGCCGAGCACGCCGCCGGCACCGACCACAACGAGGATGATGGCGAGCGCCAGCGACGCCCTCTCGGTCCATGTTCGCCGGGGCAATGTGTTTACTTGGTCCATGCGGACCGGACGAATTAAGCGCCTAGCCAGACCCGGGGCAATGTGTTTCGGACCACGGGATTTACGCAGTTGGCGCCCCCTCGCGCCCCGCTCCGCAATTCCCCATCACCGTGTCAGGGAGGGGGATTGGCCAGCGGGGCGGGCTGTGCCGGCCTGTCCTCGGAATCCGTCTTCACGTCGCCCACCCGCAGCAGGCTGAGGGGGCTGTAGGCGAGCCTCCACGTGGGCTTGTCGATGCTCCCGGTGAGCCTCACGCGGAGCATCGCCGACAGGGGAGCGGAGATCGCGTTGAAGACCTGCAGGAGCGACTTGCTCTCCATGAAGGGGTAAATCGTGGCCGAGAAGTCCAGCATGCGGCGGTCGATCGAGTACGTGCCCTTCGCACGGATCGCCGAGTTGGCCCCGATGACGCTCAGGTCTGGGAAGCTGAGCGAGGCGTCCCCGATCTTGAACGAGGCCCGAGCCTGGGTGAAGCGAAGCTCCGGGAACTTGAGGACCTTGGAGAGGCCCCCGAGGAGCGACAACTCGCCCAGCGTCGACCCCTGGATCTGGACGTTGCCCTCGCCCGCGAAGGTGGCGAGCTCCCCGGGCCGGCCCTCGGCCGAGGCGTTGAGGTCGAGCCGCACGCCCGACTTGTCCTTGGCGAAGGTGTCGAGCGCGGTGGAGCTTCCCTGCGGCGCCGAGACCACGTAGCCCTCGGCCGCGGAGGCGGCCTGGCCAAGGCTGGCCCCCGAGAGGGACGCCCTGAAGCGCAGGCGCCTCGCGTCGCCCGCGCCCGTCACGTCGGCCGAGGCGGTGACGGAGCCGCCCGCGAAGCCCGCGTCGACGTCCCTGACGGCGATGTCGTCGCCCTTGAGGTCGATCTTGAACGAGGCCTTGTCGAACGCCACGCCGTGCACCCGGAAGCCGGACGCCGAGCGGACCTCCGTGTGGAGCGAGCTGGTCGAGCCGTCCGGCGCCGCGGGGCCGCTGAAGTGGCCGTTGATCGAGATCGCGGGCGGCTGGTCGAACGAGAAGGCCGCGATCGCGGCCGCCGCTTCCGGCGGCAGGAGCCTGCCTATGGGCGACGGGTCGATCGACGCCGTCGCGTCGATGTCAAACCGGCTCCAGTTGCCCTGCTCGGGCTCGGTCGACAGCTTGAAGGAGCCTTGGGCTGTCCCCGTCCCCCGGTCGAGCGTGATGTCGAGCCCGTCGCACGCGTCCTGGTCGACGTAAAGCAGCACGCGGGCGCGGTCGAAGGGCACGCCCCGCAGCACGGGGTTGGCCGAGTCCGCGTACCCGAACACGGCGAAGTGCCGGCCCTTCGCGTAGCGGCCGCGCACGTCGATCGTGGCGTCGGGCGGCCGCGTGGGGAACTCGAAGTTCCTGAAGATGCCCGGCCACCAGTCGCCCCCGAACCACGGCGAGATGTCGAGGGGCCGCAGCCTGCCGGTCAGCAGGTACCGGAACTCCAGCGTCGAGAAGTTCTGCTCGTAGGAGCCCAGGGCGAGGTTGTCGCCGCTCACCACCACGGCGTCCGTGGCCGCGAAATGCGTCCCGTCGAACGACACGTTGCCCCGCGCCTCGTCGAACCTCACGAGGTAGGCGGTGAAGTTGCGCGTGTCCACGCGCGCCTTCACGTCCCTGAAGGCCCATCCCGGGGCGAGGCGCACGCGCCCGGCGGCCTGGAGGGGCTCCGTCAGGTCCGCGAAGCGCCGGATGGCCACGCCGGTGTGCGCCGAGAGCGCCTCGATGAGACCGGGCGAGAACGACCCGTCGAAGGTCACGTCGGCCGACTTCGCGGCCAGGTCCACGTCGCCGGCCGCCCAGACGACGCGCCCGAGGAGCATAGCCGTCAACTCGGCGGAGAACGCCCGCCCGGTGCCGGGGACGACGCTCGCGAGCGGGGCCAGGACGGAATGGCCCGCCATCGCGACCGATCCGGCCGTGACCTCCACCTGCCTCGTGTCGAAGGACAGCGTGTCGACGTTGAGGATCCCGCGCGTGCGCGCGAGGACCCCCGTCGCCGCGACCTTTCCGGCGACCCGCAGGCTCTCCGCGCTCGCGTAGGCCGCCGTCATCAGGGGCGCCCCGCCCAGCAGCGGGAAGCGGCACCTCGCATGGATCCGCTCGGCCTCGACTGCGACGGGCTCGGGCATCCTCAGGCTGTCCGCGAAAAGCTCGGCGCTCACGACCGCGCCGCGCGTGTCGGACGGGGTGAGGACCGCGACGACCCCGGCGCCGTCGAGGCCCGCGATCTGCGCCTCAGCCCTGGAGACCTCGCGGCTGAGGGCCACGTAGTTCTTGGACAGGAACTCGGCCAGGGGCAGCGACTCCGTCCCGGCGCTGTTGCGGGCGACCGTGCCCGCGTTGACCTGCCCGCGCGCGGTGACGAGCAGGCCGCCCAGGCGGCAGCTCAGGTAGTCGACCGAGAATTCGTCCCCCCGGGAGGTGAGGGAGAACCCGGCGTCCAGGTCCTGGACGATCTTCTCCGCCCTCCCCGAGGACGAGAGCATCGCCGGTATGAAGAGGTTGGCGCCGATCGCGCGGATCTCCCTCGCCTCGAAGCGCCGCTCGACGAGGGCCCACGGGTCCAGGCGCAGGTAGATCGCGTCCGCCGTGATGACCGGCTCGGCGAACGATTCCAGCCTGAAGCGCGCCTTGGTGAGCAGGATCCGGCCCGAGGGGTCGAAGGTCGCCCGTCCGAACTTGACCGAGACCCCGGACTCGGCGAGGTGGCCCTCGATCGAGTGCAGGATGAACCTCGGGACCCGAAGCTCGTTCACCGAGGCGATGTAGGCCTGGAAGCCGAGCAGCAGGACGAGGCCGAGCCAGAGCGTCCACAGCGCCAGCGTGCCGAGGCACGTGGCGCAGGCCCGGGCAACCGCAAGGCAGCGCCTCTTTGTCGCGGAGGCCATCCGTTCAGGGCTGCGTGAGCGCGAAGAGTGCGTCCACCAGCGGCTGCTCTATCGCGAAGACCGCCCCGAAGTCCTTCGAGCCGGCGAGTTGTTCGGCGCCGCCGCTGCGCTCCGCGAACCAGAGGGTCATCGTGTTCACCTGCCCGGCCCCGCCCGGCAGGAGCACGGTCGCGTCGAGGCGGTATTTCCACGGGCGCATCTCGCCGGCGGCGAGGACCTTGTCGGGGAAGCCGTCCTGGACGAAGCTTGCCGCCCGCAGCGCGCGCAGCTGGGCGAGCACGGCCGTGATCGCCTCCCGGCGCGGCGCGGTCTCGGCCGCGAGCGCGGCGTCCCACGTCTCGCCGTCGGCGAGCTTGTGCGCGTAGACGACCGAGTTGTCGCCGGCGTTGGCCAGGGAGAGGGACGTTATCTTGGCCGACGCGGGCAGGGAGCTCAGGAGGCGCTCGCGCCACGCGAGCGGCGAGGCGCTCGTGTCCTTGAGGATGTCGGGCTCCACCGCGTACACGGAGGGGAGGCCGGCTATCCGGGCGTAGGCGACGTTCTCGCGCTTCGTCGGCAGGCCGAGCTGGAGCGTCACCTGGGTGGCCGGCGTTCCCCCGAGGGTCAGCGCGATCTCGCGCTCGGGCCGGTTGAACCCCCACTCCTCGATGTCGGCGTTGGTGGGCGCGTCGCTCTGAAACTTGAGGGCGGAGAGCGTCTCCAGGCGTCCGAGGAGGCGCTGCACGGCCCCCGTGTCGGCGGCGAGCGGCTGCGACGCCTGGGCGCCGCCGCCTCGCCGCAGGATCTGCCAGCCCGTGTCGTGGCCCGCGGCCGGGGACTCGAGTCGCTGCAGCGCGATCTCGGGCTGGTTCAGGGCGGAGAGCGCGATCGACGTGACGGCGGTCGCATCGAAGTCCAGGATGTGGCGGTCGCGCAGCTCGTCCGCGGAGTTGCGCAGCAGGTTCATGAGCTCGATGGGGATCGCGACGGTGAAGACGGCGCTCCGGTCCTCGAGCTGCGCGAAGTACCGGTCGGCGCCCTCCGCCGCCGCGCCGACGAAGAGGGTCTCGTGCCGGTTGTTCCCCTCGAGCGTGACCCGCAGGGCCGGGGCGGCGGACGGCAGGGTCGCGGGCGGGTTCTGCAGCACGAACGCGCTCACGCGCAGCGCGTCGAGCGCGTTGATCGCCAGGTCGGTTGCGTTCTTTCCCGCCCGCGCGTTCACGGGCGTCCTGAAGAGCCAGCGGCTGCCCTCCTTGTCGAGGCGGACCCGGACGCTCGACGGCGAGGCGGTCTGCAGGTTTAGCGATCGGGCCTCGAATGCCTGGATGGAGAAGATGACGTCCGAGCGGAGCTGGTCGAACGGGATGGAGAGGCTGTCGGCAAGGGAGCGGCTGACGACGTGGATCTTCTCGCCGTCCGACGAGAGCAGGTAGAGGTGGTCCCCGACCTTCACCGTGTCGCCGATCCGGAGCACCGTGGTGCGCCCCGAGCCCGCGGACCCCTCGTCGCCCGAGGAGAAGGCGAGCGTGAGCTTCGGCTGGTCCAGCCCGTAGTCGGCGAGCTTCTGCCCGTTCTTGTCGAGGTCGCGCGTGCTGAAGCTCGCGACGTTCTCGAGGACCTGCAGCTCGTTGAGGATGTGGCTGACCGCGACCGGGTTCGCGGGCCACTCGACGGGCTTCGTCAGGAACCAGGCGTCGCCCCTCTTCTCAAGGCTGAAGCTCGACCCGGGCGCCGTCCCGGTGACCGCGAGGCTTCGGATGTCGGCGGCCTCGACCCCGAGGACCCGGTGGCGCGCCTCCTGCGAGGCGCGCTCGACCCGCCAGTCGCGCTCGAAGTAGAAGATGAAGAAGAACAGCGCGACGTTCAGGAAGAGCAGGACGAGTGTGACTTTGGAGCGCATTTCGGTGGGTCGGCGCGGGATTCTAGTTACGCCGGGCCCAGTATACGGCGATTCCCAGCAGGGCGGCAATGCCGGGGAGGGCGAGCATGAGCGTGTAGCGCAGGTGGGCCAGGTCCCCGGCGCTGAGCGAAAGGGAGAAGCGCTCGATGGGGCGGGCCGGGACGTTGAGCGAGGCGTCGCGGCCCACCGTCCAGTTGACCGCGCCGAGGAAGAGCTGCTCCTCGCCCGTGGTCGATATCCGCGCGTTCGAGATCAGGTCCCCCGTGCCGATGACGACCAGCTTGCCGCCTGGGACGCTGAACGGGAGGTCCCCCTGCACCGGGACGCGCTCCGAGGCGACGGCGACCCCGAGCCGGTCGGGCGGCGACATCTGGGGAAGGCCCTTGATGTCGATCCCCGCCGTGAAGGGCTGTATGCCGCGCTGGGCCTCGTTGATCTCTCCCCACGCCGACTTCGAGGTGGCCGCCAGCGTGACGACGGTGAGGCCCGCGCCAGCCGGCCGCCCCGGCAGCGGCCTCACGCTGCGCGCCCTGCCCAGCGTGAGGACCTCCTTGTAGTCGATCAAGGCCTGGGTGATCGGGTGGGGGGTGTACGCGCGGATGATGAGGTCGCCCTCCTCCGTGAGGCTGTCGGACGCGGGGTCCAGGATGATGTCGTCGTCCACAAGGACGCCCCAGTCGTCGATCATCAGGTCCTTGAGGCCCGACTGCGTGAAGGGGGCGAGGAAGAGAATCAGCTTGCCGGCGCCCGCCCCGAGGTACTGGCGCAGGAGCTCCTGCTCGAAGGGCGTGAAGGGCTCGCGCGGCCAGGCGCTCACGAGGAGCGCGGTGTCGGCGGGTATCTTGCGCGCCGCGGCCAGCTCGAGGGTCCCGACGTCGTAGTTGCGCTGGATCAGCTCGTCCCGCGCCATGGAGAGCCCGTGAGCCGGGTCGACGTCGTCGGGCCGGAGCTCGCCGTGGCCCACGAGGAAGTAGATCTTTTTGCGGTCGGGGTTGGAGACGTCGAGGATGGCCGCCGTGACGGACTGCTCCCCGATGAAGTCCTTGCGGACCTTGTTCTCCCACCGGTACATGAGGTCGGGGGTGAGGACGCGCCTCCTGTCGCCGCACATGAGGAGAACGAGCCCGGGCTTGTCGACGCCGTACTTCTCCGTCTTTCGACGGTCCTCGTAGAGGTCGACGTACTCGACGGAGATGCGGCCCGCCGGGTTGCCCTCGGTCGAGTAGACGTACTCGCTCAGCAGGCCCTTGATCTCGGGGTCGTCCTCCGTCTGGGCGCTCGAGGTGACCACGATGTGGATCGGCAGCGGGAGGTCGCGCAGGTAGGCGAGAGTCTCCGCCGAGAGCGAGAAGCGGCGGTAGCGCGTGAGGTCGAGCCGCCCCCAGGAATGGCTCCTCGCCAGGAAGTTGAGGCCGCCCACCAGCGTCAGGATGAGCACGGCCTGGAGCGCCAGGTTCAGCGTTCGTATCCAGCGGGTGGCTCGGAAGCTGTCGATCACGGGGGGGCTTCAGCTGTGGAGCATCTTCGTCTCGACCGAGAGGATGCTGAAGATCAGGGCGATGAACGTCCCGCTGACGTAGAAGAGGAGCTCGCGCATGTCGACCACGCCCCGGGTGAAGTCCTGGTAGTGCTGCTGGATCTGGGCGTAGTTCACGGCCGCCTTGAGGGGCGACAGGGCCTCGCGCTCCATCCACGACGCGTTGGCGAGGTACTGCACGCCGAAGATGAGCCCTACCAGCATCGTGACGCAGAGCATGCCGGCGACCGCCTGGTTGCGGGAGAGCGAGCTCGCGAACACGCCGATCGCTATGAACAGGAGCCC
>Ga0265319_1001642_pt1 | contig 13001 bp, 11 predicted proteins | sample 4824metaG_FD_192443 | JGI IMG/M metagenome (GOLD analysis project Ga0265319, IMG submission 192443) | Rhizosphere microbial communities from Carex aquatilis grown in University of Washington, Seatle, WA, United States - 4-8-24 metaG | ecosystem: Host-associated > Plants > Roots > Rhizosphere >...
GCCCATTGCAGCCGGCGCGCTTGCCGAAACCGTCGTCAATGTCGGGGGCGCCAACTTTCTTTCAATTCAATACCCGGCTCGGAAGTACCTGACCGACTATCAATTGGTACCGCAGTACTCCACAAATATGGCGAGTTGGAACAACATTGATGCGGGCAATATTTCACAACTGCCTGATGCCAACACCTTCACCACCCGCTATCAAGCAAGTGTGGCGATGCCGGCCAACGGGCCAATTTTTTTGCGGGTTCTAGTGATGCCGACAAATTAGAGCCGCCAATTGACTTCAGAGGATGTCAGCGCCGCGCTGGCCTTCACCGCTGAAATAGTGAGTGAAGAACAGATCTTCACCTGTGTCTGATGCGAACCTGAAAATTCTGCTCGATTAGAATATTCCCCACGCCACGGAGGCGCCATTCGAATGCGGGTGTGGCCCACTAGGATCGAGAAAATTCAGGCCGCGTTGACCTGCGCGCTTGAGCAAGTTCCCGAAGCGGATTTGCCCGGGAGCCGAATCATCGTTGACCAAAACAAAACTCGCCTGCGGCGAACCAGCCCTACACCGTAATCTGAATATCCACGCCCGCGGGCAGGTTCAGCTTCTTCAATTCGTCCACGGTTTGCGCGGTGGGTTCGACGATGTCAATGATGCGCTTGTGGGTGCGCAGTTCGAATTGCTCCATGGACTTCTTATCGACGTGCGGGGAGCGGTTGACGGAAAGTTTCTCGATGCGGACCGGGAGCGGCACGGGGCCGGCGACGCGGGCGCCGGAGCGCTTGGCGGTTTCAACGATGTCGAGGGCCGACTGGTCGATGATGCGATAGTCGAAACCCTTCAGTTTGATGCGGATGCGCTGGTTGGCCATGGGAGGGAAGTGTTGGGAGGAGAAAAATGCGTCCGCGTTCTCTTTTGGGACGCCGGGGGCGCCCAAACAGCAGAAATCATCAAACTGGAAAAGAACGGGGAGGAAAAGTGCTTTAGTTTCTAGTTTTTAGTTCTTGGTTAAGAGTGGCAAAGACGCGGAAATGCGCAAGGAGAATTTTGATGGCGGAAATGCTTCCGAAATCATAATTCTTAAATCATAAATCGCTTTAGATGGTGCGCGCGGCGCCGCGGGAGGCGTTGGCTTCGACGATTTTGGTCAGCAGGCTGGCGGGCACCTGCTCGAAGTGCGACGGCTCCATCGAGTAGGAGGCGCGGCCTTTCGAGAGGGAGCGCACGTCCGTCGAATAGCCGAACATCGTTTCCAGCGGCACGTTCGCGGCAATGTACACGAGACCGTTCTTGGTCTCCATGCCCTGAATCTGGCCACGGCGGCGGTTGAGGTCGCCCATGATGTCACCCTGGTATTCTTCCGGGGTGACGACTTCGACCTTCATGATCGGCTCCAGCAAAATGGGCGCGCAGTTCTTCATCGCGTCCTTGAACGCAAAAATGCCGGCCATCTTGAACGCCATTTCATTGGAGTCCACTTCGTGGAAGGAGCCAAAGACGAGCTGCACCTTGAAGTCGATCACCGGGTAGCCGGCGACGACGCCATTGTTGGCGGCTTCGTGGAAACCCTCGATGGTGGGCTTGATGAATTCCTTCGGGATGGTGCCGCCGACGATTTCATTGATGACTTCGTTGCCCTTCCCCTTGCCGTTGGGCGAAAGGACGATTTCGGCGTGGCCGTACTGGCCCTTGCCGCCGGATTGGCGGATGAATTTACCCACGCCCTTGGAGGACTTGGTGATCGTTTCGCGATAAGCGATTTGCGGGCGGCCGGCATCGGCTTCAACCTTGAATTCGCGGAAGAGACGGTCGCGGATGATTTCCAAGTGCAACTCACCCATGCCGGCGATGATCGTCTGGCCGGTTTCGGGATTGGAGGTGAGGCGGAAGGTCGGATCCTCCGAGGCAAGGCGCTGCAGGCCAATGGAGAGCTTCTCCTGGTCGGCCTTGGTCTTCGGCTCAATGGACATCGAAATGACGGGCTCAGGGAAGGTGGGCGGCTCGAGGCGCAGATCAAGATCTTCATTGCAGAGCGTATCACCCGTCACGACGTCCTTGGCGCCGACAATGGCGCAAATGTCGCCGGAGTAAATGGCGTCGACGTCGAGGCGTTCATCAGCCTTCATGAAGAGGAGGCGCGAAATGCGTTCCGTGCGGCGGGTGCGCGGATTGTACATGGTGTCGCCCTTCTTGAGCGTGCCGGCGTAAAGACGGAAGAAGACCAGGCGGCCGACGAACTGGTCGGTCCATAATTTGAAGACGAGCCCGATGGCCTTGTGTTTGTCGTCGGGAACGATTTCCGTGGTGGTTTCGTCGTCCCGGTGGGCAATCATCGGGCGGGCTTCGATCGGATTGGGCAGGTAGTTGACGACGGCGTCGAGCACCATTTGCACGCCCTTGTTCTTCAGTGCGCTGCCAGGAATGACCCCGACGAAGTTTTCCGTGAGGGTGGCCTTGCGGATGACGCTGCGGAGCTCGTCAATGCTGACGTCCTTGCCGTCGAGGAATTTTTCCGCGAGGGCGTCATCGAAGTCGGCGAGGCCTTCGATGAGCTTGTCGCGCCACAGCTTCGCTTCGGCCAGGTGGCTTTCGGGAATGGGTTTTTCGAAGTAGCGCACGCCGCTCACGTCGGTCGGGTCGTATTCGCAGAGGACCATTTTCACCAGGTCAATGACGCCGTTGAATGTGTCGGCCGCGCCGTAGGGAATGTACAGCGGGTGGGCATTGCCGCGCAGCTTGGTGCGGATGTCGTCAAGCGCTTTGAAGAAATTAGCGCCCGTGCGGTCCATCTTATTGACGTAGGCGACGCGGCAGACGCGGTACTTGTTCATCTGGCGCCAGACCGTCTCGGACTGGGGCTGCACGCCGGCGACGGCGCAGAACACGGCGATTGCGCCGTCGAGCACGCGGAGGGAGCGTTCGACCTCGGCCGTGAAGTCCACGTGGCCGGGGGTGTCAATGATGTTGATGGTGTGGGCGATCCCGACATAAGGGCCTTCCTTGGTCGTCCAGCCGGCGGAAATGGCGGCAGCCGTGATGGTGATGCCGCGCTCGCGCTCCTGCTCCATCCAGTCGGTCACGGTGTTGCCGTCATGTACGTCACCCATCTTGTGAATGACGCCTGCATAGAAGAGCACGCGCTCGGTGGTAGTCGTCTTGCCGGCGTCAATGTGGGCGGCGATGCCGATGTTGCGCGTGTATTCCAAGGGGAAGCGGCGCGTCGGCGAATTGGCGGGCGAAAGGGCAGGCAGGGCGGTGGCTGGTGCGGGTGCGGACATGGCGGGAAAGTTGTTTGGTGTTTTAAGACTTGGGGTTCTCGTGCCGGGATGACGGCCCTATTGTTAAATTGTTGTATGGGTGCGGGACGACTCCGCCGTTGGGCTGCCTAACAATATAACAATACAGCAGTATAACAATAATCTGGCCTCAGCGAAGCATTACCAGCGCAAATGGGCAAACGCCCGGTTGGCTTGGGCCATGCGGTGGGCGTCTTCGCGCTTTTTCACGACGGTGCCGGTGTTGTTGTAGGCATCCACGATTTCAGCGGCGAGGGCTTCACGCATGGGCATGCCCTTGCGGCCTTGGGCGGCCTCGACGAGCCAGCGAAAGGCAAGGCTCTGCTGGCGCTCAAACGAGATTTCGACAGGCACCTGGTAGGTGGCGCCGCCCACACGTCGGCTCTTCACTTCAAGTTTCGGGCGGACGTTTTCCATCGCGCCCATGAGGAGATCCACCGGATCGCCCTTTTCGAGCTTCTCGCTGACCTTTTCAAAAGCGCCATAAACCACGCGCTGGGCGACGGTCTTTTTGCCGCCGCGCATGATGGTGCTGACCAAATGGGTGACCAATGGGCTGTTGTAACGCGGATCAATGGCGCGTTCACGTTTGACTGCTCGGCGGCGGCGGGACATGGGATTTGGGAATTAAGAATTAAGATTTAAGAATTAAGAAGTCAGAAACAAAACAGTTTGGGACCGGGAGTGAGATTTGAAGACGGGAAGGGCGGTTTGGCCCCCTTTGATCCTCGGATCCTTTGCTTCTTTGATCCTGGAATTACGCGGCCTTCTTTTCCTTCGGGCGTTTGACACCGTACTTGGAGCGGCTGCGGCGGCGCTTCTCCACGCCCACGCAGTCGAGCGGACCGCGCACGATATGGTAACGGACACCGGGAAGGTCTTTGACACGGCCGCCACGGACGAGCACCACGCTGTGTTCCTGCAAGTTATGGCCTTCGTCGGGAATGTAGGCAATGACTTCGTAGCCGTTGGTCAGGCGCACCTTGGCAACCTTGCGAATGGCAGAATTCGGTTTTTTGGGCGTGCGGGTCATGACCTGCACGCAGACCCCGCGTTTAAACGGGTTGCCCGCCAGGGCGGGAGCCTTGGACTTAAAGCGCGGGGCGCGCCGGGGGTGCCGGACGAGCTGATTGATGGTAGGCATGGAACAGGGAGTCGTCGAATGGTGTCTGCTATGGAGAAAAGCTTACCAAGGTAAAGAATCAGGTCCCGGAGGCAAGCCTATATTTATCGGTATGCTGGCGGGGCTCGGCGCAGGAGATGGGGATGCGGGCCCCGGGCGGCGTTTTTGGAACTTATTCAGCCCGAAAGTGGGCCAATGCGCCGAGAAAAGCTGGCTGGGGCGGCAAAAAAAAAGAGTTAAAAATCGCTGTAGAAAGAGCTTTACCTTAGCAAAATAATTATGTCAAAATCAACGAGTCCTCACAATCCCCCATCACACAATCTTATTCTAGTCATGAAATACCCCCCAACCCCGTCTGATTTTCGTTCCCTGTTTGGCGCGACGTGCGCGTTGCTCGCCATTGGCGCCATGACTTTGGGTGCCGCGTTCGCGGCAACGCCGCCACCACCGACTCCGCCGAACTTGGGCCTGTCGGCCAAGATTATTGAGGGTGAGCCAACGGTAAGCTCGACCTCGCCCTCGGCCGGCACGGGCAGCGGAAGGGGCGGCTCCACGACGGGCAATCAAAACGGTCGGGCGGGTGGTGGACAGTCCGGCGGGAGAACTCCCGGGGGAAGTTCCAACTCCACGTCATCCAGCTCCTCCCAAGCCAAAACCTATGTTGAAATCACCCTCCGGAATAATGACCAGAAGGTTGCAACTGAAGGTTTTGAGGTGGACTGGCATGTTTACACTCACACCAGCACGTTGGTAGGCAATAAGTCGGAAATTACCATGAAAGAGATCACCGGCTCCGAAACAGTGGATTCGCTTGCCCCTAACGAAAAGAAAGTCATCAACTCCGACACCGTGGTGAAATCCGTCTCAACTTCCTCGTCAACGTCTTCCGGCGGTGGCCAAAGCAACTACGGTCAGTCAGGCGGGCAACAAATGACGGTCGTCAACAGTGGTGGGGGTAGCGTGATTCGCGGTGGTGGTGGCGGTGGTGGCCGGACAGTAGGTGGTTCCTCGGGCGGAAGCGCCGGAAACACTTCGTCCTCTTCCGTTACCACGCTGGAGGGTTACTACATCGAGATAAAATACAACGGCAAAGTGCTCAAGAAGACTTCAACCGACGAAAAGGACAAATACGACGCCTATATGAAATCCCATCCCGGTGGTTGATCCGCCACCGAATGGGTGAGTTTTTTGCCCACGGCGCGGCGCCAGCCGCGCCGTGGTTTTTTATCCAGCTTGGGCCCGGAGCAAGGGGTGCGGACGCCGCATTGCGCCGCTATAATTTTCTGGCTTGTGCGTTGCGCGCGCGTTGTTATCCTCGCCTGTAGGGCGGCTCTTCGCGCTGTAAGACGCCGCCCACTTCGCCCCATGCTCTCCGTATTCGATCAAAATTCATCTTCTTCCGCTCCCTCCACCCGTCCCTCCGTTCCCAAATGGCCATTTATTACCGGCAACATCGTCTTGGTGCTGGTAGCGGTGGCGATTTGGACCACTGCGGTGACGCTGACTGTCGGCCAAATGATGTTTTGTCTCGGTGCGGTGGCGCTCGGCGCAATTTTCTCGATTACGCCGTTTGCCATTGAAGCGTGGCCGTTCCGTCCGGGCCGTTCTGCGCCCGGCAACGAAACGGCAGGTGAATTGCCGGCCGCCGGTGGCGAGAATGACTGGCGCCGCCAGTCCCGCGCCGCCGCGGAAGCCGTCGAGCACGCGGCCCGCGCCAATGCCGCGCTGGAAAATTCCGCGCGCCGGTTTGACGCCCGCTTTGCGCCGTTGGTCGAAATTCACAAGAACCTCGAAGCGGTGGTAACGGATTTGCGGGAGGCGGCGACCAACCGCCAGACGGCCGCGGCGGCCGAAGCCCAGTCCGCCCAGCGCGAATTGGAGCGCCTGCGCAAAGATCAGGCGGAAAAATTTAAATCCGCGGAAATTAAGATCGCCGTGCTGGAGGAAACCCTTGGCCGCCTGGCGGCCCATGTGCAAACGCTCGCGGACCGGCCCGCACCCGTGGCGGTGGCTTCGCCCCAACCCGAGAGGATTCGCATCCGCCAGCCCGCGCCCGTCCGCGCCGAAGTTCCCATGCCTGAGCCGGTGGCGGCCGCGCCCGTCGTCGTGGCAGAGCCAGTCTTGGTGGCAGCGGGAGTGGGGGAGTCTGCTGCGGCTGAAGCAACGTTCCTGGCTTCGAGCCCAACCGTGGACGCGAGCCAGCCGGAGGCGCCGATCTTGGAAGAAGCCAAGGCGCTCGCGCCCGCGCCCGAACCGGTGGAGGCTCCCGCCGTCGAACGCGCGCCGGTGGAATCCACCCGCATGATGGATCGGGCCTTTGCCCAAACCCGGTCCAGCAGCGAAACCCCGGCGGTGGCCGGAATTATCATGGCTCGCGCCCGTCGCCCGCGCAAAACCAGGCATCCGCTGCCAGAGACCCCGGTTACAGCGCAAGTGGATATTGAACCGCCGGTACCCGCGCCGATCTCACTCACCGACCGGGCGGAGCCGCCGGATGCGCCGCTGCCGGTGGAGGCACCCGTTACCGCAGCGGCTGAAATCACGTCGGCCAGTCCCGCCATGGAATTGCCAACAGAAGGCGAAACGGCCTCGGAGTTGCGCCGCAATGCGCGGGCCAAGGCGCTCGCCCTGCGGGGGGAGGAGGATGAAGAAATTAAAAAGAACACGCCGATCGTCTTTTCGCCGCCGCGCGCGGACGAGCCTGGCACTGCCGCGCCGGTTGCCGGCCCAACGCAGGGCGAGTTGCTGGCGCGCGAAGCCGACACCATCCGCCGCAAGCGCGCGAGCCGCAATCCGCTCAATGCCTGTTCACTGACGGCCAATGTGCTTATTGGCATTGGCAACAAGCCCTTTGTTCGCGGCGCCGGCCCCGGATTAAATCCGGACAAGGGTGTGCCCATGGAATTTGTGGAAATCGGCCAGTGGCGCTGGGTCGCACCGAGCGTGGGCAAAGAATCCATCACGTTGCGAATTTTCAAGAACGACGAAGTTCCGGCCGACGGCGATCCCATTATTCTCCGCCCGGGCCAGACGCTGGAAGTCAGCCCGGTGTTTCCGGGGGCAGGAGCTTGATTTCAATATTGCGGTATTCCAACACCCCGGCGTCGGCCTCGAGCCCGATGTCGCGCACCCCGGCGGGAATGGGCATGGCTTCTTCCAGGACTTCCCCGTTGTTGGTGCACCGCGCGGCGTTGCCGTGGACGACAATCTCAATCTGGTTCCAGTCCTGCGGTTTGTAGAGCTGCAATTTGGTGTACGGCCCCACGGTGCTGTAGTCGCGGCACTGCAATTGTTTCGTGCCGATAAAGATGCCGCTGTCGGCCTTCACCCCGGCGCGAAATTGCAGCCGGAGGATGAAATCGCCGGTAAATTTTTGGACGGTGTAAAGCTGGCGGATGGGTTGGTTCGCGGCCGGGCTGCGGTCGCGCTCATGGGTGGTCAGGATGCCCTGCTCGATGGTGTACCGCGCATCATTGCTCGCCGTTTTGCCGTCAAACACCCCGGCGATTACGTTTGCTCCGGGCTTATACTGCCAGCCCGTAAGATCTTTGCCGTTGAACAGACTCGTGTAGCCGAGGTCGGGGAAGCCGGGGCCGGCGCAGCCGGCGAGAAAGGCCAGCGCGGCCAGAGGCACAAGGGAACGGGATATTTGCCGGAGTTCCGGCCAGTGGGGTAATGGCATACGTTCAAGCTTACATCAATTTGCCCCGAGGCAAGGGAATTTCCGCGCCGTCCTCCTTGGCGGTCGGCACCCACGCGGCAATCGCCCGCTCGGCGTTGCGCACAGCATCCCGCCGGGTGCGCCCATGCGCCATGCAGCCGGGAAGTTTGGGCAATTCCACGGCAAAAAAGTTTTGCACGTCTTCGGGTCGCGAGGAATGGGCGGCTGCTTTCAGGTGGACACCGGGACGTTTCTTATTTTTCCAATTGCGACATTGCCTCATGCTCACTTCCCCTGATCATCCACCCGCACGTTGAACAAGTCGTCGTCGCTGATCCAGGTTTCGCGGTCGCGGATGATGGCTTGGGCGGGGAGGGTTGGGCTGACGGTGCCAATGCCGGGCAAGCGCTTTACCGCGGTGCCGATGGCCATGAATTCGAGGAGGCCCTGGAATTCGTGAACGTGGGTGCGGATGCCGACGACGTCGTCCGCGCCGAGCGCTTCGGCTTCGCGTTTGAGGAGGCCGAGGGCGTGTTCGCGGGCGTCGTAGATTAAGGAGGTTAAATCGCTAATTTCGCCGCGCACAAAAGATTTCAAGGCGGCCATAATGCCGCCGACGACGCCGAGCGAATAGACGGCCGTGCCGAGCACGAGCTTCAAGGGCGCGTAGCCCATGTTGGCGAGATTCCACAATTCTTCAGCGGTCAAGTCGCTGGTCACCGGCTGGCCGCGGAGGAGATTGTCGGGCAGGGCGGGATGGCGGGCGGCCGTGCCCATCATGAGCATTTCGTGGACGCCCTGGAAGGGCATGATGCGCGTTTCAATCGCAAGCACCGCATTGGCGCCGGCGGCCTGCGCTTCCTTCATGATGCGGTCGAGGGCGAGGTGGCGGGTGGCATTGAAGACGTCGCTGTATTCGCGAATTTCACCGCGGGAGAGGCTTTTGAAGCCGCCCATCAAACCGCCGCCGATGCCGATTGAGTAGGCGACATTGCCGAAGACAAATTTCACCGGGGTGTAGCCGGCGTCCATGAGGCAATAGAGTTCCTGGCCGTCGCAATCGGAGGTAAAGGCCATTTGTTCAGGGCCGCCATCCGTCGTATGGACGCAGGAACCGACGGAGAGAAATTCGATATTGCCGCGCATGTGCTTTAATTCGCTCGTGACGCCGACAATTCCCACGCCGCCGCGGTCTTGCGCTTCTTTGGCCATGCGGGCATACGAAGCCTGGCGGCCCTCATGAATGATGTCGGTGACTTGCGTGACCTCGCCGCCAAAAGCGCGTTGCAGGCCGGCGCCGAGGCCGCCCAGGAAGCCCATCGAGTGAACACTGTTGCCGACGACGATGTCGCCGGGCGAAAAACCCTTTTGGCGCAAGCAGAACATTTCGTTGCCGGAAAGACCGGTGAGGACGGAGCGGAGTTGAGGGGGAGGAGTCATGGGGGAATTAAGAATTAAAAATTAAGAATTAAGAAAGGAAGGCGCGGGCGGGAATTCTGAATTACGAATTTCGAATTGTAATCAAAGGGCGAAGGGCGGAGGGGGCGGCGCAGGATTTGAGATTTGAGATTTGAAATGGTGAGACAGGAGACTAAATTTGGAATGATTGGCGAGAACGAAGTGTGGGGAATGGGGAAGTTACAAGATGGAAGTCGAGGGTTCGATGTTTGCGGATGGGGGTTGGCGGCTTTGCCAAAGATCCGGAGCTAGGGGGTGCTGGCGCCGATTTTAAATTCGGCGGCGGCGACCTCGCTGGGATTGACGCCATCGAGGTAGGCGCGGGCTTTGATGACAGCGTTGTGGGTCGGGGTAAATGGCGTGGTGTAGAGGTTGGACTGAGGGGTGGGGTCCTGGCCATTGTCGGTGTAATAAATCTTTGCACTGGCAACCGGGGAATGGAGGGTGACTTGGGCCAGGGCGCCGGCGGACCCGACATCAAGGGAAATCACGGGCGTGGCGGTGGAGTCAGGCACTTTGTTGATGAGAAGCATTCCGGCATCCGTTCCCAGCACCACCGTGCCATTGTGGGCCGCGAGGGCGGTAATGTTGAAGCCGGGATCGAGGAGGTGAATGGTCCACGCCGTTCCGTCCGGCGAACTGGCGAGGATGCCGGTGGCGCCTCCGGCCAGGAATTCACTGCCGGTCCAAGTGATGGCGGCAAAGCCGTTGTTGGTGGGGAGAGATTGCTTGGTCCAAGTCACGGCATCAGGCGAGGAATAGACGCCGCCCCCGACGGAGCCAACGGCAACGAAGACTTTGCCGTTCCAGGCAACGTCCATCATTTTATCGGTGGTGCCGAGCGTCCGGCTCCATTTCAGACCATCCGGAGAAGTGTCCACGCCGCGGTAGTCCGCGAGGACAAACTTGTCGCCGGCCCACAGGCCATGGTGAAAAGTAGCGCTAGTGAACGGGGATTACTGCGTCCACTTGATCCCGTCCGCCGAGGTGACGATAATGCCGTTGTCACCCAGGGCCTCGAATTGGGTGCCGGTCCACAAGACGCTGAAGAGGCGGAGGGTGGTGCTGCTCGTTCGTTTGGTCCACTTTTCCAGATCGGGGGAGGTGGAAATTTCGCCGACATCGCTGACGACCACAAAGAGGCTGCCGTTGGTGGCAATGCTGTTAAGTGACCGGCCGGTAAGGGTGTGGGTGTTCCAGGAAAAGCCATCGCCTGAATTGCGAACACGGTCCCAACTGGTGGCCACGAATTGATTATTCAGCCAGGCGATTTGCATGAATGGCCGGGTGTCGGTGTCATCGGTGACGGTCCAATGGTCGAGCGGGCCGCCGCCGGAGGCGGGCCCGAAGCGCTGGCCCGGCGCTGGTGGGAGGGAACTCAGCGAGGCGCTGTGATAATTTTGCAGCAATTTTGCATTGGTGCTGAGGATGGCGCCGTTTTTGCCCACGGCGACAGACACCGTGCCGTTCCCGGCCACGCTGGTGAGGGTTTCCCTGGTGCCGGAGGCGGCGGCTTTCCAGACGGTGCCATCAGGCGAGGAGATAATGGTGCCGGCTTCGCCGACGGCCACAAATTGTTGTCCGGTCCAGGTCACGCCGTAAAGGATGTTTTTCAAGCCGGGGTTCTGGGCGGCCCAGCTGGCGCCGTCTGCCGAAACCATCACGCCATTCTTCGTGTCGCCGACGGCGACAAAAAGGTTCCGACCCCAGGCCACATCGTGCATCGCGCCCACATTGCCTTTGGCAAGGGAAACGTTTTCGGCGTCACTGGAGATGAACAGGTTTTTGGCCGAGCCCAGGACCAACTGGGTGCCACTCCACACGCCGTGGGTGTAATACACGTTGCCCGAGGACGGGCCGAGGGTCCAAGTGACGCCATCCGGGGAAAAGGCTTTGGCGCCGACATCGCCGAGCGCAAAAAATTTATTTCCGGTCCAGACGACGAGGGAAAACTTGCGCACGGCGCCGGTTTCGTGGGATTGCCAGAAATTCAAATCGGGCGAGGACGCGATGGCTCCGTTCGCCCCAACCACCACATACTCCTTGCCGTTGTAGGCGACGCTTAGGAGGCTCATTTTGCCATTGCCCACGCCATGGGCGGTCCAATTCAAGCCATCAGGCGAATTCACGACCACATTTCCCCCGGCGGCAACGAATTCCTTGCCGGTCCAGATGACTTGTTCGAGGTTGGTGGCGGCGGTGGTATTCACGACGGCCCAGGGGTCAGCGGGGCCGGCAGCCGGCGCGGACGGGAACGCCACCGGGGTGGTGGGGTCGGCAGGTGCGGCATCGGCTCCGCGCAGCACGGCGGATAAAACCAGCGCATAAACCATTAAGGATAGGGCCGGGAGCCGTGGACGAAGGGCGCAGGAATTTCTCATGATGGGCGAGATCGAAGGATCGTGAATGGGGAAGATAAAGGATTGCAGCTGAGGGTTCGACTTTGCCGATGGAATGACCGCGCGGGGCAATTCCTTTAAAATATTTTTTCCGATGGTGAAGTAAAGCTTCTAGCGGGTGGAAAATCCCGGCAGGATTGTAATCGCCGGCCGAAGTTATTTCGGCGCGGCCGCCGGGGCGGCAGCGGACAGGTACCGGGTCAGCGGATTGTCTTTGAGCAACTTGATCCCGGCAATCACCGACTCTGCATTTAACTTTGCCCCGGCCTTGGTGGTGTGCTGGTTGTCGGCGAAATAGGTGGCGGTGGCCTGTTGGCCGAGGGCATCAAATTTGTCCGCCGAGATGGTGTTGAGGTCAATGAACTGGACACCGGCGGCTTTGGCGGCATCGGCCGCCCAACCCGCGTAGCCATCGAAACCACGTTTGATTTTGCCTGCCACCCAAGTGTTGCGGGGCACAGGGGAGCAGATGATGAGCGTCGCGCCTTTGGTTTTGGCGTCTTTGGCATATTGCTGCATGTACCAGCCGTAGGTGTGGATGGTTTCCTTTTTGCCGGAGACGGGCGAATCGATTTCCTTCGTTTCATCGCCGCTGCCCGGGACGGTGAGGCGGTCGGGATAATTGGCGGAATTGGCGGCGTCATTGTGGCCGAACATGACGATGACGAAGTCGCCGGGTTGCAGGCGGTCAACGACCTTGCCCCACAAGCCTTCTTCGATATAGCCGCGGCTGCTGCGCCCGCCGGCGCCTTCATTATAGACATGAATTTTTGCGGCATCGAACAGGGGGATGATTTCGTAGCCCATGCCCCAAGGGCCGACATTGCCCGGCGCATTTCCCGTCTTCATGATGGAATCGCCGACCAAAAATAGCGCCGGGTGAAGGGTTGGCGCGGCCGTCGGCGCCGGTGGTGCGCCCGTCGCGGAGGGCGGAGTGGCTGCGGGTGCGGGAGCAGTGGCAGCGGGAGGGGTGGCGGCCGGGGTGGTCAGGGCGAGATTCGGGAAAATATATTTGGCGTCGGCGGCGGCGACGGCTTTGCCGGGGTCATTCAAATAGGCGTTGAATGCG
>Ga0265319_1001643_pt1 | contig 12983 bp, 9 predicted proteins | sample 4824metaG_FD_192443 | JGI IMG/M metagenome (GOLD analysis project Ga0265319, IMG submission 192443) | Rhizosphere microbial communities from Carex aquatilis grown in University of Washington, Seatle, WA, United States - 4-8-24 metaG | ecosystem: Host-associated > Plants > Roots > Rhizosphere >...
GTAGGGCAGGTCATTGCCGAAGTAATACGGGTGCGTCGTCCACGACGCGGTCAGGAAGAAGAGCGCCGAGATCAGCGCGCCGCCGACGGCCGCCAGCCGAAAGGCAAGCCCGCTCAGCGCGCCGATGCCGACGGCGATCTCGCCCAGCGCGATCAGCGCGCCGAGCAGCGGTGCGACCGGCTCGACAAGGTGCACGACCGGCCCGAGCGGCGAGACGCGCTCATAGATCAGGAATTGGGCCTGGATCGATGACGAGCTCGCGGCATTGAAGAAGTCCGGATCGAGGATCTTGTCGAGGCCCGCGTAGAGGAACGTCAGGCCAAAGAAGACGCGCAGTGGCAGGAGCGCAACCGCCGCAACCGGCAGCCGGCGCAGGTTGTCCCAGCCGCCACGGCCGGATGGCGGCAAGGCGACCGGCGGCGACGGGTTGGTCGAGTAGGCGCGCGGCGCGGTGACGGGCTTCGTGCGCTCGAAGCTGCGCCGCGCGCCCCTCTTCACTGGGCGAGCTCGGGTGGCAGAAGCGGGCGGATCCAGACCTGGTACTGCTGGTTGTCGGACACGAAGACAGTGTCGGTCGTCGCGCCAGCCGCCGCCGAGTCGAGCTTCGTCGCATCCTCGCCGAAGGCGACGCCGGTACGCAGGCCGGTGATGCCGAGATCGGGCGTGGCGGGCGTGCCGAACGTGGCGAGCGATACGGCCAGCGGCCAATCGATCGTGTTCGCGGCACCGCTCGTGTTGGGCGCTTCGTAGATCTTGTACGCGGTGGGCACGAAGGGTGTCGCCGTGACGTTGGCAGCGCCCCATGTTTCGCCAGGATCCTGGAGGCGCGCCAGAAGATCCAGCGCCGGATCGGGCGAGCCGCCGGGGTGGCCGGGGCCGGGTGCGCCCCCGCCGGTGATCCTGTTGACGATCTCCTGCCCGTCGATCTCGACGGTGAACACGGTCACGCCCGCATCTGGGTTGCCCGGGCCACCGCCGTCTCGGTTGGCAGTGTCGAGACCGGCGGCCTTGACCGCAGCCATGATCTGTTGCGCTCCAGAGGCACCGACACTGCGCACGACAGCCTGCGGGATCAGGCTGCTGCCCGCCGCGTTCGGATCGGCCGTGTAGATATCGCCGGCCGTGTCGACGATGACGTCGGGCAGCTGGCCGAGGTGCGCGGACGGCGCGATGAAGCCGCCCTCAGTGGTGACCTCCAGAAGCAGGGTCGCGCCCGCAGGTGTCGGTGATGGCTGCTCAGTCGGAGTCGGCGTGGGGACGGACACCGGTGGCTGCGTCGGGGTGACGGTTGGCGCCGTCGTAGGGCTCGCCGCCGGCACAAGGCTGGGGCGAATGGTCGGGGCGGAGGTTGGCAGAGTGGAGCCGCAGGCCAGCGCCAGGATCGCCGGCAGCATGAGCAGGGATAGTCGGAGCTTCATGGCGGACCTCTTCAGGAGTCGTCGACACGCGGAAGCCCCGCGGTTCCGCCATGACGACGAAGAGATCCTTTGGGTTGCCTCCCTGTTGGTTGGGTTTTCGCAATCAGGCGGCGGCCGCGGCACTCCCGCCCTGCTCGATGGTCGGCTCATGGCCCATCGAGCGAATGGCCGGCGAGAGCAACGAGATCAATGCCAGGACCGCCATTCCCCCGCCGCCGACGAGAAGCAGGCCGGACAGGTTGGCCTGGACAAAGATGCCGGCAATGAACTCTGAGACCGGCACGAGCCCCAGCGAGCCGAGCATCAGGACGCTCATCACCCGACCCATCAGCGTGCCGGGCACGCGACGCTGGATCCAGGTCATGGTCATCAGGTTGCTGAAGCCGAGCGTCACGCCGATGACGAACGCGACGGCGAGCGCGGGCAGCGTCGCGAAGACCGTGCCCATCAGGGCGAGGAAAACTCCGGCAAGCGCGATGGCGCCAATGGCGACCGTGCTGAACAGGGACGGCCGAGGCGCGGGCAGCGCAGCGGCCGCGCCGAGGCCGATCAGCGACCCGAGCCCGAACAGGGCGGTGATCGTTCCGAAGGCGGCCGCGCCCTCTGGCAGGCGCGTGTAGGCAAGGACCGGCATGCCCACCTCGATCGGCCCGACGATCAGGAAGTTCAGGAGCATCGAGAGGACCACGATGAGGCGCATCGAAGGCCAGTTCCAGATGAAGCGCACCGCCTCGCCGATGGCCGACACGACGGACGCTGCCTGCGTGGCCGCTGTCTGTGCCACGCGACGGATCAGCCACAACGTCACGAGCGAGGCGACGAAGCTCAACGCGTCGATCAGGAATGCGACGCCGATCCCGGCCGTGCTCGGTGACGCGGCCGATGAACCGAGCACGGCGATCATCACGCCGGCGATTGCCGGACCGAGGAAGACACTCAGCTGGGCCGTGCCCTGGACGATGGCGTTCGCCTGGCCCAGCTGCTCGCTCGGCACGAGGGCTGGAACGATCGACGTCTGCGCCGGGAAGAAGAAGGCGTCGGCGATGCCGAAGACGAGGGCGAAGGCATACAGCATCCAGAGCTGCGCCGCGCCCGCGAGCACCACGCCGGCAAGGAGCAGGACAGCCACGAGGCGGACCGCGTTCGAAACGAGCATGACCCGGCGCGGCGAGAGACGGTCGGTGTAGGCACCGCCGATGATCATCAGTGCAGCGCGGGGCACGGCCATGAGTGCCAGCACCGTTCCGAGGGCAATGCCGCTGCCGGTCAGCACGAGCGCGAGCCAGGGCAGCGCGATCAGCGCGAACTGGTCGCCGAGAGTCGAGATCGCCTCCCCGATCCACAGTAGCCGGAAGTCACGATTCTTGAACACTTGCATCGGAACGTATTACCTCTAGCAACTCGCTGTTGCGAATAGTAAAGACCGACTTCTACAAACGCAAGTATTGAGCACTAGTCGGCAGTTGCGCTGGTCAGGAGCAGCGTTCGCTCCTGCTGCTTGCGCGTTGGTCTCCAGCCAAACGACACGTCACACTGCGCGGGTGACGCTTTCACGGGTCGTGCGCTCCGAGTGGCTGTACGACCTGGGGCTGCTCGTGGGCACACGCGTCGCACTGATGCTGATCGGGCTCGTCGCGCTCGCTGTCCTGCCCATCGGACCGCGCCATCTCGACCTCGTGCCCCATCTGCCGCTGCTCGACATGTGGGCGCAGTGGGACGCGCAGCACTACGTGAACATCGCCGTAACTGGCTTCGAGCCGCCCACGCAGGCCTACTCGAACATCGAATTCTTTCCGCTCTACCCGGCCCTGATCAGGCTCGTTCTCGTGCTTGTCGGGCGCGTCGACATCGAGAGCGGCGCGATCGTCGGCTTCCTCATCTCGAACGTCGCGCTGTTCGTCGCGCTGCTCTACCTCTCGGCACTCATCGCGCGCGACTTCTCGCTCACTCTCGCGCGCCGCGTCGTGCTCTATGTCCTCGTGTTCCCGACAACGTTGTTCCTGTCGTCGGTCTACGCCGAGCCCGTCTTTCTGGCCGCGGCTGTTGCGAGCTTCTACCACGCGCGCGCCGGCGAATGGGCGCGCAGCGGCCTGGCAGGCGCGCTGGCTGCGCTGACACGGCCGTTCGGTGTGCTGCTGGTCATCCCGATCGCGATCGAGCTGTACCGACAGCGCGCCAGGCTGCGGTCATGGCTGGCGCTCGTTGGCCCACCGTTCGGCGTGGCGATCCTCGTCGGCTATGAGTGGTGGCTGTTCAACGATCCGCTCGCCTATATCCACGGCGGCACGAGCTGGGGGCGCGGATTGCACGCGCCATGGGACGTGCTCATCGGCTACATCCGGGGACCGCTGCAGATGTTCGATTGGACGTACGCCGTGACGGACTTTGTGGGCATGGTCGCGATGGTCGTCGTACTCATCGTCGGAGTCCGGCTCGTGCCACGGTCGTATGCCGCGTACACGGCCGCGGGCCTGCTCTTCTCGATGAGCACCGGCATTGCCTGGTTCTCGGCGTCACGCCACGCGCTCGCGCTGTTCCCGGTCATCGTCATCCTTGCCGTGATCGGCCTGCGCTACCGCTCGTTCAACTACGCCTGGCTGGCCCTGTCGATATTCCTGGCCGTGGCGTTCATGGTCCGTGAGGCAGTCGGTTACTGGGTGACCTGACCCCAGCCGCCGCCGGCGGCCGGCGCTCGCGCGGCGCGCATGGCAGACAGGGACCCGGACCATCAGCCTAGCCCGTTCAGCCATCGGCTCACTCGCGCCTGGGTCGGCGGACTCGTAGCGTGTGCGCAACACCGCCCAAGTGTCATCAAGGGGTTCCGTCTGCACTCCACCGCGCCAGATAAATGGCACACCACGACCACACGGACAGGCCGTGCTCACTCAGCACGACCGGAAGAGCCCGGCGCGCCGCTCGATGAGCAGACGCCGCGCCTGCTGTCCGATGCCCGGCGCTGGAGCCAGCAGCTCGAGCGCATCGAGGCGCTGTCGCGCAAGCTGAGCCGCTCGCGCGACGTGCGCTCCGTCGCTGAGGCAGTCGCGAGCGAGATCAACTCGGTCATCGACTGGCAGGGCCTGCGCTTCTTCATCGTGTCCAAGGACCAGCTCTTCCTCGAGGCGGTCGTCCTGCGCAACACCGTTGCGCACTACGCGAACGAGACGCCTGAACGGGTGCGCATCCAGATCGGGCGCGGCCTCGCCGGACACGTGGCTGCGTCGCGCGTCGCCGAGATCGTTCCTGACGTGCGCCACGATCCACGCGGGGCCAAGATCCCGGACACGGACGACGTCGACGAATCAATGATCGTCGTGCCGCTCGTTTACGAGGACGAGGTCCTGGGCGTGCTGCAGCTGACGCGGCTGGGCCTTGGCGCGTTCGACGCCACCGACCTGCGCCTGGCCGAGATCGTCGGCGCGCAGGCCGCGGTCGCGCTGTCCAATGCGCGCCAGCTCGAAGAGCTCGAGCGGCGCGGCGCGGCCCTCGAGCGACGACTTGCCAGCCAGCGCCAGCTGCTGGCGATCACCGAGCGGCTCCTTCTCACGCGCGACCGCAACCAGGTCTTCGAGGCCATCGCCGACACGCTCGCCGAGGTCGTTCCGTTCGACACGCTCACGATCTACCTCGTCGACCGCCCGAACAATTGCCTCGTGCCCGTGCTCGCGCGCAATCCCTATGCCGACCAGATCCTCATCACCCGGCCCGGCCTCGGCGAGGGCATTACCGGCGACGTGATCGGCAAGGGCGACGCCGAATGCATCAATGACACGGGCCGCGACCCACGCGCCATCGACGTTCCGGGCACGCCGAACGATGAGGAAGAGTCGCTCATCGTGGCGCCCGTGCGCAGCGCAGAAGGCGTGATCGGCGCGCTCAACCTGTACCGCACCGCGCACGAGTTCGACGACGAGGACCTTGAGCTCGTCAAGCTCTTCGCCAACCATGTAGCGATTGCCCTCGAGAACGCGGCAATCAACGAGCGCCTGATCAGCGCGGCGCTGACCGACCCGCTCACCGGCCTGCCCAACCGCCGCCTGTTTGCCGATCGGATCGAGCACGCGCTGGCGCGCCGCGAACGCACCGGTTTCCACATGGCGGTTCTCTTCCTCGATCTCGACCGCTTCAAGCTCGTCAATGACGGGCTGGGCCACGCCGCGGGTGACGCGGTGCTCCAGGCGGTCGGCGAACGGCTGTGCAGCGTGCTGCGTGCCGGCGACACGGTCGCCCGCCTGGGTGGCGACGAGTTCGGGATCCTGCTCGAGTACGTGGCCGGACAGGCCGAGGCGTACGTGACGGCACAGCGCGTCCTGGCCGCCCTGTCCGATCCGCTCGATATCGACGGCCGCTCGGTGTCAGTGCGCGCGAGCATCGGCCTGGCGATCGACCGGGACGACGAGCTGCTCAACGCCGACGAGCTGCTCCGTGACGCCGATACCGCCATGTACCGGGCCAAGGCCAACGGCCGTGGCGTTGTCGCCGTCTTCGAGCCGTCAATGCTCGCCCACCAGCTCGCACGGCTCGAGATGGATGCCGAGCTGCGCGCCGCGGTCGCGCGCGGCGAATTCTTCGTCCGCTACCAACCCATCGTCGAGCTTGCCTCCGGCCGAATCACGGAGGTCGAGGCACTCGTGCGCTGGCGCCATCCCAAGCGTGGTGAGCTGGATCCGGGCGACTTCATCGACGCCAGCGAGGAATCGGGCCAGATCGTCGACATCGGTGCATGGGTCGTCAACGAAGCGTGCCGCCAGGCGCGGCGCTGGCAGCTCGAGCACAAGTCTGAACGCAACCTGCGCGTGTCGGTCAACACGTCGGCGCGCGAGGTGATCGAAACGTCCTTTGTCGACGGCATCGAGGCGGCGCTCGCCGAGAGTGGCCTGCCTGCCGACTGCCTGACGCTCGAGATCACCGAGAGCATGATGCTGGGCGATGAGACAGTCGCCATCGCCGCTCTGCGTCGCCTGCGCTCACTCGGGGTGCACGTGGTCATCGACGATTTCGGCACCGGCTATTCCGCGCTCAGCTACCTGAGCCAGCTGCCAGTCGACGGACTCAAGATCGACCGCTCGTTCATCCAGGGCCTGGGCGTCGAGCGCGAGAAGACGGCCATCGTCAGCGCGACGATCGCGTTCGCGCGCGGTCTCGGCCTGGCCGTGACGGCCGAGGGGATCGAGACGAGCGAGCAGTTGCGGCTGCTGATCGCCCTCGACTGCACGCTCGGGCAGGGCTTCTGGTTCGCACGACCGCTCGATGCGACGACAATGGGAGGCCAACTTCTGACCACGTACAGGATGCCCCATGAACGACGAACCGCTGAAGGTCCCCGAGGATCTGCTCTACCTGCTGACCACTGATCACATCGGCAGCGTCTCGTCGCTGCGCCACGATGGCGGCATCGCCACCAACCTGATGTGGATCGACTGGGACGGCGAGCACGTGCTGACCAGCTCGCCCGTTGGCTCGCGCAAGGGCGCCAACTGGCGCGCCAACGCGCAGGTCTCGGTTTCGGTCGTGGATCACTACGACGACTGGCGTTTCGTCATTGTCCGTGGCCGCGTCATTGACATCCACCCGGACGTGGACCTCGAGTTCATCGACCGGATGTCCGTGCGTTACACGGGCGCCCCCTATGGCCGGCGCGAGAACCCGCGCGAGGTGTTCGTCATCGAGCCTGTCAACGTGCGCGCCGGCCGTGGTGGCTGGCTTCCGCGGCGACGCGGCCCGCTCGAGACGTGATGCGGCTTGCGCTGCGGACGTGGATCGGGCACACTGCCACCTCTCACCTACCGCCAGAGCTCGAAAGGAGACGTTCAATGACTGTCATTGCGACCGCCCTTTCCTGCCGGCCGGAGGTCGACCCGGGCAACTAGCCCGCCGCGCGCGCGTTCAGCGCCGCGCGTCCTGAGCGAGGCATTCGCTCACTCGTCTTTTTTCAACTCGAACTCCGGAACGGCCGGCGCGTGCCGTCGCGTTGTCCCCAACACGTACCCGGAGCTTTGCGTTGTCTCTTCACCTGCTGGCCGATGAACGGCCGGCGCCACCCTGGTTGATCACTCACTCATACGAAGACCGCGACGCCGGCGTGCTCAAGTCGGGCAAGGAGGCCGAGGTCTTCCTGGTCGAGCGCGTCGGTGACGACGGCTCGTCGTGCCTGCTTGCCCACAAGCGCTACAGGCCGCGCTATCCGAAGAAGGGCGAGCTCGAGGCGCTCGGCTTCAGCAAGGGCACGATCTATCGCGCCGACTCTGTCTACTCCGCGGGCTGGGCGCTCAAGACGCGTGACCGCAAGGCCCTCGAGCAGAACTCGAAATTCGGGCACGAGCTCGCTGCGGCGGCGTGGCCGGCGCTCGAGTTCGAGACGCTCGACAAGGCCTGGACTGCCGGCGCGTCCGTGCCTTTCGCGGTCGAGCTGACCGAGGACGGCGTGCTCATGGAGTACATCGGCGACGCCAGCGGGGCCGCGCCCCGAGTTGCCAGCGCGCATCTCTCGACCGACGAGGCGCGCGCAGCCCGCGACCAGCTCCTTGACACCCTGCGCGCGCTGGCAGGTGCGCACATCGTTCACGGTGACCTGTCGGTCTACAACATGCTCTGGTGGCACGGCCGGCTGGTCGTCATCGACTTTCCGCAGGCGGTCGATTCATTCAACAACCCGCACGCGCCGGACCTGCTTTACCGCGACCTGCACAACGTCCACGACTGGTTCGTGCGCCAGCGCGCCGACTTCGACGTCGAGCAGCTTTTCGTCGAGCTGATCGAGCTGCTCTTCAACGGACCCGCGGCGGACATCCTGCGCAAGCCTCGGCGCCGACTGTGATCGAAGGGCCTCAATGGCGCCTCGGCCTATCCTTCGTGCGTGGCTCTCCTGCGCATCCATGACCTGCACGACATCGTCGCGCCGACGGTCGTCGTCGCATTCGACGCCTGGGTCGACGCGGGCTCCGCGGCGACCAACGCGCTCGAGGCGATCGTCGATTCGGACACCCGGGCAGTGGCGACCTTCGAGGCGGACGTCCTGTACGACTATCGCGCCCGGCGGCCCACACTGGACATCGTCGACGGCCGGCCGTCGAACCTCGATTGGCCGGAGCTGGCCGTCCGGCGCACGGTCCTGCACGATCGCGACGTGCTCGTGCTCAGCGGACCGGAGCCTGACTTTCGCTGGCGCGAGCTGGCCGATGACCTGATCTCGTTCTCGCGCCAGCTGGACGTGGCCCAATGGATCACGCTGGGTGCCATCCCGGCGGCCGTGCCCCATACGCGGCCGGTGCCGATCCTGGGCACCGAATCCAGCCCCGGCCTGCTGCGCGCCAACGTCCAGCCCGGGCCGGCCGGCCTGTTGCGCGTCCCCGCGGCGTGCGTTTCCGTGCTCGACATCTCGATCGCAGATGCGGGCGTGCCCACGATCGGCTACTTCGCGCAGGTCCCGCACTACATCAGCGGCGAGTACGCGCCGGCCGCGATCGCGCTGCTCGAAACGCTCAGCCAGCACCTTGACGTGCCGATCGAGGTCGGCGCGCTGCGTTCAGAGGCCACCCTGCTGCGCAACCGGCTCGATGCGGCCACGGCCGACGACGAGAAGACGCGCACCTACGTCGAGCGGCTCGAGACGATGGTCGACGAGTCGCGCCTGCCCGCGGGCGACGAGCTGATCAGCGACATCGAGCGCTTCCTGCGCGAAAGAGGCAGTGAACCCGGCCACGGCCAGGTCCACTGACCCCTAGGCGGCAGACGCCGACGCTAGGCGGCAAACGCCGACGTCAGGCGCCGCGACTGGCGCCCGAGCCGAAGGCGCACCCGAGCAGCGGAGCGAGCGCACTCGGTGTGCGTGAGCAAGCCGCGCAGGTCGCGAACGCACGCATCGGGCGTCTAGCGCCGGCTCGCAGGCAGCGGCGACCGAGGGAGTGGTCACCGCGTGGGGAGGAGAGAGTCGAGCCAAGCGCCGGAAGCCACCCACCCTTGGAGGAGGAGGGAGAGGGACCAGGTGAGCGACTTGCCCATCGACGCTTGGTCGTCTCTTCAATTGCGAATACTGGAGTCCGCGGCTTGGCAAAGGCACAACGCGCTCTGGGAGATTCCTGTGAGTCTTTCGCCACACCATTCCGACGGTCAACTCACAGCGAGTTCACAGTCCGAAGGAGTCTTATTCCCAGTCGTGAAAGCCCTCCCCTCCAACATCGGCAACCGGGCCGAGCCCGTCGGACGCGTGCTCGTGGTCGATGACGAGTCGTCGATCACCGAGCTGCTTTCGACCGCCCTGCGTTACATGGGCTACGAGGTGACAACGGCACGAACTGGAATGGGCGCGCTCGAATCCGCCTCGCGAACGCCGCCCGACGTGGTTGTGCTCGACGTGATGCTGCCCGACATCGACGGCTTCGAGGTCTGCCGCAGGCTGCGCGCGGACGGCGACTTTGTGCCGGTCATCTTCCTGACCGCGCGCGATGCCGAGGATGACCGTGTCACGGGCTTCATCCGTGGCGGCGACGACTACGTGACCAAGCCGTTCTCGCTCGAGGAGCTGACGCTGCGCATCGGCGCGCTGCTGCGGCGCACGCGCACAGTCGACGCCGACAACGAGACGCAGCGCCTGCGCTACCGCGACCTTGAGCTCGACGAGGACCGCCACCAGGTGTGGCGCTCGGGCGCGGAGGTCCGCCTGTCGCCGACCGAGTTCCGGCTGCTGCGCTACCTGCTGCTCAATTCCGAGCGGGTTCTGTCCAAGCAGCAGATCCTCGACCACGTCTGGCAATACGACTTCAACGGCGACGACAACGTCGTCGAGACCTACATCAGCTACCTGCGACGCAAGCTCGACGCGCACCACGACCCGTTGATCCGCACCGTGCGTGGCTTCGGGTATACGCTGCGCGCCGAGGCTGCCTGACACGATCCGACCGACTCTTCGAGCGCGGCTGCTGCTGGCGCTCGGCCTGCTGCTCGCGACCGCGCTGCTTGTTTCCGGCGCGCTGGTCATCAGTCTGACCCGGCAGAGCCTGGTCGATCAGCTCGACACCGACCTCAGCACTGCGACCAGTGCCGACATCTCGACGGCGCCGACGGGCAGTGATAACGATCCGACGGGGCGCCGCTTCGCGCTGCTCATATACGACAGCGACGGCGACCAGCTGAGCGAACTGCCCTCGGGCATTGCGTCGGCACCCGATCCACTGCCCCAGATCCCCGGCAACGATCCGACCCGCCTGCCGACGAGGATCGTCGAGCTTCCCGCTGTCGATGGATCGCTCGACTATCGCGTCCTGGCGGTGCCCGGCCACATCGGGCCGCAACCGGTGATCGCCGTGCTCGCGGCGCCGATGCAGGGCGTCGAGAACTCGATCGGTGTGCTGACGCGGACGCTGATCATCGTCGGCCTCGCGGTGCTGGCACTGATCCTGATCGTCGGCTGGTTCATCATCCGGCGCGACCTGCGTCCGCTCGAGAGCATGACCACAACCGCCGAGCGCATCTCGGAAGGCGACCTGTCACAGCGCGTCGGCGTGCCCGACGACGGATCGGAGATAGGTCGCCTGGGCCATGCCTTCGACACCATGCTCGACCAGATCCAGGGCCTCTTCGACGGCCAGCATTCGGCGCTGCTGGCCAAGGAGCGCAGCGAGCGCAAGCTGCGCCAGTTCGTGGCCGACGCGTCACACGAGCTGCGCACGCCGTTGACCGCGGTGCGCGGCTACTCGGAGCTGTACCGCGCCGGCGGCCTGGCCGACGAGGATGCCGTGCGCCAGGCAATGGCGCGCATCGGCAGCGAGAGCCGGCGCATGGCGGCGCTCGTCGAGGACCTGCTCCTGCTCGCCCGGCTCGACCAGGGCCGGCCGCTGCGCCATGACGAGGTGCCACTCAGCGACCTGGTCAACGATGCGCTGCTCGACCTGCGCGCGGTCGAGCCTGAACGGCCGATCGATGCCTCCGTGCAGCCCGACGTCGTCGTCAGCGGCGACGAGGATCGTCTGCGCCAGGTCATCGGCAACCTGTTCACCAACGTCCGCGTGCACACTCCGCCCGACGCACCGGTCGAGGTCGCGCTGTCGGCGCGCAACGGATCGACCAGCCTGCGTGTAGCCGACCACGGGCCGGGCATCGACCCGGCGCACGTCGAGCACATCTTCGATCGCTTCTATCGCGCCGACACGGCGCGCAGCCGGGATCGCGGCGGGTCGGGCCTGGGCCTGTCGATCGCTGCGTCCGTCGCAGCGGCGCACGGCGGCGAGATTGACTACTCGAACACGGCCGGCGGCGGCGCCACGTTCACCCTGACTCTGCCGCGCGACGGCACGGCCGCGGCCGACGATGCCGACACCGACGCCGACACCGAACCGAGCGCCCCCGAACCTGAGCCTACGGCGGCGCCGTCACAATAGGCGCGTGAGAGACGCCGAAGAATACGAAGAGAACCCGGAAAAGCTTGCCCAGCGCTTCCCGGATGGCTTCCGCTGGGGCTTTGCCGCATCGGCCTATCAGATCGAGGGGGCCGTGACGGAGGACGGCCGCGGCCCATCGATCTGGGACACCTTCTCGCATACGCCGGGCAAGACGCACAACGGCGACACGGGCGATGTCGCCTGCGACCACTACCACCGCTACCGAGACGACGTGCGCCTGATGGCCGAGCTCGGCGCGCACGCTTATCGCTTCAGCATCGCGTGGCCGCGCATCTTCCCAACCGGCAGTGGCACGGCCAATCAACGCGGCATCGACTTCTATCGACGCCTCATCGACGAGCTTCGCGCCAACGACATCGAGCCTGTGGTCAACCTCTTCCACTGGGACCTGCCGCAGGCACTGCAGGACCGCGGAGGTTTCGGCAATCGCGACATCGTCGGCCAATTCGCCGACTACGCCCACCTCGTCGCGTCGCGCCTGGGCGACTCGATCAGCGACTGGATGACGTTCAACGAGCCGGCCGTGTTCGCATTCCTGGCGCACACGGATGGCCTCCACGCCCCGGGAGTGCGTGACTGGCCAACGGCGATGCGCGTCGCCGACAACGAGCTGCGCGCGCACGCGGCAGCGGTCGAGGCGATCCGGAGCGAGGTGCCGCGTGCGCGCATCGGCCTGGCCGTCGACATCAACCACTTCGCGCCGGCCACCGATTCGGAGCAGGACGCTCGCGCCACGGCCGAATATCGCGCCACGCGCGACACGTGGTTCCTCGACCCACTCTTCGGCCGCGGCTACCCGGAGCTCGGCGTCCGTGCCCACGAAGCCGCCGGCCATCTCGACGGCGTCGAGCTGTCGACCCCGCCGGCGGGCGACCTCGACTACGTCGGCATCAACTACTACCGCCAGGAGACCGTCAGCGCGCGCTCGGACAAGCCTTTCGACTGGCAGGTCAGGCCACGCGCGGGCGTCGAGCTGACCGAGATGGACTGGGAGGTCGAGCCTGCCGGCCTGTCGGCGAGCCTGGTCTGGGTCAACGAGACGTATCAGCCCAAGGACGTGATCATCAGCGAGAACGGCGCCGCGTATCCCGATCTGGTCGCGGCGGACGGCACGATCCACGACGCCGACCGCCAGTCGTACCTGGCCCGCCACCTGGCGAAGGCTGCCGAC
>Ga0265319_1001645_pt1 | contig 12968 bp, 7 predicted proteins | sample 4824metaG_FD_192443 | JGI IMG/M metagenome (GOLD analysis project Ga0265319, IMG submission 192443) | Rhizosphere microbial communities from Carex aquatilis grown in University of Washington, Seatle, WA, United States - 4-8-24 metaG | ecosystem: Host-associated > Plants > Roots > Rhizosphere >...
CGGGCCACGGCGTCGCCGGGGGCCGGTCGTCCTCCCAGTCGAAGTGCGGGTCGATGACGACGCACTTCGGAATCGCCGCCGAGTCGTCCTTGCCGTCCGGAACGAGATCGGCGTCACCGCCGCCGGTCGGCACGTACGGCAGCGTGTTCCCGCGGTCCGGCCGCACCGGCCCCTCGATCGACTTCGCGTACGGGTCGATCAGCAGCTTGTGCGAGTTGAAGCGCCGGCCCGTGGCCGGGTCGTAGGGGCCGTGGACGCGGTACCCGTAGCGCTGCCCGGCGCCGACGCCGCGCACGTAGCAGTGCCAGTGGAACGCCGTGCGCTCGGTCAGCTCGATCCGCGTCTCACGGTCGCCGTCGTCGAACAGGCAGAGCACGACGCGCTCCGCGTTCTCGGAGAAGAGGGCGAAGTTCGTGCCGTCGCCGTCCCAGCTCGCGCCCAGGGGAAACGGCTTGCCCGGCCAGATCTCCACCCGTCAACGCCCTACGGCGTAGCCCTGCATGCCGCGCGCGTTGGCGCCCGCCTTCAGCTGCCCGTCCGGCTCGCGGCCGACGGCGCTGACGCGGCCGAGCGACCACGGCGCGCACACCTCGACCTCGTGGCCGCGCGCCCGCAGGCCCGCGACCGTGTCCAGCCCGGCGCGCTCCTCGACGGCGACGTGCCGCGGCCGGGTCTCCCGCGGGTAGAACGAGCTCGGGAACGCCTCCGTGTGATGGTTCGGAGCGTCGATCGCGGCCTGCAGGTCCAGCCCGAAGTGGACGTGCGCGAGGAAGACGTGCAGCGTCCACTGGTCCTGCTGGTCGCCGCCCGGCGTGCCCAGCGCGAGCGCCGGCTCGCCGTCCCGGGCGACGAGCGTCGGCGAGAGCGTCGTACGCGGCCGCTTCCCCGGCTCGAGCGAGTTCGGCAGTCCCTCCTCGAGCCAGAACATCTGCGCGCGCGTGCCGAGGCAGAAGCCGAGCTCCGGGATCACCGGCGCGCCCCAGAGCCAGCCCCCGCTCGGGGTGGCCGCAACCATGTTCCCCCAACGGTCCACGATGTCGAGGTGGACGGTGTCGCCTCGCGTAGGTTCACCAATGCCCGGTGCGACCGGGACGTCTCCCACTGGTCCCGGCAGCCGCGGGTCGCGGCCGCCGGGACTACCCGGGCGGAGCTCGGCCGAGGAGCTGTCCGTGACGAGAGCGCGGCGCTCGCTCGCGTATTCCCGGGAGAGAAGAACCTGTAGCGGGACGTCGCTGAACTCGGGATCCCCGTACCACGCTTCGCGGTCTGCGAAGGCGAGCTTGGCGCACTCGGTGACCGTGTGCACGTACTCCGCGCTCGCCTGGCCCATGCTCTCGAGGTCGAAGCCCTCGAGCAGGCGGAGCTGCTGGAGGAACACCGGCGCCTGGCTCCACGGCCCCGCCTTCAGCACGGTCAGGCCGTGGTAGTCGACCGCGAGCGGCTGCTCGTACGACGGCCGCCAGTCGCGCAGGTCATCCTCCGCGAGCAGGCCGGCGTGCCGCTCGCCCGAGCTGTCCATCCACTCGCGCTCCTGGAAGCTGAGCATCGCCTCCGCGACGAAGCCGCGGTACCAGCAGTCGAGCGCGGCGTCGATCTCGCCGTTCGACTCGTCGAGGATGCGGCGGTAGGTCGCGGCGAGCTGCGGGTTGCGGTGCAGCGTGCCCGGCTCGGCCACCGGCAGGTAGACCTCGGCAGAGGACGTCCACTCGTCGCGGAACAGCGACTCGACGTTGCGGATCGCGCCGGCGATCGCAGGCAGGACGGGGTAGCCGTTCTCCGCGTAGCCGATCGCAAAGTGCAGGACGTCGGCGAGCGGCAGCGTGCCGTGGTCGCGCAGCATCGCCAGCCAGCCGCCGAACGCGCCCGGGACGACGGCCGCGAGCGGGCCCGTTCCCGGGACGAGCTCGAGGCCGAGCTCGTCGCGGTAGAGCTCGATCGTCGCCGCGCGCGGCGCCGGGCCCTGCGCGCACAGCACGAGCGGCTCGCCGCTCGCAGCCGGCCAGAGGAGCGCCGGCAGGTCGCCGCCGGGGCCGTTCAGGTGCGGCTCGACGACCTGGAGCGTCAGACCGGCCGCAACGGCCGCGTCGAACGCGTTGCCGCCCAGCTCGAGCACGGCCATCCCCGCCGCCGAGGCGAGCCAGTGGGTCGAGGCGACCATCCCGAAGGTACCGCGCAGCTCGGGCCTGGTCGTGAACATGTCGAGAGGTTATCCCGGCTGCAGCCAGATGCCCGAGAGAGGCGGCAGCGTCACCGCCGCCGAGAACGGCTGGTCGTTCCAGGGTGTCTCCTCGGCGTCGGCGGCCGGATTGGCGGTGCCCGAGCCGCCGTACCGTGCAGCGTCGGAGTTCAGCACCTCGTGCCAGGTGCCGCCCACCGGCAGGCCGACCCGATAGCCCTCGCGCGGCACCGGCGAGAGGTTGAGCGCGCAGACGAGCGGCTTCGCATCCCCGGTGCCGAAGCGGACGAACGCGAACACGTTGTTCGCCGCGTCGTTCACCTCCAGCCAGCGAAAGCCGGCCGGTTCGAAGTCGACCTGCCACAGCGCGGGCGTCTCGCGGTAGACGCGGTTGAGTTCGCGCACGAGCGCCTGCACGCCCTCGTGCTCGGCGTACTCGAGCAGGTTCCAGTGCAGCGAGCCGTCGTGGTTCCACTCGTCCCACTCGCCGAGCTCGCCGCCCATGAACAGCAGCTTCTTCCCCGGATGGGCCCACTGGTATGCGTAGAGCGCGCGAAGGTTGGCGAACTTCTGCCAGCGGTCGCCCGGCATCTTGTCGAGCAGCGAGCGCTTCCCGTGCACGACCTCGTCGTGCGACAGAGGCAGGATGAAGTTCTCGCTGAAGGCGTACATCGTCGAGAACGTGAGCGTGTGATGGTGATGGCGCCGGTAGACGGGGTCCTTCGTGAAGTACACGAGCGTGTCGTGCATCCACCCCATGTTCCACTTGAAGCCGAAGCCGAGCCCGCCGAGGTACGTCGGTCGTGAGACGCCCGGCCAGGCGGTCGACTCCTCGGCAGCCGAGATCACGCCGGGAGCGCGCGCGTACATCGCCTCGTTCAGCTCCTTGAGGAACTGCACCGCGTCGAGGTCCTCGCGACCGCCGGACTCGTTCGGTACCCACTCGCCCGGCTTCCGCGAGTAGTCGAGGTACAGCATCGAGGCGACCGCGTCGACGCGAATGCCGTCTGCGTGATGCTCGCGCAGCCAGTACAGCGCGTTCGAGAGCAGGAAGTTCCTCACCTCGTTGCGGCCGAGGTTGAAGACGAGCGTGCCCCAGTCCGGATGCGAGCCGCGTCGCGGGTCGGCGTGCTCGTAGAGGTGTGTCCCGTCGAAGAGCGCGAGCGCCCAGTCGTCGCGCGGGAAATGTGCGGGAACCCAGTCGAGGATGACGCCGATGCCGCGCCGGTGCAGCTCGTCGACGAACGTGCGGAAGTCGTCCGGCGTTCCGAACCGCGACGTCGGCGCGAAATAGCCGGTCACCTGGTAGCCCCACGAGCCCGCGAACGGATGCTCCATCACCGGCATCAGCTCGACGTGCGTGAAGCCGAGGTCGCTCACGTAGTCGCCGAGCTCCTGCGCGAGCTCGAGATACGAGAGCGACCGGTTCCCCTCGAGCGAGTTCCGCCGCCAGGAGCCGAGATGCACCTCGTAGACGGACATCGGCTCCCGCAGGACGTCGTTGTGCGCACGGCGCTCCAGCCACTCGCCGTCGCGCCAGTCGTGGGCCGCCTGCCAGACGACCGACGCCGTCCGCGGCGGCACCTCGGCGTAGAAGGCGACGGGATCGGCCTTCAACCGCAGGCGCCCGTCCTGCGTGTGGAGCTCGAACTTGTACGTCGCACCGGTGCCGACACCCGGCACGAACAGCTCCCACACGCCGGAGGCGCCGAGCGAGCGCATCGGGTGCAGGCGCCCGTCCCAGGAGTTGAAGTCGCCGACGACGGCGACCGAACGCGCGTTGGGCGCCCAGACCGCGAACGCGGTGCCGGTCACTCCGCCGAGCTCACGCACGTGCGCGCCGAGCTTCGCGTACAGCTCCTCATGCCGCCCCTCGAGCACGAGGTGCAGGTCGAGCTCACCGAGCGTCGGCAGGAACGCGTACGGGTCGCGTAGCGTCACCGTGAGGCCGTCCGGATACTCGACCTCGAGCTCGTACTCGAGCGGAAGCTGCGCGTCCGGCAGCAGCGCCTCCCAGAGCCCGGCAGGGTCGGTCAGCTTCGCCTCGACCCCGGCCGGCTGCACGCGCAGCGCCTGCGCCCCCGGGCGGAACGCCCGCACGACCACGCCGCCCTTCGCCTCGTGCGCGCCGAGCACGGCGTGCGGGTCGGCGCCGAGGTCGAGCATCAGGACGCCGCCTGCGACTGCTCGATCAACCGCAGGATTCCGGCCACCGGGATCCCGATCCAGTCGGGTCGATTCAGCACGGGGGAAACCATGTTTCCCCCGTGGGCCCCCTTCTTCGAGCCTCGAGTCTCGCATCGCTCGCGTGCGGCGAGAGCGCGGTCTCGCCGCACGCTGCAAGCATCTCGTCTCGGCACGTGATCGAACCGGCTCATCAGCCCGCCGCCTGCGACTGCTCGATCAACCGCAGGATTCCGGCCACCGGGATCCCGATCCAGTCGGGTCGATTGTCGAGCTCGTAGCGGAGCTCATAGACCGCCTTCTCCAGCTCGAAGACGGCGAGCAGCCGGTCGACCGCCGCCGTGCCGGGCGGCAGCAGCCCCCCGTCGACCGCGCCCAGGTAGCCGTCGAGAAACTGCGTGCGCGCATGCTGCTCCCAGCCGTCGGGCGCCTCGGTGCCCCGCAGGAAGGACGCGGCAGTGGCCGCATATGCGAATGAGCGGAGCATCCCGGCGACGTCGCGGAGCGGCGAGCGCTTGCGCCGGCGCTCGGCGAACGTGCGCAGCGGCTCGCCTTCGAAGTCGAGGATCACCCAGTCCCCGGCGGCCCACATGGTCTGGCCCAGGTGGTAGTCGCCGTGCGTGCGGATGACCTTGCCGGTCGGGCCGCCGTGGGTGAGCATGCGCAGCTGTTCCCGCACCTCCTCGCCGCGACCGGCGATCGGGGCGAGCGCCTCGTTGCCGTCGGGGAGCTCGAGGAAGACCCGCTCGATCTCCTCGTCGACGGTCGCCGTGAGCAGGCCGAGCGTCTCCACGCTCGGCGTCTCCACGCTGAAGGCGGGGTCGTTCGAGTCGGAGGCGAGGACGCTGTGCATCTGGCCCGTCACCTCGCCGAGGCGGTGCAGCCGCGCGAGGAACTGATCCGGCGCCGCGACGATCTCGTCGAGCGCGAGCTCCCAGCCGTCGAGCCCGCCCCGCACGAATGTCTGGAGAATCCCGAGCGTCGCGACGAGGCGCTCGCCCGAGTACTCGTACCAGCCGTCGAGCGGCGGGCTGCTCGCAAACTCGTGGTCGGTGAGGAAGCGGAGCATTTCGAGCTCCGGGTTGACGCCGGGCTCGAGGCGCCGGAACACCTTCAGGATCACCTCCTCGTCGAAGACGACCGACGTGTTCGACTGCTCGGTTCCCACCCAGCGGACGTCGACCGGCTCACGCCTCAAGCCTGCGAAGCCGGCGACCCGGTGGAACTCGACGATTCCCTCCGCGCCGTGCAGCGTCTTGCCCGCACGGAGCGTGCGCACCAGCTCGCGCGCGAGGGCGACGTCGTCGTCGATCAGGACCTCGTCGTCACGCAACGCGTAGAGCAGCTGGTAGAGGTCGTGCGCGCCGGTCTCGTAGCGCATCTCGACGAGCGCGAGCGCGAGCGGCGTCTCGTCCGCGCGCACGACCACGGAGTCGAGCACCTGTGCGTGGGCGACACCGCGCGACTTCGCGCCGTACCAGCGCTGCCTCATCACCTGCTCGATCAGGATCCGTTCGTCGAAGCTCATGAGCCGGGCCGCCTCAGTTGGAACCAGAAGAACCCGCGCGGGGCGAGCGTGAGTAGATAGGGCAGCTCCCCGACGGCCGGGAAGCTCGTGCGGCCGAACATCTCCTCGGGGACCATACCCGTGCAGACCGAGAGATCCAGCTGGACGGCCTGGGCCGACCGCGCGACGTTGTGGACGCACAGGATGACGTCGTCTTCCAGGCGCCTGATGTGGGCGAAGACGCGGGGGTTGTCGGAGCGAAGCGGCTCGTAGCTTCCGAGCCCGAACACCGCATGCTCCTTGCGCAGCGAGATGAAGCGGGCGACCCAGCGCAGGAGCGACGTCGGTGTGCGCAACTGCGCCTCGACGTTCACCGCCTGGTAGCCGTAGACCGGGTCCATCAGCGGCTGGAGGTAGAGCTGCGCCCAGTCGGCGTGCGAGAAGCCCGCGTTGCGGTCGCCCGTCCACTGCATCGGCGTGCGCACGCCGTCCCGGTCGCCGAGGTAGACGTTGTCGCCCATGCCGATCTCGTCGCCGTAGTAGAGGACGGGCGAGCCCGGCAGCGAGAAGAGGATCGCGTGCATGAGCTCGATCTCGTCGCGTCCGTTGTCGAGCAGCGGCGCGAGGCGGCGGCGGATGCCGAGGTTGAGCCGCATCCGCGGGTCCTTCGCGTACTCGCCGTACATGTAGTCGCGCTCGTCGTCGGTGACCATCTCGAGCGTCAGCTCGTCGTGGTTGCGCAGGAAGAGCCCCCACTGCGCGTTGCCCGGGATGCCCGGGGTGCGCTCGAGGATCTCGTAGATCGGCGTCGCGTCCTCGCGCCGCACCGCCATGAACATGCGCGGCATCAGCGGGAAGTGGAACGCCATGTGGCACTCGGCGCCCGATTCGGCGTCGCCGAGGTAGGCGACGACGTCCTCGGGCCACTGGTTCGCCTCGGCGAGGAGCACGCGGTCCGGATAGTGCGCGTCGATCTCCGCGCGCACGCGCTTCAGATACGCATGCGTCGGCGGAAGGTTCTCGCAGTTCGTCCCGTCCCCCTCGTAGAGGTACGGCACCGCGTCGAGCCGGAAGCCGTCGATGCCGAGGTCGAGCCAGAAGCGGAGGACGTCGAGCATCGCCTCCTGCACCTCCGGGTTCTCGTAGTTGAGGTCCGGCTGGTGGTGGAAGAAGCGGTGCCAGTAGTACTGGCCGCGCACTGGGTCGAACGACCAGTTCGACGGCTCGGTGTCGACGAAGATCACACGGGCGTCGCGGTAGGGCTCGTCGGTGTCCGACCAGACGTACCAGTCGCCCTTCGGCCCGTCGCGATTGGCCCGCGACTCTTGAAACCACGGATGCTCGGACGACGTGTGGTTCATGACGAGGTCCGCGATCACGCGGATGCCGCGCTGGTGCGCCTGCTCGACGAACTCCGTGAAGTCGGCGACCGTTCCGTAGTCCGGGTGAATCGAGAGGAAGTCGCTGATGTCGTAGCCGCCGTCGCGCAGCGGGGAGCTGTACATCGGCAGCAGCCAGACGCAGTCGATGCCGAGCCACTGGAGGTAGTCCAGCTTCTCGATCAGCCCGCGAAAGTCGCCCGAGCCGTCGGCGTTGCCGTCGAAGAAGCCGCGGATGTGGATCTCGTAGAAGACGGCGCGCTTGAACCAGAGCGGCTCGCGCTCGAACCAGCGGTCAGGCATCGCTCACCTCCACGACCAGCACGTGGCTCTTGCCGGGGCCGAGCTTCACGTAGTTGCGGCCGACGTGCCACGTCCAGGTCTCGCCGGCGACCAGGTCGCGCACGGGGTACGCCGGCGGCAGGCCGGTCGAGGCCGGCACGACGCACACGCCCTCGCGCGGCGCCTTGGGATCGAGGTTGACCACCACGAGAACGGTGTTCCCATCCGTTCGCTTCGCATACGCGAACAGCGCCTCGTTCTCCGTCTCGAGGAAGGTGACGTTGTCGAGCCACTGCAGCGCAACGTTCTCCCGGCGCGCCGCGTTGAGCGTCGCGACGAGCGGCAGCAGCGGCCCGTCGAGCGCACGCCGCTTGAGCTCGTACTTCTCCGAGTTCAGGTACTCCTCGCTCCCGTCGCGCACGGGCACGTTCTCGCAGTGCTCGAAGCCGGAGTAGATGCCGTAGGACGGCGACAGCGTCGCGGCGAGCACGAGCCTGGCCTCGAACGCCGGCCTGCCGCCGCGCTGCAGATACTCGTGCAGGATGTCCGGCGTGTTCGTGAAGACGTTGGGCCGGTTGGTCTCACGCCAGTCGAGCAGCTGGCCCATCAGCTCGAGCAGCTCCCAGCGCGTGTTCTTCCAGGTGAAGTACGTGTAGCTCTGCGCGAAGCCGGTCTTGCCGAGCGTCGTCATCATCGCGGGCCGCGTGAACGCCTCTGCGAGGAAGATCACGTCGGGATGCGCGGAGCGCACCTCCGCGATCAACCACTCCCAGAACGCCACCGGCTTCGTGTGCGGGTTGTCGACACGGAAGACGGTGACGCCGCGCGAGACCCAGAGCAGCACGACGTCGCGCAGCGCCGACCAGAGTCCCTTCCAGTCCTCGCATTCGAAGTTGACGTTGTAGATGTCCTGGTAGCGCTTCGGCGGATTCTCGGCGTACTTCAGCGTCCCGTCCGGGCGCCGGTTGAACCACTCCGGGTGTTGCGTCAGCCACGGATGGTCGGGAGAGCACTGGATCGCGAAGTCGAGCGCGATCTCGATCCCCAGCTCCTTCGCGGCCGCGACGAGCCGCTCGAAGCCGGCGACCGTGCCGAGGTCGGGGTGCACCGCCTCGTGCCCGCCTTCGGCGCCGCCGATCGCCCACGGGCTGCCCGGGTCGTCCGGCCCCGCCGTGAGCGTGTTGTTCCGGCCCTTGCGGTTCGTACGGCCGATCGGGTGGATGGGCGGCAGGTAGACGACGTCGAAGCCGAGCTCGGCGAGCCGCGGCAGCTGTGCGCGCACGCCGTCGAACCCGCCCCACGAGCGCGGGAAGAGCTCGTACCAGGAGCCGAAGCGGGCCAGCTCGCGGTCGACGTCGACCTCGAGCGTCGACGACCACGTCTTGCCGGCGCGATCGCCTGCGGGAGCGACGAGCGCCTCCTCGACGGTCAGCGCCGGGCGGCCGAGCAGCACCGCGCCCTCGGCCAGCTCCCCGGTCAGGTCGTCCTGCCCGCCCTGGAGCCGCCTTCGCAGCTCGCCCTGGTAGGACGCGACCCGGTCGACCCAGGCCTCGACGCGGAAGCACCACCGACCCGGCCGGTCGACCACGAAGGAGCCGGCCCACTCGTCGTTGCCGAGCGCCGCAAGCGGCGTCTCGAGCCAGCGCGCCATGCCCGGCGGCTTGTAGCGGACGGCGGCGCCGAGGGCGTCGTGGCCGTCCCGGAAGATCCGCGCAGAGACGCCGACGGGCTCGCCGACCGTCCGCTTCACCGGGTAGCGGCCGCAGTCCGTCTGGGGCCGTACACCCTGGATCTGGATGCGGGGCGGAGGCTCGGTCGTCTTCGGCATAGACACGTCGCCCTGCAGTCTTACGATTCGCGGCCCGAAGGCGCGCCTGTAGGCTCCGGGCGCCGTGCAGCTGCCACGCTCCGCGGGGATCCTCCTGCATCCGACGTCACTGCCCGGCGGCCGCCTCGGGCGGGAGGCGTACCGCTTCGTCGACTGGCTCGAGGCTGCCGGACAGTCGTGGTGGCAGGTGCTCCCGCTCGGCCCGCCCGACGAGTTCGGCTCGCCGTATCGCACGAACTCGGCCTTCGCCGCCTGGCCCGGCCTGCTCGCCGAGCCGGACGCGCCCGTCTCCCCGGCCGAGCTCGAGGACTTCGTCGCGCGGCACCCGTTCTGGGTCGCCGAGTGGGCACGCTTTGCGGGCCCGGGGGCGATCGCGGGCCAGGTGCGCTTCGAACGGGAGTGGAACGCGCTCCGCGCCTACGGGCGCGAGCGCGGGGTGCGCTTGATCGGCGACGTGCCGATCTACGTCTCCGACGAAGGCGCCGACGTCGAGGCCTGGCCCGAGCTCTTCGCGCACGGCGAGGTCGCGGGCGCGCCGCCGGACGCGCTGAGCGCGAACGGCCAGCACTGGGGCAACCCGCTCTACGACTGGCCGGCCCACCGGGCGGGTGGTTACCGCTGGTGGATCGAGCGCTTCCGCCGTGTCGCCGAGCTCGTCGACGTGTCGCGCGTCGACCACTTCCGCGGGTTTGTCTCCTACTGGGCGATCCCGGCGGCGCACAAGACGGCGCGGCGCGGCCACTGGCGGCGCGGGCCGGGTCTCGAGCTCTTCCAGGCGGTCGAGCAGGCGCTCGGCGAGCTGCCGCTGATCGCGGAGGACCTCGGCGTGATCACGCCGGCGGTTCGCCGCCTGCGCGACGAGCTCCACCTGCCGGGGATGGTCGTCCTGCACTGGGCCTTCGGCGGCTCGCCCGACAACCCGCACGCGCCGCAGAACCACCGCGAGAACCAGGTCGTCTACACGAGCACGCACGACACCGACACGACGGCCGGCTGGTTCCACAACCTGAAGCCGCGGCAGCGGACTGCGACCGGCCTCGACCCGGACGAGCCGAGCTGGGGCTTGATCGAGGTCGCGCTGGAGTCGCGGGCGTCCCTGGCGATGATCCCCGCCCAGGACGTGCTCGGGCTCGGCAGCGAGGCCCGGATGAACCATCCCGGCCAGGTGTACGGCAACTGGTCGTGGCAGCTCACGCCGGGAGCGCTCACCCCCGCGCTCGCCGCACGGCTCCGCGCGGCGACCGCTCGCGGCCGCCGGCTGCCGCACTAGCTCCCTGGTTACAAGGATGGGGCGGGCCGGTGCCGGTCCGGCCGCAGGGCCTGGAGTGCCGCGCTGCGGCGCCGAACATGGGAGCGATGTTCGCCGCGCTGCGCGGAGCGAATCCCGGGGAGCTCGTGCTCGCCGGCTGCTGCTTCGCCGCCGCCGTCGCCTGCTCGGCCGCGAGCTGGCGGACGCTGATCGGCCGCACGCTCACGCTCGGCGACGCCTGCGCCCGCTACGGCGCCGGGTCGCTCGTGAACACGCTCGTGCCCGCCCGCGCAGGCGGCGCAGTCCGGCTCGGGCTCTTCGGCCGTGTCGTGCCCGGCGGCCTGCTCGCCGCGGGCGGCATCGCCGCGGCGGTCGGGACGGCGCGCTGGCTGACCGTCGTGCCGCTCGCGATCGGCGGCGCGCTGCTCGTCGTACCCGCGCTCGAGCTCGCGGGCATCGTCCCGCTCACGCCCGCGAACGTCGGCGTCGCGGGCGGCGCCGCCGCCCTCGCCTTCCATGCCCACGGCGTGCCGCTGCACGCCGCGCTCGCTGCGGGGCTCGCGTTTCACGCTGTCGAGACGGTGACGGGGTTCGCCTTCGGCGCGCTCGGCACCGCCGCCGTCCTGCGCTCGCGCCGGGCGGCCGTCACCGGACCGTCACCGCTCGTTAGCGGAGCCGATTCCCACGCACCCGCGCCCGGCGCCGAGGATCGGCGCGATCCATTCCAACTTCGTGCAAGGGGGAACGATGAGGAGACGCTTCCGCCGGCTGCTCCTGCCGGCAGTCGTCGCTGCCGCAGCCTCAGCAGCCGCACTCGCAGCGACAACACAGGCCGGGGTCAGGGACCGCGGCAACGAGCACGGCTTCGCAACGGAGACGCCGATCCGGCACCTGGTCGTGATCTTCCAGGAGAACGTCTCCTTCGACCACTACTTCGGCACGTATCCGAACGCGGCCAACACCGACGGGCAGAAGTTCGCCGCCGCGCCGCACACGCCCGCCGTCGACGGCCTGACGCCGGCCACGAGCCCGTCGCTGCCCTCGAGCCTGCGGCATAGCTCCGACCTGACGGCGAGCAACCCGAACGTTTCGTTGCCCGTCCGGCTCGACAGCAGCGCGAACGGTCCGGGCGGCAACGGGAACGGTCAGCTCACGTGCGACCAGGACCACAACTACAGCGACGAGCAGCAGGCGCTGGACGGCGGCCTGATGGACCAGTTCGTCCAGAGCGTCGGCACCGACGGCGGCAGCAAGATTCCCGCCGGAACGGTGCTGTGCGATCCGAAGACCGTCATGGACTACTACGACGGGAACACGACGACCGCGCTGTGGAACTACGCGCAGCGCTACGCGATGAGCGACAACTCGTACAACACGACCTTCGGGCCGTCCGCACCGGGCGCGATCAACCTCGTCTCCGGCAACACGGGCAGCGTCGACGTCGCGCACGAGGTCAACGCTCCGTCGGTGGCCACCTCCGCGGCGCCGAACGCCGACATCACGGCCGACGGCCTGGGCGGCTTCTCGCTCACGAGCGACGCGCAGCCGTACTGGGACGACTGCTCGACGCGCGACGCCGTCGCCCTGAACGGCACGACCATCGGCGACGAGCTGAACGCGAGGGGCCTCTCCTGGGGCTGGTTCCAGGGCGGCTTCAAGCCGAGCGAGAGCTTCACGGCCGGACTGGCGGCGATCGGCAAGAGCGGCCAGGCGACGAGCACGTTCATCCCGGACGAGTTCAAGACCGCCGGCTTCCAGACGCTCGTCCCGCACTCGTCGAACCAGGGCCTCTGCGACGCGGTCACCCCGGTCGGCGTCGCCTTCGGTGCAACGCTCGCCGGCGCGCCGTGGGGCTACAAGGACGACTACATCCCGCATCACGAGCCGTTCGACTACTACGCGTCTACCGCCAACCCGCATCACCTGTCGGTTCCGGCCGACGCGAGCGGGAACGACACGATCGCTGGACTGCAGGAGATCGGCACGGACACGCAGACGTTCTCCGGCGGCTACGGCGTCGGCCCGCAGTTCGACACGCCGAATCACAACTACGACTCCAGCGACTTCGACCAGCTCGTCGCTGCGATCGCGCACCACCAGCTGCCGGCGTCGGCGTTGCCGGCGGTGACCTTCCTCAAGGCGCCGGGATACGAGGACGGCCACGCGGCCTACTCCGACCCGGCCGACGAGCAGGCCTTCATCGTCAAGGAGGTCAACGCCCTCGAGCAGACGCCCGGCTGGTCGAGCACCGCGGTGATCGTCAACTACGACGACTCGGACGGCTGGTACGACCACGCGTACAGCGGAGTGACCAACCCGTCGCTGTCGGTCGCCGACAACCTGACCCACATCACGCTGGGCAA
>Ga0265319_1001646_pt1 | contig 12959 bp, 14 predicted proteins | sample 4824metaG_FD_192443 | JGI IMG/M metagenome (GOLD analysis project Ga0265319, IMG submission 192443) | Rhizosphere microbial communities from Carex aquatilis grown in University of Washington, Seatle, WA, United States - 4-8-24 metaG | ecosystem: Host-associated > Plants > Roots > Rhizosphere >...
TGCGCCCCTACCGCCTCACCGGTCTCCCCCCGTAGGGGCGCAGACTTGCTGCGCCCGCTCCGCCCCCCTTTTCCGCCGCCGGTGCGCCTGAGGCGCGCTGGTGCAGCGGCCTAAGCACCTTGCCGACCCAGTCCCCGGGTCCGAACAGTTGAATGAAGGCTTGGCCGGAGAATCTCCAGCCAGCGGCCAAGGGCGGCAGCGTGGGAAGCAGGGAGCGGGGAGTCAAACACCGTGGGGCTCGAAGTTGAAAACTCGAAGCTGGCATTTGGGCCAAACAATATAACAATAGGGCAAGAGCGCCATTTGCCGTCCAGTCACCAACCCACCCGACACCAAAGCACTTTTGGCCATGCGTCATTCAATATTTAAGATTCAGTTCCCCATTACCTTCATTTCTGTTCGTGGGCCCATGCCTGACTTCTTAATTCTGCATTCTTAATTCTTAATTCCTAAGTTCTGTGTCTTCCCCCGTCATCCTCATTTCCCCGCGCGGCCTGGCCTCGCTGGCCGAATGGCGTGAACTCTGGGCGTCGCGGGATCTCGCCGGGTTTATCATCCGGCGGGACCTGAAGACGCGCTACTCCCAATCCATCCTGGGCTTGGGTTGGGCGGTCATTCAGCCGCTCTTTACGACGGGAGTTCTCACCCTCGTGTTTGGGGAACTCGTCGGCGCGAAATCGGACGGGGTGCCCTACCCCATTTGGTCGCTGGCGGCGGTGGTGCTGTGGACGTTTTTTCAAAGCGCGACGAGCGAGGTGGGCAACTGTCTGGCGGCGAACATGGGCGTGATCACCAAAGTCTATTTCCCGCGCTTGATCCTGCCGCTGGCGGGCACGGTCTGCCGGTTGTTCGATCTGCTGATCATGCTGGGCCTGCTGGTGGTCGCGCTGGTGGCCGGGCACGGGGCGCTGCTCCGGGCGGGTTGTCATATCCAGTTGGCTGCCCTCTGGGCCGTGCCGTTGGCCCTCGGGGTCGTCACGCTGGCGGCGCTGGCGCTGGGCCTGTGGTTGGCGGCGCTGTCGGTGCAATTCCGGGATGTGCGCGTGGGTCAGGGGCTGCTGCTGCAGTTGTTAATGTATGCGAGCCCGATCATGTACTCATCGACCTCCGATCGAATTTCCGGGATTTGGCGGACGCTCTATTTCTTGAATCCCCTGTCCGGCGCAATTGAAACCTTGCGCGCCGCGCTGTTCCACCAAACGGAAAGTCCACTGCAAATCTCCTATGGCCACCTGGCGATGGGCGCGACGGTTTCGATCATCGGGTTGGTGGGCGGCATCTGGTGTTTCCGGCGGGCCGAGAATCTGGTGGCCGACGTGGCGTAATGAATTGAGCATCCCGTCCAAACCCATAAAACCAGCAACTAAATCCCTCCGGCGGTTTTTATAGTTGCGCCCCGGGCTCCCCAATCCCGATTTTCGGCGAATTTGGATGGAAGCCCGAAACTCAAGACTCAAAACTCGAAACTCATGCATGCCCCCTTCCCAGAATCCGCCCTGCCGGCGCCGAAGAAATCGAGCCTGGTGCTGCTGGCGGTTGCCGCCGTGCTGGTTATCGTCGGGCTGGCGTGGTATCTTTTCCCGCCGACCCGGGAACTGGATGCATCCGCGCCCGCGCCCGCCCCGCTCAAAAACAACCCCCTGCAATCTCTTCAGAATCAAAATCCGTTTGTGCCCGCCCATTGATGAACCGAATGCAAGTTGAAGGCTGAAATGTCCGAGCAAAAAATCCAACCGTTTGGGCTGGCGTGCTTCGTGGTGTTTCTGGCCGTGGCGATTTGGCTGTTCAACCATTTAATGCCGTCGACCCGGCAAAATTCCGGCATCGCGCCAGGCCCGGGCAAGTCTGCAGCTGCGGCGCCCGGCCCAAGTCCGACCACGATCGCGCCGCCCAAACTGGCACCGCCAGCAGCGAAAGCCCCCGTTGCTACCCCTGCCGGCGCTGCCGGCGCAACTGGCGTTCCGGCCACCCCGGCCACGGAGTCCGCCGATCCCCAGGCGGAACTCAAGACGCTGATTCCGGAAATCAGCCGACTCTTTCTGGCCGGCAACAGCCTCGAGATTTACCAAAATTACGTGGCACCCTCCGAATTCGATCCGAAGGTTGTTCAGCAAATTCACGATGAGCAAAGCAAGGTGGAGGCCTTCTCGGCCCAAGATCCGGGACTCCGGGAGCAAATCCGGGTCTTGCGCGAAAGCATGGCCCGGGATTGGGAGGCGCTCGGCACGCAAACACCGGTCATGAACGATGCCGGAGACCAAGCGACTTACCAGCTCGTGATGAACGGCGGCAATGGTCAAACTCTCACCAACGCCGTCGTCTTTATCAAAATTAACGGCAAATGGTATATGAAGAATCCGCCGCAGGAGTAGAAGTGCGGCGGCGGAAATATTTCTCCCACGTTTTGGCACAGCAGGCACCCCGGACATTTTACCCCCATGGCACAACCCCGCCGGCATTACGCTCTCGAATTTCTCATTCTGCGGCTCGTCCTCCTCGGCACCGCCGCAGTGCTCCTTGTCGCAGGCTTGATCTGGTGCCTCGTTCCCGCTGCCCCCATCCCGGCACAGGCTTCGGCGAAGGCCCCGGTTTCCGCTTTGCCGAAGTCTACCACCACACCGGGGAGGATTGAAGCCCCCGCCAATGTTGCCGCCCCGACCAAGCCGGCCGCCTCCTTCGCGGCAACGCCTTCCGCGACTGCTGCCGGCGACTCCACTGACCCCCAAACTAACCTGCACACCGCCCTTGCCGACATCGCCCGCCTCTACCGGTTGGGCGACCGCCCACTCCTCTGGAAAACTTACGAGACGCCGGACGATTGGGCCAAGAATGGCGCCGCCGAAGTGGAGGGACTGAAAAACCCCACGCCCGGCGCCGACGATCCCAAGAATATTACCATGATGAAGGATTTGGATGAGGCTATTGCCAAGTCCTACGAGGATCTCGCCACCCAAACGCCCACCCTCAACACCGCTGGCGACGAAGCCTCTTACCTTCAAACCATCAGGCTCGAGGACGGCACGCCTTTTACGCAGCCCATCATGCTCGTCCGCCTCAACGGCAAATGGTATATGAAGAGCCCGACAGAGAATTAGCGGCTGGAGCAGGGAGGCCGGCTTCCGGGGAGGCTGGCCACCAGGCTGATGAGCGCCTGCCGCAGAATCCGTTTTCAAAAAGCCCCGATTCCCATTCTCAATTCCGTGTCCACTCCCGCCATCCGGGTTTCGAACATTTCCAAGATCTACCGTCTGGGAAAAAAGGAGGAGCGCCCGCAGACGCTCTTTCAAGCCGCCGCCCGCTTCGCCTCTGCGCCCATCCGCAATTTCCGAAAACTTCGCGCCCTTTCCCACTTCGACGACGCCGAAACATCAGCCGACATCCTGTGGGCGCTCCGCGACGTTTCCTTTGAGGTTCAGCCCGGCGAGGTCGTCGGCCTCATCGGGCGCAACGGTGCCGGCAAGTCCACCCTTTTAAAGATCCTTTCCCGCATCATGCCCCCGACGCGGGGAATCGCCGAGATCCACGGACGCCTTGCGTCCCTCCTTGAAGTTGACCGCGCCTGCCTCGGTAACATATCGGTGTCGGATGTCGTCGCCGCCGCCCGGAGCAGACTCGCGAAACCCAGCCAGTTGGAAGTGGGGTAGCTGGTGGTATGAGATTCGAATGGCCGTAAATGACACCCTCTATCTCACTGAAATCTGTAAGGGCGTCGCTCGCCAACGCCACTTTGGAACTGGAAGATCTTGGAACTTCGTCATCTCCTTCTCAGCCAAATTCAATCGCTTCGCTTGATTCACTCTCATAGCTGGAATACTGGATGCCGGATATTCACGCTAACTCATATTGCCCGTCATCTTTCCCACCCGCCCTAAAGGCAACAATTTCAACCATTTAATCTTGAAAACAAAACTATTCACGGCACCGAAATCTCGCTCCTCGCCGACCGAGGTCGATTGGGCTTACTTGGCAGTTTGGAGATTTTTAATGGCTATGGTGGTAATGGCGTATCACTGGAATAATAGTTTCAAAAGAACACCTGCACTAAACTTCCTGACATTTGCTGGTGGCTTTTCCCCTGTAGTAGTCTTCTTCCTGATTTCCGGCTTCTCTATAGGCCATTCAATCACCCTGAATGTACGCGGGTTTTACACAAGACGGTTCAACCGGATCTACCCGCTCTATATGATAGCGGTCATCCTAGCCGGGCTTTCCTATTTTCTTATCGGTAAGGAAATGGGGTCACTGTCTTTTGTCACCTTCGTTGGTAACTTGCTTCTATTGCAACAATTCGGTATCGATACCATAGGTTCTAACCTCGCGCTGTGGAGTTTGTCGATCGAATGCGCTTGCTACGCTCTTGCCGTTTTCTTCTTGAAGATGAATGCCAAGGCCCTAGGAGCTATTGTAGCATTCTCAATGACCTTCTTCTTCTTTCATAATAAATTCGGATTAACTGAAGAAATTCCAGTTTCAAATTTTGCTTATATGCTTGGATTTTGGCTAATAGGCTTCATTTGGTACAGATACGGGCTTATTTGGCCCGTTCGCCTGCTTTTAATAGTAACAGCCGTGCCACTGATTTTCAACGCACGTTATGATTATTATAGGTACGCTTGGGTATGGCCGGTACTGTTTGCCTTCTGGGCATTGAGTATGAGTGCGTTGCCCAGGCTTTCGACGAGGGTCGTTGCGCTATTCTTATTCCTTGGCGATTTAAGCTACCCTCTTTACCTATTCCATGACCCAATTTTTTTTATATGCACATATTTCTTGCGCTGGTATCACACTTGGGAATGTTTCGGTGTCGTAATGGTCTTCGCCGTTCTCTCATTGTTTCTTGTTGACTTTCCATACCGAAAGATGGTTAGGCGAAATGCTCTTCGGCATGCGCCTCCAAACCTCGCGCAAACAACCTAAGTATACACCATCAACCGCACGAGGCGTTTCCCCTTCCTCCATCGCCTGTTCGACAAGCTCCAAGGAGCGTAATTGGTTTAGAGTTTTAAGTTTCGAGTTTCGAGTTGAAGCACTGCGGAGGAGCGCAGGAAGTCGGGAATCAGGAACAACCCATGCTTGGACACAACATAAGGTTGGCGCGCCCTTTCAGGGCGCTCCGGGTTGGCATTCGAGGTCCCCAGAGTAACGCCTTGGGACACACGCCACGAAACAGGGCCAAAGTATGGCCACCACGCTCATGGAAGACTGAGGCAGGCGTGTACGCTAAGCGTTTCAATTCAACGGCGTTCCTTGATAACCCGAGCTGGGTTGCCTGCGACCACCTGGTAGGGGGCGACATCGTGGGTAACCACAGACATCGCTCCCACCACCACGCCGTCTCCCAGAGTTACTCCGGGCAAGATGCAGGAACCGGCTCCCAGCCAGCAGTCCGCTCCAATAGCAATACCTGCCTTGATTCGGTCAATCCCTTGATTTCGGATCAAGATATTCCGATCCATAAAGCTGTGGTTGATCGCGATGATTTTTACAAATTGGGCGATGATCGTCTGCTCGCCAATCGTGACGTCACAACCATTGGCCAAAATCAAGCTGTAGTCGCCGAGATGAACATTATCCTCAAAAATAACCCGACCGGCTCTCTCAGGGTTGGAATGGGCCACAATTTTTGTATAGGTCGACAGAATCGCCCGCCCCTTAAAAATGACCTCGCCGGCTTGATCGGTCTCTATTCGGGTGGTAATTCCGATGCCCACGCTGAGGTTCGGCAGGCGGACATTGGCCTTACGCAGGACGCGAAAACGCAGATATCGCAAAAGTTGGCCGGGAGTTAACATAACCTGAGAGCCTATCGGTCTGACTTTTTTCCGTCAATCCATGAAGAGGTCGCGGCAAGGCACAGGAAGCTGAATTCCGAGAAATTGGCACTTAGTCGCAAAACACTCAGTGTTCCCATGAATTTCATTGGTGCGTGACTCCGCTGTCAATCCTCCTCAACGTCGTGTACCCGGCAACGGACCAGAACCAAGCCCGCCGCGGCGCCCTATCGGACGCGCACACACTCGATTCCGGCCGCGCCAGCCGCAAACCGCACGAACCATCTTATGAAGAAACCATCCCTACTTGAAAAACAACGGCAGCGCTGGCAATCGCAGGAGAGCGATGCCGCCCTCGCCCGGCGCGCCCAACGGATTTACCTCCGGTTGTCCTTAATCTACCTGTTGGTGGCGGTCGCTTTCTTCAGCCTCTTCTCCGCTGCACCCATGTCCTTGCGCGTCCTTGGCGCCACGGGCTGCTTTATCAGTGCCTTCATCTTCTACTGGCAGAGCCGGCGCTTCGGCAAGCTCCGGTCAAATTTGAAACCGTAGGTTGCCTCGCACCAGCGCCAGAAGACCGAGCACAAATATACTCTTAAAAAATGCGCTTCGTTTTCATTTCCACCATGACCGGCTATGCCTGGGGCGGTAGCGAGGAATTATGGAGTCAGACCGCAGTTTGCCTTCGCGACGCCGCCCACACCGTCTCCGCTCTCGTGGAGGACAACGGCCCGCGCCCACCCAAACTGGACGCCGTCGTGCGCAAGGGCATTGACCTTCGCGTCCGCCATCGCCCGCGCCGGCCGCTGGTCAGCGCGCTCCGCACGCGGCTCACCGGCCAGCCACGGCGGGACCCCGATGAGATTTGGCTGCGGGAGAAGCAACCCGACTTCGTCGTCATTTCCCAGGGTAGCATCGCTGATGGTCTGCCGTGGCGCCAGTTTTGCCTGACCGCGAAAATCCCTTACGCGATCGTCGTCCACTCGAATGACGACTCCCTCTGGTTTGCCGACGCCGAAGCCGGCGCGCACGCCCAAACATACTTGGCGGCAAAGCGGGTTTTCTTTGTCTCCCAACACAATTGGCGGCTGCTCGAGCGCCAGATCGGCGTGGGGCTGCCAAACGCCCTCATCATCTGGAGCCCCCACAACGTCTCCCGCGACGCCGCCCCACCCTGGCCCGCCGGCCGGGAGACGGCGCGACTCGCCTGCGTTGGCCGCCTTGAGCCAGCGGCGAAGGGTCAGGACATTCTCCTCCAAGTCCTGGCCCGCCCGGAATGGCGGGGGCGCCCGGTCGAATTGAATCTGTATGGTTCCGGCCCGCAGGAGCAAATCCTCCGTGCACTCTCGGCCCGGCTCGTGCTGCCGAACGTGCATTTCCGCGGCCAAGTTGAAAACGTCGAGAATATCTGGAAGGAGAACGAGCTGCTCGTACTGGCGTCCCGCCGCGAAGGCTTGCCGCTGACGCTGATTGAAGCCATGTCGTGCGCCCGCCCGGCCGTCGTCACGGACGTCGGTGGCAGCGTGGAGTTGTGCACCGACGGCGAAACCGGCTTTATTGCCGCGGCACCCGTGGTACCCTGTTTCGCCGAAGCCCTCGAACGCGCCTGGGCGCGCCGCGGCGATTGGGCGCAAATGGGGCGAGCCGGCCGGGAGCATATCTTGCAAGTGGTTCCCCGCGATCCCGTCGCCGAGTTTTTCAAAATTCTCCTCATGATCGCCGAGCGCCCGGCCAAAGTCCGCCGCCAGGACGACTAGGAGCACGGTAAATTCACCAGGAAAAATCGCGAAGCAAAAATGCCCCTTTCCGTCCTCATTTGCACCCACAACCCGCGTCGCGAATACCTCGCCCGTACGCTTGCGGCGCTCCAGCACCAATCGCTTCCCGCCGCCGATTGGGAATTGCTCCTCATTGACAACGCCAGCGCTCCGCCGATCGCCGGGCAGGTTGATTTGTCTTGGCATCCGCGCGCCCGGGTAATCGTCGAACCCACGCTTGGCCTCACCCCCGCGCGCCTGCGCGCCATCCGCGAAGCCAAAACTGAACTGCTTGTTTTTGTGGACGATGACAACGTTCTCGCTCCTGATTTCCTTGCCGAAGCCCTCCGCCTCGCCCAAGCCCGGCCATTCATCGGCTCGTTCGGCTGCAGCATTCGCGCCGTCTATGAAAAGGAACCCGCCGGCATTTTGCGCGAATGGGTCTCGCTTCTCACCGTTGGCGAGTTTACGGATGAGCGCTGGTCCAATCTCGGCGTTCTGGGCGGCGAAGTTCTGACACTGCCGAGCGGCGCGGGGCTCGTCATCCGCACCAACGTGGCCCGCGAATACGCGCGCCTGGCCGAAACCGACCCGCTCCGCAAAGGCCTGGACCGCCGTGGCGCGGACCTGACCGGCTCCGGCGACCGCGATTTGGCAGCGACGAGTGTGCGCCTGGGCTTGGGGACGGGGAAGTTTCCGACGCTGAAACTCGACCATCTGATTCCCGCCGGCCGGGTGGAAGCCGCTTATCTCATCCGCCTCGCCGAGGCCACGGCCTACGGCGAAGTGATTCTCTATTATCTCCACGGACTTCCCTGGCGCCCGGCCCCGCAATCGGGCTCCCGCAAACTGCTCGCAGCCTGGGAGCGCCGGCATCTATCTCCGCTGGAGCGGGAGTTGCGAGCCGCGCAAGCGACGGGAACGGCGAGGGCGGTGGCGATGATTGAGTTGGCGGCCAGGGAGAAGCTGGAAGCTGGAAGTTAGGGGCTGGAATACCGGAGGCAGGAATCAGGAGACCGGAGGAACAGTAACGTTTAACCTCAAATGCGCCTGCTCGTCCTCGACGAATCCTGGGAAGTGATGGGCGGCGTGGACACTTTTCGCCGTTCCTTCCTGCCCTCGGCCGCCCGCCTCGTCGAAAAGGTCGTTTGGGCCTGCGCCGTGGAAAATTCCCTCAAACAACTCGGCGACACGCGGATTAGTAAAGTTGAAATGGTCGAATTGCATCCCCCGGCCCGCTCCCTGCGGGGCCTTGCCCGGGGCGCCTTGCGCCGGTTGCCCGATTCCCTCTCCCACAACCGCGAACGCGCCCGCACGGCCCTCTCCCATGCCTATCTCCGCTCGGTTTGCCGCCAGCACCGGCTGACGCATGTTCTCGAAATTTGCGCACACCGCCAGCCCTTTCCGCACCTCGGCCTGCCCACGGCCGGCTATGTCCATGACCTCGCTTACGAAAACCGCGGGCATTCACCCCTCGACGCCATTTTCCGCGATTGGCTCCAGCACGCCGTTCGACTCTACACGAATTCCTCCCAGACCCGCGCCGAGTTGCTGGAACTCGATCCTGCGGCCGGGAACCGCATTGAAGTCGTCTTGCAGGCCTCGACCGATGTGCAGTCACCGCCGGCGGGCGTGTCCAATCCCTATGTCCGCCCGGAACCTGTGTTCTATTATCCGGCCGGGGCCACGTGGCACAAAGGCCATGATGTTCTCTGCGCGGCGCTGGCCAGACTTGCTGCGGCCAACCTTCCCTTTCATTGCTACCTCAGTGGTTACGGCACCAACTGGATGTTCGATGACACCCCCACGCCCGAACGGAACACCAATGACGTCCGCCTTGGTTGCCGGCAATTTCGCGATGCCCTCCATGGCCGCGTTACTCTTTTAGGTCGCCAACCCTGGCCCGTACTTGAACAAGTGTTTCAGGCCGCCAACGTGGTTGTGCTCCCGACCCGGTTCGAAGGTTTCGGACTTCCCATGAGCGAGGCCCTGCGCCGCAGCAAACCCGTCATCGCCTCCCGCCTCGCTCCCATGGAAGAGCAAGTAGCCTTTTACGGCGCAGAAACCCACGTCCGCTGGGTCCCACCGGGCGATGAACCCGCCCTCACCGCCGCGCTCGAACAATTCCTCAGCGGCACGAAGCCCTTCCCGCCATTTTCCACGGACCTGCAATCCCGCATCGCGAACTGGAATTGGGATGCGATTGCAAAGAAGATGCTTACCTCAATGGAGGCGGAAAACAATTGAACCTCGCCCTTATCAGCCACGGCCCGCCGGACGATCCGAAACATTTTTCCGGCATTCCCTGGCACGTGTTGCAGGAATTGCGCCGCCAGGGACATGTCGTGGAACCCTTTTACGCTGAGCCGGCGGAATGGGCGCGTACTTGGGCGGAGCTGAAGAACCGGTTTTCCCTCAAATTTACCAGGCAACCGCATCACGTCGAAGCCGATGCGCAAATTTTGCGGACGCGCTCGGCCAAGGTCGCCGCGCAGATTCGTAAATTTTCGCCCGACGCCGTCTTGTGCGCCGGTTTTCCCGAGGCCGCCATCGCGCTGCCCGAATCCGCGCCACTCTTCATCTGGATGGATGCCTTTTATCCGACTTTGCGGCGCGTGTATCCGTACTTCCGCATTTATTATAGCGATGCGGACGCGCACGACCTGCAGCAAATTGAAGGCCGGGTCTTGCGGCGCTGCCGGCGGGTGTGGCTGAGCAGCGAATGGGCGGCCGCCGAGGCCCGGGCGGATTTCCCCGGCGCGGCATCGCACATCGGTGTGCAGGGATTCGGCGCCAATCTGGCCAACCCGCCCGCGGCGGGCGCCGTGGAGGAATCCCTCGCCGCGCGCAACCTCGCCGAACCGGTCATGCTCTTTTTGGTCAATGAGTGGGAGCGCAAGGGCGGCGACACGGCGGTGAATACGGTGAAGCGCCTGCGCGAGCGCGGCACGGCCGCGAAGCTGGCGGTAGTCGGCCTCAAAGACAAACCGGCCAGTGTGCCCGACGTTCCATGGATCGAATGGATCGGCCCGCTCCGCAAGGACCAACCCGATGAGTCGGCGCGTCTCCAGAAATTGCTGGCGGAATCCGCCTTTCTACTGCTGCCGAGCGTGGCCGATTGCACGCCCATCGTCTGCCATGAGGCTGCGGCCTATGGCCTGCCCGTGCTGGCCACGAACGTCGGGGGCATCGCGTCAACCGTGACCGCCGGCGAAACCGCGATGTTGTGGTCCAACGACAAGTTTGCCGACGATGCGCCCGCCTGGATGGCCGCCATCCTCGCCGACCGCCCCCGCTACGAGAAAATGTCCCGCGCGGCGCGGCGCCGGTTTGAAACCGTGGGCAACTGGAAAGTTAATGTCCGCGCCGTGGCCACGGCGATCGCCGCCAATCTCTCTGCGTCAGAATAGCGCCATGCCGGATACTCTTCCCGCCGCCCGCACCGCCTGGCTCCTGCCCGGGCCCCGCAGCCAGAGCCGGGCCGCGCTCCTGGAATACAGCCTGCGCAAGCGCCTGGAGCGCTGGGGCCTGGCCCATATGAATTGCCTGAACCGCCTGGGCGCGAGTTTCACGGTCCGCGATCTTTATGGCGCACCGGGCGATACGCTGCTGGCGGCGATCGTGGCGCGGCAGATCAAGCAACGCTGGCCGCGGCTGCGCATAAACTTCATCACCAAGAACCCCGACTTGGTGAAACACGACCCGAACCTGGCCCGAATCAACTCCGCGCCAGGAAGCTTCAGCCTGGACTTCTGGTATTACGATTTGCAAACGAAGCGCGACATTCGGACCAACCTCCTCGCACCCACCTTTGCCGCGCTCGGCATAACCTCCGGCGAATATCGCGGAAGAGTGTATCTCACCGATGCCGAGCGCGCGGCGGCCCGGCAAAAGTTGGCAGGGTTGCCCCGGCCGTTGATCGGATTCAACACCCTGAGCGCGCAGCCGGCGAAGAATTGGCTCCCGGCCCAGTGGCAGGAACTGGTGCCGCAGCTCGCCCGGCGCGGGACTTTGCTTCACCTCGGCGACGCGCGCGAGCCCACCCTGCCGCAGACCAATAATTTCACCGGCGGGCTGACCAAGCGCGAATCCATGGCGTTGCTGGCGGAGTGCGATTTATTTGTCGGGCCGGTGACGTTTCTGATGCATGCGGCGAACGGGCTCGATGTGCCGGCGGTGGTTATCTTTGGCGGGTCGCATTCGCCGGCGAATTCCGGTTACGCCGAGAACATCAATATTTACGCCCAAATTGCGTGCAGCGGTTGCTGGTTGAGCGGCAAACCGGGCGCCGAATGCCCGAACCAACTCGCCTGCATGACGGCCATTTCCCCCAAAGCCGTGCTTGCGGCCGTGGATGAAGTACTGGCCGACAAATCGCCCGGACTGGCGAAGAAATACCCGACCGTAACCATCTGCCCATGAGTCCCTGCCCCATAGAATTAATTGGTTGCGGTGCGCTGGCCGAGACGGTTTACGCTCCCGTGCTCGCGCAGTTGGAGCGCTCCGGCCAAGTCAAGGTCGTGGCGCTGGTGGATCCCAATCCGGCCCGCCGGGCCCAGTTGGCAAAAACTTTTCCGACCGCCCAAGCCCATGAGCGCGTGGAGAAGCTGCCGCCGAATCCAGACGCGCTGGCGGTGGTCGCTTCTCCGCCGGGCGTGCATGCTGTGCAGACCTGCACGTTGCTCGCGGCGGCCCGCCATGTGCTGTGCGAGAAGCCGCTGGCCACTTCCGTCACCGAGGCGCAAACGATGATTGCGGCGGCGAACAAATCGGGGCGGTTGCTGGCGGCCGGAATGATGCGGCGGTTTTATACGTCCGTGCAGGCGCTGCGGGAGCATCTGGCCGGCGGCACATGGGGCACGCTGCGGCACCTTGCGATCGCGGAGGGAGGGCGTTTCTCGTGGAACGCGGCTTCGGTAAAATTTTTTGACCCCGCGAATGGCGGCGTGCTGTTTGACCTTGGCAGCCACGTGCTGGATTTGCTGTGCCATTTTTTTGGCGAGCCGGCGGCCACGACCGCGCGAACCGATGCCCTTGGCGGGACGAATACCAATTGCGTGCTCGCGGCTAATTGGAAGACCGGGACCCAGGCGCGGATCCGACTGAGCTGGGATACGCCGCTGGAAACCGGCTGGCGGATTCAGACATCACGCGGAGAGTGCCGGTGGGATGGCAGTGCGGACGGCGCGTTGCTCTGGCGCAGCGATGGGGCGAAAATCTGGGAGATCATCCCGTCGCCGCCAAAGGTGAGATTTGCCCCGGGCCAGGGATGGTCGGGTTCATTCGTGCGGCAATTCGAAAACGTGCTCGCAGCGATGGCGGGAAAAGAAAAACTCCTCGCGCCGGCGGCGGACGTACTGCCGAGCCTGCGGTGGCTGGAAGAGGCAAAGAATCACGCGAAGCTCCTGGCGCAACCCTAGATCGGAAGAGC
>Ga0265319_1001648_pt1 | contig 12952 bp, 10 predicted proteins | sample 4824metaG_FD_192443 | JGI IMG/M metagenome (GOLD analysis project Ga0265319, IMG submission 192443) | Rhizosphere microbial communities from Carex aquatilis grown in University of Washington, Seatle, WA, United States - 4-8-24 metaG | ecosystem: Host-associated > Plants > Roots > Rhizosphere >...
GCACGGTCAGCGTCGACGGGACCAAGGTGCTGGCCAACGCCAGCAAGCACAAGGCCGTCTTCCATGCGCGCGCCGGAGAGCAGATTGCACTGTTGGAAGCGGAAGTGGCGACGCTGCTGGAGCGGGCCGCGCAAGCCGACAGTGTCCCGTTGGCCAAGGGGCTGACACTGGAGGGCGAGTTGGCCCTGCGGCAAAGGCGACTGGCCAAATTGGGCGCGGCTCGCGCCGTCATCGAAGAACGGGTCAAGGCGCGCGCGGCCGTCGCCCAGCAAGAGCACGCGGAGAAGCTGGCTGAGCGCGCCGCGCGCCAAGCCCGCGGCGACCGGGTGGGTCGGCCCCCGTCCCCGCCGGACGACACTCCCACGGGCAAGGAACAATTCAACTTTACCGATCCGCAGAGCCGCATCATGAAGGTCGGCAACGGTCGCCACTTCGCGCAATGCTACAACGCCCAAGCCGGGGTGGACGCCGTGCCCGGTGGCAACCGCCTGATCGTTGGGGCGCGGGTCAGTGCCACGCCCAACGACAAGCAGCAACATCGTCCCCACGGTGCAAGCGGTGACGGCCATGGTCGGCGCGCCCACGGTAATATTGGCGGATAGCGGTTATTACAGTTAAAAGGCGGTCGCCCAAGTGGAGCAAAACCAGCCAACCCAAGTTTACGCCGCGATCAAACGCCAACCGCATCATCGCACCCTGGCCGACTTGGCCCCGCCGAGTGAGCCGGCCCCGCTGCCGCTGACCGCGACCGCCAGCGAACGCATGCACCACCGCGTGTCCCGACCCGAGGGGCGCGCGCTCTACCGCTTGCGCAAGGAAACCATCGAGCCGGTCTTTGGCATCATCAAAGAAGCCATGGGCTTCCGGCGCTTCAGCCTGCGCGGTCTGCCCAAAGTGTCGCTGGAATGGAACCTCGTGTGCCTAACCTACAACCTGCGCCGCCTGTTTATCCTCCAAAATGCCTAAATCACACCGCAAACCGCCGTTTTGACCTGTCACAACCCGGTACTCATCGATTCCCTCGACGTCAGGTACCAGACGCCGCAAAAAACCGGCGGCACAAGGCCTTCGCCACTTCTTGGATTGACGGAAAAAAGTCAGACCGACAGGCTCCTAGGGTGACAAGGGCGCGAAAAACCAGCGCCTCGGTTTTGCTGCCCGGCAGCACGGATTGTTCAGGGATGGAAAATCGGCATTGGCAACCGCCTCCATGCCCACGCCCCCCATTTCCCATTAGCCCCAAACGACTAAGGACGATTCGTCCCAATTCCCTTGCTCCCTGCATCGGGCCCGACAGCTAATAATTAAAAATATAGGCCACGCGCAGCTCCCAACCGTACGGTCGCGGATGGCTGACCGGCAGATCCACCCCGGCCATGACCACCTGGCCGTGCCCCAGGCCCGTGCGGAAACCCGGCGTCAGCGTGATCACCGTTTTGCCGCTGTTGCTGCCGCTCAAATCCGTCTGCCCGTAAATTTCGGCAAACGTCGTAAAGTTCGGCAAAGCGGCGGTGGGCTCCGTCCAGGTCTTGGCCAGGGAAACATCATAAGCCGTGTCCGTCTCTTTGGAACCAATGATATGCGGCCCGACATAACTGTCACCTTGCAGACTAAAGTAAAGGCCCATCCGAGTCCATCCCCAGGGCGTCAGGTCTTCCCAGCCGGCCAGCGCATAAGTGACCGTGGTCAGGTCATTGCCGATATTTTTGGCTGGAGAAATGACCTTCAAATTCATCGCGTAAGAAGAACCCGGGATGTCAACCAACAGGAGCCGTCCAGCCAGGGCGAAGTTGGCAGCGTCAAAATCGCGATACCCCCGCGTATTGAGCCACTCGTCATAAACCGTGGCCGTAATCATGACCCGGCGATTAAAACTTCGGGCGGCCTGGACGTCGAACAGGTCCACTGTGCGGTTCTTGGTGCTGTTGAGGTCTTGCTGGGTGAGAAAATCCGCCCGAACATCCTGGGCCAGGAAATTGGTCTGCACGCGGAGCAGCGCCATGTCCGGGGCGCCGCCCGGGACTTGCCGCTTGATCCAGGTTTGGTCCCAACCGTCGGTGAACAAGTTGGCCAGCGTCAGATTCGGCAAGTTTTCTGCGGATGCCTTCTGCGCCTGCAGTGGGCGGCAGATTAAGGTCAACGAAAGCACCAAAACCAGCAGACGCGCGACTGGGACGAAGACGCCCCGCCCCCGGCAGGCAGATTGGACTGGGGCGGGCAAGATCGCAGAGTGGCCGAGAGCGGCGTAAGAGGAAGAGAGAGCTTTAATCGCCGTGGAGAACAAACGAAAACCATAAGGCAGGCAAATAAATATGGCCGCCGCCACCAGGGCCGGGGAGACGGGAGCGGGAGAGGAACGTTGAACAACGAACATCGAACATTGAACGTCCAAATTAAGAAGTTGGAGGTTGAAATTTGGAATGGGACGGGAGTTTTTCGGGGGTAGCCTGCGGCGGGTGAAGTGCTGGATTCAGTCAGGAGCTAGGAGATGGGAGACAGGAGTCAGGAGACAGGATACTGGGGCGGCATTCTAACTTCCAAATTCCAGATCCTGGTTTCTGCTCTTTGGCGATCTTAGCACAGATGGATTATAAAAGCGATGGCACCGCGTTGGTTGCGTTTGCCGGTACGGGAGAAAATTTGGAAAAGTTTCATGAAAGAGCAATTTTTTCCATGAGATTTTTGAGATTTGCGAAAAGGGTCGTCACATAATCGTGACATAATCGTAACTCTGTCACAATTGGCGCGATAAGGGGAAGAGGCGCGGCAACGGGCATTTTTCCCACGATACATTTTTTTAGGAAACCCATTGCGTCAAAAATCTCCAACCAGCGGCGGCGTTCCGCCCGCCCACGACCCGTACGTCTCCCTGAGGGAGCGGAACTTTCGCTTTTTCCTCTGCGGAAATGCGCTGTCAACCGTCGGCATGCAGATGCTGTCGCTGGCGGTCAGTTGGGAACTTTACAACACCACCCATTCCAAAACGGTCCTGGGATTGGTCAGCATAATCCAAGTAGTACCGTTTCTATTTCTGGCGATTCCCACCGGGCACCTGGCCGACCTGTTCAATCGCAAGTTTATCATCCTGATTGACCAACTGCTACTGACTTTCTCCGCCGCCACTTTGGGTTTCGCCTCCCTCGGGCGGGGGTCCATTCCGGATTGGCCGGTGGTGCACTGGGTAAACAGCCTGCTGTCCGGGCTGGCCGGATACTTCCATGAAACCGGTTGCGATTTCACCGCCCGGCACGTGCCATTCATGCTCGGGTTGCTGTTGGTCAACGCGGTTATTCGAACCGTCAATCAACCCGCCAAACAGGCGTTTCTGCCCCAACTGGTGCCCGCGAAGGCGTTTCCGAACGCCGTCATGTGGAATGCCGCCATGTACCAGAACTCGGTGATTGCGGGCATGATGCTCGGTGGCCTGATCCTGGCCTGGCTGCAATCTCATGCGTCCACCCGCGCCTCGAGTTATGCGGCGGTTTACTTCATCACGGCCGCCTGCCAGCTTGCCCAATGGATTTTCTTCCTCCCCATCCAATCGCTACCAGCGGCCCCGGTTCGCGAGCCCATCACCCTGAGGTCTTTGAATGCGGGCATTCGATTCGTCTGGCATACTGACGTCATACTGGCGGCGATTACCCTGGACCTCTTCGGCGTGCTGTTTGGCGGGGCGACCGCCCTCCTGCCGGTCTTCGCGAAGGACATTCTTGGGTGCGGTGTTCTGGGCCTTGGATTTCTGCGCGCTGCGCCCTCCGTCGGTGCCGCGATTGTTCCCGTCCTGCTGGCCTATCTGCCGCCCATCAAAAATAGTGGTCGCGCACTTTTGATCACCGTGGCCGGCTTTGGCTTCGCGACCATCGGCTTCGGTCTCTCGAAGAGTTTTTATCTTTCTCTGGCTTGTCTCTTTTTCGTGGGCTTTTGCGACATCATTTCCGCCATTATCCGCAACACCCTCGTGCAGATGCTTACGCCGGACGACCTGCGCGGGCGGGTTACGGCGGTCAAATCTGTTTTTAGCACTTCGTCCAACCAACTTGGCGAGGCTGAGTCGTGTTTTATTGCCCTGCTATTCGGCCCGGTGGTCTCGGTGGTCAGCGGTGGCTTGGGCACCATCCTCGTCGTGGCGGCGGTTGCCGCCGCGTGGCCGCGATTGCGCAAGGTTGGCGCGCTCCATGATTGCCAGGCGCCCGCTGAACCCCAATCGGTTCAGGAGCCCATCCGTAACGTTGCCTGACTGGCCGGGCCTTTCGCCCTGCTTCGTCCATCGGCCGGGTCCGAATCGTTCTCCGGCAATTGATTCGGGCAAAAAAAAACCGCCCGGTGGCGCGAGGCCACCGGGCGGCGAAACCAGATAACTGCATCAAGCTTTACGACGCTTAGAAGTTCAGCTGCATGCGGGCGCGAATCGCGCTCACTTCGGCGCGGGGGCCAGTGAGGTTGGCGGTGTTGATCGCGCCAATTGCTGACGTGGACCGGTTGCTGAATTCGGAGTATTCGTAGCCGAGCATGAACTTGACGGCGTTCTTCATGATATACCAGTTCACGCCGACATAGAATTGCTGGGCGTCATTGAACAAAACGCCACCGGTGGTGACATTGTTTCCGTTACGCACAACGGAACTGATCCCCGTGCCGCGGCCATCCGTATTGAGGATGCCGTACTTGAGCACGAGTTCCCATTCGTCGGTAAACTTATACGACGGCGTAATGGTGAAGCCCATGGGCTCGGCGCGGCTATAACCGCTCAAAGCACTGAAGCGGCCATTGTCAATGAAGGCTTGCGCGAACTCGGCGTCGATTTGGAGAGCCTTGTTCCACGTCAAACGCAGGTAGGGGTTATAGCCCCACATGGTATTGGCCTGGTTGCCGGGAGCCGGCACGCCCGCGGCGCCATTGACGCTGTTGCCGTCCGGCGAAATGCCATAGTTGATGCCCACGGTGTAGGTGAGGTTCTCGTCGGATTGGTTGTCATATCCGGCATAGAGCCACGCACCGAACTTGTCCAAGCCGCCGACGGCCGTGTAGCCGCTGGAGTTCTGGATGCCGGTCGTGAAGGCGCCGCCGTAGATGAGGTTGTTCTTCTTGTCGTCGCCCAACTGGAACTTGCCATCATAGAATACGCCGTTGTGGCGATTGGCGAAGCCGAGCCGTCCGTTATTATTGGCCGTGTAAGCTTCGTCAAAGTAACGACTCATCATCGAACGCTCGACGGTCTTCACTTCGGCGGAAGACGTGAATTCTTCCTGCATGAAGTGCACCTTTTGGTAACCGACGGTCGCCAGGCCATTAAAGTCATCAAATTTCTTGGTGATGATGAGCTTTTCGAACAAGTTCTGGGCCGCGTTACCGCCGCCAGCCTGCGTGCCAGTCGGAGCCTGGGCACCCGCCGCGAAGTCAAAGAGGATTTCCCCACCCCAGCCGTTGCCCATGTCGAGCACGGCTCCCAAATAGGCACGGCGGATGAAGAATTGATCTTCTGCCGCAGGATTGAAGTTGCCCGCTCCTTTGTCGCTCGTGGAGACCGAGTCAAACTGCGACTGGACCATGCCTTCGATTTTTATGCCTTTGACATTTGCGGTGTCTTTGGCGGTGGCGGAAACGGCGGAGGTCTTGGCGAGGGTGGCGGCTTCGTCGGCGGTGATGACATTCTTCTTCACCAGCAGGTCGAGCGTAGCCTTGTCCTGCGCTTGCGCTGACAGGCTGCCGAGAGCGGCGAGGCCTGCCAGGAGGCTGAGCATTTTCAAGGAATGATTATTCATGAGGTTCAGGTTTTCTTAGGTTGAAGCGCACAGGAGAGCTGTGCGCCTAGACGTTTGTAGGCTAACCATGTTACAGTCTTATGGCTGATTTGTTACATTTCGGTCTATTTTACGGCAAAAAATAGCTGGTTTCAAAATGCAGTTCTTACATAACTATCTTATCCTGAAAATGTTATGTCTTGAAAACTTTGGGTTCGACCTGATATTGGTAAGTCGCCATTTTCAATCCGGCTCCAGTCGCTAAATTACCCGTTTCGCTCCTGACGTCTTGGGCTTATCCCTTGGTCTAAATGCACTTTGTCGCCAGTGGGACACCACGCGGGATATCGGCAGCGGGAGCGTTACCGATACGCCAATGCCCTCCTTTATCAACCAAAGTCCATTATGTTCTCCCTCCATCAGCTCTTCGGCAAAGGCGACCGTTTTCATCAACTCCTTGAATCCGCCGCCCAGGAGGCCTACGAAAGCGTCCGCCTCACCATCGAAATCATCAAGTCCCCCCGTGACACCGCCAAGCTCGACGAGCTGGTCCTCGCCCGCCGCAAGGAGAAGAAAATCTCCGAGCAAATCAGCGAGGAACTGGTCAAAACCTTCGTGACTGGGCTGGAGCGCGAGGATATTGAGGCGCTGGCCCGGGGCCTTTACAAGATCCCCAAGACGGCGGAAAAAGTGGCCGAGCGGTTTCTAATTGCGACACCGCATCTGGGCGGCCTCGATTTCAACCGCCAGTCCGAGATGATGAGCAAGGCCACCGATGTGGTTTTGGAAATGATCAAGCAGCTCCGCTCGATGAAGGATTTGGAAAAGATCAAGGGGCTCAACGACCGGTTGCAATACGTCGAAGGCGAAGCCGACAAGTTGATGAATGAATTGCTGCGCGAATTGTACAGCGGCCAGTTCGACGCCCTGCGCGCCATTGTCCTCCGCGATTTGTATGAGCTCATGGAAAAGGTTATTGATCGTTGCCGGGACGTCGGCAATGTCGTCATGCACATCGTCCTGAAGAATTCGTAAATCCTCCGGCGATGATCCTCATTCTCACCGTCATATTGGTGGCGTTGGTGTTCACGTACATCAACGGGTTTCACGACACCGCCAACGCCATCGCCACCGTTGTCTCCACCAAAGTGCTGTCGCCGCGCCAGGCGGTCATGCTGGCGGCCGTCACCAATTTGGCGGGAGCGTTTTACGGCACCGCCGTCGCCACCACCATTGCCTCCGGCCTGGTGGACGCCAAAATCGCCACCATGCCGGTGCTGATCTGCGCGTTGCTCGGGGCCATTGTCTGGAGCCTCCTCACGTGGTGGCTCGGCTTGCCCTCCAGTTCGTCCCACGCGCTCGTCGGCGGTTTGTGCGGCGCATGTTTGGCGGCAGCCCGCAACGACTGGGGCGTCATCATTTGGTCGGTGCCGGGCGCGAACCATTGGTGGGAGGGCAAAGGCATCTTGTGGAAGGTGATTGTGCCCATGATTTCCTCACCGGTCATCGGCTTTGTCGTTGGCTTTCTGCTGATGGGAGTGCTTTATTTTTTAGTGCGCGCCTGGCGGCCCGTGACGGTGAGCCGCACCTTTGACAAATTGCAATTGTTCAGCTCCGCCTACATGGGATTCAGCCACGGCACGAACGACGCGCAAAAGACCATGGGCATCATTGCCCTCGCGCTGGTCGCCGGCACCTCCTCGGGCGCATTTACCACCCTGCCGGACTGGCTCAGTTTCCTGAAAACCCCCGAGCCGGCCGCCGGCCATCAGCTCACCATCGCCGCCTGGATCAAAGTGCTGTGTGCGATCACCATGTGCGCGGGGACGGCGGCGGGTGGCTGGCGCATCATCAAGACGCTCGGCCGCAAGATGGTGAAGATTCAACCCATTCAGGGTTTTGCCGCGGAAGCCACCGGTGCCAGTGTACTCCTTGTCGCCGCCCATTACGGCATGCCGGTTTCAACCACCCACGCCATCACCACCTCCATCATGGGCGTCGGTTGCGCCAAGGGCTTCAATGCGCTAAAAATAAGCGTCGTTGAACGCATTCTCTGGACGTGGGTGTTGACGTTGCCCGCAAGCGCTACAGTTGCCTATGGATTTGTAGTCATGGCGAGGGCCGTCGGCTGGTTCAATTAGATTTGGTTGCTGGCACCGCCGGCAAGCTGCCTCGCTTCCGTCTGATGGACCCGCGCTCGCGCGACCCCATTCCGATGTATTCGTGAGGATCGAAAATTCGCGGCCCTGATTCTTCGCGCGAGCAACTTTTCCGTTCTGCAATTTCCCGGCGCAATTCACGAACTCCTAACGGGACTGTAACGAGAAGTCCATAATGCACGTGTAGGATGGCGCATTCGGCTCAAAACTTCTTCCCTCCCTTATCAAATTGTTCATGAGACTCCATCGCATCCCGCTCGTCGTCACCGCCTTTATTCTTCTCTCCGCCGCTGCGCGCGCCCAAAATTTCACCGCCGGTGATCTGGTGGTTTATCGGGTGGGCAATGGCACGGCGGCCCTGACCAACACGGCCACGCCTGTTTTTCTCGATGAATATAATGTGAGCAGCCCCACGACTCCCGTCTTAAGCATCGCGCTGCCGACTTCCGGCGGAAATCTAATCACTGCCGAAGGCACGGCTATCAACGAAGGGCAACTCTCGCTTTCGGCCAATGGGCAATACCTGGCCTTTGCGGGCTACAGTGAAGCGGTGGGTGGCTCCAAACCGTCCAATACCAACCCCACCAGTACCCAGCGGGTGGGGGCCACGATTAGTGGGAATGGGACCTTGACGGTTACCCCGATGGGAACAAGTGCATTCGTCACCAACAATGTCCGGGGGGCGTACTCGACCAACGGCACCAATCTGTGGGTCGCTGGTGCCGGTTCCGGGAATACCGGCGGTGTCTGGTATACCAACGGCACGGGCAGCCCCGTGCAATTGCCGACGAGCCCCGGGCCGGCGGTTGCCGCCACGCGCTACGTGACGGCCATGGGTGGCCAGTTGCTCGTAAATACGGGCACGGCCATTCAAGCCGTCGGTACGGGTTTGCCCACCACCACCGGTCAGACCTCAATCAGCTTCAACCTGACCACATCGGGCAATTCCGCATCCTTCTTCATGGCGGATTTGAGTAATGCCATCGCCGGGCCCGACACTCTTTACGTCACCAGCACCAATTCCACCGCCAATTCCTTTCAGAAATTCACGTTGACCAGCGGGAATTTCTACACCGGAACCTGGGTCAATAGCGGCAATATTGCCCTGGGCACTTTGGGCAATGGCAACGGCACGCTGGGCCTGACCGGGGTGGCCGATGCCAATGGCAATGTGACCATCTATGGCACTTCTTCCTCCACCCTTTTTGATTTAGTGGACACCAGCGGTTATGATGGCACGCTGACTGGCACACCCACCGTCCTCGCCACGGCTTCTGGCAACGAAGCCTTCCGCGGCCTCGCTTTGGCGCCTTCGGCAGTCCCGGAACCGGGTGAAACTGCCGCGCTCCTCGGTGCCGCCACGCTCCTGGTTGCGGGGTGCCACCGCCGCCGGAAACTCAGGGTGGCCGCCGCCCCGGCAAATGACTTGGATTGAGAGGAAATGTCTTTGCCATCAGCTGCGGAGCGCAACCATCCACCATGAGCGATTGGGAACTTACAGAATTCAATTCGCGATTGATCGCCAATGCTCATCCCAAGAGCCGTGATTACCCCCGGGGGCGGGGCCGGCCATGGGTTGCGCCGGAGACGCCATTGCGACCGGCGACCAGGCCTGAATATATCGCCCCCCGCCGAGGGTGGTATTGCGGTCCAAAATCACTGGGGCCGGAGAGCATGGGGAATTTGGATCTCTATTTTCGGGAACAACCGGGAGCCGCGCTCGAAAAGCCCGTCAAAATCCTGGGGACGGCCACCCTGCTGGCCGCCCTTTTTACCACCGTCCTGCTCTTGGGTTTGCTCACCAGCTCATTTGCCAATTTTTTCCCGGCCAAAATGCCGGCTCCGACCCAGTCATCCCAAGTCATCGGCATTGTGAATCCCCGGTGGGTCGAAAACAAAACCTTCCGCGTGACTGACGACGGGGGGAAGATGGGGTACTTCGATTCGGCGACGGGCGGTCTGATTGGCACCCTGACCCCGCCCAAGTATGTCTTCGTCACTCCGAGCGAAGCGCAACTGGATTTGGAAAGGTTGATTAAACTCGGCTATGTCACCGCTGCCGGTGCGGCTCCCGATGTGGTCCGGGATTTTGCGGTTCTGAAAAAGTTGGGCATCACCATTGAAAACACCGGCATCGTCGGTGGGGGCTTTTAGAGGCAACTGCGGGCTTGATTGATCACGCATTTCGCGGTCAGGCCCGCACCCGAACCGGGCGCATCCACTTTTTCATTTCCGCCGGGCCAGCCAGGCCCAGGTTACAACTCTGGCGGTCGTAACGGAAATGAAATAAACGTCGGCAAACTATTACAATCCCAACCTTGTGCTGAACAGGTTTCTCTTGTTGAACAAAGGCCTCATGATAAAAAATTTCCAATCCAATGAATTTTCTGCGCGCGGTTTTCTCCACCGCCTGCGCTCCGCCGCCATGGTGGTTACCGGGTTGTTCGCCGCCCATCACGCCTCCGCCCAATTGTTCTCTCCCGGGAATCTGCTGGTGAGCCGCAGTGTTTATGCGGGCAATGATTCCCTCGTCACGATCGGCCAGGCGCTGCCTGGCGGCGGCAATGCCACCGCGAACGGTAATTACACCACGGTGTGGAATAACGAAACGCCGGACCCGAGTTTCGGCATTACGTCGCCAATTTTTTTAGATCAGCTTGCGCCCAACGGTACGTTCATCAACAGCCTGGCGATTAACACCAGTCAGCTCGTAACGAGTTTCCCCTCGAAATCAGAATTGGGTCTTTCGGTTTCAAGTGACGGCACCGCTGTTACTTTCATGGGTTACGTGGCCCCCGTGAACACCCTCGACGTTTCAAATTCCAACACCCCCGGCCACGTGGATCCGACCAATCCGGTGGCGCTCACCTACCAGCGCGCCGTCGGTGAGATTGACGCCAACGGCAATCTCCTCGTCACACCGGTTAATACTTACAGCGGCAACAACGGGCGGACCGCGGTGTTGGCCGCGAACGTCAATGGCAGCGGGCAAAGCAATTACTACATGGTGGGCAACGCTGGCAACGGCGCCGGCACCGAACCGGTAAACATCGTGAACAACACCGGATTGCAAATGACCCCGCGGCTCGGCGGCGCCAACGCCACCGTGGTCGGTGTGCAACAAGGCGTGGCCAACGCTTCCAACGGTTTCCAATTTGGCTACTCGGTCGTGCAAAACAGCCTGCCGGCGGACAAATCGGGCAAGGACAATAACTTTCGCGGCCTGACGCTTGCCAATAACACCCTGTTCGCCACCAAAGGCAGCGGCAGCAACGGCATTGATACGGTTTATCAAATTGGCACCGCCGGCACTTTGCCGACGGCCGCCACCGCCGCCACCACCGCCATTACGGTGCTGCCGGGTTTTAATTCGACCTCAGCCAAGACGGCCATCAGCAACGCAAATCCGGCCTCCAATCCCTTTGGCTTGTTTTTCGCCAACTCCACCACGCTTTACGTGGCCGACGAAGGCGACGCGGTGTTGGCTGACCTCACCAACGGCAACGACCCCAATGCCGGCCTGCAAAAATGGATCTTTAACGGAACTGTCTGGAACCTTGCCTATACCCTGAAGAACGGCCTCAACTTGGGCGCGAACTACAGCGTCGGTAATGTTTCCAACCTGCAGACGGACGGCTTGCGCAACATTACCGGAGAAGTATATGCCAACGGCACCGTATCGCTTTTCGCCGTCACCGCCGCCATTGGCGGATTGAATGACCCCGGGGCCAATCCGAATTTCTTGATGGGCATTACCGACAATCTGTCGGCCAACCTTTCCAGCGAGGTTTCGTCCGAGCAGTTTGTGACCATTGACAGCGCCATGGCGGGAGAGGTGCTTCGCGGAGTTTCTTTCACACCGAGCACGGCGGTGCCGGAGCCTGCGACCTTTGCCCTGCTCATGGGCGCCGGAGTGCTGGGTCTGGCCGCGCGGCGGCGGATGCGCCCGCTACGTCAATAACTTCGCATAGCCCTCACGAAAGGAGCCCGCCCGGCACTGCCAGCCGATGGCCTGACGGATTCGAGCGTTGGCGACCCGACGATTGGGGGTTTGGCCCGCCGCGTTGCGGCGGTGGATCGAGCGCGCCGACCCCGCTGCGTCAAATTTGAGCCCGGCGGGATCACGCCCAACTCGCCCCGCCAACCATGCCAACAGGTCGCATTTTCGAACGGGCTCGTCATCGGTGACATTGAAAATCCCGCCCGTAATTTCCACGGGAGCAGCGAGGCACGCTTGCATCGCCCCAACGGCATCATCGCGATGCAGGAGGTTGACCCAATTTGCGCCGTCGCCCGGAAAAGTCGTTTCTCCGCCACGCAGGGCATCGAGCAAATAATGCCGCTGCGGACCATAGAGCCCCGCCAGGCGCAAAACCCACACCCGGCGAACCAACCGTGGCGATAACGTCAGCAAAATCTCCTCCGCCTCCCTCAGGACCCGGCCCGCCGCACCAAGGCGCGCCGCATCCACCAGCGTTGCTTCATCCACCCAACTGCCATCGGTCTGGGGATATACACTGGTCGAACTCGTAAAAACCAATTCCCGCGCTGGCACCCGACCACTGGCAGCCGATTGGTCCAGCCAGCGAACGATGGACTTCGCCCCCTCAATAAATGAATGCTGATACCCATCCTCGCCAGCTTTTGACGGTGCCACGCAAAAAACCACGGCTTCACCGGCAGGATTAAATGCTGCATGCCAGTTATCGGAAACAATATCCGCGGCGACCACTTCGCCGAAACCCATCGCTCGCAAATCCGCCGCCCTCCCCTCGCTCCGGGTCAACACGCCCACGTTTTCGCCGACAGCCAAAGCTGCCTTCGCCAAGGCGGTACCAATATAACCACAGCCAAGGATGATCATGGGGAAAGGATGTAGAAGGTAGGGGGTACGGAGTGGAATTGGAAACCCAATTTGGCATCGCTTTTTTAACAACTCTTGCTACCGGGCACTTCCCCGCTCCCCGCTCCCCCCGCCCCCCGCCCCCCCCCCCCCCGCCCCCCCCCCCCCCCCCCCCCCCCACCCCCCCCCCCCCCCCCCCCCCACAAAGT
>Ga0265319_1001649_pt1 | contig 12947 bp, 10 predicted proteins | sample 4824metaG_FD_192443 | JGI IMG/M metagenome (GOLD analysis project Ga0265319, IMG submission 192443) | Rhizosphere microbial communities from Carex aquatilis grown in University of Washington, Seatle, WA, United States - 4-8-24 metaG | ecosystem: Host-associated > Plants > Roots > Rhizosphere >...
CGGCGGTGCGCTCCAGCAGCTCCACGAGGCCGAGCCGCTCCCCGTTAAACGCCACCGGCACGCCGGCCTCGAACGTCACCGTCACGACCTCGGACTCGTCGGGCGCCTCCTCGGGGCGCGTGACGAGCTGGAAGACGTCGTCCTCGGGCGCGTGCGAGAGGTCCTCGATCCAGCGGCCCTCAGACGAGCGGCCCCACAGGTTGTCGTCGATCGAGTACGGCGCGACCTCGGTGCCGCCCTTGACGGGGATCCCGTGCTCGCGCGCGTAGGCGATCTCCTCCTCGCGGCCCATCTGCCACGAGCGGACCGGCGCGATCACCTTCAGCTCGGGCGCTAGCGTCGCGATCGTCGTCTCGATGCGGACCTGGTCGTTGCCCTTGCCGGTGCAGCCGTGGGCGATCGTGTCGCAGCCCGACTGGCGCGCGTAGTCGACCGCGAGCTGCGCGATCAGCGGGCGCCCGAGCGCGGTGAACAGCGGGTAGCCGCCGCCGTACAGCGCGTTGGCCTTGATCGCCGGCACGAGGAAGTCCTGCGCGAACTGCTCGCGCGCGTCGACAACGTGGCAGTCGATCGCGCCCAGCTTCAGCGCCTTGCCCTTGACGACGTCGTAGTCCTCGCCGGGCTGGCCGAGGTTGACGGTGAGGCAGACGACCTCCGCCCCGTACTCGTCCTGGATCCACTTGAGCATGACGCTCGTGTCGAGCCCGCCCGAGTACAGCAGCAGGACGCGGCTGACCTCGTTCGGGTCGGCCTCGTAGGACGCCGTGCGCGCGGGCGCGGTGGCGATCTGGTGTACCTCGGTGTGCTCGGTCTCGGTCATAAGCGGCGGGAAGGTTACGCGACGGCTGCGCTCAGCAGCCGGCCGATGCGCGCGAGCGCGTCGTCGATCTCGTCGGCGGTCACGATCAGCGGCGGCAGCAGGCGCACGGTGGCGGGACCGGTCGCGTTGAGGATCAGCCGCTCCTCCAGCAGCGCGCGCCGCACCAGGCCGGGCGCGTCGGCCGCCTCGAAGCCCACCATCAGCCCGCGGCCGCGCACGTTCGCCGCGCCGGGAAGCGCGGCGAGGCCGGCGCGCAGCCGCTCTCCCAGCTCGCGCACAGAGGCCAGCAGGGCGGGGTCCTCCAGCACGTCGAAGGCGGCGAGCGCCGCACTCGCCACGAGCGGACCGCCCGCGAACGTCGAGCCGTGGTCGCCGGGTGCGAAGACGTTCGCGAGCCGTTCCCCGGTCACGAGCGCGCCGATCGGCAGGCCGCCGCCGAGCGCCTTGGCGCTCGTCAGCGCGTCGGGCACGACGCCCGTCTGCTCGTAGGCCCACAGGGTCCCGGTCCGCCCCATGCCCGTCTGGATCTCGTCGAACACGAGCGCGGCGCCGACGCGGTCGCAGGCGGCGCGCGCCGTCTGCAGCAGCTCCTCCGAGAGCTGGTGCACGCCCGTCTCCCCCTGGACCGGCTCCAGCAGCACCGCCGCCGTGCCCTCGTGCACGGCCGCATCCAGCGCGGCCGGCTCGGGCGCCACCACGACGAAGCCGGGGACCAAAGGCGCGAACGGCGCCTGCTTGGCCTCCTGCGGCGTGGCGCTCAGCGCGCCGAAGGTGCGCCCATGGAAGGCGCCGTGGACGACGACGATCTCTCCCCCCGGCTTCGCCTTGCGCACGAGCTTCAGCGCCGCCTCGTTGGCCTCCGCGCCGGAGTTGCAGAAGAACACCTTGCCGCCCAGCGAGCTGGTCGCGAGCCGCTCCGCCAGCCGCATCGCCGGCTCGGTGTAGAAGAGGTTCGTCACGTGCGTGAGCACGCCCACCTGCTCGCGCACCGCCGCCACGACCGCCGGGTGGCAGTGACCGACGTTCAGCACCGAGATGCCGGACAGGAAGTCGAGGTACTCGTTGCCGTCCGCGTCCCACAGACGCGTGCCCGCGCCGCGCACCATCTCCACGGGCATGCGCGCGTAGGACGGGATCACGTGGGCGGCCTCGATCGCCTGCAGCTCGGCCAGGCTCATGCCGCCGGCCGCACCTTCGTGCCGATGCCCGCGTCGGTGAACAGCTCCAGCAGCAGCGAGTGCGGGATGCGGCCGTCGACGATGTGCGCATGCGAGACGCCGCCGTGGATCGCGTCCACGCACGCCGCCAGCTTCGGCCGCATGCCGCCCTCGATCCCCGCCAGCGCCGCCTCGACCTCGTCCGCCCCCACTTCTGAGATCACGCTCTCCGGGTCGGCCGGATCTCTCAGCCAGCCGCGCACGTCGGTGAGGAACATCACCTTGTAGGCGCCCAGCTCGCGCGCGAGCTTGCCGGCCGCTTCGTCGGCGTTGATGTTGTACGAGTGGCCGTCGCGGTCGGCGCCGACCGACGCCACGACGGGGATGTAGTCGGTCGCCACATGGTCGATCACTCCGCGGTCGACCTTCTCGATCGTGCCGACGAAGCCGATGTCCTCGCCGCTCGGCGCAGCCTTGCGCGCGGCGCGGAACAGCAGCCCGTCGTCGCCGCACAGCCCGATCGCCGGCTGCCCGTGGCGGTTGATGCGCAGGACGATGTCCTTGTTGACCTTGCCGACGAGCACCATCTTCGCGATCTCGACCGTCGGGGCGTCGGACACGCGCAGGCCGCCGACGAACTCGACCGGCATGTCGAGCCGCTGCATATAGGCGGTGATGTCGGGCCCGCCGCCGTGCACGACGATCGGGTTGATGCCGACGTACTTGAGCAGCACGACGTCGCGCGCGAACTCCTCGCGCAGCTCCGGATCGGTCATCGCCGCGCCGCCGTACTTGATGACGACGGTCTTGCCGTGGAACTCGCGGATGTAGGGCAGCGCCTCGAGCAGGGTTCCGACGTCGCGCATCTCGGGTCTCATCTCGTCAGGTGGTGTAGTCGGCGTTGATCGTCACGTACTCGTGCGAGAGGTCGGAGAAGAAGACCTCCGTCTCGGCGGCCGGCTCGCCGTCGTTGAGCGCGATCGCGTACTCGACCTCCTCGCCCGCGACCGCCTGCGCGAGCGCCTGCTCGTCGTAGGCACGCACCGCGCCGGCCTCGCACACGGGAACGCCCTCGATCGCGATGTCGAGGTCGACCGGCAGGTCGAGCAGGACGCCGCCGACCGCCTGCGCGATCCGGCCCCAGTTGGGGTCGCCGCCGTGAAGCGCGCTCTTGACCAGCGGCGAGTTCGCGACCGCCCGCGCGGCGCGCTCGACCGTCTCGCGGTCGCCGCCGCGCACGATCGCCCGGCCGACGCGCTTGGAGCCCTCGCCGTCCTTGACGATCAGCAGCGCGAGCTGGCGCAGCAGCGCGTCGAGCGCCTCGCCGAGCGCCAGCTCGTCGTCCGACTCGGGCGCGACGTCCACCCCGCTCGCCCCGCTCGCCATCAGGATCGCAGTGTCGTTCGTCGACAGCTGGCCGTCGACCGAGATGCGGTCGAACGAGCGCTTGACGGTCACCCCGAGCAGCAGGTCGGCGGTGGCGGGATCGAGCGCGGCGTCGGTCTGCACGAAGCACAGCATCGTCGCGAAGTTCGGCTGGATCATCCCGGCGCCCTTGCACTGCGCGCTCAGGCGGACGGTCCCCGACGGCAGCTCGACGCTCAGCGCGGCACGCTTCTCGAACGCGTCGGTCGTCTGGATCGCGGCGGAGAAGTCGGCGTCTCCGTCGGCGCGCAGCAGCTTCTGCGCCGCCTCCAGCCCGGTGAGGACGCGGTCGACCGGCAGCTGCACGCCGATCACGCCCGTCGACCCGACCGCGACGCCGGCCGGGTCGAGCCCGGTCAGCCGCGAGGCGGCGATCTGCGTCGCGCCGGCGCTCTCGAAGCCGGGCACGCCGGTCGCGGCGTTTGCGTTGCCGGCGTTGACGGCGACCGCGCGCATGTGCGCGAGATCACAGCGCTCGCGGCACAGCTGCACCGGCGCGGCGACGACGCCGGAGCGCGTGAAGCGCGCCGCGCTGGTGGTGGCCTCGCTGTCGGAGACGAGCAGGCCGACGTCGAGCGCGCCGTCGCGCTTCAGGCCCGCCGCGACGCCCGCGGCGCGGAAGCCCTCCGGCAGCCCACCGTCCAGCTCCGTGACGTAGTCGGGCCTCGGCACCCAGCGCGAGCTGAAGAAGCCGGCCGTCACGAGATGCCCTCGCTCTCGGGGAAGCCGAACATCAGGTTGAGGTTCTGGACCGCCTGGGAGGAGGTCCCCTTCCACAGATTGTCGATCGCGGCGAAGACGACGACGCGGCCGTCGTGGCGGTCGCCATGGACGGAGACGCGGCAGATGTTCGTGGCGGTCACGTCGCGCATGCCGGGCGGTCTGTCGGCCAGCTCGACGAATGGCTCGCCGGCGTACTGCTGCTCGTAGAGCGCGCGCAGTTCGTCCTGCCCGGCGTCGCGGGTCGTCCGGACGTAGGCGGTGATCAGCTCGCCCTGGTCGACCGGCACGAGGTGCGGCAGGAACGCGACGGGGCCGAGCGCGGCGCCGAGCGCGGCCAGCTCCTGGTCGATCTCCGGCGCGTGCCGGTGCCCGGCCTCCTTGTACCCGACGACGTTCTCGCTGACGGAGACGTAGTGCGTCTCGTCGGTCGCCGCACGGCCGGCGCCCGAGACACCCGTCTTCGCGTCGATCACGACGTCCTGCAGCAGTCCGGCGCGCGCGAGCGGCTGCAGCCCGAGCAGGGCTGCGGTCGGGAAGCAGCCAGGGTTGGCGACGATGTCGGCGCTCGCGATTCTTTGCCGGTATCCAAGCTCCGGAATGCCGTAGACGGCGGCATCGAGGAGACCGGGAGCGGGGTGCGCTCCGTACCAGCGCTCGTACGTGCTCAGCGTCCGCAGGCGGAAGTCGGCGGAGAGATCGACGACGCGGACGCCGCGTTCCCGCAGCCCGGCGACGACCGGCGCCGCCGCGTGGTGCGGGTAGGCGACGACGGCGGCGTCCAGCCCGTCCGCGTGCCGGTCGAGGTCCAGCTCCTCCATCGTCAGCGGCACCCGGTGGCGCGGGTAGAGCGCGTCGAGCCGCTTGCCCGCGTCCGACCGCGACGTGATCGCCGTCAGCTCGAAGCGCGGGTGGCGGTGCAGCAGCGCAGCCGCCAGCGCCCCGGCGTACCCGCTCGCCCCGAGGACCGCGACGCTAGGCACGGATCCGGCCCCCCACGTGCTCGGCGAGCGCGGCCTCGATCGCGGTGCGGCGCTCGGCGACCTCGTCGTCTGTGAGCGTCCGCTCGGGCGAGCGGAACGCGAGCCGCAGCGCGAGCGAGACCTCGTCGTCGCCGATCTGGGCGCCGCGGTAGACGTCGAAGACCTCGACCGCGGCGAGCAGCGGGCCGCCGGCCGCCCGGACGACGGCGACGACCTCGGCGGACGCCACCGACTGCGGCACGACGACCGCCAAGTCCTGCCGGACCTCGGGGAACGAGGTGTAGTCGGCGTAGCGGACCGGACCAGGGACGACCTCTACGACGGCGTCGAGATCGACCTCGAATGCGGCGACGGCCGTCGGGATCTCCCACTCGGCCGCGATCGCCGGGTGCAGCTCGCCGAGCCAGCCGACCGGGGAGCCGCCCACGACGACCGCAGCAGCCCGGCCCGGATGCAGGAACGGCTCGCTGGACGGGTGGGCCGGGGTCACCGTCCAGTCCACCCGCAAGGCGTCGAGCAACGCACCAAGCACGCCCTTCACGGCGAAGAAGTCGGCCGCTGCCGGCGACGGCTCGCGCCACGACGCCGGCCGCACCGCGCCTGTCAGCAGCGCGCCGATCGTGTGCGGCTCGGCCGGCAGCTGCGAGCCCGGCGCGGTCAGGTCCGGCCGGTAGACGGCGCCCGACTCGAAGATCGCGACGTCCGGCGTCCCGTGCACCACGTTGTGCCGCGCGACGTCGAGCAGCGACCCGAGCAGCGCGGTGCGCATCAGCGCGTGCTCGGCCGACATCGGGTTCTCGACGGCAAGCGCGTGGCGCCGCGGGTCGTCGTGCGAAAGCCGCAGTCTGTCCGCCAAGTCGGGCGCGCTCCACGACCAGCCGATCGCCTCATGCAGCCCGGCACCGGCGAGCGTGTCGGCGGCGAGCCGCCGCAGCCGCTGCGCGGACGTCAGCCGGCCGACGGCGTGGCCGGACGCGGGCAGCGTCGCGGGCAGCTTGTCGACGCCGTCGATCCGCGCGACCTCCTCGATCAGATCGGCCTCGCGCGTGACGTCGTTGCGGCGGAAGGCGGGCACGCTCACGTCGAGCCCGTCCTCGGCGTCGGCGACCCCGAATCCGAGCGCCGAGAGGATCTCGGCCGAGCGCGAGCGAGCGATCGGCGCGCCGAGCAGCCCGCTCACGAGCGCGTCGCGCAACCGGATCACGGCGTGCGAGGCGTCGCGGCCGGCCGGACCGTCGACGTCGAGCGTCCCGAACGTGAGGCGGGCGTCGCACAGCTCCACGATCAGCTCCGTCGCGACCACGAGCGCGTCGATCGCCTGCTCGGGCGCGAGCCCCTTCTCGAAGCGGCCCGACGCCTCGCTGCGCAGGCCGAGCCGCGTCGAGGTGCGCTGGATGTTCGGGCCGTCCCATGTCGCCGACTCGAGCAGCACCCGCGTCGTGCCCTCGTGCACCTCGGAGCGCGCGCCGCCCATCACGCCGGCGAGCGACGTCGGCCCGTCGTCGTCGCAGATCACGACCATGTCGGGGTCGAGCTTGCGCGTCTCGCCGTCGAGCGTCTCCAGCTCGTCGCCCTCGCGCCCGTCGCGCACGACGAGCCGCGCGCCCGCCACGCGGTCGAGGTCGAACGCGTGCAGCGGCTGGCCCGTCAGCAGCATCGCGTAGTTGGTGATGTCGACGACGTTGGAGATCGGCCGCTGGCCGGCCGCCATCAGCCGCGCCTTGAGCCACGCGGGCGAGGGGCCGACCGTCACGTCCTCGAACACGCGCGCGGTGAAGCGCTTGCAGCGCTCCGTCTCGACGACGACCTCGACGCCGTCGAGCCGCTCCGACGTGCCCAGGTCCGCGTGCCACGGCGCGGGCGCGAGCGGCGCGCCGGTCGCGGCGTGGACCTCGCGCGCGACGCCGAAGACGCCGAGGCAGTCGGGCCGGTTCGGCGTGATCTCCAGCTCGAGCACGTCGGTCGAGATCGCAAGGACGTCGGCGAGCGGCGTGCCGGGCGTGAGCCCGCCGTCGAGCACCATGATCCCGGCTCTCTCGACGCCGATCTGCAGCTCCGGCTCGCTGAGGATCATCCCGTGCGACTCGACGCCGCGCAGCTTCGCCTTGCGCAGCCTCGTGCCGTCCGGCATCACCGCGCCCGGCTGCGCGACCGCGACCGTCTGGCCCGCGGCGACGTTCGGCGCGCCGCAGACAATCTGCGCCGGCTCCTCGCCGCCGAGGTCGACCATGCAGACGCGCAGCCGGTCGGCGTCGGGGTGCTGCTCGGCCGACAGCACGCGACCGACCGTGAAGCAATCGACGCTCGGCACGCCGTGGTGCGTGACGCGCTCGACCTCGGTGCCCGTCAGCGCGAGCCGCTCGGCCAAAGCGGCCACGTCGAGGTCGGGCTGGACGTACTCGTGCAGCCAGCTCAGCGGGACCTTCATGAGAACTGCTCCAGGAAGCGCAGGTCGTTGTCGTAGAACAGCCGCAGGTCCGAGACGCCGTGCTTGAGGAAGGCGATCCGCTCGACGCCCATCCCGAACGCGAAGCCCTGGATCTTCTCCGGGTCGTAGCCGTGCTCTCTCACGTGGCCGAGCACGTTCGGGTCGACCATCCCGGCGCCGAGGATCTCGATCCAGCCGGTGCCCTTGCACAGCGGGCAGCGCGCACCGTCGCGCGTGAGGCCGTCTCTGCAGTTGAAGCAGGAGACGTCGACCTCGACGCTCGGCTCGGTGAAGGGGAAGAAGTGCGGGCGCAGCCGCACGTGGCGCTCCTCGCCGAAGATCGCGCGCGCGAACGCGAGCAGCGTGCCCTTGAGGTCGGCGAGGGTGATGTCCTCGTCGACCGCAAGCCCCTCGATCTGGTGGAACTGCGGCGTGTGCGTCGCGTCGCTGTCGCGCCGGTAGACGCGCCCCGGGACGATCAGGAAGATCGGCGGCGGCTGCTGCTCCATCGCGCGGATCTGCATCGGCGACGTGTGCGTGCGCAGCACGACGTCGTCCGCGACGTAGAACGTGTCGGTGCGCAGCCGCGCCGGGTGGGCCGGGTCGTGGTTGAGCGCGTCGAAGTTGTAGTAGACGCGCTCGACCTCGGGACCCTCGGCGACCGTGTAGCCGAGCCCGACGAAGACGTCCTCGATCTCGCGCCGCGTCTGCGTGAGCAGGTGCAGCCCGCCGCTCGGCGGAAGCGGGGCGCCCGGCAGCGTCACGTCGATGCGGTCGGCCGCGAGCCGCTGCTCCAGCTCGGCGCCGGCCAGCTCGGCGTTGCGCGCCTCGATCAGCGTCTCGAGCGCCTGCCGGGCGACGTTCGCCGCCTTGCCGACGGCGCCGCGCTGCTCGGGCGGCAGCTGGGCCACCCCGCGCAGCAGGTTCGGCAGCTCCGCCTTGCGGCCGAGGAACTGCACGCGCGCCTGCTCGAGCGCGTCGCTCGTCGTCGCGGCGGCGACCGCCGCCTCCCCCTCCGCGCGCAGCTGTTCGATCCGCTCGATCATGCGGGGGGCATCCTATGCTCGGCGGCGACGGCGCCGCGCGTGACCTCGTAGAGCGCGATCGTCGCGGCCATCGCGGCGTTGAGCGACTCGCTGGCGATCGGGATCCGCGCCGTCCTGTCGCAGGCGGCGACGACGTCGGCCGGCAGCCCCGCCCGCTCGGCGCCGACGACGAGCGTCAGCGGGCCGTCGGCCGCCGCGAGCGCGCCGGCGAGCGGCTCGCCACCGTGCGCGTCGAGCGCGACCGTGGTGCCCGGAAGGTCGGCTGCGAGCGCAGCGCCGTCCCCGCCGGCCCGCGCCAGCGGCACCGCGAACAGCGCCCCCATCGACGCCCGCACCGCCTTCGGCCCGTACGGGTCCGCGCAGTGAGGGCCGAGAACGACCGACGAGGCGCCGAACGCGAGTGCCGAGCGCAGGATCGTCCCGACGTTGCCGGGGTCGGAGATCCCGTGCAGCGCGACGCACAGCGGCCCGGCCGGCGCGTCCGTCCAGCGCTGCTCGTACACCGCCAGCGCCCGCGTTCCCGACCCCAGCTGCGAGACGCCCGCGAGCAGCTCCGGCTCGACCTCCACGCCGTCGAGTCCGCTGCCCGCCGCGCAGTAGCGCTCGAGCACCGGCCAGCCGGCCGCGTCGGCGGCCGCCAGCAGGTCCTCGCCCTCGGCCACGAACCGCCCGGTCAGCTCGCGCGAGCGCCGCCGCGCGAGCTTGCGGATCTCCTTGAGGCGGTCGTTGTGCGGAGAGCTGATGGTCACGGGGTCCTTAAACGAAAAGGGCGCCGTCCTTGCGGAAGCGGCGCCCGATGGGAGTTGCGTCGGCGGTTCGGCTAGGCAGCCGCAGCCAACGCCTCGCGGGCGTTGTCGGCAAATCGGCGGAACGCCTCTGCGTCGCGGACGGCGATGTCCGCGAGGATCTTGCGGTCGACCTCGACCCCGGCCAGCTTCAGGCCGTGCATGAACTGCGAGTAGGACAGGTCGTTCTGACGCGCGGCCGCGTTGATGCGCGTGACCCACAGGCGACGGAAGTCGCGCTTGCGGTTGCGGCGATCGCGGTAGCGGTACTGGTCGGCCTTGAGCAAGGCCTCCTTCGCGCGTCTGTAGTTGTGGTTCGCCTGGCCGCGGAAGCCTCTCGTCTGCTCGAGGACCTCGCGCCGCTTCTTGCGCGCGTGGACGGACCGCTTGACGCGCGTCACTTGCCCGCTCCCAGCAGCTTCTTGACGCGCGGGGCGTCGTGGGCGGAGATCTCCGCCGGCTTGCCGTGATGCCGCTTCACCTTCGGCGACTTCTTCTCAAGGATGTGGCTCGTGAACGCGTGACGGCCGCGGACCTTGCCCGTGGCGGTCAGCTTGAAGCGCTTCTTGGCGCCTGAATGGCTCTTCATCTTCGGCATCGGAGTCGAGAAGTAAAGCAGAGAACGGCCGCTCACGCGGCGCGACCCCGCGGGCGGTCTAGCGAGCGGCGGCGCGCTTCGCGGCGGGTCTTCTGGCGGCCGGCGCGGCGCCGTCGGCAGCGGCGGCGTCGCCGTTCGCGGCCTCGGCTCTGGGCGCGTCGGCAGGCGCGTCGTCGGCGCTCTCGGCGACGGCGGCAGGTCTCTCGGCGGCAGCAGGTCTCGCCTCAGCAGCAGGTCTCGCCTCGGCAGCAGGTCTCGCCTCGGCGGGCCTCGCCGCGGGCGCCTCGGCCGGCGCGGCCTCCGCCGCGGCGGCGACCGCCTCCGGCGCGTCGTCGCCGTGCTCCTCGTCGTCGGGCTTTCTCTCGCCCTCGGCGAGGACGGACTTCGACGGGCCGAGCATCATCGTCATGTTGCGGCCGTCCTGGATCGGACGCTGCTCGACGACGGCCAGCTCGGCGAGCTCCTCCGCAAGTCTCTCCAGCAGCATCACGCCGCGCTCGGGGTGCGTGACCTCGCGCCCGCGGAACATGATCGTGATCTTGACCTTGTCCTTGTGCTTGAGGAAGCGGGTGACGTGCCCCTTCTTCGTGTCGTAGTCGTGCTGCGCGATCTTCGGGCGGAACTTGATCTCGCGGATCGTGATCTGCTGCTGGTGCTTGCGCGCGGCCTTCTGCTTCTGGGCGAGCTCGTACTTGTACTTCGAGTAGTCGAGCACGCGGCAGACGGGCGGGCGCGCCTCGGGGGCGACCTCGACGAGGTCGAGATCGCGCTCCTGGGCGTACTTCAGCGCATCGGGCGTCTTGAGGATGCCGACCTGCGCACCCTCGTCGTCGATGAGCCGCACCTCGGGAACGCGGATGCGTTCGTTGATGCGCGTCGTGTCCCGCTCAGGCGGGCGCCGGTCGAATCGTCGCGGGACCGGCACTTAGCTGGCGGCGTGGTGGCGCGTCAAGCGGGGTTGCGCGAAGTGGTGGACGGACGGTTCATCAACGTCTGGCGAGTATAGCGGCGCGCGGCGCAGGCGGGACGCGGGCACGTCACGCGCTGCGCTCGGCGGCCTGCTCGGCGATCCGCGCAGCCAGCTCGGCGACCGGCACGCCTCTCGCCTCCTCCGCCCCGTGCTCGCGCACGGACACCGTCCCGCCTGCCGCCTCGTCGTCGCCGACGACGAGCATCAGTGGGATCTTGCGCAGCTCGGCGTCACGGATCTTGCGCCCGACCGACTCGCCGCGCTCGTCGAGATCCACCCGCACGCCCGCCCCGCGCAGCGCGGCCACGACCTCGCCTGCGTACGGCACGTGGCGGTCGGCGATCGACAGCACGATCGCCTGCACCGGCGCCAGCCACAGCGGGAAGCGCCCGGCGAGGTGCTCGATCAGGATCCCGACGAAGCGCTCGTAGGAGCCGAACGCGGCGCGGTGGATCATCACCGGCCGGTGCTCGGCGTCGTCGGCACCGGTGTAGACGAGGTCGAAGCGCTCGGGCATCGAGTAGTCGAGCTGCACCGTCCCGAGCTGCCACGAGCGGCCGAGCGAGTCCTTGACGTGGTAGTCGATCTTCGGCCCGTAGAAGGCGCCGTCGCCCTCGTTCAGCTCGTAGGCGAGGCCCTTCGCCTCCAGCGCCTGGCGCAGCTTGTCCTCCGCGCGGTCCCACATCTCGTCGCTGCCGATGCGTCTCTCGGGGCGGGTCGACAGCTCCAGCTGCACCTCGAAGCCGAACAGGCCGAGCGTCGAGAAGGCGAAGTCGAGGCAGCCGATCACCTCGTCCTGCACCTGCTCCTCGGTGCAGAAGATGTGGGCGTCGTCCTGCGCGAAGTGGCGCACGCGCAGCAGCCCGTGCAGCGTGCCGGACGGCTCGTTGCGGTGCAGCAGGCCCGGCTCGGAGTAGCGGATCGGCAGCTCTCTGTATGAGTGGCGCTCGGTCGCGTAGAGGTGCGCGTGGCCGGGGCAGTTCATCGGCTTGATCGCCATCTGCCGATCCTCGGCCTGCGTGACGAACATGTTCTCTCTGTACTTGCCCCAGTGGCCCGACGTCTCCCACAGCGCGCTGTCGAAGATCTGCGGCGTCTTGACCTCCGTGTAGCCGTGCCTCTCCCCCATCTCGCGGCTGAGCGCGACGAGCTGGTTGAAGACGCGCGTGCCGTTGGGCAGCCAGAAGGCGGCGCCCGGCGCGACCGGCGAGAAGCGAAAGAGGCCCAGCTCGCTGCCGAGCTTGCGGTGGTCGCGCGCCTTCGCCTGCTCGATCCGCTCGAGGTGCTCGGCCAGCTCGTCCTTGGAGAAGAAGGCGGTGCCGTAGATGCGCGTGAGCATCGTGCGGGTCGCGTCGCCGCGCCAGTACGCGCCGGCGACCGACTGCAGCTTGAACGCCTTGATGCGCTTGGTACCGGGGCCGTGCGGGCCGCGGCACAGGTCGGTGAAGGGGCCGTTGGTGTAGAGCGAGACGCTCTCGACGCCCTGTCTTCTGACGAGGTCCTCGATCAGCTCGACCTTGTACGGCTGCTCCTCGCGCACGAAGCGCGCGAGCGCCTCCCCCACCGTGACGTCTTCGCGCGCGAACTGCTCGTCGGCCTTGACGTGCTCGCGCATCTTGCCCTCGATGCGCTCGAAGTCGGCCTCCGAGATCGTGACGCCGTCGGGGAACTCGAAGTCGTAGTAGAAGCCGTTCTCGATCGGCGGGCCGATCGAGATCTTCACGCCCGGGTAGAGGTCCATCACGGCGGCGGCGAGCACGTGCGCGGTGTCGTGGCGCAGCAGCTCGAGCGCGTCGTCGCTGGAGGGCGTGACGATCTCCAGCCGCGCGCCGTCGTGCAGCGGCGCGGCGAGGTCGCGCAGCGCGCCGTCGACCTTCACCGCGAGCGCCGCGCGCGCGAGGCCGGCGCCGATCGCGGCGGCCGCGTCGGCGCCGCTGGCGCCGTCGTCGAGCTGCAGCTCGGTGTCGTCCGGGAGCAGGATCCGCATCGGATGGAGGATCCTAGCCTCGGCGCCC
>Ga0265319_1001650_pt1 | contig 12938 bp, 11 predicted proteins | sample 4824metaG_FD_192443 | JGI IMG/M metagenome (GOLD analysis project Ga0265319, IMG submission 192443) | Rhizosphere microbial communities from Carex aquatilis grown in University of Washington, Seatle, WA, United States - 4-8-24 metaG | ecosystem: Host-associated > Plants > Roots > Rhizosphere >...
AGACGCCGAGCCCGGTCCCAACGAGCGCGGGGATCTGCGGCGCCGCGCCGGGGTCGCGTGAGCCGGCGACGGCGATCACGTCGACCTCGCGGACGGCGGCGCCCTGCGGCCCGAGCGTGCGGATGTCCGGCCGGTAGTAGCGCAGCGCCAGCTCCCCGTTCGCGGGCGAAACGACGAGTGCGCGCGGGCCGGCGGTCGTGCCGAGCGCGTGCGCGAGTCCGCGCCAGTCGGGGCGCTGGTAGGCCGCGTCGGCGGCGACCGCGACGACGATCGCGAGCGACAGCGCGCACAGGCCGGCGAGCAGCGCGCCGCCGAGGCGCGGGCGATCGCTCGCCGTGCAGCCGACCGCGAGCGCCGCCAGCAGGGGGATCAGCGCCGGCAGGACGTTGCGCGTGTTGAGGTAGTCGGCGCCGGCGAGCGCCGCGAGCAGCGGGAGCGCGACGCCGACGACCCCGATCCCCGCAAGCAGCAGCGCGCGCTCGCGCGGTGCCCGCGGCGTGCCACGCAGAAGCAGCCACGCCCCGCCGAGCACCAGCAGCGCGGCCAGCAGGCCGGACGGCAGCGCAAGCGGGCCGCGGTAGCCGACCACGAACTGCTTCGGCACCTGCACGAGCCGCACGGCGAGCGACGTGCCGGCGATGTCGTACGGGTTGCCGCTCTGGGCGATCAGCAGCGGCAGCAGCGCGAGGCCGGCGGCGGCGACCGCGCCGACGGCGAGCAGCGCCCCGCGGCGGTGCGGGTGTCTCCACAGCAGCCACAGCGCCTGCGGCGCCAGCACGAACGCCGTGAAGTAGTGCGTCCCGAGCGCAAGCGCGGCGGCGACCGCCCAGCCGGCCAGCACGCGCCCGCGCCGGTCGCCTTGCGCGCGTTGGAGGAACAGGAGCGCGACCGCGCTCAGCAGCGTCGCGAGCGCGTAGCTGCGCGCCTCCTGCGAGTACCACACGAGCAGCGGGTTCACCGCGACGAGCGCGGCTGCCGCGAGCCCCGCGCGCGCGAGCCCACCGGCCGCGCGGCGGCCGATCCCGAACGCGACGGGGACCGTCAGCAGGCCCGCGAGCGCCGGCAGCGAGCGCAGCCCCGCCTCGCCGTCGCCGAAGAGGCGCGTCCAACCCCACTCGAGCGCATAGAACAGCGGCGGGTTGCTCTCCCCCTTCGGGATCTGCCGCAGCATCTCGCCGAACGGCCGCCGCACGAGGTCCCACGTCGCCGCCTCGTCGAACCAGATGCTCTGCGTCCGCAGCGTCGCGAAGCGCAGCACGGCGGCGAGCAGCACGATCGCCCCGAGCGCGAGCCAGGAGGTGGCGGTCATGTCGCGCTGCGGCGCAGCGGACTCGTCGCTGACGGCGGTCGTCACGCGGCGCACGGTAGCGCCCACAGCGGGCGCGGCTACGAGCGCCTGGCGGCTGCGTAGACGTCGTCGAGCAGCGCTGCGCGCTCGTCGCCGAGCGCGAACTGCTCCACCAGGATCGCCTCGGCGCGCTCGCGCGGCGTACCGCCGAGCGCCAGCTCGAGCGCGACGAGGCGGGCGCCGGCGTCGTCGGACGGCTCGGCGACGACGGGAGCAGGCGCCGGTGCTGCCGGAGCACCCGTCCCGAGCGCCTCCAGCAGCGTCGACAGCTCGCCGCGCAGCGCCTCGATCCGCTCGAGCGCGCCGCCGGCGGCGGCGGCCACACGCGCGGTCGTCTCGTCGCCGGCGCGTCCCGCGACGCTGCCGATCCGCTGCGCCTCGGCCTCCGCGCTCGCGACGATCTCCGCCGCGCTCTGCTCGGCCGCGGTCAGCACGGCGCGCACCTGCTCGGCGGCCGCGTCGGCGGTCGATCCGATCCGCGCGTCCAGCTCGTCGGCGATCCAGCGCAGATGGGCGTCGACCGCGGTGCGGTCGTAGCCGCGCCAGCGGGCGGGGAAGTCGCGCTTCTCGATGCTGCGGCGGTCGAGCGACACTTGCTGCGAGCTTAGCGCGCGGGACCGGCGAGCCAGGCCGCTTGCGGGCGCTACGGCAGGCGCACGGCGTCGGCGTCGCGCACGACGAGGCCGTCGCGTTCGAGGCCGGCGAGCGCGCGCTCGAGGCGTTCGGGCTCGATGGCAGCCGGCGGCGCCTCACCCGCCACGAGCGCCGCGACGATCCGCCCGCGCACGAAGCGGTCGGTGTCCTCGAAGCGCACGCGCTCGACGGTGCGGCGGGGCGCCGGGGCGACCGGCTCGCGCCCGCGCGAGCGGCACGACACCGCCGGGCACGCCTCGCACGCCGGCGTCCGCGCAGCGCATACCGTCGCCCCCAGCTCCATCAGCGCCTGGTTCCAGTCGGCGGCGCGTCCGTCCGGGACGAGCGCCGCGGCCCGCCGCGCCAGCTCGGGCGGCCGCCGCCGGCGCCGGTCGAACCGCTCGATCACCCGCCGCACGTTCGTGTCGACCGCCGCCGCCTGTTCCCCGAACGCGAACGACGCGACCGCCGCCGCGGTGTACGGCCCGACCCCCGGGAGCGCCATGAGGCCCTCGACCGACCGGAGCCACCCGTCCCGCACCACCGCCGCGCACGCGGCCTGCAGCGCCAGCGCCCGCCGGTTGTAGCCGAGCCCGCTCCACATGCGCAGCACGTCGGCGACCGGCGCGCCCGCCAGCGCCGCCTCGTCAGGGAACAGCTCCAACCACGCCTCGTAGTACGGCACCACACGCACCACCTGCGTCTGCTGCAGCATCACCTCGCTGACGAGGATCCGATACGGATCCCTCGTGCGCCGCCACGGCAGGTCGCGCCGGACGGCGGCGTACCAGGCGAGGATCGCGTCGGCGTCGGGGTGCTGCGCCACGCGGCCGCAGGCTACGCGGCCGGCGGGACGGGTACGCCCCCGCCCCGCGCCTCCGCCAGCGCGATGTCCAGCTCGCGCCGCAGCGACTTGATCTCGTCGCGCAGCTTGGCGGCGTACTCGAACCGCAGCTCCTCGGCCGCCGCGAGCATCTCCTCCTCGCATTCGACGATCGCCTTCTCGATCTCGGCCGGCTGCATTGTTCTGCCGGCATCCATGTTCGTGCGGCGTCTGCGGCCCTTCGGGACCTTCGACTCGGCCTGCAGGAACTCGGCGATGTCGGAGATGCCCTTGACGATCGACTCCGGCGTGATGCCGTGCTCCTTGTTGTACGCGACCTGGATCGCGCGGCGCCGATCGGTCTCGTCCAGCGCGGCGCGCATCGCGCGCGTCTCCTTGTCAGCGTACATCAGCACCTTGCCGCCGACGTTGCGCGCCGCGCGGCCGATCGTCTGGATCAAGGACGTCTCCCCGCGCAGGAAGCCCTCCTTGTCGGCGTCGAGGATCGCCACCAGCGAGACCTCGGGCAGATCGAGCCCCTCGCGCAGCAGGTTCACGCCGACGAGCACGTCGTAGTCGCCGAGGCGCAGCTCGCGGATGATCTGGATCCGCTCCAGCGTGTCGACCTCGGAGTGCAGGTAGCGGACCTTGAAGCCGTACTCGAGCAGATAGCCGGTCAGGTCCTCGCTCATCTTCTTCGTCAGCGTCGTCACGAGCGTGCGCTCGTCTCTGTCGACGCGCTGGCGGATCTCGTTCATCAGGTCGTCGATCTGGTTTCTCGTCTCGCGCACGTCGATCGCCGGGTCGACGATCCCCGTCGGTCGGACGATCTGCTCGACGATCCGCGGCGAGTGCGTGCGCTCGTACTCGCCCGGCGTGGCGCTCACGAACACGATCCGCGGCACGATCGAGAGGAACTCGTCGAATCTCTGCGGGCGGTTGCCGAGCGCGCTGGGCAGGCGGAAGCCGTAGTCGATCAGCGTCTGCTTGCGCGAGCGATCGCCCTCGTACATGCCGCCGATCTGCGGGACTGTCTGGTGGGACTCGTCGAGGAAGCAGACGAAGTCGTCGGGGAAGTAGTCGATCAGGCAGTAGGGCCGGTCGCCTGTTCTGCGGCCGTCGAGGATCTGCGAGTAGTTCTCGATCCCCGAGCAGAAGCCCATCTCGCGCAGCATCTCCATGTCGTACTGCGTGCGCTGGCGCAGGCGGTGGGACTCGAGCAGCTTGCCGGCTCTCTCCAGCTCGGCGCAGCGCGCGTTCAGCTCGCGGCCGATCTCGGCGACCGCGCGCTCGATGTGGCCCTCCTCGACGTTGTAGTGCGAGGCCGGCCACACCGCGACGTGCTCCAGCTCCTCCTCCAGCACCTCGCCGGTGAGCGGGTCGAAGTGCTGCAGCTCCTCGACCTCGTCGCCGAACAGCGTCGCGCGGTATGCGGATTCCGCGTACTGCGGGAAGACCTCGAGCGTCTCGCCGCGCACGCGGAACGTGCCGCGCTGGAGGATCTCGTTGCGCGTGTACTGGATCGAGACGAGCTTGCGCAGGATCGCGTCGCGATCGACCAGCTCGCCGCGTCTCAGCAGCAGCATGTTGCGGTCGTACGTCTCGGGCGAGCCGAGGCCGAAGATCGAGGAGACCGACGCGACCACGATCACGTCCCGCCGTCCGAACAGCGCCGCGGTGGCGGCGTGGCGCAGGCGCTCGATCTCCTGGTTGATCGCCGAGTCCTTCTCGATGTAGAGGTCGCGGCTCGGGACGTACGCCTCGGGCTGGTAGTAGTCGTAGTAGGAGACGAAGTACTCGACGGCGTTCGTCGGGAAGTACGTGCGGAACTCGTTGCAGAGCTGCGCGGCGAGCGTCTTGTTGTGGGCGATGATCAGCGACGGCCGCTGGACCGCCTCGATCGTCGCCGCCATCGTCATCGTCTTGCCCGTGCCGGTCGCGCCGAGCAGCGTCATCGCGCGCTCGCCCGCCTCGATCCCCTCCGCGAGCGAGGCGATCGCCTTCGGCTGGTCGGCGGTGGGCGCGTAGGTGGCGTCGAGCTGGAATCTGCGCATCGGGGTCGAGGGTAGCGGCGGTCGCGGCCGCCCTGTGGCCGCATTGCCGGCGCACGACTCACATACCGTCTGTATGTTGGAGCGATCACTCACACACCCCTCGACGGCGGGAGGCAGGTCATGGCGGACTTCACGGTCAAGCGCATCGACGACATGGAGGGCGCGTACGGCGGAGCGTTCAAGCGCGTGCGGGCGGAGCTGGGCGTCAGCTCGTTCGGCATGGCGATCATCGACATGCCGCCGAACTTCGAGCACTACCCGAACCACGACCACGCGAGAGACGGGCAGGAGGAGGTCTTCCTCGCGCTGCGCGGCGGCGGCGAGATCGAGATCGCCGGCGAGCGCTTCCCGCTCGACGCCGACCATGTCGTGCGCGTGGCCGCGGGCACGTACCGCAAGGTCCTCCCCGGTCCTGAGGGAATCCGCCTGCTCGCGCTCGGGGCGAAGCCGGGCGAGGTCTACGAGGCGCCGGCCGGCTCGCATCTCGGCGCACCCGACCCGGTCGCGCTCGCGCAGTAGCGGCCCGGCGAATGCCGGCGCCCGCCAGGGGAGGACGCAGCCTGGCGGGATGCCGGCGCCGCCGGCTACTTCAGGCCGAGCTCGGTCGCGTACTTCGCGCGGTACTCGCGCCGTGCGGCGAGCACGCGCGTCACGTAGGCGCGCGTCTCGGGGAAGGGGATCTCCGCGATGCTGAGCTGCCGGCCCTGAGCGCGCTCGTCGGCGACCCATCTGTCGACGTTGCCCATGCCGCCGTTGTAGGCCGCGAGCGCGAGCACCTCGTCGCCGTCGTAGCGGTCGAGCAGGTAGCGCAGGTACCAGCTGCCGTAGGCGATGTTGATGTCCGGCGTCGCGAGGTCGGCGGTCGTGAAGCGCGTCCCGCCCGATCTCTGCGCGATGAAGTCGGCGGTCGACGGCAGCAGCTGCATCATCCCCAGCGCGCCGGCCGAGGAGGTCGAGTCGTTGAACTTCGACTCCGCGTAGATCACCCCGGCGATCAGCGACGGGTCGAGATGCTTGGCCTGTGCCTGCGCGCGGATCGTGTCCGCATGCGTCAGCGGAAGCTCGGTGAGCTTGTGCACGGCGCTCGTGAACAGCGGGCGCAGCACCAGCGCACCGAGCCCGACGACGGCGAGGAAGGCGAGCAGGGTGAGCGCCTGGCGCCGCCGGCGGGCGACGCGCGCGCGCCTGGCGCGCCGGCGGGCGACCTGGACCTGTGCCGTGCGCGACGTCATCCACTCAGCTTTGCAAGGACCTCAGACAGCCGCGCCTCGAGCTGCTCGACGCTGCCGTCGTTGACGACGACGTACGTGGCGCGGGCGGCCTTCTCGTCCTGCGAGAGCTGGCGCGACGTCCGCTCCGCGACCGCGGCGTGCCCGCGCGCGCCGGCGCGCTCCTCGCGCAGCTGCTCCGGCGCGACGACGGCGATCGTCGCGTCGTAGACCGCGTCCATCCCCGCCTCGAACAGCAGCGGCGTCTCGACGACGGCCGCGGGCGGAGGCGGCTCCTGCGCCGACGCCTGCTCGCGGAAGGCGAGCACGCGCGCGCCGACGCGCGGCCACAGCACGCCCTCGAGCCACGCGCGCTCGTCCGGTGAGGCGAACGCGTGCGCGGCGACCGCGGAGCGGTCGACGACGCCGTCCGGCGCGACCTCCTGGCCCCAGCGCGCGACGACGAGGTCCCGTACCTCGTCGGACGCGTACAGCTCGTGGACGACCGCGTCGGTCGACAGCGTCGCCGCGCCGAGCCGCGCGAGCGTCGCGAGCGCCGTGGACTTGCCGGCGGCGATGCCGCCGGTCAGTCCTACGAACGGGACGCGGTGCTCGCGGCTCAGACGATCAGGCCTGCGGCGTCGGGTCCTCGGCGGGCGCGTCAGCCTCGGCCTCGGGGGCCACCTCGGCCTCGGCGGGAGCTGCCTCGGCGGCGGGCTCCTCCGCAACGGCGGCGGGCTCCTCGGCGGCGGCCGGCTCCTCCGCAACCGCAGCGGGCTCCTCGGCGACCGGCGCCTCCTCGACGACCGCGCTCGCCTCCGGCGCAGCCTCGGCCTCGGCGGCAGGCTCCTCGGCCGGCGCAGCCTCCTCGCCGGAGAAGACGTCCTCCGACAGGCCCAGCTCCGGCACGTCGTCGAGGTTGGACTCGGCGGCGACCTCGCCCTCGGCGCCCTCCTCCGGCTCGATCTGGCGCAGCGGCAGGATCTGGCCCTCGACGCGCTTGATCGACAGCGACAGGCGGCGGCGGTCGGAGTCGATCTCGAGGATCTTGACCTTGACCTCGTCACCCGGCTGGATGATCTCGCGCGGGTTCTCGACGTGGTGCTGCGCCAGCTCGGAGATGTGCACGAGGCCCTCGACGCCGTCGAGGATCTCGACGAACGCGCCGAACGTGACGACCTTCGTGACCTTGCCCTCGAGCTCGTCGCTCACGTTGTACGTGTCGACGACGCGCTGCCACGGGTCCTCCTGCGTCTGCTTGAGACCCAGGGAGATCCGCTGGCGATCCCTATCGATGTCGAGCACCTTCACGTTGACCGTGTCGCCGATCGAGAGGATCTCGCTCGGGTGGTTGACGTGCGACCACGACAGCTCGGAGATGTGGATCAGGCCGTCGATCCCGTCGAGGTCGACGAACGCGCCGAAGTCGACGATGTTCGAGATCGTGCCGTCGACGACCATGCCCGGCTGCAGGCGGTCGAGGATCCGCTCCCGGTCCTCCCTACGCTGCTCCTCCAGCACCGCGCGGCGCGACAGGACGACGTTGTTGCGCGAGCGGTTCAGCTCGATCACTCTGCACTCGATCGTCTGGCCGAGGTACTCGTCGAGGTTCGGCACGCGGCGGATGTCGACGAGCGAGGCGGGCAGGAAGCCGCGCACCCCGAGGTCGATGATCAGGCCGCCCTTGACGACCTCGATGACGGTCCCGTCGACCGGCTCGCCCGACTCGGCGGCCGCTTCGATGCGGCGCCACGCCTTCTCGAAGCGCGCACGCTTCTTCGACAGGATCAGGCGGCCGTCCTGGTCCTCCTTCGTGAGGACGAGGGCGTCGACCTCCTCCCCCATCTCGACCTCGTCCTTCGGGTCGACGGACTTGCGGATCGACAGCTCGTTCGCGGGGATGACGCCCTCGGACTTGTAGCCGATGTCGACCAGGACCTCGTCCTTGTCGATGCGGACCACGTTGCCGGTGACGACGTCGCCTTCCTCGAAGGGCTGGAGCGTCGCGTCGTAGTTGGGGACGATCTTGCCGTCGATCTCGAGCAGCAGGCCATCGCTGCCCTCGACGATCTTGGCGTCGGTCGTGGGGACGTCGGTCGTGGAGATTGACATTTGGGTACCGGTAGGGAACAGGAAGGAAGCCGAAAGAGGTTAGCGGAGCCCGGGTTCCACGGTGCGGCGGTGGGTCGCCGTACAATCCGCCCTCCCATGCCGAAGCGTGCGACCAAGCGCGGCGCGGAGCGGACCCCGCTCAATCGCGACGCCGACGTGCTGATCTGCGGAGCCTCCTTCGCCGGGCTCGCGGTCGCGCGCGAGCTGTCCGGCGCAGGCGCCCGCGTGCTGATCGTCGACCGCTACGAGATCGGCGAGAAGCAGACCTCGGCGTGCGGGATCCCGACGGGCTGGCTGGAGAGCATGGGCCTGATGGGCGCCCACCAGCAGACGTTCGGCGAGCTGGTGATGCACAACCCGCACACGACGGTCAGATACCAGCTGCCGTGGACCTTCTCGACGTTCGACTACCGCACGCTGTGCGGCCTGCTGCGCGAGCAGGGCGCCGACGCCGAGTTCGACATCGCGAAGGTCGAGGGGCGGACGGGTCAGACGGTGCATACGGACCGCGGCGACCTGACGGCGCCGTTGATCGTCGACGGCCTCGGCTGGCGGCGAATCCTCGGCCGCGGCGAGAACGTGCAGCCGCCCGACGCGCTGCTGTCGCGCGGGCTGGAGGTCCACCCGGCCGGCGGCGGGCCCGACCTGGAGATCTGGATCGACCGCTCGTACGTGCCGGCCGGCTACGGCTGGTCGTTCCCGGCCGGCTCCGAGGTGCGGATCGGCGTCGGCTCGTTCGACCCCCGCTTCCACGTCAAGGAACCGACCGTGCGGCTGGCTTCGGACCTGCATGCGGACCCGGTGAGATTCCAGGGCAACTGGATCCCCCACAAGCTGCGCCCGGCGACCGACGACGGCGTCTTCATGGTCGGCGACTCGGCCGGGCACTGCCTGCCGCTGACGGCAGAGGGCATCCGCACCGCCTTGTACTTCGGCCTGGCCTGCGGGCGCGAGCTGCGCGCGGTGGTCGAGGGGCGCCAGACGCGCGAGCAGGCGCTCGCGAAGTACCACGGCTTCAGCGCCGCGCACGCGTTCCCGTTCGACTCGATGCTGCGCGTGCAGAGACTGATCCCCCGCATCGCGCCCCGCCTGCTCGCCGTCGGCCTGAGAGCGATGACCGCCCAGCGATTCGTCGACTGGTCCTTCGGCCACTACCTGCAGGTCGCGCACCCGGACTTCGCTTTGGGCGGACCGCATGGCGGCCGCTTCGCGTCAGCGGTCGGCGGACCTTCGCATAGCGGCGCGCAGCCGGTCGGCGCGGCGGCTTAGCCAGCCGCGGCGACGTACAGCGCGGGTCTCTGCCGCCGGCGAAGCGGGCCGCGCGGGCCAGTCCTTCGGCGGCGATCCACCATGAAACTGGTAGATCCCCACGGACAGATCCAGTCGCTTGATGTCGCGCGGATGGGTATGTCTTCGCGGCATGCGCTCAGCCTACCTGACGAGCTCCGCGATCCAAGCCAGCGTCTGGGTCACCATGAGGATGCCGAGAGCTACCGAGAGCGCCGACATGACCTGCACGCGAGGGGCATTCGAGTCGCGCAACTCCTGGTATCCGAACCCGGCTGTCGTGAGCGCGTCGGACGGACGCTCACCTGCCTCATCCTCGAACAGCTGGGCGTAGAGGTTGCGCGCATCCATTGCGAAGATGAGCTTCCACGGACCGAGCAGCGTCGCCGCGACGACGAGCCCGGCGACCAGCGAGGCGAGCGCGACCCAGCTCAAGCCGTGCAGCCCGTCCACGCGAATGGCCGCCGCTCCGAGGAACGACGCGACGAGCGCATGCGCCGCGAGCAGCGTGCCCGTGCGCTGGCGGATGCCGTTCACGAGCGACTCCTGGTCGGCGAGCGCATGCCGGCCGGCGTCGTAGGCGATCTCCTCCAGCGTCTTCATGCGGCGACTCACCTTGGCAGGCGCCGCGCACCATGTGGCACGCGGAATGTGCCGATTCTCAGCGGTATCGGCGGTGCTTACGGCGTTTGGGCCTCGGCGAGGCCGATGGAGCGCCAGCGGCGGTGGCGCTCGGCGAGGCGGGCGGAGGGATCGGCGGCGGTGACCGATGCCAGCGCAGCCGACAGCTCGGCGCCGACGGCGGCCACGAACGCCTCGGGCTGCTCGTGCGCGGGGCGCGGCTCGGGGACGAGGGCGTCGGCGATGCCAGCGTCGAGCAGCTGCCAGGACGCGCCGCCCTGGGTGGCGGCCAGCTCGGCGGCGTGGTCGAGGTCGCGGTAGAGGATCGCGGAGGCGCCCTCGGGGGCGATGACGCCGAGCGAGGCGTGCTCGGCGGCCAGGACGCGGTCGGCCGCCAGCAGCGCCAGGGCGCCGCCGGACCCGCCTTCTCCAAGGAGGATCGCCACGGTCGGGACCGGCAGCGCGGCCATGTCCATCAGGCAGCCGGCGATCTGCCCGGCGAGCCCACCGCGCTCTGCGTCCTCGCTCAGCTCGGCGCCGGGCGTGTCGACGATCGTCACCAGCGGCAGCCGCAGCTCGGCGGCGAGCGCCATCGCGCGGCGGGCCTTGCGGTAGCCGGCGGGGTTCATCACGGCGGGCGTCCCGTCGCCGCGGCGACGCTGGGCGACGACGACGACCGGGAAGCCGACGACGCGCGCGAGCGCGGCGAAGCAGGCGGGGTCGTCGGGATGGCCGTCGCGCGCGCCGCGCAGGACGGTGACGTCCTCGGCCAGCGCGTCGAGCACGGCGCCCGCGCCGGGGCGGCGGCGGTCGCGGACGTGCTGGAGCGAGGCCCAGGCGTCGCGGCGCTCCGTGCCGGCGTCGGCGTTTGGCGCGGATGCGGCCGGTTCGGCATCGAGGGGGAGCGAATCGGCGGAGCCGGCACCGGCGGGCGCGGACGGCGGGTCGGCCGGGACCGAGCGCGCGGGCGCCCCGGTCCCCTCCCCCTCGTTGCCCACAGCGACCGCCAGGACGGCGGCGACACACGAGCGGAGCGAATCCGGGGGCACCACGGCGTCCACCAGCCCCTGCGCCAGCAGCGTCTCGGACCGCTGAACGCGCGACGACAGCGCGCGCCCCGTCAGCAACTCCACTACCCGAGGACCGGCGAAGCCCACGACCCCGCCGGGCAGCGCGAAGGTGACGGTCCCGAGCGATCCCCACGAGGCGAGCACGCCGCCCATCGTCGGGTGCGTCAGGCAGACGACGTACGGAAGCCCGCCCGCGCGCAACCGCCCGGCCGCCGCCGCCAGCTTCGCCATCCCGACGACGGCGAGCGTCCCCTCCTGCATGCGCGAGCCGCCCGAGGCCGGCAGCGCCACCACCGGCAGCCGCTCCGCCAGCGCCCGCTCGAACGCGCGCGCCACGCGCTCCGCCGTCGCGACGCCGATCGAGCCGCCGAGGAAGCCGAACTCGCCGGCCACGACCGCGAACGGACAGCCGTCCAGCAGAGCCCGTCCCGTCAGCACCGCCTCGCCCAGGCCGGTCGCCTCCCGCGCGGCGGCGAGCCGCTGAACGTACGGCTGCGTGTCGGAGAAGCCGAGCGGGTCGTCGGAGACGACTTCGGCGTCCCACTCCTCGAGGCTGCCCTCGTCGGAGACGAGCGCGACGCGCTCGCGCGCGCTGCCCAGGCCCTGCTGCGCTCCTGCCGACACGCGCGGATCGTAGACTGACGCTCGCCCCATGTCCCCCGCTTCCCACTTCGCCGACCGCCTGATCGCCCGCGTCGAGGCGACCGAGAGCCACCTCGTCGTCGGGCTCGACCCGGACCTGCGCGAGCTGCCGCCCGAGCTGCTCGACGGCGTGAGCGACCTCGCCGGTGCGGCAAGCGCGGTCGAGGCGTTCGCGACGGCCGTGGTCGACGGCGTCGCCGACCTCGTGCCGGCGGTCAAGCCGCAGTCGGCCTTCTTCGAGGCGCTCGGCTCGGCCGGCGTAGCGGCGCTCGAGCGCGTCGAGGCGCACGCCCGCGCGGCCGGGCTGCTCGTGATCGAGGACGCCAAGCGCGGCGACATCGGCAACACGATGGCCGCGTACGCCTCCGCCGCGCTCGGGCGCGTGCGGCTGGGCGCGGACGTCGAGCTGCCCGTCCACGACGCCGACGCGGTGACCGTCTCCCCCTACCTCGGCCCCGAGTCGCTCGCGCCGATGATCGACGTCGCGCGCACGTTCGGGAAGGGCCTGTTCGTGCTCGTGCGCACGTCGAATCCCGGCTCGGGCGAGGTGCAGGACGGCGTCTACGAGCGCGTCGCGGCGATGGTCGACGAGCTGGGCGCCGAGGGCGGCGGCACGCGGGGATACGCCGATGTCGGCGCGGTCACCGGCCTCACCTACCCGGAGGAGGCGCCGGCCCTGCGCGCACTGATGCCGCACGCGATCCTGCTCGTGCCGGGCCTCGGCGCGCAGGGCGGCCGGCCGGAGGACTTCGCGCTGTTCCTCGACGACGACGGGCTGGGCGCCGTGGCGGCCGCTTCGCGCTCGATCGCCGGCGGCTGGCGCACGCGCGACGGCGGCGAGTCGCCGCTCGCAGCGGTCCGCGAGGGCGCCAAGCAGGCGGCGCGCGACACGAACGCCGCGCTCACGCAGGCGCTCGTGGCCGCGGACCGGTCGCGCTGGTAGCCGGCTACTTCGCCGCCAGCCAGTTCGGCCCGATGCCGGCGTCGACCGTCAGCGGCGGGTCCAGCTCCAGCGCGCCGACCATCTGCGGCACGACCATGTCGCGGGCCCGTTCGGCCTCCTCGGCCGGCCCCTCGAACAGCAGCTCGTCGTGGATCTGCAGCACGAGTCGCGTCGCGAGCCCGGCGTCGCGCAGGGCG
>Ga0265319_1001651_pt1 | contig 12928 bp, 11 predicted proteins | sample 4824metaG_FD_192443 | JGI IMG/M metagenome (GOLD analysis project Ga0265319, IMG submission 192443) | Rhizosphere microbial communities from Carex aquatilis grown in University of Washington, Seatle, WA, United States - 4-8-24 metaG | ecosystem: Host-associated > Plants > Roots > Rhizosphere >...
CGTGACCAGGCGCCGCTCGGTGACCGCCGCGATCCGGGCCGGAGCGCCCGGTCCGGCGCTGCCCGGCAGGCCGGCGCCCGGCGCTCCGGCCCCCAGATCGAGGCGGGTCCCACAGTCCGAGCAGAATTTCGCGCCGGGGGCGTTTGTTGCGCCACAGTTCGGGCAGGCGGCCAGCAGCCGGCCACCGCATTCCGAGCAGAACTTGGCGCCTGCAACGTTGACCGTGCCGCAGGCCGGGCAGGTCACGATGCGCTCCGTTCTACAACCGATTCATTGGTCGAGGGCAACGCACTACCTCTGGCTGGCCGAGGGTCATCTAGGGTAATCCGGCCGAGCACGAGCGTCGAGGCGCTCCACAGCAATTCTCGACTACGATGCGGTCATGAGCAACGACCACAAGCTGACCCTGATGACCGTCCACGCCCATCCCGACGACGAGACGATCGGTACCGGCGGGACGATGGCCAAGGCTGTCGCCGAAGGGCGCCGGGTCGTCCTCGTCACCGGGACCCGCGGCGAGCTGGGCGAGATCGTCGTGCCCGACATGGACACCCCCGACAACCACCGCCGCCTGGGCGAGATCCGGGCCGGCGAGCTCGAGGCCGCGATGGGCGAGCTGGGCGTGACCGAGTGGGAGAACCTGGGCTATCGCGACTCGGGGATGATGGGCGACCCAGGCAACCGCGATCCGCGCAACTACTGGCAGGCCGATCTCGATTCGGCGATCGGCCGGCTGGTCTGGCTGGTCCGCCGGATCCAGCCTGACGTGATGACCACCTACAACGATTTCGGCGGCTATGGCCACCCGGACCACATCCGGACCCACCTGGTGGCGGTCGGCGCGTTCGAGCGCGCGGGCGACGCCAAGGCCTACCCCGAGCAGCTCGGCGATGGCGTCGAGCCGTGGGCGCCGTCGAAGCTCTACGAGCAGGCCATGTCACGCAAGCTGCGCGACACGATGAACGAGCGAATGGCGGCCCTCGGCCGGCGGAGCTTCTGGCTGCCGCCCGAGGACGCGACCCCGGAGCAGCTGGCCGAGCACGAGGCGTTCATCAACAAGGCGACCGTGCCCGAGGAATCGATCACGACCCGGATCGACATCGCTCCGTTCATCGACCAGAAATGGGCGGCGATCCAGCGCCACGTGACCCAGATCAGCGCCGACTCGCCGTTCATGCAGCTGGGCGCCGAAGGCTGGCGCGACGCCTGGTCGACCGAGTCCTACGTCCTGCGCGAGACCCGGATTCCCGCGTCGAGCCCCGAGACAGACCTCTTCGCCGGCCTCGAATAAGCCGTCCGCCGCGGATCGGTTCGGCGCGGCTCAGGCGCCGCGGGCTCGGCGCGGCTCAGGCGCCGGGGCTCACCACGGCAGCATCTTGCCCGAGGCGTCGTAGAGCTGGCCCAGGACGACCCGGCCGTCCGTTGCCGGGTTGAGCAGGTTGGGCTGGGCGCCATCGAGGATCACCGTCGGCTGCAGCCGGGCCTGGACCAGGCTCGTGCCGTTGAAGGTCAGGTCGAGGAGCAGGCCTTCACTGGTCGGTTCCGACCAGGTCTGGTCGAAGACAAAGTTGCCGAGTGCGTACCAGATCGGATGGCCCTTGTAGATCTCCATCGCGCCGACCCAGTGGGCATGGTTGCCGATGATCATGTCCGCCCCGGCATCGATCACCGCATGGGCCAGCTGCTGCTCGGCTGAGAACGGCCGGGGCGAGTACTCGGTGCCCCAGTGGGGATAGACGATGACGATCTGGGCGCCGGCCTTGCGCGCCGCCGCGACGTCGGCCTTGACCACCGGCGCGGAGAGCTGGGCACTGCCGGGCTTGTTCGGACCGGCGGCGTAGTACTTCGCAATCGTGTCGTAGGACAGGATCGCGACCTTGACCCCATCGACGGTCAGGATCGCCGGCGTCCGGGCGGCGGCGAGGTTCTTGCCCGCGCCGCTGTGCCGGATGCCGTACTTGTCGAGGTTGGCCAGGGTCTGCAGGAGGCCCGTGGGGCCGGCATCGCCGATGTGGTTGTTGCCCAGCGAGACGTAGTCGATCCCGGCGTCCTTGAGGCCCGCAATCAGGCGCGGATTGGCCGAGAAGATCGTGCCCTGGGTGTGGTACTTGAACGCATTCGGGGCGGGATTCTCGAAGTTGGCGACGGCCAGGTCGGCGGTCTGGAGGAGGTGTCGAATGGCGCCCGTGTTGCCCGTCCGAACCGCGCTGACCGTCGGCCAGCCGAGCGACGAGCAGCAGTGCCGGCCGGTGATCCTGGCCGTCCCGCCGCTGAACGGGAAGTCGACGCCCTTCTTCTCGACCGTGACCGCCTTGGCCACGCCGCGGTCGAGCATGATGTCGCCGCCCGCGACCAGCGTCCAGACCTTGGCCGGATTGAACGCCGGCGCCGTGCCCTGGGTCAGGGGCAGGACCGCGTTCAGCTTCCAGGCCGCCGCGGTCTTGACCCGGTCCACGCCGAACAGCTCGGCGCTTCCCCAGGCGACCGCCCGGACCGCCGGGGTCACCGCGTCGGCCCGGATGAATGCGAGGCGATCCGTGTGGGCCGCGAGGTCCTTGTCGAGCGTCGCGACATTGGCCGCGAGGATCAGCCGGGAGGGAACATCGGGCCGGTCGACGCCGACCGCGGCCAGGATCGGGTCAGCCTCCGACGAGACGAGCTCGAGGCTGGTGAAGGTCGGCTGGTGACCGTTCAGGATCGCCCGGACGTCGGTGATCGTGACCGACAGGAGGGTCGAGCGGAAGTCGACGACGGGCACGATCGGGACGTTGCCGATGATCCCGCTGCCCGTACCGGTGCCCGAGGCGCCCGGTCCGCTCGATTCGAGGGATGGCACCGGGGACGAGCCGTTCGGCGCGCTGCTCGACCCGCTGGTCGCGCCGGCGATCCCCGACGAGGTGCCCGGCGACGACGCGCCGGTTGATGCGGGCGCCGGTGAGCCCAGCAGGATCGCGATCGTGGCCAGGCCGGCCAGGGCGATCGTGATCACCGCGATCCAGATGAACGACGGCCCGCTCCAGCCGCCGCGCCGCCGGCCGCCGCTCACCTTGCGAGCGCGGGATGCCGGGTGGATCGGCCGTGCGTGATCCCTCCGTCCGTGATCCGAGCGTCGCGGCGGAATCGTCATTGCCGCGCATTCTGCCACTTGTCCCGTGGCGAGCCGGGGCCGGCCGGTAGTGGACGACGCGTGATCGCGGCCCGCGTCAGGCGAGGCTGGCGGCGTAGACCCGCGCGGGCTGGCCCGAACGAGTCTGGGTCTCCCGTTCGACGTGCAGCCCGATCTTCTCGGCGACGCGCTGCGACGGCCGGTTGTCGCGGTGGATCACGGCAATCAGCCGATCAAGTCCGAGCGTGTCTCGAGCGTAGTCGCGGCACGCGCTGGCTGCCTCGCTGGCATAGCCGCGCCGCTGCAGGGCGGTGACGACGTGGTAGCCGACCTCGATCTCCTGCACTCCCTCGACGACCTGCGGGGTCAAGCCGCAATCGCCGACGAACTGGCCCGATTCACGCTCCTCGACAATCCACAGGCCGAAGCCGCGTTCGTGGTACAGGCGCTGATTCCAGTCGATCCAGGCCAGCGCTTCGGCACGATCCTTGGGACGGGCGTAGTAGGCCATCACCCGCGGATCGCCCAGGAGCCCGGCCACCGCGTCGAGATCCTCGACGGTCATCTCGCGGAACTGGAGGCGAGCGGTCGGTCGGGGTGGCGGCATCAGGGCCAGTATTGCGGCCCGTCTCGCCGCGGGCCCGGTCTCCCGGCCACGACCGGGCCACCGGGCTAACAGCCGGCGATCGGGGAAAGAGAACGCCCCGTCCGGGCGGAGGACGGGGCGTCGGGATATTCGAAGATGGCGGACCCGACCGGATTCGAACCGGCGATCTCCAGCGTGACAGGCTGGCATGTTGGGCCGCTACACCACGGGTCCGCGGCGAGCCGGAAGGATAGCACCTCGCCGATCGGGCAGGCGGACGGACCGAGTCACTGACTGCTCGGATCGCCTCCCCGTGCACCCAGGTTGTCAATTTCCGCCACGAGGCGCGCTATGGTCAGCTCGACGCTTGGGCGGCTCGTTCGGCAGTGCCCAGCGAGCGCAACTGAGCACGAGGCGACGGTGCGGCCGCCCCGACATGCCCGGATTCGAGCCGAATCCAAGCGTGCTTCGACCATAGCGCCGCTCCCGGCGGAATCTGACGAAACAGGGCCTCGAAGACACGCCTGCGCGACGAGGTTCGGACGAACGTCGCCACCAGACGCGTTATTGGGACGCGCGAGGCGATCGAACCCTGATTTGGCGTCCTGGCAACCGTCGCCATGCACGAAATCCGGATGCGAGGCGCCGTCGACGTCCGAAATTGGCCCGGAACCGCACTTAACGCGTCTCCCGGCGACGTTCGTACGAACCCGGACCAGGTCCTGGGCCGGATGGGGTCCTGGGCGGCCCCGAGTCGAGGCTTGGCCCGGGTCCAAGGCCGGAACCGGACCGGGACCGGGACCGGGACGAGCGGCACAGAACGCACCAAACGGCCCCGGGGACCCGGCACCGGACGCCACGGACCCGGCCCAAACGCTAGACTCGGGCCCGATGCGCCCGATCGACCTTCGCTCCGATACCGTGACCCGGCCGACCGACGCGATGCGCCGGGCAATGGCCTCCGCGGAGGTCGGCGACGACGTCTTCGGCGACGACCCGACGGTGATCGAGCTCGAGGAGCGTGCGGCCGGCCTGCTGGGCAAGGAAGCCGGCCTGTTCGTGACCTCGGGCACCCAGGGCAACCTCGTCTCGCAGCTCGGCCACCTGGCTCGCGGCCAGGAGACGATCGCCGCCTCGGAGAGCCACATGATCGTGGACGAGGCCGCCGGCCACGCGGTGATCGTGGGGACCTCGATCCGGGCCCTGCGCGAACGGCCCGACGGGACCCTCGACCCAGCCGAGATCGTCGACGCCTTCCGGGATCCGCGCGATCCGCACGAGCCGATCACCGGCCTGGTGACCCTCGAGAACACCCATGCCCACTCGATGGGCCAGCCCCTGAGCGTCGAGTACACGGCCACGGTCGCGGCGATCGCCCACGAGCGGGGCGTGCCGCTCCACGTCGATGGGGCCCGCTTCTTCAATGCCGTCGTGGCCCAGGGCGTCTCGGCGCGGGACCTCGCCGGCCCGGCCGACTCGGTCACGTTCTGCCTGTCGAAGGGTCTCGGCTGCCCGGTCGGCTCGGTCGTCGTCGGCTCGAAGGACTTCATCTGGCGGGCGCGCCGCGGCCGGAAGCTGGTCGGCGGTGGGCTGCGCCAGGTCGGGATCCTGGCCGCGGCCGGGCTGGTCGCGTTGAGCGACGGACCGGACGGGATGATCGAGCGGCTGGCCGACGACCACCGCAATGCGCGGCGGCTGGCCGAGGGCCTGGCCGAGATGGACGGGATCGAATCCGCCGGGGGGATCGCCCAGCCCGCACCGGGTCGCCTGGACCCCGAGCGCGTGCGCACGAATTTCGTGCTGTTCAAGGTCCGCGGCGACCGCGCCGAGTTCCTGGCCGGGCTCAGGGCGCGGGGCATCCTGATGGTCGAATACCCGCACGGCGCGGTCCGCGCCGCGACCCACCACGACGTTGCCGACGCGGACGTCGCGACGATCCTCCAGGCGACGCGTGACGTCCTGCGCGACCTGGCCGGTCGGACCAGCACGCCGGCAGGCGCCCGAAGCTGAACCTCGACGACGTCCAGCTGAGCCGGCCGGCCCCCGCACCGGCGGAAGGTCCCCTCGACGAGTCGTTCTACGACCTGGTCGAGGCGAACTTCCGACGCTCGATTCGGGCCCATCCCGACGCCGCGACATTCCTCGGGATCCACACCGAGGACGATCGCCTGCCCGATGGAACCCGGGAGGCCGTCGCCGAGCAAGTTGCCCAGGCCCGGGCCCAGCAATCGGCGGTCGAGGCGATCGACCCGGCCGGGCTGTCCGCCGAGGTGCGCTTCGAGCGCGACATCGAGCTGCACAACCTGCGCCTCGAGCTGTTCGACCTCGAGGTCCAGCGGGTCTGGGCGCGACGGTCGACCGCGATCGACGGGATCGGCGACCCGCTGTTCGGCCTGTTCGCCCGGGACTTCGCGCCACTCGATGAGCGCCTGGCCTCGATCGCCAGCCGGATGGAGGCGATCCCCCGCTTCCTGGCCGAGCACCGAACCCGGGCCCAGGAGCCGCAGGTCCGGCTGTGGCAGGAGCTCGAGCTCGAATCGGCGGCCGAGATGCCGGCCCTCTTCGACGAGATGGTCGCGGCCGGTGGGCACCTGCCTGCCGGCGAACAACGCCGCCTCATCACGGCGGCGGACCGGGCCAAGCTCGCGGTCGCCGACTACGAGACGTTCCTGCGTGGGACGCTGGCCTCGGCGGTCGACGAATGGCCGCTCGGCCGGGAGCGCTACGACGAGCTCGTCGCGCGGCGAGCCTTCGACGGCCTGGACGCCGACCGGATCCTCGAGATCGGCTACGAGCAGCTCGCCCTGCAACGCGCAGCGCGCACGAAGGCTGCCCGCGAGATCGATCCGGACACGGACGAATCCGCGGTGATCGAGCGCCAGAAGCTCGACCACCCGGCCACCTTCGACGAGGCGCTCAACGCCTACCGCGACGCGATGCTCCGGGCCCGCAGCTACCTGATCGAGCACGACATCGTGAGCGTCCCCGACGACGAGCGAATCGAGGTCGTGCCGACGCCCGAGTACCTCCGCCGGGTGATGCCCTTCGCGGCCTATTTCGATGCCCCGAAGTTCGATCCCGCCCCGCAGGGCATCTACATCATCACGCCCTCGGTCGACGGCGAGGCGGGCGCGATGCGCGAGCACAACCGGAGCTCGATCAGCAACACCAGCATCCACGAGGCGTATCCCGGCCACCACCTCCAGCTGTCGGTTGCGGGGAAGCATCCCAGCCTGAGCCGGCTGACCACCCAGGCCCCCGAATTCGTCGAGGGCTGGGGGATGTACTCGGAACAGATGATGCGCGAGCAAGGCTTCGACGCCGGGCCCGACTTCCGGCTGAGCATGCATACCGACGCGATCTGGCGCGCCTGCCGGATCATCCTCGACGTCCGGATGCACCGCGGCGAGATCGGGGTCGAGGAAGCCGAGAACTGGCTCGTCGAGCAGACCGGCTTCGAGCGGGCCAACGCCCGGGCCGAGGTCCGGCGCTACACCTACACGCCGACATACCAGCTGTCGTACCTGCTGGGCAAGGTCCTCCTGCTCCAGCTGCGCGCCGACGAGCAGGCCCGGCTGGGTGCGGCGTTCAGCCTCCGCCGCTTCCACGACGCCCTGCTCCACAACGGCAGCCTGCCGATCAGCTTCCATCGCCGTCGCTTTGCCGGTGAGGGTGGCCCGGCACCGGCCTGAGGCGGGTCAGCAGCAGTCCCGTGCAGGTCATTCCATCAATCGACCTCGAGGCCGGCCGGTCCCGAATCGTGTTCTGGCCGGGGGCCTCGACCGGCGTCGGCGCGCCGACCGATCGGCCGGAGCGGATCGCCGCCCAGTTCGTGGAGCTCGGTGCGCCGCTCATCCACCTCGTGGACTTCGACGGGGCCCGGGCCGGCCAACCGGCCAACCTCGAGGCGGTCGGCCTCGTTGCGTCCCGGATCGCCACCCCGCTCCAGCTGGCCGGCGGGGTCGAGGGCGCCGACCAGATCCGGCTGGCGTTCGCGGCCGGCGCAACCCGGGTCGTCCTGGCGATGAGCGTCGTCGAGGAACCCGACGTGCTGCGCGAGGCGATCACCGTTGCCGGCGATTGGCTGGCGGTGGGCCTCGACCCACGGCCCGAGCGGCTGGCCGCCTTTCCCTGGCGACGGACGAGCGTGCCCAGCCTCGATGACCTGGTCGGCGAGCTCGTCGCTCGCGGAGTCCGCCGCTTTGTCCTCGGCCACGGCGGCGCGGAGCCCGACCTCGAGCGCTTGAGTGGCCTGGCCCGGGACCACGACATCGACCTGTTCGTGGCCGGCGGCGTGCGCGACCTGGCCGGAATCGGCCGGCTGCGCGATGCCGGGATGAGCGGCATCATTCTGGGCGAGGCGCTCCTGTCCGGGGCGATCGACTACGCCGCCGCACGCGAGGCCGCCACCTGATGCCATTCCCCAGCCAGCGAGGTCGGTCGTCGGCGCGTCGACATGGCCGGCCTGGTTGGACACTCGGCCTGGCCCTACCGATCCTGCTGGCCGGTTGCGTCGGCGGTCCCGGCGGCCTGCCGCTCGGGGGCGGCGCGACCGAGGCGCCGGCCGCCAGCTCGGTCGACCTGAGCCATTGTCCGACCAGCCAGCCGACGGCCCTCGCCGCCGGCCAGACCCGGACGGTCACGATCACCACGCCCAAGGGCACCATCGTGATCAAGGTGGACGCCACCAAGGCACCGATCGCCACGGGCAACTTCGTGGCCCTGGCCAGCTGCGGCTACTACACCGGGGTCGTCTTCCAGCGGCTGGTGCCCGGGTTCATCATCCAGGGCGGCGACGGCCAGTACGGCCGGGTCCGCTCCGACGGCAAGCTGGCCGTGGCCGACCTGGCCAAGGTTGGCAGCGGGACTCCGGGCTACACGATCGCCGACGATCCGCCCCGAACCGACTACACCCGGGGCACGGTGGCGATGGCCCGCACGGGCGATCCCCATTCGGAGGCAGCCCAGTTCTTCATCGTCCTGGGCGACGGCCCGGATACCCAGTCGCTCTCGACATCGAACCCGTACGGGTACGCCATCATCGGCAGCGTCACCTCGGGGATGGACGCCGTCGACGCGATCGCGGCCATGCCCAATACCGGCGACCCCAACAATGCCGCCATCGATCCCGTGCCAATGACCGCAGTCACGGTCGGACCGTAAGCAAGGAGCACAGATGACCACCGCCACGATCAACACCGACCTCGGCGACATCGTCGTCGAGCTGTACGACGAGAGCGCCCCGAAGGCCGCCGCGAACTTCGCCAAGCTGGCGACCAGCGGCTATTACGACGACGTGATCTTCCACCGGGTGATCCCCGGCTTCGTGATCCAGGCCGGTGACGGCAAGTTCGGCAAGAAGGCCAGCCTCGACGCCGGCCGGGTCGGAACCGGTGGCCCCGGCTACACCTTCGAGGACGAGAAGGTCCAGGGCGACTACCTGCGCGGTGCGCTGGCAATGGCCAACGCGGGACCGAACACGAACGGCTCGCAGTTCTTCATCTGCGTCGCCGACCTGACCGGCAAGCTGCCCAAGAACTACACCCTGTTCGGGATGGTGACCAAGGGCATGGACGTCGCCGACAAGATCGTCTCGGCACCGCGCAACAACCGGGACCTGCCCAACGAGCCGGTGGCGATCAAGTCGATTGCGATCGCGTCCAGCGAAGGTTAAGGAATTTTCACCGGGGTTTGTGACGAAACTCTTGGTTCGGAGGCCGACTTCAGGTATGCTCTGATCGCTGCGAAAGCAGCCAGCTGCCCCAGCTGCAAGGTCATGGGTAGGTAGGGTCAGGGTAGTCGGTGCAGCCGACGTGATAGATGCCCTTACAGCGTGGCAGAAGAGTCCGCTTCGGCGGACAATTCACCGGGACAGCATCGGAGCGGTTCTCTTCGGAGGGCCGCTCCGAACTTTTTGCCCGGAAGCATGCGGGGGTCAGGCCGGCGGCTCGGGCTCCTCGATCGGCGGCAGGAGCGGCGCCCCGGTGATCAGGCGCGATCCCCGGCCACGGGTGAAGAAGCTCCACGCCCAGCGCACGACGACCACGATCCGGTTGGCGAATCCGATCAGGTACAGGATGTGAATCGTCAGCCACAGGACCCAGGCCGGAAAGCCGCTCTGCCGGCCGAATGGCCCCAGCCAGGGGATGTCGGTGACTCCGGCCAAGCGGCCGATCACCGCAACGTCACCCCGGTTCTGGTAGTGGAACGGCCTGGGCAGCGGCTCGCCTGAGATCCGGGCCAGGATGACCTCCGCCGCGTAGCGACCACCCTGGATCCCGCCCTGGGCGACGCCGGGCACGGGCCGATCCTTCTTCCAGGGCTGCACCGCGGAATCACCGACCGCGAAGATCTCCGGGTGACCGGGCAACGTCAGGTCCGGATTGACCACGATCCGGCCGCTCCGGTCGGTCGGCGCGTCGGTCGCCTTGGCGACCGCGGTCACGAACGACGAGGCCAGGATGCCCGCCGCCCAGAGCACGGTCCGGGCGGGGATCCGCTGGCGGCTGCCATCGGCCTGTTCGACGGTCACCGACTGGGCATCGATGTCGACGACCCGGGTCGCCGTGCGCACGGTCGCGCCGAGCCGTTGCAGCTGGCGCTGCGCCGAGGCCGATCGATCGGCGGGGTAGGTCGGCAGGATCCGGGGCATGGCCTCGACCAGGTTGATCCGGGCCGAGCGGGTGTCGATCGAGCGAAAGTCGCGGCGCAGCGTGTCGCGGGCGATCTCGCCGATCGAGCCGGCCAGCTCGACGCCGGTCGGTCCGCCACCGACGATCACGAACGTCAGCCACTCGGCCCGGCGCTCGGGATCGTGTTCTCGCTCGGCGGCCTCGAAGGCGATCAGGATCCGGCGCCGGATCTCGAGGGCGTCGTCGAGCGACTTGAGGCCCGGCGCGTCGCGCGCCCAGCCGTCGTTGCCGAAATACGAGAAGCGCGCCCCGGAGGCGACGATCAGCGCGTCGTAGCCGAGGGGCCCGCCGTCGCCCAGGAGCACTTCGCGGCGCTCGGTGTCGAGGCCGATCGCCTCGCCCAGGAGGACCGTCGTGTTCCGCTGGCGGCGCAGGATCGAGCGCAGGGGCTGGGCGATATCACCCGGCGAGACCGCCCCGGTGGCGACCTGGTAGAGGAGCGGCGTGAACAGGTGGAAGTTGCGCCGATCGACGACCGTGACCGACAGCCGGTCGTCCTTGCCGAGCTTCCGCGCCGCATACAGGCCGGCGAACCCGCCGCCGACGATCACGACCCGCTGCGTCGCGGCCCCGACCTGGCCCATCGCGGTCAGGGCGTCGGGAAAGGCAGGCCGCCGGGCAGCGATGGCAGGCCGTTGGGGACCAGGCTCGAGATGTCCTTGGGCAGCAGAGGACCAAGCAGTCCGAGCACGACGGGCACCGTCGTGTTGCGCAGGATCTGGACTGTCGTCGAGCCGTTGAGGGCGTCGGTCACCGTTTTGAGCATGCCCGGTCCGAGGGTGTGCCGGATCTGGGTCGTCCCCAGGTACGTGTCCACGATCACGATTGCGGCCGAGATGATCAGGATCGCCTCGACCCCGCCGAACAGCGCGCCCAGGGCGCTGTCGATCTCCTTGGTGATGCCCTTGACCGCGACCTTCTTGAAGAGCACTCCGCTGACCAGGTGCAGGCCGGCCAGGACCACCGGGAACACGATCGTGTAGCCGACCAGGTTCGAATAGTCGGACGGGACGTCCTTGAAGAAGGCGGTGAACAGGGCCCCGACCGGGTAGCGCAGGTAGGCCCCGGCCACGAACGAGACGGCCATGAACAGCAGCCCGAGGATGCTCCGGATCAGTCCCGCCCGGAAGCCGCCGAAGATGCTGGCGGCGATGAACCCGACCAGGACAATGTCCATTGCACGGCTCCCTCCACTCGGCGACACGCGCGATTTCGGGGTCGAACGGCTCGCCGAGCCAGAGAATAGCGCGCCAGGGGTCGCCGCCGAAGCGACGATCGGTCGGTTGACACGCTCGCCGCAGGCGTCACAGTCAGGCGATGACAACCGACCCGGCCGAGAAGCCCGATCCAGGCGAAGGGGAGCCCGGCCCGAACCTCGTCTTGCGGGGACGCTCGTTCGCGATCGTCGGCGTGATCGCGATCGTGATTGCCTGGCTCGCCCGGCCGGTGCTCGGACCGTTCATCGTCGCGGCCGTCATCGCCTATGCCTTCAGCCCGGTGGTGACCGCGGCCGAGGTCCGTTCCGGCCTGCCCCGGGTTGCGATCGTTGCGATCGGCTACGTCCTGGCGGTCGTCGCCTTCGCCATCCTCGATGCGCTGATGGTCGGCCGCCTCCTGCGTGAGCTCGAGCTGTTCAACGCCGGCGGACCCGATGCCCTGACCAACGCGTTCCGCCAGGTCGTGGGATCGGACACGATCGTGATCGGCAACCAGCACATCTCGGTCGCCCTGATCGCCCAGACGATCCAGGCCGACGCGACCAGCTTCTTCGCTTCGCCGACCAACGCGGTCGAGCTCGCCAGCCGGATCGGCGAGTTCGCCCTGCAGTCGATCCTGGTGGTGATCGTCACGTTCTACTTCCTGGTCGACGGGGCATCCCTCAGGGACCGCACGATCCGGGTGCTGCCCCTCGAGCATCGAACCCGAACGATCATGGTCCTGGGCCGGATCCACGCGGTCCTGGGCAAGTGGCTGCGCGGCCAGCTGCTGTTGATGGCGCTGGTCGCGCTCGTGGTGTACATCGCCGTCGGGCCGATCCTGCACCTGCCGTACGCGCTGGCGATCGCGGCCCTGACCGGGATCCTCGAGATCATTCCCCTGGTCGGACCGCTGATCGCCACCGCGATTGCCGGCACGGATGCCTTCGCCCACGGCGGCGCCGGCCTGGCACTGGCCGTGATCGTCTTCTACTTCGTCGTCCGCCAGGTCGAGGACCAGGTGGTGATGCCGGTCGTGGTCGGCCGGGCGGTCCACCTCCATCCGGTCGTGACGATCTTCGCGGTCCTCGTCGGCCTGAGCACCTACGGCATCCTGGGTGGGCTGCTCGGCGTCCCGATCGCCGCGGCTGTCAGCGTGATCTTCCGCGAGCTGGGCGAACCGGAGGCCGTCGCGGCATGACCGCCGTCCCACCCCGCCTGATCACGATCTTCCTGGTCCTGGGCAGCCTGCTCTTCGGACTGCTGGTCATCGATCGGGTGATCACGATCGCGGGCGGCTTCAGCTCGATCCTGCTGGTCATCTTCCTGGCCTGGCTGCTGTCGTTCC
>Ga0265319_1001653_pt1 | contig 12918 bp, 12 predicted proteins | sample 4824metaG_FD_192443 | JGI IMG/M metagenome (GOLD analysis project Ga0265319, IMG submission 192443) | Rhizosphere microbial communities from Carex aquatilis grown in University of Washington, Seatle, WA, United States - 4-8-24 metaG | ecosystem: Host-associated > Plants > Roots > Rhizosphere >...
GCACGGCGGCGGCGCGTCTCGCCCGCGCGGGGGTTAAAGTGCTGGTGGTGGACAAGGAAAAATTTCCGCGCTTTCGCATCGGCGAATCACTTCTGCCCGCAGGCAACCAATATTTCGAGGAGATTGGCGTGTGGGGAAAATTGGCCGGGGCCGGTTTCGTCGAAAAATATGGCGCGGAGTTCTACGACGGCAAAACCGGGCGGGGTATTCACATTATTTTTGCGAATGGCTACTTTGGCGGTCCCCCGATGACCTTTCAGGTCGAGCGCGCGATCTTCGATCAGGTTTTGTTGGACCATGCCGCCTCCTGCGGCTGCGAAGTCCGGCTGGAAACCCGTGTGACCACCGCCCGGCGCGAGCAAAAGGTTTGGCAGGTGGAATTGGCCGGCGCCACGCCCGGCCCGGTGTCGGCAGATTGGGTGTTCGATGCCAGTGGACGGGATGCGGTGATGGGCCGCGTGGTTTCCATGTCCCGCGATCAATTGAACTATCCCAAGCGCATTGCCATCTACAATCACTTTACCGGTATTCCGCGCCGAACCGACCGCCGGGGCGGCAACATTCACATTTTCCGCCTGCCGGGCGGCTGGTTTTGGCTGATTCCGCTGGCGGGCGGCAAAACCTCGGTGGGATTGGTGATGCCGCTGGATGAAGCGGGCCGGGGACAGTTGCGGAATCCGGAGGAAATATTCTGGCGCACCGTGCGCGCGACCAAGCTGCTGCCGGAAATGATGGAAAAGGCCCAGCCGCTGGACCAGTACCGGGTCACCGCGGACTACTGCTTTTGCCACTCGCGGTTTGCGGATGATGGACTGTTTATGATTGGCGATGCCGCGAGCTTCATTGACCCGGTGTTTTCTTCCGGCGTGAGTCTCGCCTGCGCCTCCGCCAGCCGTGCGGTTGAGACTTTGCTGCAATTGAAACGCACCGGCCGGCCCTTCGACCGCCGGGCGCAGGCGCGCTACACCCAATATATGAAAAACCGGGTGCACATCGTGCGCCAGTTGGTGGAGTCGTTTTACGACTCGGCCAGTTTTGAAATATTCATGCAGCCCACCAACCGCTGGAGGGTCTTTCCGGCGGTTAACGCGGTCCTGGCCGGTCATCACACTTTGCCATGGTCCGTACGCTGGCGTTTCCAATTTTTTCGGATGGCGTGCACCATCAATCGCTTTATGCGCCATCGGCACGGCGAAGAGGTGGCTTCATGAGCATCGAGCATTCCCCGGTCGCGCTGGACTCGGCGCAACTGCGGCAATTATTTGATGAAAGTGCGGGAATCTATGATCGCGTTGACGCACTGGGTTCCGGCGGGCGCGGGCTGCTCTACCGGCAGGAGGCCCTGGCCCGCGCCGGCCTGCAACCCGGCGCGCGAGTGCTGGATGTGGCCTGCGGTACCGGCTTGATGAGCGAGGCGGCCATCCGGCTGACCCGCGGCCAGGTGACGCTCGTTGGGGTGGATCCCAGTCCCGGCATGTCGGCCCGGGCCCGCGCCAAATTGCCGCTCGAATTTCACGAAGGAGTGGCGGAATCCCTGCCGGTTCCTGATGCCGCCTTCGATTTGGTGATGATGGGTTACGCCTTGCGCCATGTGCCGGATTGGAACCGCGCCTTTCGCGAATTCGCCCGGGTCCTTCGTCCGGATGGCCGGGTGGTGCTTTTGGAGATCACGCGACCGGAGGGCCGACTCGGGAAGATTTTTTTTGACGGTTATTTTGGCGGAGTACTGCCCGCGCTGGGCGGGCTGATTACGGGCCGACTCAGCGCCTGGCGGCTTTACCGCTATTACTGGCGCACCATGGCGGTCGCGCGACCGCCAGCGGCAGTACTCGCCGCGCTCGATCAGGTGGGTTTCGCGCTGGCTGCCCACCGGTTAAAATACGGTTGCCTCAGCGAATACACCGCCAGAAAAAATTGATTTCTCCCAGCCATCCATGGAAAGTCACGGCAATCAGGGCGGCGAATTATGGCAGCAATGGCAGCGGACGGCGGCCCGCCGGCCGCGGCGGACCTTCCTCACGGATGCCCCGACCGGACGTACCTTCGGCGCAGCCGAGATAACTTTTGCCGCCGAGGCTGTGTTTGGTTCAAGCCATTTTGGGCGGGCGGGTGGTTGCGTTGCCTGGGTGTTGCCCAATGGAGTGGATTGGCTGGCGATTTTCCTGGCCGCGCAGAAGGCGAACTGGGCCGCCTTGCCGCTGGATCCCGGCTTTGACCCGCACCATGGAATGGAACTGGCGACGCAACTTGGGGCAACCCATTGGTGGAATGGACAAATCCTGTCATTGCTGGATCCGGCCAAGCATAGCTGGCAACGAATTGCCGTGGTAAAAGCGACTTCGGGTTCGACCGGACGGGCGACGGCGGTTCCCTGTCCGGCGCGGAAACTGCTCGCGGACTATCAACACATCCGGGCGGGCATGGGGCTGCGAGCTCGCGACAAAAATCTCGGGCTCATTCCCTTTGGTCATTCGTATGGTTTGGGAAATTTGGTGCTGCCTTTACTGGTTGATGGACTTCCGATCATCACTGCCGCCGCTTACACGATTGCCCAAATTGGCGAATGGACGAAACGTTTTCAGCCGAGTATTTTTCCCGCTGTTCCGGCCATCTTTAGACTGTTGGCCGAAACCCGCAACGGTCAAACCCTGGATGGGCTGCGATTGGCCATTTCGGCGGGCGCGCCGTTGCCGGCCGAAATTGCCCTGGCCTTCCAGCGGCGCTTTGGCCGGAAAATTCATAATTTCTACGGCGCTTCCGAGACGGGTGGAATTTGCTATGACAAAACGGGCGATGCTTCGCTGGCGGGCCGCAGCGTCGGGACACCTTTGCCCGGTGTCCGGATAAATTTGCGGGCAGGACGCGTGCAGGTCCATAGCGCGGCGGTCGCCACCTCCGGTGGAAAATATTTGTTGCCGGATTGCGGAGAATGGAATGAACAGGGCGAACTGGTGTTGACGGGCCGGGTGGGGCGCCAAGCCAACTTGGCCGGGCGCAAAGTCTCGCCGGGAGAAATTGAATCCAATTTGCGCGGCTTGCCCGGGGTGTCCGATGCCTGGTGCGGGGTGGGGGAACGCGCTGGACGCAATTTTCTCGCAGTCGCGGTGGAGACCACATGCTCCATTCGTGAACTGACCAAATTCGCCGCGCTGCGGCTGCCGGCTTGGAAGCAACCGCGCGTTTGGTTGGCTCTGCCGCAATTTCCGCGCACCGCCCGCGGCAAGACCGACACTCGCGAGTTGGCCCGGAGGCTCGGAGTCTGAGGCGCGGGACTTACGCTGTTTTGCCTTTGCCCATGATCACCCTGCCTTCAGCCAGCATCTCGTCGTCGCGAAGAATCTGAACTTCAAATGCCGCCAATTCCGGCCACGCTGCGTCAAGCCCGGCGACAATTCGCAGATTTTGTCCCGGGAAAGCCGGTTGCCGAACCCGGAACTTCTTAATTTCCACCAGTTGCAGGGGAGTGGAGGGCGAAAATCCGGCGTGGCCGGCCCAGAGCGCACCCGAGGTTTGCGCGGCCATTTCCACAAAATAAACGGCCGGCAGAATTGGCCGGGCGGGAAAATGGTCGCGAAAAATCGGCCAATCGGGGTCAAGCCAGACGCGACCCCGGAGCAAAGGACCCGGTTCCAGCACACCGATTTCATCGACCAGCCGGAAACCCGGACCGTGTGGGAGTTGGGGTTGATTCATGGACGGGAGGTTCGAGTGGAATGGCCGAAACTGGACCGAGTGATTTCCAATCACTGAAGATATAAGTCAGGGAAGCCTTGTCCGCGAAGTAAATATCGAGACGCATCGGATCGAAAGTCGTCGCATTGACTTCAATCACAATTCGACCGGGCTGGTAGGCCGCAGCTCCGGGCTTGACCGTCAATTCGATGCGCACGAGGTCGTGATCGTGCTGCGCACTTTGGGCAAAGTCTTTCTGCCAGGCGTCAGGGGCTAGCCGGAAGAAATCCAGCAGCGAACGCACCATCGGTTCAGCAGCAACCTGGGGCGGACGGCCGGAAAATTTTTGCCCAACTTTGTCTTTTTGAACCCAAACCAGGCCCGCCACGGGCGCGGTGTAGGCCATTTCCAGGGAGGCTGGAGCGCGATAAGCCACGTTGCCGTCACTCGTTATGGGCGCGAGCAAATCGGGGCTCCGTGCTTCCTGATGGAAATTGCCACTCCAACCAGCGGTGTTGAGGCGATGGTCCGAATAGTTTTTCTGAAACGCTGCCAATTCCGTATTCGTCAGCGGCGTGGCTGGGAGGGGCGTTTCCGGAGTGGCCGCGGCGAGGATGCATACCGCCATTACGAGATTCGAAATCATTACTGGCAGCTTGGCTGCGGGTGCGGGAAAGGCAACTACTTACCCTTGGGTTTGATGTTGGCCAGTAACGCCGGCAGGCCAAGCGCGGCCGCCAAAAAGGAACTTAATATCCCGAGTGCCAACACGACCCCGAAATTGCGCAAGGCCGGTTGGGCACTGAAGCCGCTTGTGCCAAAACCGATGATCGTAATAATGGCCACCAACGCGAGCGGCTGGCCCAACCGTTGCCGGGCGGTTCCCCAGCGTTGGCCCTCCTGCTGGACGAAGAGCATGATGAAGATGCAAAAATCCTCCCCCAAACCGAATAAAATGGGCAAACTGGCAAAAGCAGCCAGTGAAAGTGGTTCGTGCACCAGCGCCAGGCCCGCCAGCCACCAGCCGACCCCGGCGGCCATGGCCAATAAAATGCGGATCAAATGCGTGATCGAACCGAGCCCCCATGCCAGCAACGCCAAAATAATGACCATGGCCCAAACCGAAGTGGTGAGGACATTGCTCTTGATCAATGCCGGCAGCGTTGCCTGCAATCGCGCAAAGGCGGTGGAACCGCGCGACCACACTTCCACATCGGGGTCGCCGTGGCTCCAGTGGTCCAGCGCATAAAAAAGGTCCCGGTAGGGTTCGGCCAAATTCGGTTGAAATCCCTCGGCGGTGAATACCGGCGCAAGGTCAAACGCGGTCCGGGAGGCCCAGGTTTGGCGATTGGACGCCCATGCGTTTTCGTCGCCAGAAATAAATTGAGCCGGCAGATAGGCCGAAAGAACATCCTGGCCGCGTTGGGCTTCCAGTCCCGGCGGCGACATCCGTGACCAGGAAAAGTCATAGATACCATCCGGATGCAATCCCGCCCAGCCGAGCAGCAGCCAGCCGCCGAGGAGAAAAACCCAACCACATTTCCGCAGCCAAGCCGGGGCGGGTTGTTCAGATTCGTCTTTTTCTAGGGAGGGGGAGGCATGCGTGCCGATGTGTTTTTCAACCCAACTGGCCCAGGGGCCGATGGCCAATGCCGCCACCACCATCAGGCAGACGTTGATAAGCACCGCGAACTGCCGCAAGCCCGGGAGCGCGCTGGCCGCCAGCCCACCGAGGCCGACCGCGGTCGTGAGAACGCAAAAAATTAGACTGCGTCGCAACGTTCGCCAGCGGGGCCCGTCCTTTCGCCCGCCCCGGGCAAAATGATGGTAAACGACCGCGCCATAGTCGGAACACAGGCCGAGGGCGATTGACGCAAATGCGACGCAGAGCAAATTGATGCTGCCCCAAACGATTCGGGCCACCAGCAGCCCGGCGAGCAATCCAGCGGCTTGCAATACGAACAACGCCATCAAGGGAAACCAAGAGCGATAGGCGACCAAAAAAACCAGGGCGATGAGAATGGCGGAACTGATGGTCATGCCGATCATTTCGCGGCGCATTTGGCTGGCGATTTCCGCGACGTATGCTGCCTCACCGGTCAAGGCGACACTACCCGGGGTAAATCCATGGGCGGTCAGCGCAGCCCGCACCAACGCCACCAGCGGCGCCGCCGTGGCCAGGGTATTGGCGCGGATTTTCGGGGCCACGCGAAGAATGGGATTCGGCGGCGCCAGTGGCGCACCCGTCGTCCCCGCCACTGGCGTCGTTACCACCCAATCCGACAGTCCGAGCGGATCATAATGAATGCGACCCCACGCCGCCGGGTCCGGCCAGCCGCTCAACGCCGCCCGTGCCTCTTGGAGGTGTGCATGAACTGCGGCTTCGCTCGTGGCCCTGGTAAATTGCGCAAATTTATCCGGCGGCAATCCGATGAAGACTGCCGCCCAGCCGTCGGGTGCCAGCCGCGAGGGATCAGTCAGCACCTCCGCCTTGGCCACGAGTGGCGAAGCGGCCAGTTCGTCAGCCACCTGGGTAAGCCGTGCCGCCAGTTGCCGGGAACCGTCGCGGCTTATTTCAACGACCACGCCGAGCAGGCTAAAGTCATCACTTCCCCGCGCCTGTAGCGCGCGCAAGTCGCGCACCGCAGGCAAATCAGCCGGAAACAAATCAACTAAATCGCCCTGCCATCGGAGCGTGAGCAAAGCCCAGACGGCCAAACCGAGCCCGGCGGCCAGCAGGGCGCCGCGCAGGGCAAAATGGGCGGTCCGGCGATGCATGGATGAAACCGGAGTGGAGGTGCCGGTTAGGGCTGCCCATTGATCCAATTCTGCAGTGTCGTGAGCGTTTCAAGGACCCGGCGAACCAGCGCCGGATCCTTAAGGGTGACGCCGTAACGCCGCTCGACCGCCACCGCCAATTGCAGCGCATCAATGGAATCAAGGCCCAATCCCTCGGGCCCAAAGAGCAAATGATCGGCGCCAATATTTTGCGGTTCAATCCGCAATAAAGTGTTCTCGAGCAGAATTACCCGCAAGTCTTCGAGCGTTGCCTTGTCTTTTGCCATAGAGTGGCAACCAAAGGCTTATTCCATTTTTACGCAACCGTGAAATGATTCCCACCCCAGAGCGGCGACTTGGTGGCCAGCGCCCCAGAGGGGCAACACAAACGATTTTTTTTCCGCTGGCGCAGACGACAGCAGGCGCGCCAGAGCCCAACCGGCGGAAGTGGCGTGAGCTTCGCCAAGGTATGGCCAATCCGCATTTATTTCCGAACGCGCGGGCCGCTGTTTCCACGCCTGCTGGGCGGGCCCGGGCGGCGGCATTGGCCCCGCGTGCACCGGCCACGCCGGGTCAAACGCCGCCAGAACTTCGGCCAGTGCGCCAGGTGCTTCGGGGAGGCGACCCCAGGGCAATCCGGAATGAATTTGGAGATTTCCCTGGGAGCATGCGGGACCGTCCCGTGTGAGGACAAAAGCCACGGCGCCTTCCGCCGGAAAAACCTCGCTGGCCTGATGAAACCAGCCCGCCCGCAGCGATATTTCCATCATCGCTTCGTCCACTTCTTCCGCGGCTGCGACCACTACGGCATCCACCGTGCCCTGTTCGAGCCAGAGCGCGGCGTTGACCCAGGCTTGGGCCAGGGCGGTGGCATCACCCACCCAGGCGTATGATGGTCCCTCACGGCCCAATGCACCCAGTGCATGATTCAACGGCGCGTTGAAAACCGTTTCTGCAAACCATGCGGGATTCGCGCCATCCAAGCCAGCCCGCACCACGCCCTCATAAAATTTCCGGGTCAAAGTCAGCACGCCGTTGCCAAACGCAGCCGCCAGGCCGATCGTGGCGTCGGTCGGCAAATTTGCCCGGCGAATGCCTTCGTCCACCGCTTCGACCAGAAAAAGGGTCTGTGATCCGACCCGGCGCAGACGCGGGTTCGCGCGCCAGCGGGTCCAACAGGGTTGGGTGAGATCAACGCAACCCGCGGCCACTTTCGGTGCGGATGTCGAAAGCGTTGGCCAGACCTGCCGGCGGGCCGCAGTGCCATCGAGCAAGCGCTCGAGACCCGGACCCGCCGGGCTGACCGCGCCGATGCCGGCGATATTGAAGGTAAATTTCATGATCAGGCGGGCAAGAATACCAACGCCGCATTGGCGCCGCCAAAGCCGGAGTTGCACGAGACAAAGGCACGACCGTTCGCGCGTGATTCACGGGATCGCACCAGACTCGCCGCCAGATTTGGCAAAGGATCGGCCACAGCCAGGGCCGGCAGCGGGGCGTGGCGGCGCAGCGCTTCAATGGTCATCACGGCCTCAATGGCTCCTGCGGCCCCCAGGGTGTGGCCAGTGATGTTTTTGATTGAACTGATTCCCACAGCCGGCAAATGACCGCCAAAAACGCTTTCATAAGCATGCGCCTCCGCTTCATCGTTGGCGGGTGTTGCAGTTCCGTGCGAATTGACATAAGCCACTTCCTCCGGAGCCACGTTCGCCTGCGCGAGCGCTTGGTGAAGGGCCCGCTGGAGGGCAATGCCTTGGGGGTGGGGATGGGTGAGATGGTGCAAGTCCGTGGACTGGCCGTATCCAGCCAGCCGCGCCAGCGGGGTGGCTTTTCGCCGGATTACGGCGGTTTCACTTTCGAGGATCAAATAGGCAGCACCCTCTCCGAGCCACAGCCCGTCGCGCGAGACCGAGAATGGCCGGCACGTCGTCGGACTCATCGCCCGCAGGCAGGAAAACCCATGAAAGAGCAAGGTACTGAGGGATTCCGTGCCACCGGCGGCGATGCGTTCCGCACGGCCGGAGGCAATGAGACTGGCCGCGGTGCCGATAAGATCCGCCCCACTGGCGCAGGCATTGCTCAAAGTGACGCCAGCGCCCTGCAGACCGTAAGTTTCCTGAAGGGCGTGCGGCAGGTAGCGGGCTTGATAACGCATGGCTGACGAGATGATGCCGCTGCGCTCGCCCGCGCGTGCGTGGATGATGCAGGTTTCCCCGTATTCCGTGCCGCCGCCGGTGGTGCTGCACCACATGGGCAGCGCCGGATCGAGGCAACGGTTTTCCGCCCCGCGCAATCCCGCTTGCACGAGCGCTGCATCCAGAGCGGTATGCGCCATTCGAACGCAGCGCGGCCAGCGCACGCGGGCGGGCGCAGGAAGCATGGCTTCCTCCGCCACTTGCGCCGCAACGTGACATGCGCATCCGCGAATATCAAAATGCCGCACGGGCTCGACCACAGGCCGACCGGTGGCGATATGGTCCCAGACGGCGCCGACGGTTGCGCCGGCGGCGCTGACCACACCCATGCCGGTGACGAATACCGGTCGGGGGCGACCTCCAGCGATGTATCTTAGTGCCATGGTTTGTGATAAGCGGCCCGAACGCCGACCGCACCGCCGCGAAAATAGAAAGTGGGCGGATAGTGAAATTGGCCCACGCTTTCGTCAAACACGAGGATCTGTGGTTTGTCGGGTAGATTGGGGTCGTAGACGGTGAAATGCCCCGGGTCACCGGTTTTTTCGCCCACGGCGAGAACGGCGTGATTGATGCTCAGCCAGGGAAAGTTGATCAACCAAAGCACGACCGGCCCGTCCCGCGCAAGCAATTGCCGCAAAAGTGAAACGGTGGCGCGCTGGTTGGGTGGCCCCATCGGCAGAATGATACGCCAATTGCCGAAGCGAAAGTATGACTGCCACCAACCGCCGAGGGTGGCGCGGAAAACGTCCGGTTCCGTTGCACTCGCTTCGCGTAAATTGGCAAATCCCCCGAACGTTACGCGCGCGCGAAAATTCCGGGTCTTCCATACCGGCCGGGCGACCACACTGCGGATTTGCCGGGCTAATTCCACCGCGGATGGACGGGGTTGGTCCGGGGCAAACTGGGCAAACCGCCAAAATTGCGAGGCGGAGCGGGTCAGCACAAAGCACCGTTTCATATACCTTTCTCCGGCGGTCGCGCCTTGCCCTGCGCGTTCCCAAGACGCCCGGCCATTTTGATGGTGCCAGATCGTTTCGTTGGGAAAAGCGAAAACATCATTGCGCAGGCAAAATGTCGGCGATGGCGCGGTCATATTCATGAAGTAAGCGGGGTGCGACGGAGTTCGAGCAGGCAGCGGGTGTCCTGATCGTCGCAATGGCGCGGGTGAAAAATGAACTCCTGGCAGCCGGGCAGGTCCAAGGCCACGGCTCGCCGAACTTCAGCGGGTTGCATGGCGAAATTCCGGTCCAAGCCCCACAATCCGGCGCTGGCCAGGCCCGTCCACTCATGGCGCGGTCGCGCGCCCAAAAGCCACGCGCCAGCCGCGGTAATTGTGGCTGTCGGGCTGCGGTCAAAAAAATACGGCCAACCCAAGCGCAGCCATGCTCCGGGCAGGCATACGGCCTCACGCCAAAGCACCCGCCACAACCGCGGGTGAATTTGCAAATGATGATGCGAATTGACAAAGCTGGCCGACAGGCCGGTTGCGACAAAAGCCTCCCGTTGCACCCTGGCCTCATTTAGGGCCAGCGCGCGATGTTTCTCCTGCAAGCCAATGGCCCAGCCTGCGGCGGCGGGAGAATTACCCCATGGCCAGACGGCACGCGTCATGGGCTGCGAATCATTGAAGTGCCAGTGCAACCCGACGCTCAGGGTGGGGTGGTCGCGCGCCATGGCCACAGCTTCTGCCGTTCCCGGCTGGCCCATCATCAGCGCGGCGCCGTGCAATGCGCCCTGCAAATGGGCCTGCAGCACGGCGCGATTGGTCGCGGCGTCGAGCCCAAAGTCATCGGCAATGAAGACATACCTTTCCTTTGGGCTGGGCTTTGTCTCGGGCAAGTGCATAGGTTGTACCAGATGATATACACGTTGGTGGCTTGGTCAATGGCTGCGCTCGGTTGGTGGCTGACAGCGTATGCTCTGGTGCGCCATTGCCGGCGGACGCCGGCGTTGGCGGGGCCACGGCTGGAGGAGTTGATCACCATTTTCAAACCCCTGCCGCGTCTGGGTCCCACTGGCGCCAGTGAGGGATTGCGTGAAGCCCTGCATTCTTTTGTGCGGCAATTGGATGGTGAAACCGAATTGCTGCTGGGTCTGCATGAGGAAGATCGCGCCACCGCTCAAGGCTGGGTCGGACCATTGCAAGCCGCAGCTCCCGAGGGGGCCGTGCGAATTTTTTTTCGCACCGGCCCGCATCTTCGCGCCAACGCCAAGATTTCCTGGTTGGAGTGGCTGGCCCCCCACGCCCGCGGTACGTGGTGGCTGTGGAGTGATGGGGACATGGTCGCTCCCCCCGGTTGGCTCGACCGGGCGCGCCGTGCGGCCCTGGCGTGGCCGCACGCCAATTTGGTGACATTTCCGTATTTCGTAAAATCTCCGACCCATTTGCAAAGCTCGTGGGATGCCGCTTTTGTCAATGCCGAGATGTTGCCCGGAGCCTGCCTGATGGCGGTGCTGGGCCGGGAGGTGGATTTCGCCTTTGGGGCGGCAATGTTGTTTCGCCGGGAAACTTTTTTGGGCAAAATCGACTGGGCGACTTTGGGTTCGCAATTGGCCGACGATTTCGCCGTGGGGCAGGCGCTGGGTCGCTGCCGGGTCGCCCTGCCCGCGCTGGAGACGCTGGCCGAGGAAAGCACGTGGTGGGGCGCGTTGCGCCATTATCAACGATGGCATAAAACCATCCGCTGGTGCCAACCGTTCGGTTATGCGTGCCAAATTCTCATCAACCCGTTGCTCGGATGGTTCACGGGAGTGGTGCTCTGTCCGACTTGGCCTGGGGCGTGGCTGGGTTTGTTGCTGCAATATGGCGCGGAAATTCTGGTGGTGCTGCTGCTTAATCGTCAGGCCGGCGGCCGCCGGGTCCCGTCGTTTTCTTCGTTCTGTGTGTTTGCCAGCTGGCCGGGCTTGCGTTCGGCCATGTGGTTGGTCAGCTGGTTGCCGGTGGGGGTGCGCTGGCGCGAGCGCACCTGGCGCGGCTTGCAACGGCCTGATCATTAAATGGCGCCCAAGGGGCCAGGGTCCCTCCGCCGCAGGCCTTGCAGCAGCGGACAGGTCATTAACGTGGTCACCAGAGCCATCACCACGAGCATGGCGAATAATTTCGCGGAGATAAGATTCATTTCGTAGCCGGCGTTGAGCACGATTAGTTCCACCAGGCCCCGCGTATTCATGAGCACGCCCAGGGTTAATGCCGCCCGCCAGCGCAGTCCGCTCAATTTGGCGGCGATCGCGGTTCCGCCGAGTTTCCCCGCGGTCGCCAATGCGATCACCATCAAGCACAGCAGCCAATCCTGCGGTGAGTCCAACAGGTTGATCTGGGTGCGCATTCCAGTAAAAGCAAAAAAAGCGGGCAACAGGAAAACCCGCACCAGGGTTTCGAGGCGTTCGAAGGAGCCTCCGCCCGGAGTGTTTGCCCGCGGAACTATCGCCCCCAGCAAAAACGCGCCAAAAATGGCATGGATGCCAATCAGATTGGTGAGGCCAGCCGACACCGTCATGAGGATCAGCAGGACGATATACCCATCGAAGCGGATTTTTTTTAAGATGGGCCGCACCACCCATAACATGGTGGCCAGGTAGAACGCCACCCCGATCAGGGTGTACACGCCGTCGGTAGTTCTTGCCTGCGCAAGGCTGATCACCACCGCCAGCAGGCACCACGCGGCCACATCGTTGATCGCCGCGCAGGCCAGCGAAAGATGGCCCATCGGCGTTGGTCGCAGCCCGGTATCGGTCAGAATCCTCGCCAGCACCGGAAATGCCGTGACCGACAGGGAAACCCCGACGAACAGGGCATAGTGCGCCCGGTTGACCTTTGGCCCCGCCAGGGTCGCATCCGCCAAAACCGCGAAGGCCAGTCCGAGCAAAAAGGGCGGAATAATACTCGCAAGTGAAATCGCCATCGTGCTTTTGCCATTGCGCCGCCAGTCGGCTCCATCATGATCCAAGCCGATGAGGAACATGTAAAATACTATTCCAACCTGGGCAATTCCGCCAATCCAGGGTACCACCGCGAAGGGAAAGATAAACGCCTTGGCCTGCGGGAAGCATAGACCAAGAAAGGAGGGGCCCAACAGGATACCTCCGATAACTTCACCCATCACCAGCGGCTGCCGGAAATATTTGAAAATAAACCCCAGGCCCTGCGCGACCCCAATGATGACCGCCCACGCGAGCAGCAGATGGCCGGTAAGCGTTAGCGTTTCCATCACCTCAATCGGTTAAAACCCGCCGCACGAAAAAAATTGGTTCCGGTTGGTCCGAGGCACACCCA
>Ga0265319_1001654_pt1 | contig 12905 bp, 10 predicted proteins | sample 4824metaG_FD_192443 | JGI IMG/M metagenome (GOLD analysis project Ga0265319, IMG submission 192443) | Rhizosphere microbial communities from Carex aquatilis grown in University of Washington, Seatle, WA, United States - 4-8-24 metaG | ecosystem: Host-associated > Plants > Roots > Rhizosphere >...
AGATTCTATCGACGGCCCCCTGGGCCTACACGGGCGTCAAGAGACGGTCGGGAGGAGGCTCATTTCTCCGAAAGGCGGTTCGCGGCGTCTCCCGCCGCCTGGTGCAGAACTCCAGCCTGATGTGGCCCGGCCTTGTCGCCAGGGCCCACCATGCCGATGCCCCTTGCCTCGTCCGCCTGGCGGCCGGGGTTTCCGCAAGGCTCTACATCGGCCATGGCATAGCCGGCCTCTACGCCGCCGCCGCCGCCGCGCGCATCCGCGGGGCCGTGCACGGCTTCGACATAGAGGACTACCACGATGCCGAGACGCCGGAGGCCCTTACTGATCCGGTGGAGCGGCGCATTCGATTCGCGCTGCAGTCGAAGCTGCTGCCGGGCTGCCGCACACTAACGTGCGCCGCCCCATTGATCGGAGAGAAATACAGGGAGGTCTACCACGTTGACCCGACCACGCTGCTGAATGTCTTCCCCCTGTCGCAGGCACCCTCCGAGCCGCCGCCACCCAGGGCGATATCCGAGGGCGACCCGGCGATATTCTACTGGTTTTCCCAGACGATCGGCCCGGGACGGGGATTGGAGGACGTCATCAAGACGATGGGATTCATGCGTTCACCCACGGAATTGCACCTGAGGGGCTTTGTCTCGCCCGGATACAGCGAGGAGCTCCAGGCGGCCGCCCGAGCCGCCGGACTCAAGCGGCCGATCCGCATTCTGGAGGCGGGCAGTCCCAATGAGATGTCCAGGCTCGCGGCATCCGCCGACATCGGGCTTTCCGTCGAGCACAGCCTGCCCTTGAACAAGGATATCTGCCTGGCCAACAAGATCTTTGTCTATCTCCTGGCGGGCATTCCCCAGCTTCTATCCAGCACCACGGCGCAAAGAGCATTGGCGGCGGAACTCTCCGACGCCGTCATTCTTGCCGATATGAACCGCCCGCGGGAAACCGCGGCGCAGCTCGACTCCTTCTTCTCGGACCCGGGACGTGTCGCCAGTGCCCGAAGCTCGGCCTGGAACCTCAGCAGGACGCGGTTCAACTGGGATTTCGAGAAGGAGGCTCTCGTTCGCCTCGTCCACGGCGTCCTACCGCCAAGCCTATGAGGATACTACTCACCGCAGATCCTCCCATTCCGGTCCCGCCCACGGGCTACGGCGGCATCGAGCGCATTGTCGATGCGCTCGTCCGAAACTACAGGAAAGGCGGCCACACCGTCGGCCTGGTCTCAAATCGGCTTTCCACATGCGAGGTGGACGGGCGCTTTTCTTGGCAGACCGCAACGGGAGCTTGGAGCGACCTTCGAAACGCCATGGAACTCAGGCGCTCGGTTGACACCTTCAAGCCTGACGTCCTCCACAGCTTCTCTCGCTTGGGCTACATGCTTCCCCTCCTCGGGAGGCCACTGCCAAAGGTGATGTCATACCAACGCCACACGGGCGGAAGGCAGATTTCCTGGGCTGCGCGTGTTGCCGGCCGGTCCCTGAGCTTTACCGGCTGCAGCGAATTCATCGCCTCCATGGGCAGGGCATCGGGCGGCAGCTGGCAGTCCATCCACAATTTTGTCGAGTTGGATAAGATCACCTATGTTTCGAAGGTGGCGCCAGATGCTCCGCTCGTCTTTCTCAGCCGCATCGAATCAATCAAGGGTCCCGACATTGCCATCGAGATCGCCAAGGCCAGCGGGCGGCGACTGGTCCTCGCGGGAAACCGGCCGGAGAAGGGCCCTGAAAGGGAATTCTGGGACAGCCGCATTGCGGGACAGATCGGCCGTGACGGAATCGAATGGATCGGGGAGGTCAATGACGCGCAGAAGAACGACCTCCTCGGAAACGCCGCCGCACTCGTCGTTCCCATCCAATGGGATGAACCGTTTGGAATCGTCTTTGCCGAGGCGCTCGCCGCGGGAACTCCCGTGATCACGTGCGCTCGCGGCGCAACACCCGAGATCGTGAAGCAGGGGCGCACAGGGTTCTTCGTCGATGACGTCGCTGGGGGCGTGTCCGCCGTCGGAAAATTGAACCAGATCAGCAGGGCTGAATGCCGCCACTCGGCCGAGGCGCACTTCAGCTGCGAGGCCTGCGCCGCGCAATACCTCGCACTCTACGCAAGGCTCACCGCATGAGCCAAGACCGACCCGCCTCCCTCCTCGACCGGCACGCCGAGATCGGCACGCTCACCGTGATGGCGCAAAAGTCGGTGATGCGCCTCATGCTTCCCGCAGGAGTCGTCATCATCCTGGCGGCGATGTACCTGGCCTTGACCGACCAGCCGGGGATAAAGGCGCTGTTATTGATCGCCGGCGGAGCCTTTGCGGCGCTCGCCATTTGGAATTCCCGCGCGATGGGGCTCCCCCTGATGCCGATGATGGCCATACAGAGCCTGATCATCTACGGGATGCCGATCGTGGCCGCACACGAGAACATCAAGGGCTATCCCGCTGAATTCGTCCTCAGGGCCGGCGCCGAGGTCCTTGCCTTCAACCTGGCGATGGCCCTGTCCTGGTGGGTCGGCATGAACTTTATGACGCCGTCGCGCCCCGTGAGCTTCGCCCTGAGGGAATTCAACAGGAGCGGCACGGCGGGATTGTGCAGGCTGGGCTTCGGCATGCTCGGCGCCGCGACCCTCTTCGAGGTTCTGCAGGGCCTGAACCTGGTCTCGGCGCTCTATCAGGTGATGCCCAGCGGGGCCGACTCGATCATCGAGACGCTGGTGGCGGTGGCGAGCGCCTGCGGCCTGTTCCTTATCTCGATGGTGATCGGGGGCAAGGACGCCTCGCCCACGCAGAGATACGCCTTTGTCGGCCTTCTGATCGTCAACACCATGATCGCCGCGGACGGATTCCTCCTCGCGGGCCCGGCGGCGAACCTGATCACGGTCGCGATAGGTCTGTTCTGGGGGGGTGGCCGGATACCCTGGCGCTACCTTACCCTGGCTCTGCTAACGCTGTCGTTCCTGAATCTCGGCAAGACCACGATGCGCAACCGGTACTGGGGCAACGAGGACAAGCTGGCCGTCAACATCACCATCGACAGGCTGCCCAGCATCTTCGGGGAGTGGTCCGAGGCGAGCTATGAGGCGATCTTGGAGAACAACGCCGAGCCCGTGCGCGGTCTTGCCAACAACGGCGACCCCAAGGCCCGCAATCAGACCCTTCTCGACCGCATAGACAACCTGCAGAACCTGCTTTTCGTCATCGACGCGATCGACACGGAGCACGTCAAATTGCTCCACGGAGCCACCTACTCCCTCATCCCTCCCCTGCTCGTCCCGCGGGTTTTCTGGCCCGATAAGCCGAGGAGCCACGAGGGCCAGATTCTCCTGAACGTGCATTTCGGCAGGCAGGACCTCGACTCGACGCAGATCACCTACATCGCCTGGGGGCTGTTGCCCGAGGCTTATGGCAATTTCGGCGCCCTCGCCGGGTCGCTCACGTTGGGGGTCTTCCTCGGCGTATTCTTCGCCTGGGTCGAGAATTTCACCGTGCGCAAGCTGGTCGTTTCCATGGAGGGCTTCCTCTCCCTTTGCCTCCTCCTTAGCCTTATGAACTCGTTCGAGATGGTCGCTAGCGTCTTGGTGACCTCCACTTTCCAGTCGATGGTCGTCGTCGTGGCGGCAAGCTATCCGTTTGTGCGCCGAACCGTGACGAAGAGACCCGCATCCGATGCCGAATAGCCAATCCCGAAGCGGCCCTTGAAACCACAGCCCGGAACACTCAAAAGGATCGCTGCCGTGCTCTCGCTCGGATGGTCGGGAACAAGTCAGGGAAAATTGGTCCTGAGGCGGGCAGCCTCCGGCCTTGCGGGCGCGGCGTTTCGCCTGCGAAGCAGGCACCTGCGCCTTGATGAGCTTGCCAGCGTCCTCGTGATCGCCCCGCACCCGGACGACGAGACGCTCGGCTGCGGCGGCGCGGTGGCGCTGCTCGCTCGCGGCCCCGCGCGCCTTCGCATACTCTTTGTGACGGATGGCGGCGCTTCGCACCCGGGGCACCCCTTTCTGGACTCGAAGGCCATGGCCGCGATTCGCCTGAAGGAGGCGCGGTCGGCCACAGCCGCCCTGGGGATGGCCTCGGACCAAGTCTTGTTCCTGGGAGCCGCCGACGGCGGTCTCGCCCAACTCGGGTCGGGCCCTGTTCGGGAGCTCAGCGGCCGCATCCTGGCCGAGCTCCAAGGGCAAAGGCCGGATGCGATTTTTCTTCCGTGCCGGCGCGACGGGAGCTCCGAGCACGACGCTGTGTTCGACCTCGTCCGGGGCGCGATCGATCATTCCGGCCTCACCCCCCGCCTATTTGAATTTCCGGTTTGGTCCTGGTGGAATCCCGACCTGCTGGCTCGGTTGATCTTCGCGTCCGGGCGAATCTGGCGAGTCGACATCGAAAGCGTCCGTCAGGTCAAGGCCCTGTCGATGGCGTGCTATGCCTCGCAGTTGCGCCCGCTTCCCCCGGACACGCGTCCGGCCCTACCCGAGAGCTTTGCGTCAATGTTCCTGGGCGAGCACGAGTTCTTCTTTGAGCGCTGAAGGAACCCATGCCGACGCCCACGCGAAAAGTCCTGATTGTTTCGCCGCATTTCCCGCCGATTAATGCGCCGGACATGCAGCGCACCCGCCTTGCCCTGCCGTACCTGCGGGCAAACGGCTGGGAGCCCGTCGTTCTTGCGGTCGCTCCCGAGTTCGTCGAGGGCGGGGTCGTCGAGCCTCTCCTCGAGGCAACGTACCCCGAGGACATTCGCGTCATCAGGGTGCGCGGCATCCCTCCGCGCGCGACGCGGTGGCTGGGCATTGGCAGCCTTTGGCTGAGGTGCGGCTCCGCGCTCCGAACGGCCGGCGAGGAAATCCTCGGGAAGGAGAAGTTCGACCTCGTGTTCTTCAGCACGACACAGTTTGACGCGTTTACGCTGGGGCCGGCATGGAAGGCCCTCTTTGGGGTCCCCTATGTCATCGATTACCAGGACCCCTGGGTAAACGACTATTACAGCCGGACAGGCACCCGCCCGCCCGGGGGACGCTTGAAATACGGCTTCTCACAATGGTGCGCGCGCCGGCGCGAGCCCGAGGTCCTCCGCAATGCCTCGGGGGTGATCGCCGTGTCGGGCGCCTACGGCGCGACGCTTGCGAAGACCTACAGCTGGTTTGACGCGGCAAGCGCGACCGTCCTGCCGTTTGGCGCGGCCGAGGCGGACCTCGCCACCGCCCGCCTGCACAGGCCATCGGCGCCGCTCGTGTCATTCGGCGACGGCAACTTTCATCATGTGTACACGGGCCGCTGCGGCCCCGACATGTCGGTCTCGCTCGCCGTGATCTTTAGGGCCTTCAAGAAATTTCTCGCGCTCCGCCCCGAGGAGGCGCGGCGCATGAGGTTCCATTTCATTGGGACCGACTACGCCCCGCGGCCACTTGGGCGCGAATGGGCCCTCCCCGTGGCCCGGGACGAGGGCGTGGAGGAATACGTGGAGGAGGAATGCTACCGCGTTCCCTATTTTGACGCGCTCTATTATCTCATCAACGCCGACGCGCTTCTGGGCGTGGGTTCGAACGACCCGACTTACAGCGCGTCGAAGATCTATCCCTACGTGCTCGCCATGCGACCTATGTTGCTTATCTTCAATGATTTAAGTCCAGTCCTAAAGATCGCCTCGGAGATAAATTGCGGCGTGCGCTTCGCCTTCAACGACAAAAGTGACCTCGACGCGCTCGTGCAGGCGGTGGCGGACGAATGGTTCATCAAGGGCCGGATGCGGGAATTCACCAAGCCAGATCTCACCGCCTTCCGTCCCTACACCGCGGACGGCATGACCCAGGTCCTCGCGGCATGCTTTGACCGCGCGGTGACGAAGCACCTTTCCGCCCCGTGACCCTCCCCGATGTCAAAGGCATGAGGCTTGCGATCGTTCTATCGCACCCGACCCAGTATTACAGTCCCTGGTTCCGTTGGATGCGCGCCCACACGGCGCTCCAGTTCCATGTGTTCTACCTCTGGGATTTCGGGGTCACGAAGCAGCACGATCCGAATTTTGGAAAGAGCTTCGAGTGGGATGTCGACCTCCTCTCGGGCTACGACAGCGAGATTGTGCCCAACACCGCCGGCACTCCGGGGGCGGAGCACTTCTTCGGGTTCAGGAACCCTGGCCTCGCAAGGCGCCTCACCGACTGGAAGCCCGACGCCCTGCTCCTGTTCGGCTACAAGTGGGCCAGCCACATGCGCGCGATCGCCTGGGCGGCCAGCCACGGCGTTCCCCTCATCTTCCGCGGCGATTCACACCTGATGGGCCGCGGGCAGCCGCCGCTTCACGTGAGGCTCGCCCTGCGGGCCCTCTATTCGCGATTTGCGGCCTTCCTCTATGTGGGGGCGGCGAACCGCGAGTATTTCGAGGCGTTCGGCGTGCCGAGCCGGAAGCTCTTCCTCGCCCCGCATTCGGTGAACGCAGAGCTCTTCGACACCGGGCGCCCCGGGGCGCTCGAGTCCGCACAGAAGCTGCGTTCGCAGCTCGGGATCGGGTCGGAGACCCAGGTCGTGCTCTTTGCCGGGAAGCTTGTCGCGGCCAAGCAGCCCGCGGAGCTCCTGAACGCCTTCTTGAAGCTGAGTCCGAAGAACGCCGCCTTGGTGTTCGTGGGAGACGGACCCGAGCTAGAGGGGCTCCGGTCGCAGGCCAGTGCCCACGGGGGCGCCCCCGTGCATTTTCTGCCCTTCGCCAACCAGAGCGAAATGCCCTCGCGGTATCTGCTTGCGGACCTTTTCGTCCTCCCCTCGCGCGGGATCTACGAGACGTGGGGTCTGGCGGTGAACGAGGCCATGCACATGGGCGTCCCGTGCCTTGTCAGCTCCCTGGTTGGGTGCCAGCGCGACCTGGTGACCCACGGTGAAACCGGGTGGGTTTTTGATCCCGCGCGCCCGGACGACCTTGGGGCCGGCCTTTCCGAGGCCCTGGGCGAGCTTTCCTCGGTGGCCCGCCGGACGGAGATAAGGCGCGCCGTCGGCACCCGGATTTCAGGGTACAATTACCCCCAGACAACCAACGGGCTTGTTGCCGCGCTTGAAGCCATGTCAGCCTGAACAGGGCGCGGCCCCCTTCCTTGCGAATCACCATAGTAACCGGGTTCTTCCTTCCGGTGCCCGCCGTCAGCGGCGGCGCCACAGAGAGGTCTTGGTACGGCCTGGCGAGGATCTTCGCGGCGTCGGGCCATTCCGTGACGTTCGTCTCCCGGAGCTGGAGCGGCCCCGAGCCCGCCGAGGACGTGCCGGGGCTCAAGCACCTGAGGCTTCCGGGCTTCGACCACACACGCAGCCTTCCGATCAACCTGATCCTCGACTTCATCTGGGGCGTGCGCGTCACGCTTGCGCTCCCGCCTGGCGACATTGTCATCTGCAACACCGTCGCCCTGCCGGTGTGGCTCCGCCGGATGAAGCCCTCGGCGGGCCGGGTTGCGGTCATGATCGGCAGGTCGCCCAAAGGGCAGGCCAGGCTCTATGGAGGCGTGGCGAGAATCTACGCCCCCAGCTCCTTCGTCGCCCGTAAGCTGAGCTCCCTTTCGGCTTCCGCGCGCACCAAGGTCATCGGCTACCCTATAGACTGGCCGCTCCTGGCACGGTCGGCTGCCCAGACCGGAGAGCCGGTCACCATCGGCTACGCCGGGCGGCTCAATCCCGAGAAGGGGATCGCCCTGCTCGTGCGGGCCGCCCGGATCCTTTCCGAGCGCAAGGATCTTCCCGAGTGGCGGCTGAGGATTGTGGGCCCCGCGGGGATCAACGAGGGCGGAGGAGGCGAGGCGTGGGTGGGCGCGCTTCGCGACGAGGCCGCAGGCGTCCTCGGGGGACGCGTGGAATGGCTGGGGCCGGAGTTCGACGCCGCGCGGCTCGCAAAGCTGTACGGGGGCATGGACATCTTCTGCTACCCGAGCCTCGCCGAGAAGGGCGAGACGTTTGGCGTCGCCGTTGCCGAGGCCATGGCGGCGCGCTGCGCCGTCGTCGTGTCGGCGCTCGGCTGCTTTGGCGACCTGGTCACGGACGGCGAAACCGGGCTCGTCTTCGACCATGCGCACGCCGAGGCGGACCTGCGGCTGGCCGACTGCCTGGGCCGCTTGGTGGCCGACCAGGCGCTCCGCGACGGCCTGGCGCTGCGGGGCCAGCAGAAGGCCCGGGAATTCGACTACATGCAGGTGTCACGGAACATTTTGAGCGATCTGGCGTTTTTGACGGGCGCCCCGGCGAAAATCGGGCAAGAGTCGGGCCATGCCTATTGAAGACCCCTATCTGGGCCAGGGCTGCTCAACGCCGTACACGCCCGGCGAGATCGCCTCGCGGCTGGCATGGTCCGTTGTCCAAGCGACCCTGTTCCGATGCAGCCCACGCCCGTGGCACGGCTTCAGGGCCGCACTGCTGAAGCTGTTCGGCGCGGACATCCCGGAGCCCTCAAAGGTGGTCATCTTCCCGACCGCCAGGATTGTGTTCCCGGCCAAGCTTTCGCTCTCGCCGCGGTCCATGGTCGGGCCGGGCGTCTCGCTCTACAACCTGGCGACGATCACGCTGCGCAGGGGGGCCAACGTCAGCCAGAATGGCCACCTTTGCGCGGGAACCCACGACTACACGCGCTGGAGCATGCCCCTGGTCGCAAAGCCCATCACGATCGGTGAAAACGCCTGGTTGGGGGCTGACGTGTTTGTCGGGCCCGGAGTATCCATCGGCGACCTCTGTGTCGTGGGAGCCCGGTCGGTCGTGGTGAGGGATCAGCCTGCCCGGATGGTCTGCGCCGGCAACCCGTGCCGGCCGCTCAAGGACCGGGCGTTCCCTTCCGAGTGAAATCCTGTCACATTGTCCCGAGCCTTGAGGCTCGCCACGGGGGGCCGAGCAAGTCGGTCCTCGGCCTGGCAACGGCGCTCGCCCGTTGCGACACGGACGTGGAGCTCCTTGCGACCGACCCCATGGCAGGGTGGCAGAAGTCGGACGGCCGCCTCGACATCCGCGTGTTCCGCAGGGATTGGCCCCAGTCGCTCTGCCCCTCGGCCGGGATGCGCTCGTGCCTGCGGGCCGTCAACGCGGACGTGATCCATCACCACTCCATTTGGCTGAGGACGCTCCACTATGCCCACCAGGCCGCCAGGCGCAGCGGCGCCCCGCTTGTGGTCTCCCCCAGGGGAATGATGGATTCCTGGGCCTGGAGGCACAACGCGAGGAAGAAGGCCTTCGCAAGGGCCTTCATACACCCGGGCGCCTTCGAGGCCGTGAAGGGGTGGCATGCCACGAGCCAGGACGAGGCGGAGGCCGTGCGCTCCCTCGGGTTCAAGCAGCCGGTCTGCGTTGCACCCAACGGGGTCTCCGAGCCCTCCGAGGCGGACCTCGCCGCGGCCCGGGCGCACTGGAGCGAGATCGTGCCCTCGTCGGCGCAAAGGCCCGTGGCCCTGTTCTATTCGAGATTTCACCAGAAGAAGCGCCTCCTGGAGCTGATCGACCTGTGGTTCGAGTTCGGCCCGAAGGACTGGCTTCTCCTGGTCGTGGGCATTCCCGAGGACTACACACCGCGCATGATCGAGAACTATGCGCTCAGATCCGGGGAGTCCGGGCGCGTGCGGTCCTACGACGGTGCCGGCCACCCGCCACCCTACGCCATCGCGTCCCTGTTCCTCCTGGCCTCGCACGGGGAAAACTTCGGGCAGTCGATCGCCGAGGCGCTCGCCAGCGGGGTCCCGGCGCTCGTGACGGACACAACCCCGTGGTCCGGCCTCAACCGGACAGGCGCAGGGTGGTGCGTGTCATGGAAGGACTTCGGCGCGACCCTGCGCAACGTGACGTCGGAGGACCCCATAGCCCTGCGCCGGCGGGGCGCGGTCGGCCGCGAGTGGGTGCTGAGGGAGTTCTCGTGGGAGAGGTCCGCGCGCCTGCTCCTGGAGTTCTACGGCGTTCTGCGCGAGGCCGCGGAGACTCACCGCCTGTGACGGAAATCCCAAACCCGTCCCGCCCGGGGCGCCTGGAGTTCGCGGTGGCCGCGCACGTCGCGATCTTTGTCATCGGGGTTTCATGGGCATTCGGCGGCAATGCGGACTGGGTGCGGACGCCCATCTCGATCTGGGGCTCGCTGGGGATCACTCTGACCCTGGCTATCGTGGCGTCCCGCGGCGCCCGCGGACGAATGATCGCGGGCACGCTCTGGTGGGGCCTTCCCATCATTGTCCTCTGCGGCACGGTGGCCGCCTCCTGCCTGACGCCCGGATTCAAGCTCCTCGGGCACGGAAAGGACGCCTACATGATGCCCGTCCGCGTGGACTGGTGGGTCCCGAGCTCGGCGCGTTCGGGCACGACAATCGGGTCCCTTTGGCTCTTCGCGGGAATCTATTTCTCGTGCCTCAACATAGCCTTAGCCGTGGCGCACAGGCGACTCATCCGCCTGGTGCTGGCCGTAGCCGTTGGGAACGCGCTCGCGCTCTCCGTCTTCGGCACCGTGCAAAAGCTCGTCGGGTCGACCGGGATCTATTTCGGCGCCGTGAAGTCGCCCCAGAACAATTTCTTCGCCTCGTTCGTCTACGACAATCACTGGGGCGCCTTCGCCATACTCATGATCGCGGCCTGCACGGGTCTCGTCTTGAGGTATGCGCACGGAACCCGCGGCGAGGGGTTTTTTCACGGGCCCGCCTTCTCAGGCCTGGTGGCTGCCTCTCTGATCGCCGTCTCGGTGCCCCTTAGCGGGTCGCGGGCCTGCACGCTGCTCCTGGGGGCATTTGCCGCCGTCTCGGTCGTCCAGGGCACTCCCCGGATCTCCAGGGCCCTGCGTCACTCCGGCGTTACCGCGGGTTGGACGTTTGCCGCGATGGCGCTCGCCGCGACGCTGGCCGTGGCCTCGGTCTGGTTCGTCGCCGGTGACGTGATACAGGCTCGAGCCTCCAAGACAAAGGAGCAGGTCGCCACCATGTGGGCCCAGGGCGGCATCGGCTCCCGGGCCACCCTCTACCACGACACTTGGAGGATGGCCCGCACGAGGCCCCTTTTCGGATGGGGAATGGGGAGCTTCCCGATCGTGTTTGTCCTCTACAACACCCAGGAGTCCAAGATCGACCACATCCCGGTGGTCTACCATGACGCTCACTCGGATTGGATCCAGTCGGTCGCCGAGATCGGCTTTGTGGGCACCGCGCTCATCGGGGCCGCCGTCCTGCTGCCCGCGCTGGCCATCCGCCGATCCCGGATAACCACCATCCCGTATTTCCTGATCACGGGCATGCTTCTGATTTCGGCCTATGCCTGGGTCGAGTTCCCCTTCGGCAATGTCGCGGTCGTCCTCTCCTGGTGGCTTTGCTTTTTTTGCGCGATCCAATACATCCGGCTGTCGGATGTGCAGTCCGGCGATCTCGACTCCCGCTGAGTGATGTATTCTGTTGTCATCCTGACACTTAATGAGGAAACCGCCCTCCCGGGCTGCCTGGCCTCGCTCCGGAGCTGTGACGACATCGTCGTGCTCGACTCCGGCTCGTCGGACCGCACGGCGGAACTGTCGAGGGCCGCGGGCGCGCGCGTCTTCACGCGGCCCTTCGACACATTCGCTGGCCAGAGAAATTACGCCCAGCGCAGCATCGCGTTCCGTCATCCCTGGGTATTCCACCTCGACGCCGACGAGAGGATGACGCCGGAGCTCGACGCGGAATGTTTGCGCGCCGCGGCGCGCTCCGACCTGGACGGATTCCGCGTCGCCCCCAAGATGATTTTCGAGGGCCGCTGGGTGCCGCACTGCACCGACTATCCTGCGTACCAGGCGCGGTTCGTGCGTGCCCCCCGCTTCGAGTTCATCCAGGTGGGCCACGGCCAGCGCGAATCCCCCGCGATGGTCCTTGAGAACCTCCGCCAGGGCTACTTGCACGACATGTCCGTCTACGGGAAGGACGCATGGCTTGCGAAGCACCGGGGATACGCGAAGGCCGAGGCGAAGGCGCAGGTCAGCGGGTCCGAGGGCGGTTCCTGGACGCGGCTTTTCTCCCCGGATGCCCTGAAAAGGCGACGCGCCCTCAAGCGGCTGAGCTTCAGGCTGCCCTTTCGCCCCGTGCTTCGCTTCGTCTACCAGTATGTCCTGCGCCTCGGCTTCCTCGACGGAGCGCCGGGGTTGCGCTATTGCATCCTTCTGGCACGCTACGAGGGCTTCATATCGGATGAGATTAAACGGATGAAGGAGAGCCGCTGACCTTGCCCATCAACCCACACCGCAAGACGGCGCTTTTCTTCCTGGGGGCCGACATCCTGTCGGTCGCGGTCGTGTTCAACGTGGTGACCTACCTCAGGGGCGCGACCACCTATCCCTTCTTCTGGCCGCTGGCCGCGCCCGTCCTCATAGTCGTCGTCTCCCTCCACCTGATTGACGGGTACGGCGCGCGCGCGGACATGTTGAGCCTGGACTACGCCAGCCTGCACTTCATCGCCCTGTTCTTCGCGTCGCTCGCGACCCTGTTCCTGACGTTCGTGTTCATTCCGGCGGGCTTCGAGCTGCAGACCAGCCGCGCGTCAATCTTCCTGAGCTTCTTCCTCCTCGGCGCCCTGACCCTCTCCTACCGGCGCCTCGTCTACGAGAGATCCGTCGTCTCCCGAGGGGAGAGGCACATCGTGTTCGTGGGGCGCAAGGACGACTTCGACATCTTTGCGGCCGAGTGCTCGCGCATGGGCATGGCGAGGCCCCTGGTTCACGCGGACTCGGCCGACGGTTTCAGGGCATTCGAGCTTGTGCTGTCGTCCATCGCTGAGTCGAGGCTCCTGGTTGAGGCGATTGTCGTGAAGGAATCGGGAGGCGACCTGCCCCGCGATGTCCCCCTGAAGCTGGTGCAGCTGTATTTTGACGGGATTCCCACGTACACGCTCGAGATCTTCCACCAGGCCTACTGGCGAAAGATACCGCTCTACCGCATCAACCCCATCTGGCTTTTCCAGGAGGGGTTCAGGGTGGCGC
>Ga0265319_1001657_pt1 | contig 12881 bp, 12 predicted proteins | sample 4824metaG_FD_192443 | JGI IMG/M metagenome (GOLD analysis project Ga0265319, IMG submission 192443) | Rhizosphere microbial communities from Carex aquatilis grown in University of Washington, Seatle, WA, United States - 4-8-24 metaG | ecosystem: Host-associated > Plants > Roots > Rhizosphere >...
ATCCCATTGCCCGCCTGGATCGCCCGGATCGTGGGCACCATCGAGGTTGCCTGGGGCGACGCCGGATCGAGGCTGCTGATCGCGTTGAGGCGGACCGTGTTCCCTCGAACATACGCAGCCTGGAGGGCCGTGATCGCGGCCTCAGCCGCCGCCGGCCGGCTGGCGGCAGGCAGGGCGTACAGCTGGCCGACCTCCTCGGGGGTCAGCGGCGCGCCGCTGGTCGGATCGGCCAGCGAGTAGGGGCCCTCGACCCGGGTCACGCCGTCGAGCTTGGCCAGGCCCGCGGCGTAGGCGGCCAGGGCCGTCGCGTTCGCCGCTGACGTCGGATCGCCGGGGACGGTGGCCAGGATGATGATCGGTGTCGTCTCGCCCGTCGGGAACTGCGTCTGGAGGGCGATGTAGGCGTCGCGGCTCTCCATGCCGGGCGGATAGATCGACGCATCGGGGACGCCCTGGACCAGCCGGAAGAACGGCGAGCCGACGAGGAACAGGACGGCCAGGACGGGCACCAGGACCGCCACCGGACGGCGCATGACCACCCGGGCGACGTGTTCCCAGCGGTGCCCGCCGGTCGCGTTCGGGCGCCAGCCCAGGCGCCGGAAGAGTCCGCCCAGGCTGAGCGAGTTGACCCGCGGCCCGAGCATCCCCAGGGTGGCCGGCAGGAAGGTCAGGGCGTAGACCAGGGTCCCGATCACGACCAGCGATCCGGCCACCCCGATCGAGCTGATCGCGCTCGACTTGAACAGGAGCAGACCCGACAGGCCGATGGCCACGGCGAAGCCCGAGAAGGCGACCGCCTTGCCGCTGGTGGCCACGGCCTTCTCGACCGCCTCGGCCGGGGTCCGGCCGCGGGCCAGCTCCTCGCGGAAGCGGCTGACCATGAACAGCGAGTAGTCGATCGACAGGGCCAGCCCGAGCATTGTCGCGATGTTGATCACGTACACGCTCATCTCGATCTGGCGGCTGACAAAGTAGATCAGGCCGAGGGTCGTGGGGATGGCCAGGCCGGCGACCAACAGGGGCATCGCCGCCGCGGCCAGCGAGGCGAAGACGAAGATCAGGATCAGGGCCACGATCGGCAGCGAGACGGTCTCGGCCCGCTCCAGGTCCTGCTGCGACAGGACCGCCGAGTCCTTCGTGATCGGGCCGTAGCCGGTCAGCTGGTAGCTGAAGCCGGTCGGGGCGCTGAGATTCGCCCGAATTCCGTCCACGAGGTCGACCGACTGCTCGTCGGTAGCGTTGAGCTGGATGACCACGTAGGTGGCCGTCTTGTCCGTGCTGATGAAGCGCGGATCCTGGGTCTGGGCGTAGCCCACGATCCCGCTCACGTTCGGGTTGCCGGCCAGCGGCGCCACGGTCTGGGCGATCGCCGCCTGGAATGCCGGCGACGCCGCATCGTTGCTCGAGGTCGACCGGAAGAGGGCGATGATGCTGCTCTTCCCGCCGCCGAACTCGGCCGCCAGGCGCTCGTCGACCGCCGCCGACTCGGAGCTGTTGTCGAGCCAGCCACCGGAGCTCAGGTGGCTCGAGGCGTTGACCCCGAAGAACGCCATCGCCAGGGCGAAGGCCACCGCGCCGGCCACGATGACCCGGCGAAACCGGTAGACGAAGGCTCCCCAGCGGTTGAACATTGCCCGACCTTTCGTGCCGGCCGGCACCTTGCGCCGGCCGTTGGATGCGGAGTGCGCATTCTACCGGGGCCGGCGTTCTGGCAATTCCGCCTGGACGCTCGGCTAGACTCCGGTCGATGTCCGCCACGCAAGATTTGACGGGTCACGTCCAGACCGTCCTCGGCCGTATCCCGGCCGAGGACCTGGGCTTCGTCCTGCCCCACGAGCACACGGGGATCCAGCTCTGGCAGGTCCCCAATCGCTGGGACTACTGGGAGCTGAGTCCGGACGATGCCCTGGTCGTGCCCGAGCTCCTGGCGTACCGGGCCGCGGGGGGCGGCACGCTCGTCGACCTGACCCTGCCGGGAGTCGGCCGCGACCCGTTACGGTTGCGGCGCTACGCCGAGGCGAGCGGGGTCCACATCGTGATGGGCACCGGCTGGTACCGGACGGCCTACTACCCGGCCGAAGTGTTGATCGACCGGCGCTCGGTCGACGACCTGGCCGACGAGCTGGTGGCCGGGATCGAGGGCGGCGTGGACGGCACCGACGTCCGGCCCGGGATTATCGGCGAGCTCGGCACCGACAAGCCCTGGCTGACGGCGCTCGAGGAACGCGTCCATCGAGCGGCGGGCCGGGCGGCGCGGCGGACCGGCCTGGCGATCACGACCCACTCGGTGATGTCGCCCGTCGGGCTTGCCCAGCTCAAGGTCTTCGAGGAGGAGGGCGTCGATCCGGCCCGGGTCGTGATCGGCCATGCCGATTCGTACCCGGTCCTCGACCACTACCTCGAGATCATCCGCCGCGGGGCGAACCTCGAGTTCGACTTCCTGGGGATGAGCTTCACCCCGATGGAGCGCCACGGCGAGCCGCGGATCGTGGACCTCGCCCGCGAGCTCGTCGAGCGCGGCCATGCCGACCGGCTGCTGCTCAGCCAGGACGTCTGTCACAACAGCCAGCTCAAGGCGTACGGCGGCAACGGCTACGTCTACCTGTTCGAGACGTTCCTGCCGAAGCTCCGGGCCGCCGGCGTGCCCGAGGCCGCGATCCACCAGATGACGGCCCTCAACCCGGCCCGAATCCTGGCCACCTAGCGGGGGAGGGCCTTCGTCCCGGCGCGTGCCCGGCCGCAGCGGCCGCCCCCAGGCGTGCACTGGGTGCACATTCCCGCTCGGGGCACAGTCCTCAGGCGCCAGGTTCGGACGAATGTCGCTAGCAGACGCGCTATGGCTCGGATGGCGCGATATCGGAGCTTCGGACTCGCTCGAGCCTCGGTCCCCAAGCACGAATCGGATACCTCAAGCACCTCTTGCGGCCCCGATCGGTGCGAAGTCCGCGATAGCGCGTCTCCCGGCGACATTCGGCCGAACCTCGGTCGCGCGACTAGCCTCCCGGCTCGATCAGCAGGTAGGGGTCCCCGGTGCAGCCTCCGTCGACCGTGTCACCCGCCCGGAAGACGACGTCGCCACTCGCGTCGAGGATCTCGAGTCCCGGCGCGAAGCGTGCTGTGAAGCCAGGCGGCCACTCGACGTCAAGGCGTTGCCCGCCTGGCCTGACGAGCCAGGCGAGACGCGGGTCCGACGGAGACCCGGCGAGGGTCTCGTTCAACAACCCGATCCCGGCGCACGCACCATCTGACGAGGACACGGTCGGCAGCGTGAAGGCAGCCGTACCCGTCGGCGACGGAGATGGGGAACAGCCCGCGAGGAGCACGACCAGGCCGAGGGCGGCGAACTGCGCCAGAACCCGATGTCGAGGCATCGAGCTCAGGACGCCCGATCGACACGACGGGTTCCAGCGCCTGGCCCCGCCGGCGCCGGAGTGTGCACTGGGTGCAACAAACCGCCGATTCCGGGACCGAGCCCCGGCGCTGCCTTCGACCCGAGGGCGGTATTCGTCCCGAGTTGAGCGTGGCTCGGGATGAAATCACAGCTTTGGGTCCGACCCGAGCCAACTCGAGACCCCGAAAAACCCGGTCTGTTGCATTGGGTGCACATCCCGGACTCGCGGCAGAGCCCACGAGGCGCGACGCAGCCCCGAGGCCCAAGGCAACCCGCGAGGACCAACTCAGCCTGGGCTGCCGCCCAGGGCCGAACCCAGAGCGACCGATCAGCTCTCGAGCGTGGCTGCCACGCTGAGGGCCACGTTGTCCTTGATCGCGTTCGAGATCGGGCAGCCGTTCTTGGCGACTTCGGCGATCTCCGCGAACGTGGCTGCGTCGATGCCGGGTACCGCACCCGTCACCGCCAGGGCGCTCGAGACGACCCGCCGGCCGGCGTCGGTCATGTCGAGGGTGACCCGGGCCGTGACGGCCAGGCGGTCGGCGGTGAAGCCCTTCTTGAACAGCTCGTTGCTGAAGGCCATCGAGAAGCACGAGGCGTGGGCCGCGGCCAGCAGCTCCTCGGGGCTGGTCCGGCCGTCGGACGTCTCGACCCGTGACGCCCAGGTGGTCGGCAGGGCGTTGAACACGCCGCTCGACACGGCGCTGACGGTGCCTTTGCCGTCGGTCAGGTTGCCCGACCAGGTGGCGTCGGCTTGGCGGACTGCGGCCATTTCGATCTCCTCGTGCAGGGCGGCGCGGGTCGTCCGCTGGGTGGTGTTCGCGTCACTGAATCGTCCCACAGCAGCGCCGCGGATGCCGGATCAGGCGATGCGCTCCCGGACCAAGGCCACCAGCGGCCGGTGCGCATGGGTTCGCGGCAGGACGACCCGGCGCACGCCGCCGAACACCCGATGCGCGTCGAGCGCCGCGACGAAGGCTGAGACGAACCCCGGTTCGGCCACCGGCTCGAAGCCGGCCTCCCACCACAGGCCCAGGATCCGCAGGGCACCCGACTTGCGGTCGATCCGGGGCTCGATCCGGCCGACCAGCCGATCGCCGAACAGGATCGGCAGGACGTAGTAGCCCCAGCGCCGCTTCTTCTCGGGGACGTACACCTCCCAGACGTAGTCGAAGGCGTATAGCGTGCGCAGGAACTCGCGATCCCACACGAACGGGTCGAGCGGCGCCAGGAAAACCGCCCCGGGGTCCCGGCCGCCGGGCGGCAACCCGGCTGCCAGCTCGGTTTCGGCCGCATCGAGGATCGACAGCTCGTCGGCCAGGACCAGTCGCTCGCCCCGGATCCCGTCAACCTCGACGGGCACGATCTCGCCCCGCTCGATCAGCTCAGCCCGGAGCGCCGTCCGCGACCGCCAGGCCGGCTCGCCGGGCTCGGCCACGGCCTTGCCGAGGCCCAGCCACAGCTCCGCCTGACCAGCCCGGCCGAGCATGCCGTGAGCGCGAAATCGCGAGAGCAGCTTGTGCCGGAGCTGGTCGCGCTCCTCGCGCCGCTCAGCCAGCAGCTCAGCCGGGAAGAGCCGCTCGACGAGGTCGTAGTAGCGGCGGTTGCCGGCCCGCCGCGAGAGGCCCAGGACACCGGCCTCGGCCAGCGCCTCGAGCAGCGCCCGGACCTGGTTCGTCGGCCGCCAGTACCACTCGATCGCCGCCCGCGGCTCGACATCGGTTGACGACAGCTCACCGTCGGCGCGGATCCGCTCGAGCAGCTCGGCCACGAGCGGCGCGTGCTCGTCGAACGAGCCTTCGTCGTGGCGCTGCGAGCTGCGGTCCCAGGCAATCCGGAACTCGGGCAGCTCGGCCGTCGGCACCAGGCTGAGGCCCTTGTTATAGGTTTCGTACAGGACCCGGTCGGCGTACAGCAGGGCGTCGGTCCACTCCCGCCGATAGCCCGCGATCCGGGCGAGCAGTACCAGGTCGTGGTTGCGGCCGGCAACCTCGAGGGGATCGAACTGGAGCGAGCCGAGCCGGGCAACGACGGCCATCACGCTGGCCGGCGCGGGTGGCAGGGCGCGCGGTGGCGCGAGGCCGTGCCGGAGCACCATGAAGCGGCGGGCGGCTGCCGCGCTCACCCGGCGAGGCGTGGTCATCGGCCGATGGTAGCGGCTGGCCGGGGCCCAGGCCTCCGGTTGCGTTGATCCAGCGGGAGGGCCCTCACGTACTCCCCACGAGTCGCGATCGGCAACGTCCCCGCCGCGCCGGCTCCCGCACGAGAGGTGGTAATGACGACGACCCGGGCAACCCTGCGCATTCAGCCTGTTTCCGTTGGAGAAGGAACCCATGTCTGAACTCTCACGACGCGCGTTCATGACTCGCGCCGCCGCGGCGACCGCCGCCGGGGTCGCTGCCTCGAGCGGGATTGTCGCCCTGCCGGGCCTGATCGCCGCAGCCGCCCCGGCGGTTGGCAGCAGCAAGTCCCTCGAAGCCGCCACGAAGCTCGACCTCAGCTCGGTCGGCCACGACGTGATCGCTCACGTCGAGGACGCCTCGACCGGTGATGTCGTCCTGTTCGTCGGCACCAGCGAGGTCACGTACCACGACCCCGAGCTCGTCGCTCGCCTGCTCAAGGGCGCGCGCACGGCCGGGCAGGAGGCCTAGCCGATGTCCTCTCATCGCGAGGCGCCCTCGATCTCGAAGGATCCGGTCGCCGACAACACCGACACGTACGCGTTCGTCAGCCCGGACAAGCCGGACACCGTGACGATGATCATGAACTACATCCCCGGCGAGTCGCCGGCGGGTGGCCCGAACTTCTATGAGTTCGGGACCGACGTCCTGTACGAGTTCGTGATCGACAACGACATGAACGCCGACGCGGACGTGAAGTACCAATTCCGCTTCCACACCGAAGTCAAGAACCCGAACACGTTCCTGTACAACTTCGGCCAGATCACGAGCCTCAGCAGCGCGGTCTGGAACCGGGTCCAGACCTACTCCGTCACTCGGGTCACCGCCGGTCACACCGAGCTGCTCGGCTCCGACCTGCTCTGCCCGCCGGTCAACATCGGTCCGCGCTCGACCCCCAACTACGCCGCACTGGCGAGCGCCGCTGTCCACACCCTGAAGGACGGCAGCAAGGTCTTCGCCGGCCAGCGCAAGGACGGATTCTTCGTCGACCTGGGCTCGATCTTCGACCTGGGCGACCTGCGCCCCTTCGAGAACCTGCACCTCATCCCGACCCCGGCCACGGCCGGCCACAACTCCCTGGCCTCGGCGAACGTCCACACGATCGCCCTCCAGGTCCCCAAGACCAAGCTGACCAAGGGTGGCCACAACCCGACGGTCGTGACCGATAGCCGCTCGACCGTCGGGATCTACGCTCGCGCCAGCCGGCGCCATGCGCGCATCCTGCACGGCTCGAAGGACGTCGAGTCCGGTTCGTGGGTCCAGGTCTCGCGCCTGGGCAACCCGCTGATCAACGAGGTCATCACCCCGATGGCCAAGAAGGACTACTGGAACTCGCGCCGCCCGGCGGGCGACAAGGAGTTCATCAAGGAAGTCCAGCATCCTGAGCTGGCCGGCCTGTTGAACGTCCTGTACCCCGGCGTCTTCCCGAACATCGCGGCCTACACCAAGCCGCGCGCCGACCTGCAGGCCATCCTGATGACCGGCATTCCGGCGGGCGTCGTGACCGGCTTCCAGAACTACACGGGGCCGGTCATCGCCGACATGCTCCGCCTGAACATGGCCATTCCGCCGACGACCTCGAGCCCGAGCTTGCTCGGCCTCATCGGTGGCGATGCGGCCGGCTTCCCGAACGGACGACGCGTCTTCGATGACGTGGTCACGATCGAGGTCCGGGCGATCGCCGGGGTCACCATCCCGCTGGTCGACCCGAGCTTCACGCCCGATGGCGCGGCCTCGGCCGTCCAGGACGGCACCTCCCCAGGCGACGGCGCGTTCCTCGACCACTTCCCGTACCTGGGCACGCCGCTCAGTGGGTTCGACACCCCGTAGCCCTCGGGCGGCCCGGCCGCCCAGCAACGACGAAGCCCGGTGGCCTGCCAGCCGCCGGGCTTCTCGATTCATCGGACCGGGCAGGGATCAGCGGGCTGCTCGCCAGTCGACCTCGGCGACCTGGCCGCCGAAGATCGTGACCCGGTCGGGCAGGCTCGGGTCGTCGGTCCAGATCCGGTATTCGCCGGCCTTGAGCTCGGGGTAGATCCCGGCGTACGTCAGCTGCTCGCCAACCCGCCGCACGTGGATCGCGGTATGGGTCCGGTGGCTCTCCTCGTGCGAGTGCTCGTGCGCGTTGTCGTGCGAATGCTCGTGGTCGTGCTCATCCGCGTCGATTGGGCTGACCTCGATCTCGTGTTCGTCGTACTCGGCGTCGGTGTACAGGATCAGGGCGCCGATGTCACCGCCGATGTCGAGGACGGCGTCCTCGAGCGAAAAGCCGGCCGGGCGTGGAGCGTCAGGCATCGTGGTGGGACTCCTTTGGGACCGGTACGCAACGATCGGCGTCAAGGTTCACGGTTGCTGCGAGAGCACGCAACCCGGCCGGGCGATGGGGTGTTTATCTTGTCGAGGTGCCACGACAACGATGACGACCAGATCGCCGATCGCCCCTGCTTCGACTGGGCCCAGCGGCCTGCGTTTGCCCTGGCAGGTCGGGTTCTTCATCCTCGCCGGCATCTGGGGCTGCTCGTTCTTCTTCATCAAGCTCGGACTCGAGGGCCTCAACCCGATCCAGGTCGCGTTCGGGCGCTGCCTGATCGGGGCCACGGCGCTGGTGATCGTGGCCAAGGCGACCCGGACCCAGCTGCCGCGCACAGCATCAACCTGGCGCCACCTGCTGGTCATGGCCGCCCTGATGAACGTCGGACCGTTCCTGCTCTTCTCGTACGGCGAGACCCAGGTGAGCTCGATCCTGGCCGGGATCATCAACGGGGCGACCCCGCTCAGCACCCTGGCCATCATCCTGCTCGCCTTTCCCGAAGAGGAGCCCACGCGGAGCAGGATTGTCGGGTTGCTGATCGGATTCCTGGGCGTCCTGGTCGTGGTCGGGATCTGGAACGGACTGGGCCAGGGCGAGCTGCCCGGGGTGCTGGCCTGCATCGGGGCGATCTGCGGCTACGGCATGGGCTATCCGTACGGCCGGCGACACCTGACCGGGCTCGCCGACGGGCCCATCTCGCTGGCCACGGGCCAGATCCTGGCGGCCACCGTGATCCTCCTGCCTGTCGTCCTGCTGACGGGCGTATCAACCGGTCCGATCCACCTCGACACCGTGCTCGGCATGCTCGGCCTGGGCGCGCTGGGCACGGGCATTGCCTACGTCCTCAACTACCGGATCATTGCCGCCGCCGGGAGCACGACCGCGAGCACGGTGACCTACCTCACGCCCCTGGTGGCGATCCTCGTCGGCGTGGCGTTCCTGGGCGAGCACCTCTCCTGGAACGAGCCCCTCGGCGGGTTGATCGTGATCCTCGGCGTGGCGGTTTCGCAGGGTCGTCTGCGGGGCCTGGCCGGACGCCTGCGGTCCGGGTCGGTCGAGCCAGATACCTGACAGGTTCTGACATGAACCCTGCTATCCTTCGGCCGTGCGTGCGTCCCGGCTCGTCTCGCTCCTGCTCCTGCTCCAGAGCCGCGGCCAGCTGACTGCCGCCGAGCTCGGCACGGAGCTCGAAGTGTCCGAGCGGACGATCCATCGCGACGTCGAGGCGCTCGCCGCGGCCGGCGTCCCGATCTACGCCGAGCGCGGTCCGTATGGCGGGATCCGCCTCGTCGATGGCTACCGGACGCGGCTCACGGGGATGACCGCGGATGAAGCCGAGGCGCTGTTCCTGGCCGGCGTGCCGGGCCCCGCTGCCGAGCTTGGCCTGGGGACGGTCGTGGCGGCGGCCCGGCTCAAGGTCCTGGCAGCCCTGCCGCCCGAGCTGCGGACGCGGGCGTCGCGGCTCGTCGAGCGTTTCCACCTCGATGCGGTCGGCTGGTACCAGGGCTCCGAGCCCGTGCCCTTGCTGGCCGCCGTCTCCGAGGCGGTCTGGGAATCGCAGCGGGTCGGCATCGACTACCGCCGGGACCGGGTCGTAACCCGGGTGATCGAGCCACTGGGGCTGGTGCTCAAGGCCGGCGTCTGGTATGTCGTGGCCCTGGCCGAGGGCCAGATCCGGACGTTCCGGGTCTCGCGCATCGATCGAATCGAGCCCACCGGCGAGCGCTTCGAGCGGCCACCGGACTTCGACCTCGCGGGGTATTGGGCCGAGTCCACGGCCGCCTTCGAGCGCGAAACACCCCACACGGATGTGGTCGTCCGCGTACGCGCCCGGCGCCAGGACCGGCTGCGGGATGTCGTCGGCCACCGGGTGATGGAGGAGGCCGAGCCGCTACCGGAGGATGATTCCCCGGCCTGGGTGCGCTTCCGCCTGGCGCTCGACTGGCCCGATGAGATCGCCGGCCGCCTGCTGGCCATGGGTCCGGACCTCGAGATCGTCGAGCCCGCTGGCCTGCGCGCCGAGATCACGGCTCTCGCCGGCGGCGTGCTCGGACGCTACGCCACCGGCTGAGGGGAACGGGTTCCCTCGTCAGCCGAGGGCCGGCTTTGCCTTCTGGCTCGGCTCGGGGCAGGCTCGGGCGTCGACGCTGCCGAGGATCGTGCGACCCGCTTCGGCGGCCCTGCGCTCGGCGAGGTCGAGGCGGAAGCGGCCTTGGCGGACCTGCTCGCTGGTCGAGCGCACCCGCTCGGCGACCAGGATCCGGGCCAGTTCGTAGTTCAGCATCGCGGCTCTCCTCGTCGTCGGCGATCATCCCCGACCGCTCCATTCACAGGTCGGATCCTAGGGCACGTTCATGACGAAACCTGTCATGAATGCGCCGATAGAACGAACCCGGATGGCGCTGGACTGGGCCGCTGGACCGGCTGATCGAATGGCCGGGCACGCTGCCCGGCCATCGCTCGAAAACGAGGTGCCCGAAGCGGGCGCCGTCGGAGTTACGCGCCTGGTGCGCGGTAGGCAACCTTGACCTTGGCGGCCGCGTCGATCTCTTTCGGGCTGAGGAGCACCGTGGTCTTGACCCGGGCTGCGCCCGAAGCACTGACCGCGAGGCTGATCGCCGAAGCCTCGAGATTGCCGGGCAGCTCCGCGATCAGGTAGACATCGGCGTCGCCAAAGGCGAAGTAGAAGGCCTCGAGCTTGCCGCCATGGGCCTCGACGAGCTTGCCGATGGACTTGGCCCGGCTCGAGCCGCCCTCCTTGAGGACACCCTTGATGCCGTCGGTGGTGTACGAGACGTGCCACAGGTACTTTGCCATCGCGCCCTCCTTTGTCGGTCGTCGCCCACTGGTGTCGGCGGGTCGGCGATCCGGGGCGCCATCGTCGCCCCCCGAAGCAGCGCCTGTCCAGCGATCCAGGGGTCACGGCCGCGCGCCGGAGCGCGCATCCTGATCGACATGCGGATCGAAGCACGACTCAAGGAGCTGGGGCTGGTCCTGCCAGCCCCGATGCAGGCGCCACCCGGCGTGGTCCTGCCGTTCAGCCCGGTCCGCGTATCCGGCGACCGGGCCTATGTCAGCGGCCACGCCCCGCAGAACCCGGACGGCAGCATCGCCGGGCCGCTGGGCAAGGTCGACGGCGACATCACCATTGGGCAGGCGTACCAATCGGCCCGGCTCGCGGGCCTGTCGATCCTGGGCAGCCTCCAGCGCGAGCTGGGCGATCTCGATCGGGTCACGGCCTGGCTGCGGGTCTTTGGGATGGTCAACGCGTCACCCGGCTTCCAGCGTGAGCCGGCGGTGATCAACGGGTTCTCCGACCTGATCCTCGAGCTCTACGGCGCGGCGGGCGCCCACGCCCGATCCGCCGTCGGCCTGGCCGAGCTGCCCTTCGGGATCCCGGTCGAGATCGAGGCCGAGGTCCGGATCCGGGAGTAAGGAGCCGGACTCACCGCCGGCCTGGCCCGCCCGTCGGCCAGTCGGGATCCGGACTCGCAACGACGGGCCATCGATTGGGCACTGAGGAGGGGACGATGCACATCGAGATCGACGACTGGCTCAGCGCCACCTTGTTCCTGCTGATCGTGGTGGTCATCCTGTTTGTTGTCGTCTTCGCGGCGATCCGGCTGGCCATGACCGACCTGGCGAACCGGCCCGAATTCACCTGCGTGGCGACTACGAGCGGTGATCTGACTCGATTCACCTTGACCAATGTCGGAGGGTCGGCGGCATTCGATCTCGCGGTTCGCTCGGGTCGCGACGCCTACGGTCAGCCGCTTGCCCGGACGGTGCTCCTGGCACGCCAGGCGACCTGTAGCTGGGAGGCTGATGCGGCGACGCTTGGGGTGATCCCGGCGCCGCAGGGGACGGTGATGTGGCTTTCGGTCGAGTGGCGACCGAGGCCCGACGGACCCGGGCGATGGACACAGGTGCCGGCGTTGCTGGCCAACGGCTCGACCGCGGCCTCGTGAGGAGCGATCCCGAACGGTTCTCGGTGCATGGTGAACGCGCGTTAGGTCGGGTCCACGGGACTGGACTGAGTGGGGTTCCCGCCCGGCGTTGACGCTCGCGCGAGGAATTCCGATACTATTGGTCGGGATTAACCCCGAGCCCGATCCGAACCGGCAGCCCTGCCGCCTGGAGACCCGATGACGACGACCCGCGAAATCGTCAGCGACCGCCGCGACGAATACGCCTTCCACGACGACATCGACTACCTCGCCCAGACGAAGCGCGGCCTGACCCGGGAGACCGTCGAAGAGATCAGCCGGTTCAAGGACGAGCCCGACTGGATGCTCCAGTTCCGGCTGCGCGCGTACGAGCATTTCCTCAAGCGCCCGATGCCGACCTGGGGCGGCAACCTGCTCGACATCGACCTGGACAAGATCGTCTACTACCGCAAGCCGTCGGCCGGTGAGGAGAAGTCCTGGGACGACGTCCCGGAGAAGATCAAGGCGACGTTCGAGAAGCTGGGCATCCCCGAGGCCGAGCGCAAGTTCCTGGCCGGGGTCGGCGCCCAGTACGACAGCGAGGTCGTCTACCACTCGGTTCGCGAGGAGCTGAGCAAGATCGGCGTCGTGTTCATGGGCACCGATCAGGCGCTCAAGGACTACCCCGACCTGTTCCGCCAGTACTTCGCCACGGTCGTGCCGCCCGAGGACAACAAGTTCGCGGCGCTCAACAGCGCGGTCTGGTCGGGCGGCTCGTTCGTCTACGTGCCCAAGGGCGTCGAGGTGCCGCTCCCGCTGCAGGCCTACTTCCGGATCAACGGCGAGAACACGGGCCAGTTCGAGCGGACCCTGATCATCGTCGACGAAGGCGCCAAGGTGCACTACATCGAGGGCTGCACGGCCCCGATCTATGCCACCGACTCGCTCCACGCAGCGGTCGTCGAGGTCGTCGCGCTGCCCGGCTCGAAGGTTCGCTACACGACGATCCAGAACTGGTCGAACGACGTCTACAACCTGGTCACCAAGCGGGCCCACGCCCACACCAACTCGAC
>Ga0265319_1001662_pt1 | contig 12868 bp, 12 predicted proteins | sample 4824metaG_FD_192443 | JGI IMG/M metagenome (GOLD analysis project Ga0265319, IMG submission 192443) | Rhizosphere microbial communities from Carex aquatilis grown in University of Washington, Seatle, WA, United States - 4-8-24 metaG | ecosystem: Host-associated > Plants > Roots > Rhizosphere >...
GCGGTCAGCGCGGGCCGGCGCGCGGAGTTCGCGGCGTTCGGCTGGGATCCAAAGAATGTGCCCGACCCGCAGGCAATCGAGACATTCGAGCGCTCGAAGGTGCGCTGGGACGAGCTCTCAGCGCCCGATCACGCGACCGTTCTCACCTGGCACACGCGGCTGATCAGCCTGCGCAAGCGCTACCCGGAGCTGACCGACGGCCGCCTCGAGTACGTTGGCGTCGAATTCGACGAGGACGAGCGCTGGCTCACTTTTGCCCGCGGCCGCGTGACCGTTGCCTTCAACCTCGGCGAGTTCGAGGCGCGCATCGCAGCCGACCCGTGCCACATCGAGCTTGCCTCTTCGGACGGGGTCCGCTTCGAGGCCGACGAGCTGATCCTGCCCCCCGATTCAGTGGCGATCCTCCTCAGCTCGTCTCCATAGACTCCAGGACTTCCGAGGGAGTCTGTTTATCCGGGCTGATCGGAACAGGGGAGTCGCGCGCCTGGAGGCGCTCGACGACGACCAGCAGCGACGCCACCAGCGGCAGGGAGATGAGCGCGCCCGGGATGCCGCCGATGACGCCCCCGGCGAGGATGCTGACGAAGACCACGAAGGGCGGCACGCCGATGGCGTTGTGCATGACCACCGGCACGAGCACGTTGCCCTCGATCACCTGGATGGCGAAATAGACGGCAGCGACGAGGAGCACGGTTGTCGGATTGCCGGTCAGCAAAGCGACCGCGAGGGCAGGCACGGCCCCCAGTGCCGGTCCAACCAGGGGAATCGCCTCGAACAACGCGGCGAGCACGCCCAGCAGAAGCGGGCCCTGGAGCCCGATGAGGAAGTAGGCGATCGTGGTCGTCACGCCGACGAAGCCCATCAGGATGAGCTGGCCGCGCACCCAGCCTCCGAGCCGCAGCTCGATCTGATTCCACGCCTCGTGCGTGCCTTGCCGGCGATCGGCGGGCAGCAGCGCCAGGACGAAGCGCTGGAGGTGCGCGCGCTCGGTCAGCCAGAAGTAGACGAGGGTCAGCACCGACACGATGCTGATGACGGCCTCAGCCGCGGTGAAACCGAGCTGGATCAGCTGGTCGGGTGGCGGCGCCTGCGTCGACGAAGGCTCGAGCGCGCGCCGGACCGAATCGATCAAGCCGGTCAGGGCAACGGAAACCGGCTGAGGTGTGACCGTCGCCGCCCAGTTGCGCGCGTTGTCGAGAAGCGGACCTATCCTCGCGCCGACATCGCTGAACTGATTGATGGCGCTGGGCACGACCAGCAGCACCAGCGCGGCCAAGGCCACGAAGAAGACGAAGTAGACGACCAGCAGGCTGGCACCGCGTCGCAGCGGCGTGCGCGTCCTGATCCTGTCGATCAACGGCTCGAGCGCGGACGCGAGCAGCAGCGCAATGAACACCAGCACGACGATCGGCAGGCCGAGCAGCAGGATGTACAGGATGCCGACGGCCAGCGCGGCGCCGAACGCCAGGGCGGCGCCGCGCACGAACCAGTAGTAGGCGTCACCGCGCATCGAGGCATTCTCGGACCACATTCACGTTGCGCCAATTGCAATCAGTATTGCAATTGCAAGGTCTTCGACACGCCGTACGGGCCCGAATCGCGCCCACCCACGGGTACTCTGATGACCCAAGGAGGTTCGCCCTTTGAACAGTCAACCGCTTGTGCTCGTTGCCGACGACGAGCCGCGCATCACCAAGCTCGTCGCCCTCACGCTGCATGACGAGGGCTTTCGGGTCGTCACTGCCGGCGGCGGCGAAGAGGCACTCAAGAAGGCCGAGGAGATCAGGCCCGACATCGTCCTGCTCGATATCGTCATGCCCGACCTGGACGGCATCGAGGTCATGCGCCAGTTGCGTGAATGGCGGCCCGTGCCGGTCATCCTGCTCACGGCCAAGGGCTCGACCAGCGACAAGGCCAAGGGTCTGGACCTTGGCGCCGACGACTACATCGCCAAGCCATTCCATCCCGACGAGCTCGCGGCACGCGTGCGCGCCGTCTTGCGCCGCGCCAGCGGTGTGTCGCCGGGCCAGGGCATAGTCGCCTTCGGTGACATCGAGATCGACCTCGAGCGTCGCATCCTGACCAAGAACGGCGAGCTCGTGTCGCTCAGCCGGACGGAGTGGCTGCTGCTCCAGCACCTGGCGGCTCATGCGGGCAAGGTCGTGCTGCACACGGAGCTGCTGACCAAGGTCTGGGGCCCGGAATATCGCGACGACCTCCAGTACCTGCGGGTCTGGATCAGCCGCGTCCGGCGCAAGCTGGGTGCCGCGCCCGGCGAAGCCGGGCCGATCAAGACGTTCCAGGGCATTGGCTACGTGCTCGACGTGGATGGCAACCTCGGTGACGCCACGACCAGTGGCCACTCGACGAGCAACGCCACCAACGGACATGCGGATGCCGCGTCCGCTGCGCCGAACTCCTGAGGTCGCTCAGGCGGCGCCAGGCAGCTTCGACTAGCTAATCCTTCGCGGTTTGCTGGCGCCCGAACATGGTCAGTGCCATGGCTCCCGCGGGCGCCAGTGAGAGCGTTACCAGCAGCCTGTTGGCGCCGCTCAGGTAGAGGCCTGCGGCCAGGCCGAGCGCGAAGCTCGTGCCGATAACCAATGCCTGGTTGGGCATCTCGTCGAGCCGGCGCTGGGTCTCAGTCGCTGCGACCTGGACTCCTGCGACGGCGTCCGGGAGATGCGCAGCGGCGCGCTCGGCTGTAGAACGGGCCATGTCGGCGGCATCCTGGGTCGCGTTCATTACCGCGCTGCCGACGCCGCGCGAGCCGTTCGCGTGTTCGTCGCTCAGCTGGGCGTCCTTTGACTTGTGTGATCCGGCCACGTTGTAACTCCTTGGGATTGACGATCCTGTTTGAGGCATCGTCCCACACCGGGCGTCGTAGTCGGTCACGAGGCGCGCAGTCGGGCTCTATCAGGGTGCTTACAGGCCGCCAGCGTGCGATCAGACTCCCGGCGTGGGCGTCGGGCCGGGCCTGGGCTGTTTGGTCGGGCTCGGCTCCGGTGGCGGTAACTGGTCCTGTGCCTGAGTCGGGCCTGGCGTCGGCGACGGCGCAGGTGTCGGGTTGACGACGGGCGGCGGCGTCGGCGGCGGCTGCGACGAGCAATCGACCGGCGCGATCGGGCCACCCCAGTCCGAGGCACCTGTGAGGTGCGCAGTACGTCCGCCATTGATGCCTCGGATGCCGACGCCGCGCCGGGCGCGGTCCATCCAGTCGGTGTCGGCGTCGAGCCAGCGTTGCGGCTCACCCTGCTCTGCCTTGGTGATGTCGACATACCAACGGCCGCACATCTGGCGATAGAGCAGGCCGGGCGGATCGACCTGGCCCGGGCTGCCCGGCTGCGTGCCGTCGATGAAGTACTCGGTCTTGGTCGCCTCGGTCCACGGCCCGGGCGTGCCACCCGACCAGGCGTCGATGGTCGAGGCGACGATGCCCGACGGCGGTGCCGGGAACTGGGCAATCGGCCAGCCCCTCGACAGCTCGCGCATGAACGACTCCCAGACACGGCCCGGCCCGTCCGCGGCGACGATCGAGACGTCGCCACCTAACGGTGGACTGTGGTCACTGTTGCCCATCCAGACCGACGCCACGATCTGGGGTTGGTTGGGATCCGCCGGTGGGGCGAGATAGCCGTATGCAGAGAGGTCGCGCAGGTCATTGGTCGTGCCGGTCTTGGCTGCCGCCGGACGCCGCTCGCCTTGCGGGTCGATGGGCGAAGCGGGGCCGTTCACGACCTCGAGCCGTGGACCGAAGATCGTGTTGGTGGTTGGGTCGGTGCTGTCCTTGAGGACGTCGGACATCAGCCACGTCGCCTGCTGGCTCATGACCTGGTGTGGGGCGCCCTCGCCGTCGAGCGGGACGATGTTGCCGTTGGCGTCGGTCACCTGGAGGATCGTCCGCGTTGGGTCCTGGACGCCGCCGTTGGCAATCGTGGCGTAGCCGGAGGTGAGCTGGACCATGTTCGTCTCGGCCGTACCGATCGCACCGGCCAGGCCGGCATCGACAAGCTGGTTGTCGCCCCGCGCGAAGGTGATGCCCAGGTTCTTGGCCGTGGTCGCGACGTTGTTGACGCCGATGCGGTCAAGGGCGCGGATGGTCGGGATGTTGAGCGAGTAGCTGAGCGCCTCGCGCATCAGCACCGGCCCGCGCTCCTTCACGTCCGCGTCGCGCGGGAACCAGCCCCGGGCGAACTCGGTGACGACGTCCATCAGCAGCGAGCCGGGCGTGATCGAGTGGTCGTCGAAGCCGGTCACGTAGACCAAGGGTTTCCAGGCAGACCCCGGCTGTCTATAGGCTCGGCCTGCGACGTCGAACTTGGGGTCGAACTGGGCCGACGCAAGGTCGTCGCGGTAATAGCCCGCACTCCCCACGTAGGCGACGATGTCGCCCGACCTCGCGTCCATTGCGACGAGCGCCCCGTTGTGGATGTCGAGGCCGTGTAACGCCTCGATCCACTTTCTGTCCTGTTGTAAGCCCTCCGAGTTGATGTCGGACTCCATCTGGTCGACCGGCTCGTTGGGCAGGATCGCTCCCGCGGCGACGTATTTCTCGGCCAGGTTCTGGGCGTTCATGTCGAGCGTGGTGATGATCTTGTAGCCGCCGGTCTCGACCGGCTGGCGGTCGCCCAGCAGGTCGTCGAGCTGGCTCTTCATGTAGTACACGAACTGGGGCGCCTTGAACTGCTGTGGCGCGGGCGGCGACAGGATGATCGGCTCGTGGAGTGCCTCGTTGAGCTGATCCGGGGTGAGCCGGATGAAGTGCCCGTAACCCTCCGCCAGTGCCGTCAGGATGAAGTTGCGGCGGATGACGGGCGGCGGCAGCGCCTCCCCGTTGACCGACTCCGTGGGCACGACCATGCGCCCGTACTGGTCGAGGATCGGGTTGCCGGCGCTGTCCCTGGGCACCCACTTGTACAGGTCGTAGCTGTCCGGCGCCTGGGGCATGCCGGCGAGCAGAGCCGCCTGGGCCGGGGTGAGCAGCTTCAGATCAGTCACGCCGAAGTAGACCTGTGCCGCGGCCGCGACGCCGTACGCCTGGTGGCCGTAATAGATCTGGTTCAGGTACGCGGTGATGATCCGTTCCTTGCCCGCCTCGCCCGGGAAAGCGTCGGTCAGGTTCTTGGACTGCAGGATCTCCTTGATCTTGCGGATGGTCTGGTCGCCTTCGATCACGTCCTGCGGCAGCAGCCGGGCACGGACGAGTTGCTGCGTGATCGTCGACGCGCCACGGTCGCTGGCGCCGGTGATGTTCTCGAGCAGCGCCGACGCGATCGCGTTGGGGTCGTAGCCCTCGTTCGTCCAGAACGTGCGGTCCTCGACCGCGATCGTCGCGTCGAGCAGGACCTTGGGAATGTCGTCGTACGTGACGACGCGACGGAACTCGTCCTGGAAGGTGGCCAGCTGCACCGTGCCTGTTCGGTCATAGACGGTCGAAGGCTGGGCGAAGTCAAGCTGCTCGAAGCTCGCCACGGAGGGCAGCTCCGATGCCATCTTGGCGATGAACGACAGCCCGGTGGCGATGCCCAGCACGACAATCAGGCCCGAGAAGGCGATGACGCCGAAGAGCAGCGCGAAGCCGCCGGCGACGAAGGCTCCGGTCTTGCTCTGCGGCTGGGGGCGTGCCCGGACGCGGGTCATTGCCAGCCGTCGAACGGCGGCATTCGGCTTGTGATTGCCGTTGCGCTCGCGGTAACGCCCCGGCTGACCTCGGTACACCTAGGCCCGATTGTCAGTCAGCGACACGTTGGCTGCACGGCGCGGTTTGCATGGGTCCTCATGGGGACGCAGACGGCCGGCTCGGCACGCGCGTTACGCGGCTTGCGCCAAACGCACGACTCGTCCACGTTTTCGCCCTCGGGTGCGAGATCTGCATTTGGATGGATCTCCCGAGCCGCGCCCGGGCCTGCCCGAGCCCGTCCATGCCGCCCGAGCCCCGCGTTTCGCGATCCCTAGGTGTCGCTTGACCGGTTTGCCAACCGATTTTGGGCCGCCGCTTTAGAACGGACGACCGAAAAGCCGCGGACTTGGACAAGTCGTGCGCTTGGCGCAAGTGCCGGACACATCACGCGCCGAGGAGAGCCATGACCTGCTGCTCCGGCGCTCGCGCCGTGCCCTTGACGATCGCCGCGGCCAGCGAGCCGTCGAGATACGCGCCGATGACCGCTGGGTGGATGTAGCACTTGCGGCATACGGCGGCCGTGTTGCCCAGCTCGTCGGCGACCTTCTTGACCGCCTGCGTAAGCGTCTTCTTGGTCGGCTCCTTCGCTCCAGCTTCGCCGTCGATCTGCTGCAACGCGCGGACGGCGAGCAGGGTGCCTGCCCACGTGCGGAAGTCCTTGGCCGAGAAATCGTCGCCCATCGCGTGGCGCAGGTATTCGTTGACGTCGTCCGAGTCGACCGGCTGGACTTCGCCGTTCTCGTCAACGTATTCGAAGAGGCGCTGGCCGGGCAGCTCCTGGCAGGCCTTGACGACGCGCGCCAGGCGTCGATCGCGGATTCCCACCGTGTGTCGCACGCCGGCCTTGCCACGGAAGGTGAACTTGAGGACTGTGCTGCCCACCGTCGCATGGCGATTGCGCAGCGTTGTCAGCCCGTATGACCGATTCTCGCGCGCGTACTCCTCGTTGCCGACACGAATCAGCGAGGCCTCGAGCAGCCGGATGACCGCGGCGGTGACCTTGGCCCGAGGCAGCCCGCGCCTGCGCAGGTCGCGCTCGACATGCCGGCGCAGGCGCGGCAGCGCGCGACAGAAATCGATCATCCGCTCGAACTTGGCCGCGTCACGCGTCTGCTGCCAGAGGAGGTGGTATCGGTACTGCTTTCGCCCGCGCGCGTCGCGGCCGGTAGCCTGGATGTGGCCGCGCGGCGAAGGTGCGATCCAGACATCCGTCCATGCCGGCGGCACTGCCAGTGAGCGGATGCGGGCCAGGGTCACTGGGTCCGTGACGCGCGCGCCGTCGGGCGATCGATAGCCAAAGCCGTTCCCAGCGCGCCGGCGCGAGATGCCGGGATCGCCATCATTGACGTAGCGCAGCCCGACGGCGCGCGCCGCGAGCAGGTTGTCGTTCGTTTCTCGGGGTGACGCCGGCATTGGCCATGAGCGTAGCCGCGTGTGTGCCGCCAGCCGATTGCGGCTTAACGGAGTTGCATCGCGCGAGCGTTCAAAGCGAGCCACCGATGCAAGCGCTTCAGAGCGACGATCATTCGTGCCCCATGAGCACACCCGCGCCCACGGCGCCGACCGACCTCGCCATTCGGCTGGACCATGTCAGCCGCGCCTTTGACGAGGTCGTCGCGGTCGACAACATCTCGCTCCACGTCGCACGCGGCACCGTGCTCGGCGTGATCGGCCCGAGCGGCGCGGGCAAGACCACGGCCATCCGCATCATCTGCGGCGCCATCGCGCCCGATTCGGGCTCCGTCCGCGTGCTGGGCGAGGACCCGCGCCGTTTCCGGCGCAGGACGCGCGAGCGGATCGGCTACATGCCCCAGCTGTTCGTGCTCTATCCGGACCTGACGGCGCGCGAGAACGTCAGCTTCATGGCCGCGACCTTCGGCGTTCCGCCGTGGCGCCGCGGCCGCCGCGTGGAGGAAGTGCTCAAGCTGGTCGACCTGTGGGAGGCGCGAGATCGTCGGGCGTCGCGTCTCTCGGGCGGCATGCAGCGCCGGCTGGAGCTCGCCTGCGCGCTCGTCCACCAGCCGTCGCTGCTGATCCTCGACGAGCCGACGGCGGGCATCGACCCGCTCCTGCGAACACGTGTCTGGCAGGAGATCGCGCGCCTGCGCAGCGACGGCGTGACGATCCTGGTCACGACGCAGTACGTCGGCGAGGCCGAGTACTGCGACACCGTCGCGCTCATCTCCCAGGCTCGCCTCGTCGCCCTCGCCACTCCAGCCGACTTGCGCAGATTGGCATTCGGCGGCGACATGATCGAGATCGGCACGCGCGCCGCGATCGACGCCGAGCAGGTGCCGGCAGTGCCGGGAGTCATTTCCATCCACCAGACCGCGCCGCGCGCCCTGCTCGTGGTCGCCGACGACGCCGGCCTGGCCAGCCCCAGGGTGATAAACGCGATCGAGCGGGCCGGCGGCTCGGTCGAGTTCAGCCGCGAGTACAGGCCGACATTCGATGAGGTTTTCGCCGCGCTCGTGACCGCGCATGCGCAGCGGCGCGCCGCCCAGGCGGCCGAGGCGTGAGGGACCTGATCGTCGGGCCGGGCAAGTCGGTCTTCAGGATCCTCGCCCAGGTGCGCAAGGAGCTGATCCAGGTTCGGCGCCGGCCGGGTGCTTTCTTCAGCCTGGTGTTGGGCCCGTTCCTGATCATGGCCGTCTTCGGTCTGGGCTATACGGGCGTCGAGCGGCAGCTCAACACGGTCATCGTCGTCCCGCCAGAGCTCAACCTGCCGCGCGACGTGGCCTACTACCAGGGTCTCGCCGGCCCCGCGTTCGACATTGTCGAGGTCGCCGATTCTGCCGACCAGGCGAAAGCCGACCTCGCCGCCCAGAAGCTCGACCTGATCGTCATCGCGCCGGCCGACGCCGTACAGAAGATCCAGGCTGGCCAGCAGGCGACGATCGAGATCGACATGAACTCGGTCAATCCGGCCGCGACCAGCTACGCCGGCTTCGTCGCCCAGGTATTCAACGAGAAGATCAACGAGGAGATCGTCAAGCAGGCTGTTGCGCAGGGCGAGAACCTGAGCAACCCGGCGAACGTGCCGATTCCGGGCGCCGTGGTTGCCGCGCCGACGACGGTCGTCGTGAACAACGTCGCGCCGAGCAACCCGGGCGTGCTCGGTTTTGCCGCCCCGGCAGTCCTGGCGCTGATGCTCCAGCACATGGCCGTCACCCTGACCGCGCTGTCCTTCATCCGCGAGCGCACGTCGGGCACCCTCGAGCTCTTTCGCGTCTCGCCGGTCAACTCGTTCGAGCTCGTGCTCGGCAAGTACCTCGGCCTTGGCCTGGTCAGCGCGATCGTCGCGGCCGTTTCAGGCCTGCTCCTCGTCACAGTGCTCGGCGTGCCGCTGCTCGGCCCGCCGATCTGGGTCGCGATCGTCATCGGCCTGCTCGTCTTCGCCAGCCTGGGCATCGGGCTGATCATCTCGGTCATCTCCGACTCGGAGCGCCAGGCCGTGCAGATTGCGCTTCTGCTCCTCCTCGCGTCGGTCTTCTTCAGCGGCTTCGTGCTGCCCGTCGACCAGTTCCGCGACGGTGTCCAGTACCTGGCCTACGCGCTGCCGGTGACGCACGGCATCCGCCTGCTGCAGGACTTCATGCTCCGCGGCAGCACGACCGCCGATTGGCAGATCACCCTGCTCCTCGCACTTGGGCTTATCTTCCTGTTGCTGAACGTCGTCCTATTGCGGCGGCAGATGAGGAATGCGTAGGACTGTGAAGGATCGACAAACGCGACTGCGCGTCCTGGGCGCGGCCCTCGCGCTGTACGGCATCGTTGGCATCATCGTCTTCGTCGTCGTCGCCTTTGGCGTGGCACGGCCGCTGGATCGAGCACGGCAGCTGTCCCAGTCGGTCGATACCGAACGTGCCGCGCTGGTCCAGTCACTGACCCAGGCCGAGACCACGATCCGCCAGATGTCGACCGGAGTTGGCGGCATGGACACCAGCCTGGGCGATGCGAAAGCGGCCATCGATCGCGCCTCGACCATCTCACACGGCGTCGCCACGAGCATGTACGGCCTGCGTGACGCGATGAACATCAGCATCCTCGGCGCCCAGCCGCTGGCGGGCCTGTCGGGCAGCTTCGATACGAGCGGCCAGAACCTCGACGCGCTGGGCGACGACATCGGCTCGATCGGGACCGCGCTCGACGCGAACCGCACAGACGCGGTAACGACGGCCCAGGACCTCACCGACCTCGCCGACTCGGTGCACACGCTCACGGGCACGGTCGAGGCCGGGCCGTCAGTGACGATCTCCAGCTCTACCCTCGACGCAATCAAGCTGGCGATCTACGCCATCGCGGCCTGGCTGGTGTTGTTCGCCGTGGGCTGCCTTGCGGCCGGCCTTTACCTACTCAACCTGAGCCGCAGGCCCGCGACCGGAGACTGACCGAGGGATGATCCTGCCCAAGGTCCGGGATCCACGGTTCATCACCGTGCGTCGCGGCGGCAGCCTCGACGACGAGGATCATCACCTGCTTGCGATATGGGCGGCCGACTGCGCCGAGCACGCCCTGCATCACTTCGAGCTTGCCCGGCCCGATGACGACCGGCCGCGTCGGGCGATCGACCTCGGGCGTGCCTGGGCGCGAGGCGAGGTGAGCTGGTGGGAGGCCCGGTCGGCGGGCGGCCATGCCAACGCCGCGGCCAGAGACCTGACCGGCGCAGCACGGCATGCCGCGTACGCTGCCGGCCAGGCCGCGGCGGTGGGCCACGTGGCGGCCCACGAGCTCGGGGCTGCGGCCTACGCGATCAAGGCGGCACGAGCGGCCCTGCCGGAAGACGAGCGCGACGCGGCCGGCCGCGTGGAGTGCCGGTGGCAGCGCGCCCGACTGCCGCGAGAGATCCGCGCGCTCGTGCTCGACGACGAACGGCTGCGCAACGAGCTGTGCTGGTTCGTGTTCGATTGCTGACCGGCCCCACGGCAACGTGCGACGATGCGCCCGATGCTCAGCTACCTGTCTGAAGAGACGCTGCCGACGACGGACCCCGTTCTGCGCGTGCCGGAGCTCGACCTTGCGGCGCTCGTGACCCATTGGGCCGCGTATGGCGCGCGCCGGCCGATGACCGCCGAGCAGATGCGCGGCGCGGACCGGCGCGCGCAGCGGCTGGGGGTTGCGGGCCGCGATCTCATGGAAGAAGCTGGAACAGCGGTCGCGGCCGCGGCCCGCGCGCTGCTCAACTCGACCGATCGTGCCTCGGGTGGCGTGACCCTGTTCCTGTGCGGCCCGGGCAACAACGGCGGCGACGGTTTCGTCGCCGCCCGGCATCTTGCGGCCGACTACGGCCTGCGCTCGTTCGTCGTTCTGGTCGCGGTCGACGACCGTCCCGGCACGCCGGACGCGGCCGCGAACTGGGACCTGCTCGATGGCGACGAGCGCATCGAGAAGATGCACGCGGCAAGCGGCCACGACGTGTCGCTGCTGCTCAACGGCATCGAGCGCGCTGCGCTGGTGGTCGACGCGCTGCTGGGCACGGGCGTCCACGGCTCATTGCGCGATCCGATCAACCAGGCCGTCGAGCTGTGCCTGGCCGCGCGTCGGGCGGGCGTGCCGGTCCTGGCCGTCGACACCCCGACCGCGCTCGATCTCAGCGCCGGCGTGCCGTCGGAGCCCAACGTGCGCGCCGACGTGACCGTGACCTTCCACCGTCCAAAGGAGGGGCTCCAGACGCGAACCGGAAAGCTGCTCGCCGGGCGCGTTCTGGTCGCGCCGATTGGCATCCCGATCCAGGCCGACGTGGGCTGACCGTGTCCGGCCCTGTTGAACCCGCTCCTGTCGACCCCGCGCGCAATCGGCGCCCCGTCCGCGACCGGGATGTCCTGCTGACCGCGGCGCTGATCGTGGCGGCGGTCCTCATCGTCGCCCGGATCACGGGCTTCGTGCCCGCGCTCGACGACGCGATCGGCCTCGAGCCGGTCGTGATCATCGGCCTGATCGTGGTCACGATCGCGGTTCTCGTCGTCGCCCTCCGCCCACGCCGCTCCTAAGCGCGACCGGTTCGTCCGGCGGCCTGCCGGATGTTGGGCTCATCCACCTATTCCGATTAGCCATGCATCCAGGCTGACTAGCCAGTCACACCGGCTGACTGAGCCAGTCACTCTCGCTGACTGGCTAGTCGGATTGCGTGGATGACGCCGCAGGGCGGACGGCAGCCCAAAGCGGGCAGCCGTCGTAACGCGCTAGCCGTCGCCGCGCGCGAACGGGTCGAAGCGGCGTTCTTCGCCGCGCCACAGCCGCCCGATGTTGTCGTGGTGGGCGATCCAGATGATCGCCGCGCCGATGATCCCGAACAGGACGTGCGCGGGCGGATTCCAGCCCAGGACTGCGAAAACGCCGATGAAGAACGCCCCGGCCGCCGCGGCAACGAGCGAGCCGAGCGACACGTAGCGCGACAGCCAGATCGTGCCGAAGAAGAACGGCGCGCCGAGCAGCACCGCCAGTGGCTGGATGAAGAGCGTGGCGCCGATGCCCGTCGCGACGCCACGGCCGCCGTGGAAGCGCAGGAAGACGGACGCCCACGCGCCGGCGACCGCGGCACCGCCGGTCAGCGCCACGCCAAGGGGCGATGCGCCGGCGTACGACGCCAGCGCGACCGGGACGAAGCCCTTGGCAATGTCGAGTGCGGCGACCGCCACCGCCCGGCGCGCGCCCATCGCGCGCAACGCGTTCGTGCCACCCGTGCGGCCGCTGCCCACGGTTCGTGGATCGCGCGCGCCGGTCGCCCGGGCGACGATCACGCCCATCGGCAGGGACCCGCACAGGTAGCCGAAGATGACGAAAACGAGATCGAGCCACGGTTCAGCCAGCACGGCCGCGAGTATCTGTGTTTCTTGCGCCGTTGTGGGGGCCCGCGTACCATCCCGCCCGATGACCCCCCGTGCTGCGCAGGCTGACTGACCGTGGCAGTCGGCTCCTCGAACAGCTTCGATCTGATCGTCCTCGGCGGCGGAACCGGCGGCTATTCGGCCGCCTTCCGGGCCGGCCAGCTGGGTTTGAAGGTCGCGCTCGTCGACGACCAGCCGAGGCTCGGCGGGACGTGCCTGCTGTGGGGCTGCATCCCTACCAAGGCGATGCTCGAATCGGCCGAGCTGTACGAGCGCATGAGGCACGGCGAGGAGTTCGGCGTGCCTGTCGACAACCTGCGCTTCGACTACGCAATCGTCGCCAAGCGCCGTGACGCCATCA